>Ga0213827_1001389_pt1 | contig 13975 bp, 10 predicted proteins | sample MC6MC0898MG_FD_180669 | JGI IMG/M metagenome (GOLD analysis project Ga0213827, IMG submission 180669) | Enriched soil aggregate microbial communities from Iowa State University, Ames, United States - MC6-MC0898-MG | ecosystem: Environmental > Terrestrial > Soil > Unclassified | place: USA: Iowa...
TTGTTTCTGTCTGTCTCGTTTTGTCTCTGGGCATCTACGCGATTTAGGGATGTGGTTAGGGATATCTCAGTTCGACAAGGAAACGTATCCCCATTGCGCGCACAGTGGTGCCTCTCACCGATCCCAAATGTGATGCGGCCAAGCCTCGGGAGAAGGACTACAAGCTGTTCGATGGCAAAGGCCTCTACCTGCTGGTGAAGCCGTCAGGGGTCAAGACTTGGCGTATGAAGTACACCAAACCTGATGGCCGTGATGGTTTAGCTACGTTTGGCAACTATCCGGCGCTCGGCTTGAAAGCGGCCAGGGAGCGACGCGCTCAGGCGCTTGAGCTACTGGCAGTTGGGAAAGATCCCATCGAGCAGGCGCGCCTGGACAAACAGGAAGCGGCTAACGCCCGGGCGAATACCTTCCGTTTGCTTGCACATGAATGGCATGCGGCCTGCGCTCGTAAATGGACACCTGGTCATGCCTCCACCGTTTGGCGGCGCATTGAATCCCACCTGTTGCCCTCTCTCGGTGATCGTCCGGTCGCGGAGCTGAAAACACGGGATCTGCTTGTCCCACTGAAAGCGGCAGAGAAGCGGGATACATTGGATACCGCTGCACGCCTACGCCAGTACATGACGGGCATCCTCCGTATGGCAGTTCAGCAAGGCCATCTGGATTTCAACCCTGCGATCGATCTGCAAGGCGCCACGGCCACCCGCAAAACAGCGCACCGGCCTGCTTTGCCATTCGAACGCTTACCTGAGCTTCTTCAGCGGATAGATGCCGACAGCGGGCGCGGCCTGACCAAGCTTGCCGTGCAGCTGACCATGTTGGTGTTCATCCGCTCCAGCGAGCTCCGCTTCGCTCGCTGGGGAGAGATAGACATGGGTAGGCTTATGTGGGAAATCCCTGGCGAAAGGGTGGCTATTGAGGGTGTGAAGAACTCCCACCGAGGCTCCAAGATGAGCACGCCACACTTGGTGCCGCTCAGCCGACAGGCTGTAGAGGTGCTGGAGAAAGTTCGTAACCTCACTGGTCGTTTCGATCTGGTGTTTGCGGGTGACCACAATCACTGGAAGCCCATGAGCGAGAACACCGTGAACAAAGCGCTGCGGCGAATGGGGTATGACACCAAAGCAGAGGTATGCGGCCATGGTTTCCGGACAATGGCCTGTTCCGCACTGGTTGAGTCAGGGCTTTGGAGTAAAGACGCTGTCGAACGGCAAATGAGCCACCAAGAGAGAAACACGGTGCGTGCCGCCTACATCCACAAGGCTGAGCACATACAAGAGCGTAGGCTCATGGTGCAGTGGTGGGCTGATTACCTGGATGCTAATCGAAAGGAGGCGATCACCCCCTACGATTTTGCTCATGGGCGGTGGCCTCATTCATGAAGCAGATTGGGTGGGAAATATCGAACAGGGACATTTGGGCAAATCTGGTTGAAGCTGCTCAACCTCTTCTAGGCGGGTGTATCAGGTGTAACCGGTGTAACGGCAAGATGCAACGTATTGAAAATATTGAGGAAAATCTGTTTACGCCTGATGCAGTGTCGGCTTATACACGGGTGTAACACAGCCAGAAAGTGGAACAGCCGGAATGCCCAGCTCATCCTGCTGGTCGCTCTTTCGTTCGGACACAAAACATCTAAGGATTCTCCGATCAAGTCAGCACAGGCCATCTATCCTGTGCTGAAATAGCCCTCCGTCCAACTGCCCTCTACAAGCCCGCCATCCCATGAGTCAGATGAGCTTTTCCGATTTCGAGTACGCCGGTAAGCGCAAGCAAACCCGTCGTGAGCGTTTCCTGGCCGAGATGGAACAAGTGGTGCCGTGGAGCGGTTTGGTGGCATTGATCGAGCCGCATTATCCGAAGGCCGGCGGTGGTCGCAAGCCGTACCCACTGGACACCATGCTGCGGGTTCACCTGCTGCAGAACTGGTTCTCGTTGAGCGATCCAGCCATGGAAGAGGCGTTGTACGAGATCACTTCGATGCGCCAGTTTGCTCGTCTGACGCTCATCGCTCCGATCCCCGAAGACACGACGATCATGAATTTCCGGCACCTGCTGGAGAAGCATCAGTTGGCGGTGGGCATTCTGGAAACCATCAACAATTATCTGCGAGACAAGGGCCTGTCGTTGCGCCCGGGCACCATCGTCGACGCCACCATCATCCACGCACCCTGTTCGACCAAGAACAAGGAAAGCAAACGCGATCCCGAAATGCATCAGACGAAGAAAGGTAACCAATATTTCTTTGGCATGAAGGCGCATATCGGTGCAGATGCCGAGTCGGGTCTGGTGCACCACGTCCACGGCACAGCGGCGAATGTGGCCGACGTAACGGAGGTCGCTCACCTGTTGCATGGCGATGAAAACGTTATCTGTGCCGATGCGGGTTATACCGGTGTGGAGAAGCGGCCGGAGCATGACGGAAGGCCGGTGATCTGGCAGATTGCGGCTCGTCGCAGCACCTATAAACACTTGAGCAAACGCAGTGTGCTCTACAAAGCCAGACGCAAGATCGAGAAGGTCAAAGCGCAGGCACGAGCGAAGGTCGAACACCCATTCCGTGTGATCAAGCGCCAATTCGGCTATGTGAAAACCCGCTTCCGTGGCTTGGCCAAGAACACGGCGCAACTAACCACGCTGTTTGCCCTGTCGAATCTGTGGATGGTGCGCCGGCAATTATTGCCTGCTGTGGGAGAGGTGCGTCCGTGAGGGCAGAAAACCAAGGCTATGTCTTATTTTCCAATAATCAGCGGCTGAAAATCGGGCTTTTCGGCATCCCTACGTCCATTTCCGGCTGATGGGCAACTTGTCCGGAGTTTTCCTAAGGGTGATGCCCGCTCTTTAAATCAATAATCTCAGCCATTATCATCAATTTGACTGGCTAAAAAACTAGCTTAAACGGGCCCGTCTATCTGAGGCTACTACTAACCAGCAGGTGTGTATGGGATCAATATGGAAAGTGGAGTGTGAAAGCAACCCCGCGCTCGCGGATGCTTTTACCCGGTTGCGTTACAATCTTTCAAGGGTGAGGAATCTTTGCGCTCTCTACAAGAGCACATCGGTAAGAAAACAAGGAAGAGTTCTGGTTCATCAGGCTGATATTTTGCGCTCGGCAGTTGTCTTCATGCATGCCATGCTTGAGGATTGCTTGAGAACAATTGCAGCCCATTACCTGCCGCTTGCAGGCGAAGAGTTTTTAAATAAAATTCCACTGCAAGGTCTAAACTCTTCAGGCAAGCCCGAAAAATTCCATCTCGGAGAATTGCATAAATTCAAAGGCGTGACGGTTGAAGAGTTAATTGCAGGGTCCGTCAGCTCTTACCTTGATAGAACTACCTTCAATAATGTGCCTGATATTGTGAGTCTTTTGAAGTCGCTGAACAAGGATGCATCCCAGTTTGCTGAATTTTATCCTTCAATTGAGAAAATGATGAATAGGAGGCATGAGATTGTTCACAGAGGTGACAGGACAGAACGCCCAGGTAAGGGTAAGCAATATGCAAACTCTATCCGACTGTCCGACGTAGAAAAATGGGCTACACAGATTAATTTGTTTCTTGAGAGATTGTTTGTCTCCCTTGCAGATAAAGGAACTGTTATGAAGTTTCGCTTTGTAAGGCATTGATTAATATGTGCCTTGTTTGAACACAGCTTATCATATAAGCAATGTTGTGCAGAAATGCTTAGCTGAGATGCAGGCTTTTATAGAAAATGCCTTGCATGAACATAAGGCCGATTAGGGCGTGGGTCAGATTCCCTACGTCCGACTTTACAAGAGAGACCACTTGGGCACTATGCGTCTAACCCGAGCGGCCGCTATGGGGCGCCTATCAAAAGTGTTCCACGCCAGCCCGGCTTTATTCATGTCATTCACTGGCTACAAGCTTGATAGGCGAAGATCCAAGCAGGTTAAACGCGAACTTGCTGTTTTTTGGCGCAGGTGGCAATAAGCCAAGTAACGGCAGCGTCTGCCGAATTGAATATTTTCTCGCAACTCTGGTTTATCATCGGATTATTGCCAGTAGGTAATGATTGCCGAATGTCGGTCTTCAGCCCAATGCATCTTATTCCGAGCGCAAAGGAGAAACCAAGCTCGAATGCGACCCCCTCATCAATATGTGCACCATTCAGAATGGCTAGGATAAACTCCGATTCCTTCATGGCAGCTATATCAGCGTCGAAAACCATCCTCTCTGCTAGCGCTGCAGATGTGCCATTCGCTACTAATTCACGCAACAGTAAACCATCTTCTTGGGGCAAGAAAACATCAAAATAATCTTGGAGTTTAGCTTTGAGGGTTTTGTTATAAGCTACCTCCGCCTCATTGAATAGTGGTGCTGCTAAATATATTGTTGGTTTTTTAATCATTTGCGATGTCACTCATTCGGCGATCTAGGTCTGACGGGGAATAACTGCAAGAAAAAATAACTTTTGCAACGTCGCGCACAATATCTGCCTCTTTTCTCTGAGTTGCATGAATCTTCTTGGGTTGCAAGCTGTCGTAAAGATCTAAGCTTCGCTGCTGAAGTTCATTAATTTTTTCGGGTGGCCAGCTGGTTTCTTTTCGTTTAGTAATTAAGCGTGACCATATTTCATGAGCGTCTCCAGTCATATGGATAATCTCGCCGGGAATAATTACTTTTTTTGAAAGTCCCGGTCGAATGCCGTCATTAAGCATTGACTTAGCGCGATCGCTCTCGGGTACGCCGACAACAGGTTAAAGGATCAAGGGGAGACCTATCGACAAGAAAGACACCAACCTTTTTTCTGTCCAAGTAGTTGTTCTTCTTTCCAAACTGCTCATTGGTCCAGTCGTCAATAGTAATCGTCTTGCTTGTACTAAGCTCGTCGGGAGAACGAGCCATCTCTGGAGGCCTTTCGTCAAACCACTCGTCAAGCGTAACTAAACTACCAAACTGGCTAATTACGGTGGATTTGCCTATCCCGATGGAGCCTACCGTGTAATAGACGTATTTGGTAGGAAGTCCAAGGAAGTCAGATTCTTGCAGGAAATCTACTTCAGGCATAGTAATTGCCCGCAAGAACTCTTCAATATCTTTGCTATTGAAGAATAGCGTTACTAGATTATAGTTGTTAAAATTCGCTTCAAATATCGCGTTTCGATTTTGAGGGTCAATAGCTTCAGACGTAAATCTGATGAAATAATTGTAATTTCCTGGGCTGATAGAAGCGGCTTTTCGGAGAAGGTGAAGCAGGGTGGAGTCGGTTAGCGAGTGCCCAACAAGAACGCTTGTCTTTTTCGTAAGGACATGGAGGAGAGTTGATAAACCTCCCCCTATCCCATCAAGTAGTTGGTCTGCAAAAGCTCCATCAGAGAAAATCAAATTCTCACTCTGGAATTTATTCTGGTCAAATGGTAGGAAACCATTTGGATGATATATTACACATTTGTCTTTTGTGAATTGAGTGTGATGGGACCATACTGTTTGATATGGTCGCTCGTGCTTGGTTGGGTTCAAGTCTGCGCAGGAAAGTCCAAACTCCAAGAAGTCATCAAAATTGTATGTGACAGTCAATTCTGAATGCTTTGCAAATTCAATGATCTCTTTAAAGTACGGATGGGCATCGATTTGAGCACGTCTTTCGTTAGGCTTGATATCCTGATATAGAACTTTGTGAATTAATCCACGCCAGTCGGAGAGAATTTTCTTTTCGATAAGGACGCCGTTTGTGTAGCATCCCTCTTTAGCGAGTTCGTTTTTCTTGTGCGAAGTGAAGATTTCAAATAGGACTAATGCAGCCTTGCCCGCTGCCTCTTTTACAGCATGAACTTCAGGAGCTTGACATGCCATGGAAGTTTTTATTCGGTCGACCAAAACTTCCCACATAGGAAGGTTCAAGTCTCGTGAGACCCCAGCGCCTAGTACCAAACTTGCCTTGTTTCTAGCAAGTTGCGAGCGAAGTTGACAAACGTATTTCCATGCAGATTTTACAGCTTCAGAGCTAATATGGTGCATTCTATTGACATCCAGTGTAGGCGCGCTTCTGAATGGGCTTGGTTTGCTACAGATAATAGCGTGTTTCGTTTGGGGTTAGGCATTTTGACGGTAAGGGACTGGGTAAAGAAGTGGTCCCCCGTTAGCAACCATTATGAACGGCAGCATCGGACCGATAGCCACCGCTCACGAAAGGCCGCTAACGGCCCCAAGCGGCCGTTCACCGAGGTCGGCTAACGGCTCTTGGGGGGCGCTCACATCCTCAGAGTTACCACCCGGTAGCCACCTCTTGGCATCGCGGGAGCCTGCCGCTCGGCTCTTGCTTCAAATAGATCGGGCAATCGTTCGTCTAGGGCAATCCAGCTAACACTTCCTGCGTAAAGACTGCGCTTCGCGGTAAGATCCCGCTCGCTCTGACGTTTTCCAGGGTGGTCGCCGGATCAGCGACAAAGAACGTTAGTACCAGTCCCCGCTGGGCGCGAGTGCAGCAGACGTAAAGCAGTCGCAGCGTTCGGCTCCAAGTATTTTCATCACCGCCCAGTGCTCGTGCTCGATCTGCAGCACGGGCCTCAGCACTCGCGAAGACACGCTCGTAGTTGTACGTTCGGTAGTCGCTTTCTTCCTCGTCCATCACCACCATCACTCGTTCGAACTGCGCTCCCTTTACACCGTGCTGTGTAGCATAGGGGGAGCCTTCTGAGATGTAGCGCTCATAGGGCCAAAGCTCTTGTGCAGAGCACTTGAAGAACTTGGCCATTGCCGCGTCCGAGGATGGTCCTTCGGCCGGAACCGCATCAGCAGCCTCGGGCTCCTGAGCAACGTCAGCAACATCCCTGACAAATCCAAGAACACGCCTATAGCGATCGTCGAACTCGAAAAGGCCCGTGTCACAGAGATGGAGAGCTATGTCACCGATGGTGGTCTCTGCCTCGTCCAGCATGACGACAAGTCTCGCGTGCAGTTCTCGCAACACAGCCGCGGCACGCTGGCCGGTAAGTGCCCCTGGCGCCAGACGCGGGCTGAACTTTCGGATCAGGTTCATCGCCGCGAACTCGTTGCCAGCCTTCACTGCGGCAACGATCGGTAGCGCAAAACTCAGGAAGGGGCGAACGGGCCAGCCGGTGCCATCCTGCATCCCCTGCTTCATGCCCTCCGATGTCCTATCGTTCAGCGCCGAATAGATGCCACCGAAGCCGAGCCGGTTCGCGGCCATGCGGTGCACGATGACAAGAATCTTGAGCGCGATGTCTGGGGTCGTCCAACCCTCGTCGTTGTTCGTCGCCGCACTCCACGCCCGGACTCTTGCCAGGGCCTCAATTCGGTTAAGCGTGTTTGGCAGGACGAACATCCGGGCCGAGCCCTCCACTGGCTTGAGATCTCCATCAACCTTTTCGTGTAGCCCTCGGACTTGCTCCATGCCGTCGCCCTGCGCGCGCACGGCGTTGGCAACATCAAGGATCTGCTTGGCACAGCGAAAATTCTCTGGTTTCGTGATGGCCCGCCAATGGTCCTCAAGCGGGATGTCCCCCGCGCCTCTCATGAAGATCGCCTGCATCGGGTCGCCAAAAAAACCGAGACAGAACTTGCGTCGCATCTGGGCTTCCACGTCCTTGAAGGACTTCACTACGCTCGGGAACGTGTCCTGACTCTCGTCTATGAACACAAACGGGAAGTTCAGCGCTACGACCCGTCGGAACAGGGGACGATTTTGCAGAAGGAAGTCAGCGAGCTGAAGGATGTCCTCGTGGCCGAGGATGCCCTTTGCGTAGTCGCTGCCCACCCCGTAGTTGAAGGTCTTGACGCCAGCAATAACCTCCAGGTTGCGGACATAACGCACCTGGTCAGCCTTGTTCCTGTCGCGTGTAGTCTGCCGAACACGCGAGCTGTAGTTCTTGAACTCTTCTTCCAGCTCGGAAATCCGCCTGCGTATGTCGTTCTCTAGCCAAACCTTAATGTCCGCCTGAAACGTCTTGGTAATAGACCAGTAGAAGCTGTGGATGGTCGAGACATGGACCAGCGGATCGTCGTTAACATCCGCCAAGATTTCTTTGGCGGCGAGGTCGGTATATGTGATGCAGGCAACCTTCTGCTTTTTCGCCCGCATGGTGGCGCCGTGCTCTGAGATCACCCAGTCCAGCGCCTTGATGAGGGAGGTGGTCTTACCGGAACCTGCGCCGGCGCGGACCACGAACGGCTGTGGGGGTGTCGCAGCAATACACGCGTAGATCTCGCGGTCGGCGGCAGTGTCTGGGCTATCAACTCGCCTGCTCATGCCGTCTGCTCCGCATCTGCAATGACGGCGACAAAACCGGCTGCAGTCGGCTCAATTGTCGTGACCTCGGTGGCAACAGCCGCGTCCGCCTCAATCTCGTGCGCCACTTTGGCTTCGAGCCAGGCTAAGCCCTCGGCGATATACGTGGGGACCTTCCAGCAGTTGAGCGGACCACTTGCGAGCACCTCCAGCGCAAAGCGAGTCTTGTCGAAGTTCTTGCTGATCACCCTGTCGTGCAACTTCTCAGACAGTTCCTCGGGGCTGTTTGGTGCGCGCTTTAGCTTGAGTCCGACCGCCCGGTTAGCCTCAGCCTGACACCACTCGGAATTCTCAAGACCGAAGGCCTCCTCAAGCGTGCGGCCGCAAAGCTGCGAGGTCGTAGCACCCACCGTAACCAAAACCTTGGTTTGATAGGCCACCCGAACCTCAGCGCTGGAGCCCTCGGCAAGCGATAGCGTCTTTTGCTCCGCCGTGACTTCCCATAGTTCGGCGACCGACCGCTTCTTAGGGATCCAGCTGATAAGGGTTTGGTTGGACGTGACGGCACCCTCCACGTGAGCATGGCAGGTGCTCCCACGCTTCTTGGATTTCTTTTTGCTGCCCGGTGCTGCCTCGTCGTCGTCTTCGGTTTCGAAGGGCTTCAGATCGTCGTCCTCGTTATCTCCGTCGACGGTGCCGTCAGCTCCTGCGTCTTGCTCGGCGGCATCCTCAGCATCCGGCTTGACCGTTACGCTGTCCAGATCTGTGATGACCAGCGTAGTTAGTCCAACGAAGGCGATCAATTCTTGAAACCGATGCGCGAACGCGCCACCGACTTCAAGGATGGTCAGGGCGGAGGAGCGCAGGCGTTTGGCGGCCGACTCGATCATGGCTGGCAGGAGCAGGCGCTCGACATTGCCCTCCACCAAGATGACCGCATCGGAAAAGAAGAGATCGCAGTGTGTGAGTTTCAGATACCGCTGCAAGAATTCGCGCGCCGGAGCGTCGGCCGCGTCCGTCTTGAAGAGCGAAAGATTCCTTACCTCGGTGTTATGGGCCAGCTGGTCGCTAACACGGCGGAAGTACCTGATGGGAGAGAACCCGCGCTCATATAGGATGTGTGGGGAATGCGTGGTGACAACGAGCTGCGTGTGGAAAAACGTTGCGTGATCGTTGGCATCCTCAAGAAGGCGCAAAACGTTCCTGATGAAGACCTGCTGGATCTGCGCGTGCAGATGCGCCTCAGGCTCTTCAATAAAGACCAGATGCAGTGGCGCCCGTTTGTCTTCCTCGGCTTTCCACTGCTCGTGCAGGTCGAGGAGTTCAACCACCATATAGACTAGGTTCTTGAACCCCAGACCGTTGTAGCTGTCGGGCAGTTGCGCGGTGACCGCACCAGGAACCACGTAGTGAACCTTGGCATCTTGCCCCAAGACGGTGGTCGGATCCAAGGCCGCCCGAATCACGATCTCGGGGTTGTTGACGCCTGGATAGCCGAGTTTGGCGAGGCGCTTGAGGGTGTCGCTGAAGACTTCCTCCAGGTGGAAGTTCAGTTCTTTCTCCGAGGTATCGAGCGCTTTGAGCGCTACATGGTCGTCACCACGCTTCTCCAGATTACGGTGATAGAAACGGCTCAGACGACGCGACAAGCTCTCAGCGCGGTCGGAGCTGCCAGCATCCGGGTCATCAAGGTGCCGCTGCGCACGCAGGAAGTCCACCCTCACCAGAGACTTCAGAATGGCCGCGCCACCCGGCTCGTTACCTAGGGGCAGCGGCTCATAATCGGCCTCCTTAGGCTGATAGCCGACAAATTCGCGCTCATCGAGTACGTAGTAGCGGAACGTATATTCCTTGGTCAGCTCCTTGGTGAGGTACTTCGTCAGACTTTCCGGCCAGGGCTTGTACTCGCCGGGATCCGCCACCACCGCAGCCCCATTTTCCGCAACTGCATTGCGCCTGGTTACCAGTGCGGTTGCAGCGTTGTTGGCCTTTTCATGCAGTTCATGGAATTTCCGGACGAGCGCATGGGCGTCCCGAGGCTCGAACGCCACCCGGATCCCGACGCACTTGCCGTCCCACTCCGTGCTCGGAAGAAGCGACATTGCAGTGGCGAGATCGTCTTCTCCGACGCGGAACCAGAGATCCAAAAGAATGGACGGCAACTGCTTGGGCGCGTCCTCATCGCCTGGAGGCGTCCTGCCTATGGCGTCGATCTCGGCCCACAGCGCTGCGCTGAAGTCGAAGAGTTCGAACTTCTTCGCTTCGCCACGTAGCATCGAGTACAGGCCTTGTACGGCAGACGTCTTGCCGCTGTTGTTGGCGCCAACGAAGATGGAAATCTCGTCGTCAAGCTCAATGACGACATCTCGCAGTCGGCGATAGTTCTGCAGCCGATATGCCTGTAGCTTCATGATCACCTCTTCCTAAGTGTTGCCGGGACAACTTGGTGCTAAGCACGCAGGCCGGCTGCTTTCCTTTGAGCGCTCGCGCTTTTTCCCACTTGCTGAATCTAACAGCATCCATGTGTCGATGCCGAAATGAGACTTATATAGCGCACGCCATTCTGACTCACCACGCTAAACCTCCAATCAGCACTTCCACGCCGAAGTGCCGACTACCTTACCTACAACATACATGCAACAGAGGGCTGGCTGCACTGATCGCAGCCCTTGGTATCACTGCGTCGAATGCAAGTGACTGATCCGCAGCTATCCAAACGGGTGCTCAGATCGAGTGCAATTTCGCACATGCACTCAAACGGCTCTATATGAAGGACAGCTATGGGTCGATAGCGGGCCGTCGTGGTTACACGGTTTCCGTTGTTACACTGCTCGAGCAAGTGTCTATATCAGCGTGTAACTCGATTCTTCTTCTTGAAAATCAAGTGGTTGCGAGATTTTGTTACACTTGTTACATCCGTTACACAGCTTTAAATTTGTAGTTAACCCCATGCCCCCTGTTCGACTGTGCCTTCAGCGGCAGAGCATGCGCTGTCTTTCCGATGCTGGCAGCCGCCGGGGACCCTGAGAGATTAGGCAAGATACGGGGCAGGAAACCCGCGGCTCTTTGTTAGCGGCAGGGCGCCCAGCTTAGTGAACTGGTGAATCAGGTGAACCGGGGTGAATTGTGCAGCTTCTTGAACACCAAGCTTTATCCTTACCGCACCGGCAAGAATCAGCTCTTCATGCAGCCGCCCGATAGGTTTCAATGATTGAAATTTCAGTAACCTGGTGGCCAGCCCGCTAGCGCGATGGCGCGGGTTTCCGACCCCGTGTCACCTCAACTCCCTCAGGGGCCCCGCCACCTCAGCGGGGTAACAGATTCTAGTTAAGGTCTACGTACCACTAGAGTGACAATCTCACACATCATGGATCGGACCTGGGCTACGTGAGCACGTTGTATTTAGTGTACTGGGCGCGCTACTCTCGTTTAATCGAATGCTGCATGCAGAAGGAATTGCTGCCATGGTTTAGCTACCCCGCCTATTTTGAGCAACCGAGTAAGCTGATCGCGCAAGCCACTGTCAAGTTCCAATGGCTCCTCCGGTTTGGAGGCCGTGCTGCACATCCCCACGCAAAGCTTCACCCCGTATTTTGGAGTTGTGAATTAATGAAAACCCCTGAAAAAATAAATGTCCATGACACATTTGATGGATCCGTAAGGTATTCAGCGCCCGTGTACCAACGCTACTACGTGTGGGGAAACGAACCGTTACAAGCTTTGCTGGAAGACATTGACGCCTCAGCAGAAGGAAACTTGGAGCAATTCATTGGGGCGACAGTTGTACAGGACTTCGGAAAGAAAGGCGGAAACAAGTCACCGAATGAGTACCTGATGATTGATGGCCAACAGCGGCTTACAACTATCTATCTACTGATATGCGGCTTAGCCTGGTCTTACTTAGAGGCTGGGAAGGATGACGAAGCCCTTACACTAGCCGAGACTTACCTTTCATTTTCGGCGGGAAAATATGCCGGGATGCCTAAGCTATTGCCCACAGTTCAAGATCGGCGGCAATTGTTCGACATACTTGAGCAGGAAATAACGTGCATTGATTGGAAGTTTACGGGGGAGAGCATTGATGAGCACTCGAGTCGACACGGAATTTACAACCAGTGGCAGAATATAAAAAACCAGTTCAGTGAAGATTTCTTTAGTGATAAGGGGAGGTTGCTCATAAAGAAAATTGAGTCATTCCAAGATCGCCTCTTGAACAGTATAGTGTTTATCCAAGTCACTCTCGACGCAACCGATGATGCGAACACGGTATTTTCAAAGCTTAATTACGAAGGAGTAAAGCTTTCGCTGTCAGACCTGGTGCGGAACGACGTGATATCTAGAGTCCCAGATAACTGTAGGGACTCCCTTGATAAATTCTACGAGACTGCATGGAAACCATTTGAAAAAGCTTTTCCAGGAAACTCTTTTGATCAGTACATAACCATATACTCATTCATAAGATTCAAAGGAGCCGTGTCGAAATCCCGCGCCTTTCCTGAACTTCAGAAAGCATGGTCTGGCTGCAAGCCGAACGACATTGTTGCAGAGATGAGTGTCTACGCAGACTTATACTGCTCGCTGGTAAAGTACAGCCCGTTGATTGGGGTAAACGACGAGGTTAGCGAGTACGTCCGCAGGTTTAGTCTAATGCCAAAGACCACCGTAACCTGGCCGTATATAGTGGAACTTCTCAATGCTTCTCGGACTGGAGCGGCATCCAAGTCCCAAACATTACAGTGCCTATCCATCGTTGAGTCATTCTTAGTACGTCGAGCTATTGTTGGGTTGGAACCAACAGGATTGCACGCGGTTTTCAAAGGTCTTTGGAGTAAGGCTGCTGCGAACCCTAAAACTCTAAGGGAGAAAATTGTAACCGGTACTATTAGATGCCCTAATGACCAGCAGCTTAGAGAGACTCTTAGCAGCGGAGACATGTACTCACGGAAGATTACAAAGTATCTGCTCATACAAAGAGAACATCATTTCAATGAAGAGCATGGGTACGATAATGCCACAGATGACTTTACAGTCGAACATGTGCTCCCTCAAAGCTTGACTGCAGAGTGGTCTCTATTGTTCACCAAGGAAGAACATAAAGCACTTTTGCACACTATTGGTAATCTTGTACCGCTCACGAAAGGTCAAAATGGACGCGTGAAGGATCAGGATTGGGCAAAGAAGAAAACCCATTTCAAAGGATCCAACTGGAAGATCACTCAGAAAGCAGCCCAGGCCAAGACATGGGACAAGGCTCAGATTCTTCGTAGAGCGAAGGACTTTGCTGATTGGGCGCTCGAAGAATGGCCTGACGTCCAGTGACTTCGAACGGGATTAGTAAGGCCGATTGCAAACATAACAGCTGATCAAACGGGTATCAAACAGCATCCTCAACTCTGTATCCCTGAATGATGATTATGGCCACAAGCCATGTTCCATATGGGCAACGTCGGTCTACCTCGGGGCGGAATCAGGTGGATCCTTATTTAGGGATACGTTTAGGGATACGTTTGGTCGGTTCTGGTCAATTTTTCCCATAAACACTGCTCTGAAGGTGCTATATTTGGTTCCTGTCTCCGCACCAGAATCAGTTGGCCTATGGCGATTTCTCGCTACCTGGCACCAATAGAAGCCCGCCTTGTGCGGGCTTTTTTGTTCCCGTTTTTTTCCGCGGATCTGCGTGTTTTTGACTTAATGGTTCGCAGTTTTCCACTTAGGGGTGTACGTGTTTTTAGATAATGGTTAGCTGTCGATCAGGTTTTGGCCAGTG
>Ga0213827_1001391_pt1 | contig 13963 bp, 12 predicted proteins | sample MC6MC0898MG_FD_180669 | JGI IMG/M metagenome (GOLD analysis project Ga0213827, IMG submission 180669) | Enriched soil aggregate microbial communities from Iowa State University, Ames, United States - MC6-MC0898-MG | ecosystem: Environmental > Terrestrial > Soil > Unclassified | place: USA: Iowa...
CTGCAGCAACAGCCTATGATCGCCGGCGTCATCACCGGTAGCCGCCTGCCAGAAGGCTGGGCCAACGGCCGCGACGGCGTCGATTTCTTCGACGTAAAAGCCGACGTAGAAGCCCTGCTGGGCTACTCCGGTGCCCTGAGCGACTTCACCTTCAGCGCCGGCAAACACCCAGCCCTGCACCCAGGGCAAACCGCCGCCATCGAGCGCGACGGCAAACTGGTCGGCTACCTCGGCGCCATCCACCCAGAGCTGGCCAAGGCCCTGGGCCTGGATCGCCCGGTGTTCCTGTTCGAGCTGGTGCTGGGCGACGTGGTCGAAGGCCGCCTGCCGAAATTCAGCGAGCTGTCCAAGTTCCCGGAAACCCGTCGTGACCTGGCTTTGATTGCAGGACGTGATGTAGCTTCTAGCGCGGTGCTTGAATTAATTCGTGACAATGCAGGCGAATGGCTCACAGACCTCAGGCTGTTTGATGTCTACCAAGGTAAAGGCATTGATCCTGATAGAAAAAGCCTTGCCGTTGGCTTGACCTGGCAGCATCCATCGCGCACTCTTAACGACGATGAGGTGAACACTACCCTGCAAAACATCCTCACCTCGCTCGAACAAAGGTTGAACACCACGTTAAGGAAATAACGGCATGGGTGCTCTGACGAAAGCTGAGATGGCCGAAAGGCTGTACGAGGAGCTGGGGCTTAACAAGCGTGAGGCCAAGGAGCTGGTCGAGCTGTTTTTCGAAGAAATTCGGCACGCACTTGAAGAGAACGAGCAGGTGAAGCTGTCCGGTTTCGGCAACTTCGACCTTCGCGACAAACGCCAGCGGCCGGGCCGCAACCCCAAGACAGGGGAAGAGATCCCGATCACTGCACGGCGCGTCGTCACCTTTCGTCCAGGGCAGAAGTTGAAGGCCCGGGTTGAGGCCTATGCTGGAACCAAGCCATAACGACGAACTGCCCCCCATACCGGGCAAACGCTACTTCACCATTGGTGAAGTGAGTGAGCTTTGTGCGGTAAAGCCGCACGTGCTGCGGTATTGGGAGCAGGAGTTCGACCAGCTTAACCCTGTGAAGCGGCGGGGGAACCGGCGGTATTACCAGCGGCAGGATGTGCTGATGATCCGCCAGATTCGTGCGCTGCTTTATGACCAGGGGTTCACCATTGGCGGGGCGCGGTTACGGCTCTCCAGTGATGAGGCTAAGGATGAATCCAGCCAGTACAAGCAGCTGATTCGGCAGATGATTGTTGAGTTGGAGGATGTGTTGGTGGTTTTGAAGAAGTGAGCTGGGCTTTTCTGATGAGTGGAAATTTTTTTGAGAAAAAGCTTTCATTTATCAGAGGGTTAGGGTACATTCTTCAACGTCCTCAGCAACATTGAGGACATGCTTCAAGCCCAGTCGGGGCGTAGCGCAGCCCGGTAGCGCACTTGCATGGGGTGCAAGGGGTCGAGTGTTCGAATCACTCCGTCCCGACCATTATTCCTGATTAAAATCAGACACTTAAGCCGGTTAGCTAAACCGGCTTTTTTGTGCCCGCGCAAAACATGCGCAAAACTATCCGGCGATTTCGCCGATATCGAGGTCAGCTTCGACCTCCGACCACACCACGTCCTCATGCCCCTTCTGGTAGTTTTTGGTCATACCTTCGGTGGCATGACCGGCGATCTTTTGCCCGTCTTTCCCTGAGTGGAAGGCCTTTGTCAGTCGATGCTTGATGGCGTTCTCGTGACAGACACGATCAAAAATGTGTCCACCGAACCAATTGGTCGCGCCATTGCGATACCGGGGCTGCTCTGTGAACGCCACACCGTTGTCAGTCAGGACGGTGTGGCTCTTGTATGGAAACGCTTGTACGACCTCACGTAGGAACTCAGCGCCATCGCGTTTGGTCGCGGAATCGAAGAACGCAACATAGGTGAACTTCGTGACGCGATCACCCGATCCACCCGCTGACGGTTGTAGCCGACGCCCACCGATTGAGTGTTGAGAGTGGCCAGATGGGTTACGCCCCAGGGCGTGAACGTGACCGAATCGCGAAGCCAAGCGCCATCCTTGAACTGGTATTCGTCACCCCCCCTGTCTGCGGGTCGCCGAGCACGAACAGCCATTGATCGTCCAAGGCAACCGCAAGGCCTGCCTGGTCATCCAGCGTCAGGCGCTTGAGCAGCTTGCCTGCACCATCTAGCTAGGTTTCCCCACTCAGGCCATTGGCACCATAGTTGAGGATGCGCCGCTGGTTGTTGACGACATCACACCGGGCGATCAGCCGGTCATGTTCGTCGTATTCGTAATAGGTCAGCGGCGTCGTGCCATTCTTGGCAATCACTGACCTCAGGCGACCGCTGTCGGTGTAGGCCACGGACTGTTCCCGCTCGTTGGTCGCCAGGTTGCCGTTGGCGTCGTACGTAAGGGAGACCGTGCGGGTACTGGTATTGCCGGCAAGGTCGCGGTAAAGGTGATCGCGGTACGCCGAGTTGGATGCATCGCATCGTTGTAGGCATAGTCGCGTACCAGCGTGCGTTGTTGTTACGCGTGGTCGAGCATTGAGTCATGCTGCCCAGTTCGTCGTATTGGTAAGTCTCTTCCTTGATGGCATAGCCTTCGTCATGCTTGACAGAGTAGGCCGTAGGCGCACTCCCTTGCCTCTGCCGAAAATAGGGCATCGGATTCGATGGGCCTTTGGTGATGATGACGGCAAACGCTTCGAGATGTCAGGCTTGGATATCTTTGCATGCAGAGACGAACGGTGTGGCGCTCTGGCTACCCGCTTCGTACCGCGTTTTGGATGTTGACATGTAAATCTCCGGCAGTGGCCGGTTAGGCTGCATCAGCATCGCCTGCTGGGCAACGACTTCCGCGCAGAGTGCGTAGTCGGCGGCCATTATCAGCGTGTCTTCGAGGGAGTGGAGATTATGAGGTGGATCAGGAACAATTTTTAACATCGGACTGTGTTCTCGGTGGGGCTACCGCCAACCCGCTGTCAAACGGGAAAGGTGGCAGCTGTGCATGGGTTGACAGACCGGCGAACACAGAAACCGGCGCACGCAAGCGTGCCCCATGCACAGCCGCCATGAACGGCTATGCGCTGTATATCGTCGCGGCCTGTCAAAGCCGGTCGCTGATGTGCAGCGACCGACCGAGCCTAAAATCGGGAAATAATGTCCGCAACGAAAAGCAGGCGTCGGCAGTATCTTTGGGAAATGCCCTACAAGAAAGGGGTCTAATCTGATTTTTTTAGCCGGTGGCTGTAACAGGATATTAGGAAAATCAACTGGATGATCAAATGGTAAACGTGCACCCACTAACGGCGACGGAATGGCGGATTTATCGAGGGTTGCGCCTACAGGCCTTGCGCGAATCACCCGATGCGTTCTCAAGTACATACGAACAGGAGGCCGGAAGAGACGATGCAACCTGGGCAGCCCGAGTCCATGCGGCCGCCACATCCCCTAATGCCCAAGTCTTGATCGCATGCCAGCACACTGAACCTTGTGGTCTGGTGTGGTGCAAATTCTCAGACAGCGAACCGCCCGTCGTTGCGCTTTTCCAGATGTGGGTAGCCCCTTCGTCGCGCGGAACAGGCGCCGGACGCGCTTTGCTCGATGAAGCCATCGCGTGGGCTACAGGTCTCGGAGCGCAGTGCGTCTGCTTGGGCGTAACGCTCGCAGTCAGCCCGGCGATGCATTTGTACCAGTCGCGTGGCTTCTGTAGTGTCGGCGTGCCAGAGCCGCTGCGAGAAGGCTCGGCATTGACGTCGCAATCGATGGAGCTGCGCTCCAGGTAACGCTGCTTCGGGCCCAAAAATCCAGACGTCATTCAAAGCCGTTCGCTTCTACCTGCACCGCTGTTCGGTGCTCCGGCCCCCCGGCAATCGCCTTGAATATGGGCCGCACTCATTCATCAGTGATCCGCTTCTGGACCGATGTCCTGACGTTCTTCGCCTGCTGCTCGCTGGGCCGCCAGCACTTGCTGCGCCGTCAGTTCGATAAAGTCGAATACCTTCTCAGGCACTCTGTATAAATATTGCTTACGCCGGTTGTTGGATACGATACCTCCATTGTTGAGGCACATCATGACCAAGTTTGCGAGGTCGCTGCCGCGAACATCGAATCGCTCATCCACGGCCCTGAATACGGCATCATAGTTTTCCAGAAAGGCCGTTTCATCGCGGAGCTCGACCTCCAGCGCGCGCTTGGCCATTAGGCAGGTGAATACAACACACGACGTGGCATCCCAGAATCGGTAGATCGCGTCTGCACCCTTAAACTCGAAGGTAAACTGTTCGTGATCGATCCAGTGCACTTGCCAGAATTCACGTACTGGACCGGAATACCCCTGCAGGGTTTCCAGATACATGCGTTCCTCGCGTTTCATCGCAACCGAAACAGGAAGAAGCAGACCGTTTTCCAGCGCTCCGGAGAGGCATAGAGCTTGGTGGATCAAAAACCGTGATAACCGTCCGTTTCCATCCATGAACGGGTGGAGGAACACGAAGCCGAACGAAATGATACCTGCGGCCACGAGCGGATCTATTTGTGTAGGGCCTTCATTGGCGAAGCGCATCAGGCTTTCCATCAACTCGCGGCACAGATCCGGTGGAGGGGGAACATAGGTCACCCCGGCGGCGCCATGCATGCCATTGCTAAGGTGGTTTTGCTCATGCCGGAATGCCGCTGCAAGATCTAAAGGGTTAGCCACCGTCGCGTTCTGTAACGTAACGAGATAATCCTCGGTCAGCGGGTGCCGGTCATGGGCCTGGCGCAGGAGCTTGATGAAACGGCGGGATTTATCTTCGGTTGGGGCTTCTTTCTCGATTGCAAACGAGTCCTGGGTCTCGTGCAGATACGCCCAATTGATAGTCCGGTCTATCATCAGTGGTGGGAGTGTGACCATGAAACGCTTGGCTTTGCCCAGGATGTCATGTTCGAGAAGCTCGGTGACCTCCGGGGTGCGCTCCACGGTCGCGCAATAATGCAGATCTCCGAGCCCATTGAATTCCAGCCGCCACTTCGAGTTTCGATCACCCGGCCGAGTAATATAGTGCTCTGGATCAAACAGCTTTACGAAGGCACCTCGCACAGGTGAAGGCTGCTCGATGTTCTCCCCGGTGAATGCTTCTCTGAGGTAGCAAGCCTTACGAATGTAGACGCCATTGGGCGATGCTTTCAGCGCTTCGGAAAAAAGGCTGGCAGGGATCTGTGGCAGCGCCTGAGCCAGAATCGAGAGGTTCACACCTTCGTGCTTCAGTGCAAAAAGCACATTCCCAAGAAGGTCATCTTCTGAGGGGGCCATGCGTTGGGGCACGGCGAGCGTGTTGCCGATTCTCTCAATTCGGGTGACTGGTTGTACGATCGCAGGTCGGCCGAGTGCAACCGCAGAAATCGGTAGCCTATTGATTAGTAACGAATAGCCCGCAGCCCGCATTCATCTTTCCTTCACTTCTCGTGTGAGCGACGTTTTTTTTTTGAGTGAGCTCACAAAATCTTCAGATCTCGCGATTATGCCGATTTTTTCTTCACTTGCCACTGAGCCTAAGGGTTGGCGCACGTACTGCTGATCTTTTAATCACACGCATAATTATCGGCTCTCTCAATTTACGCATGTTTCGTTAGGCTGCCCCGGACTTTATCGCTGTAGGCGTGTCCCCCTATAGCCGTAGATGTAGGAAAACGCCCCCATCTACTGTGAGACTTCGATGCGGAAAACCCAGGCCTGGCCTTTTTTCTGAAGGCTGGGTCTGAAACACGTAACACAGAACACTCCACGATTGCAGCCAGCAAACAGGCCATCTAGTCTGGCCTTTCGTCGCAGTCCAAATGTCTTGGACCCGCACTTCTGTACTGTCTATCAGGCAACGTTTCCTGATGTGAACCGGCGGTGACCATGGAAGACAAAGCACAAAAACACTCCGAACGTTATGTCTTGGCGCGCAATCAACACCCCGCATGGAGGCTGCTAGCATCACCTCGAGCGCCGCTGGTATTGGGATGCCTGCGCACGCTGTTCGAGCGGTCGCCGGACGGTATTGTGATGGAAGATGCGTTGCAGGCACTCTCCGACATGCTGGCCGCGTACGCCAGCGAGGAGTTATACAACATCGACCCCGAGGCAACGCACGTTCAAGCTGGCCGGGAACTGCGCGAGTGGATCAAGCGCCGATTGGTGGTGGAGCGGGAGGGGCGCGTGCAGGCTACCGATGCCCTGGAGTCGGCGATCAAGTTCGCGGATTCGCTGGATAACCGCATTATGACGTCCACCGCCTCCCGGCTTTCGGTGGTCCAGCGCGAGATCGAGAACCTCGAAACCAACTTGAATCCCAGCCCCACCAGCCGCATCGCCAACCTGCGGCGTCGCATCACTGACCTGGAGCACGAGTTGCAGAAGGCACAGGCCGGGCATGTGGACGTACTGGGCGAGGCGCAGGCGGTTGAAGGTATACGCGAGATCTTTAACCTTGCCACCAGCCTGAGGGCGGATTTTCGCCGGGTCGAGGACTCCTGGCGGGAAGCGGACCGCGCCCTGCGACAATCCATCATCAGCGAGCAGGCCCACCGTGGTGAAATCGTCGACCGCTTGCTGGACGGCCAGGACGCATTGTTGAACACGCCGGAAGGGCGTGTGTTCGACAGCTTCCAGCAACAGCTGCGCCAATCGAACGAACTGGTCGTTATGCGGGAACGCTTGCGCACCATCCTGTCTCACCCGGCGGCACCCAAGGCGCTGACGCGGCCGCAACAGCGTGAACTGCGCTGGCTGGCCTTGCGCCTGGTGAAGGAATCTCAGGCCGTTCTGCAGGCACGGGCCCGCAGTGAGCGGGACGTTCGGGGGTTCATGAAAACCGGACTGGCTGCCGAGCACCATCGGGTCGGCCATCTGCTCAATGACTTTTTTACCTTGGCGCTGAACGTCGATTGGCAGCGCCAGTCCGAACGCCGCAGGCCTGTGTCCTTGCCGCCGATCGGCGTGGCCATCACTGGCGTACCCGCCATCGAGCGGCTGCGGTTCAAAGACATGGACAGCGATATCAACGCAGAGCCTGACCTACGGCATACGTCCATCGGCCTGGAACAGATCGAGGACGACTTCTGGGACGCGTTCGATGGGCTGGATCGTGAAGCGCTCATTCAAAGCACGTTGGCGCTGCTTGCCGAGCAAGGTCGCCCCGTCAGCATCGCAGAATTGGCGTCATTGCTCCCGCCCGCCCACGACCTGGAAACTTTCGCGTTGTGGTTGGCGATGGCGCGCGAGGCCGGCATCGAGGTGCTGGCGCAGGAGCGGCAGACGGTGGAGTTGGTCGACGAAGATGAGCGTCGTTGGCGCTTCACATTGCCATACGTCGAGCTCGAGGCAAAAGCGCTTAAAGATATTGACTGGGAGTCTTAGAGATGACAGGGATTTTCGACCGGATTACGGGTGGCGAGCGTTCAGATGACGTCGTGCCTGACGCGGAGGTCGCGCAAGACGACGAGCGCCTCAACGCTCAACCGCCGCAAGCCCAGGAAGAGGAGAGGCGCACGCCTCACAAGGTGCGCGAGGCTGTTCAAGAGATGCTCAAGTACGGTTTGCTGGAGGAGAGCCAGAAGCCCAACCTCTACCGTGCGGCGCTGGCCGACAGCGAAGCGGTGTCGCGCATTCTCGAGCCGCTCGACATGGCCATGGGCATCGATGATGTGCGCGGGTTGCTGTTCGTGACGGTGCGTCAGGCGGCGGTGGAAGACGACAACGATTGGTCGCATCCGTTGGTCCGCCGGCAACGGCTGAACCTGGAGCAGTCGCTGTTGATCGCCATCCTCAGGCAGCACTTCATCGTCTACGAGCAGGAAAGCGGGACGGGTGCCAACATGGCGCAAGTAGCGGTGGACGAGCTGATTCCGCAACTTCAGGTGTACCTGGGTGAGCTCGGCAGCGAAGCGGGGGAGCGTAATCGCGTCATTACCTTACTGGACCAGCTCAAAGGACATGGCCTGGTATCAGCGGTGGATACGCACGACAGGATCGTGATCCGTCCCATCATCACTCACCTGGCCAACCCGGAAAATCTGCAAGCCCTGGTGGCATGGCTACGCGCCCATCTGGAGGATGCTGGCGAGGCGGATGCTGAGGGTGCGGGGGATCAGGCATGAACATGAAGCAGACACTGCTTTGGCAGGATAGTGAGACGTTCATTCTGAGCAGCCTGGAGTTTTACAACTGGGGTGGCTTTCAGGGGTATCACAAAGCCGAGATTGACCCCAGCGGCACCGCAGTCATTGGGCCGACTGGGAGCGGCAAGACCACGCTGGTCGACGCCCTGATGACGCTGCTGTGCGCCAACCCTCGCTATAACCTGGCTTCTACGGGTGGCCATGAAAGTGATCGTGATCTGGTGTCCTATGTGCGTGGGGTATCTGGCCCCGGTGACGGCGGGGCAGCGCAGTCGCACATCGCCCGCCAGGGCAAAACAGTAACGGCCATTGCCGCTACGCTCCAGCGTCAAGGTGCCCAGGTCCGCATCGGGGCTGTGCTTTGGTTCGAGGGCAGCAGTTCGTCGGCAACGGATTTGAAAAAGCTGTGGCTGCTGGCGGAGTCTCCTGAGCAGACCATTGAGCACTGGCTCCATCAGCACCATGCCGGTGGTATGCGCGCATTGCGTCATATGGAAAAGGAAGGTACGGGTATCTGGCCTTACCCCAGCAAAAAAAACTTCCTGGCCCGGTTGAGGGAGTACTTTGAAGTCGGTGAAAACGCCTTCACCTTGCTTAACCGCGCCGCCGGCCTGAAGCAGCTCAACAGCATCGACGAAATCTTCCGTGAATTGGTATTAGATGATCGCGCGGCGTTCGAGCGGGCAGATGAGGTGGTTAAAAGTTTTGATGACCTCACCGATATCCATCGGGAGTTGGAAATCGCCCGCCAGCAGCAACGCTCGCTGCAGCCGGTTGCTGAGGGTTGGCAACGCTACCAGACCTTGCAAGCGCGATTCAATGACAAGCAGGTGCTCGACAACATCCTGCCTGTCTGGTTTGCCGAACAAGGTCATCGGCTGTGGCTCGCGCAGACGCACAGGTTGGAGCAGGCACTCGAACGGGCTGAAGGGGCGCGTGAGTGTTGCCAGCATCAGCTCATTGGGCAAAAGGGCGTGGTGGATCACCTTCGCCAGCGCTACTTGCAGGTCGGTGGTGCCGGTATCGATCAGCTCCGCCAACGTATCGAGGAGCGGGATGAGGAATGCCAACGTCGTGGCCGACAGGCGGAGCAGTATCGCCGTCTGGCGGACAGGCTGGGGATGCCAGAAGAGTTGTCGGCCAGCAGCTTCCACGCCAACCAGAGGCAGATCCGCCAGCGTTTGGAGATGCTCGCTGAGGAGATCGAAGGCGCTCGCAATCGGGCGTTTGAAGCAGGTGTTGCGCAGAAAGACCTGAACGACAAGCTCGAAGCGCTGCAGCAGGAGCACGCTGACGTCGAACGGCGGCCAGGTTCTAACCTGGGTGGGCAGTTCCAGGCGTTTCGTAGTGACCTTGCTCAAGCGCTGGGTCTCGATGAATCAGCGTTGCCCTTTGTTGCCGAGCTGGTGCAGGTAAAACCTGAGGAACAGGCCTGGCGCGGGGCCATCGAGCGCGCTATCGGCAGCCATAGGTTGCGTATCCTGGTGCCAGCGGCTTCGTCGCAGGCGGCGTTGCACTGGGTGAACCAGCGCCACAACCGTTTGCATGTGCGTTTGCTGGAAGTCAAATTGCCTGACTCACCGTCGGTATTCTTCGAGGATGGCTTCACCCGCAAACTGCATTTCAAGGATCATGCCTACCGAGAAGCGGTCAAGGCGTTGCTGGCCGATAATGACCGGCATTGCGTGGCCAGCTCGGAGCAACTGCGTCATCTGCCCCATGCGATGACCGCTCAGGGGTTGATGTCCGGCAAGGCACGGTTTTTCGACAAGCAGGATCAGAAGCGCCTCGAGGATGATTGGTTGACCGGTTTCGACAACCGTGACCGCCTGGCTTTTCTCACCGAGCAGATGCGAGAGGTGAGCGAACGGCTCCAACCGGTAAAGGTCGCTATGGCGGCGGCCCGGGACAAGGTGCGTGAGCTGGAAGATTCGACGATGTTGCTCAAACGCGTCGAAGAGCTGCAATTCGAAGACATTGACGTACCAGGGGTGCAGGTGCAGTTGCAGGTGCTGCGGGCGCAACTCGAAACCCTCACCCGGCCTGACTCCGACCTGGCCTTGGTCAAGGCTGAACTTGATGATGCACAGAAGACGCTCGAAGGCCTGGAAGAACAGCTTGGTCAGCACTTGGGCGAATGTGCAGCACTCAAAAACAGTTTCGAGGCGGCCGCCGCTAATGCCCGCAAGGCTTTCAATAACGCGAAAACAGGCTTGACCGACAGCCAGCGCGAATTGGCCCAGGCGCATTTCCCGGCCCTGACGGAAGACAATCTGGGTGAAATCTACGAACTCGAACGCCAACACTTGCAGGTGTTGCGTGATGAACTCAAGGTGCTGGGCGAGAAGCTGAACCTGCAGCAGGTGGAGCTTGCCAACTGCATGTCCGATGCTTTGAAGGTGGACACCGGGACGCTCACCGAGGCGGGGCGGGATCTTGCCGACATCCCTAAGTACCTGGAGCGCCTTCGGGTACTGACTGAAGAGGCACTGCCCGAGAAGCTGAAGCGCTTTATGGAGTACCTCAATCGTTCGTCGGACGATGGCGTTACCCAGTTACTCAGCTATATCGACCATGAAGTATCGGTGATCGAGGAGCGCCTGGAGGATCTGAACAACACGATGCGGCGCGTCGATTTTCAGCCAGGCCGTTACCTGCGCCTTATCGCCAACAAAGTCATCCATGAAAGCCTGCGCACGCTCCAGCGCGCGCAACGGCTGTTGGCCACGGCGCGCTACAACGAAGACGATGGCGAGAGCCATTACCGCGCCCTTCAGGAACTGGTCATGCTGCTCAGGGATGCCTGCGATCACAGGCGCAACTTGGGACCTAAAGCGCTGTTGGATCCACGTTTTCGCTTGGAATTCGCGGTGTCCGTCATTGACCGGGAAACCCGAGAGGTCATTGAGACGCGCACTGGCTCACAAGGGGGGAGCGGCGGCGAAAAGGAAATCATCGCATCCTATGTGCTGACCGCTTCACTGAGCTACGCCCTGTGCCCGGATGGCAGTAGTCGGCCGCTGTTCGGTACCATTGTGCTCGATGAGGCGTTTTCGCGGAGTTCCCATGCGGTGGCCGGGCGGATCATCGCGGCGCTGAGGGAGTTCGGCCTGCACGCCGTGTTCATCACGCCCAACAAGGAAATGCGCCTGCTTCGCCACCACACCCGTTCAGCCGTAGTCGTTCATCGTCGGGGGGCAGAGTCCAGTGTGGTATCGCTGAGCTGGGAAGCACTGGACGAGCATCACCAACAGCGCAAAGGTCAGCCATGAGGTCACCGACTGAACTGCGGCATAAATTGGCCAGACAATGGCAACAGTCCAGCGCTCGGGTCGAGCGCTTGCTCGGCCCAGGCGGCTGGCCGCGTACTATCCCCATCGGAAAGCCCCCGGCACGCCTGTTCGCCGAAAATGCCCAGGCGGTTCAGCGGCATGTGGAAACCTGGCGCAGGGTAGAGATCGGCAAGGTTGAGTGGGCGCCGGTGAGCTATCGGGCCGGCTTGGGGGCCGTTTCCATGCCGCTGCACTGGCAGTTGCGCAGCCCTTCCGAATGGGTTGCCGCGATCGGTGACCCGCAGGTCAGCCTGGAGTACGCCAGGCTGGAGCATGTGGTGGAACAAATCGACAGCGCCTTTCACGCGCTGTTGGTGGCTCAGCGGAAGCTGTGGATGACCAAGGCGTGCGACGAGGTGATTGCCACTGCGCAATTAGCCATGCGGCTCAGCCCGGGCTGTGCCGGCGGTCGTCCGCTGAGGTTGTTGGCCGACTACGGAGTCGATACCAAATTCTTCGAGCGCAATTCGGTCCTGCTTACCCGGCTACTCGACGAGCGCTTCGAAGGTGCCGTTTCCGAGCAGGGGTTGGCAACCTTCCTGGACGCATTAGAGGAAAACAACCACTGGGTGCTGATCGCGCCTTTGGAACATCACCTTCTGCCTTTTAAGCGGCTAAGGCTGACCACGGCCGAACTCGCTGAAACATCATTACCTGGCGCTCGTCTGCTCGTCGTAGAAAACGAACAGTGCCTGCATCTGCTACCAGAAGTAAAAGACACGGTTGCTGTATTGGGCGCGGGTTTGGACCTTCAGTGGCTGGGGGCAGCACACTTTGCCACGAAGCACATAGCTTACTGGGGCGACATGGACAGCTGGGGGTTGTTGATGCTGGCGCGAGCACGGCTTCAACACCCCCGCATCCAGGCGTTGCTGATGCAGCGGGCATTATTCGAGAAGTATGCTCCAGGCAGCGCGGTGGTTGAGCCGATCCGAGCGCAGGACGCCACTCCCCCAGGTTTGCTGGATGAGGAAGGTGATTTCTATCACTATTTGCTTCAGCAACCTCGGGGACGCCTTGAGCAGGAATATCTGCCTAAGGCGCAGGTGGAGCGGGTGATCAGGAATTGGGCCGGGAATGCTTTCAATTCAAGCAGCGATGAGCGCGGAACCACTACCGCACGGTAGCGGCGACCACGACAGCGCCAGGGCCGTAGCGGCATGGAACCTTAGTTGAAGCGCGGCCGGAGCTTCGGCGCAACCTAACGCCGCCCCCTGAAAACCAGGCCCACGCCCAAGGTGATGGTCTGGGCAAAGACCGAACCCGCGGGTCCAGTCCGGTTGCTTCACAACTGGTTGCGCTTGAACCCACGGTTCAGGTTGTAGGCATCGAACACTGTTGGGTGGGACCTTGCGCCTCGCCGTTGCGCCATGGCTTTATGAGCGGGGGAGTAAATCGGCACCTGCTTCGTTGCTACCTGTCAGATGTTCGAGATTAAAACCAAGGAAGGTCATGACCCACCTGAAATGCACCCAATCGCTCATCCTGTTGCTAGCCGCGACCACGCTAGCCGCCTGCGTCCCCTGGAAGCGCGAGCGCGCCGCCTACGCCGACCTGTGCCAATCCGAATTTCAGTTCAAAGTCCCCGGCCCCAAAGGCGAAAGCACCCTCTACCTGGAAACCTACCTCTACGACCACGCCGCCCTATGGGGCGAGAAGCGATATGAGCAAGCCCTTTACGTTCAATACCCGGGCGAGAAATACCCACGCCCCGAGTTCTACGTCCAGCTCATCGCCTACAACAAAGACCGCCAACGCCCTTCAACCAACTCCAGCGGTGGCGAGCCGCCAATCCCGATCGTCTATGACAGCCGCCAGGCCTACATCACCTTCGAAGACGGCTCCCGCCTGAACGCGCGGCCGGAGCTTTACCTGGGCATCAACGAGACCTACGACTTTCCGGTCGTGTACGCACCCGCCGCACGCCCATCGCCTTACGACATCAATAGCGACGAAGTGCAGCGCAACATCCCCAAGATGACCAACAACAAGCGTTACGGCTCTGCCTATGTGATTTTCCAGACGGACAAGTTCGATGCCGATTCCAAATGGACCGTCCACTTGGGCGCGCTGGAGGTGCAAGGCCAGAAGCTTCCGATACCACCGCTGGAACTCTGCTACCACCCCGTGAAGAAGTGGATGGGTATCGAGCCTTTGATGCGGCCATGAGCTGATGGAATATCCCAAAAATGACGATTGAAGCCTTCGCCCCATACCAGCATCTTGCCGCCGAGCTGCTTAAGCATCTGCCAAGCGGGCAGAGGGACGGCTCCCACGACCTGTCCCACATCCATCGCGTATGGGTCAACGCTCAGCGAATCCGGCACGTAGAGGGCGGCGACCTTGAAGTGCTGTTCGCGGCCACGGTGCTGCACGATTGCGTGGCGGTGGAGAAGAATTCGCCACTTCGCGGGCAGGCATCGACGCTCTCGGCAGAAAAGGCCGCTTCAGTTCTGGCTGCCATGGGCTGGCCCGTGCAGCGTATCGAGCAGGT
>Ga0213827_1001397_pt1 | contig 13947 bp, 15 predicted proteins | sample MC6MC0898MG_FD_180669 | JGI IMG/M metagenome (GOLD analysis project Ga0213827, IMG submission 180669) | Enriched soil aggregate microbial communities from Iowa State University, Ames, United States - MC6-MC0898-MG | ecosystem: Environmental > Terrestrial > Soil > Unclassified | place: USA: Iowa...
GCACGCCCTTGCCCCGGCGCGACAGCGCGTTCAGGCGTACTTCCACTTCCTGCAGCGCGAACGGCTTGATCAGGTAGTCATCGGCACCGGAATCGAAGCCGGCCAGCTTGTTGTCCAGCGAATCGCGCGCGGTAAGCATCAACACCGGGGTCTGCTTGCGCGCTTCGTTGCGCAGCTTGCGGCAGACTTCGATGCCGTCCATGCCGGGCAGGTTGAGGTCCAGCACGATCGCATCGAATTCGTGCACCACGGCAAGGTGCAGGCCGGTCACGCCGTCGGCGGCGAAGTCCACGGTGTGTCCGCGGTCTTCGAGGTAGTCGCCCAGGTTGGCGGCGATGTCGCTGTTGTCTTCAATTACAAGAATTCGCACTGTGACCTCTGTTTCATGAGGGATTGGCCCGGACAGCGTCGCTGCGGCCGAAACCGCAGCGAGCCATTACCTTGCGCTGCCTGCTGAACGATACAGGCTTCATTGTTAACAGTAGACACCGGCCCGTGCCATGACAGCGTCAAATCACCTGCCGGGGTTGAGATTGTTGAACTGCTGGTGCTCATTGAGCAGGGACCGGCCGTTCTCTGTGGCCCGGCGCCGCTGCGCCACGGTGGTGCACACGCTCTGCGACATGTTGCTGCCGGTGGCACGCTCACGGCGGCAGATCAGCCGGCTGTCCTCCTTGGCCTTGCTCATCACCGTGTTGACCAGTTCCTGGTCATTGAACACGGCCGTGCGGTCAACCGGACTCAGCTCGCTGGAGAGGGTGTGCCCCTCCATCTTCTGCTCGATCCTGCCCAGCGCCTGCTGGACCCGGCCCTTGTCTTCCGGGCTGATCTCGCTGTAGGACTCGCTGTTGAGCGCAGCCTTTACCCGATCCACCTGGGCCGATACCGGCTCGCCCTCGGTGATCTTGACCACCCCATCATCACGCTTGGCTTCGGCGGAGCCAACCACACACAGGGCAAGCAGAAAAACGGTATATCGACGCATCGCCAAAACTCCATCCTTCCATGAACGAAGCGCCACTGTACGAGCCCACCGAACGCCGAACAAGGGACTGATGGCAGGGGTCCAAAGGCGCGCCGGGTCGGCGCCGCCGGCCTGTAAAAAGGCCCAGACGGAAACCGCCTGGGCCTGAAGTGTGTTCCCGATTACCGATCCTGCTGAGGAGGGCAGAGCTGCGGTTCGTCGAAGCCTACGCCGGGGGCGATTAAAGCCTCGTTAAATCCGCCGAAGCTTTCCGTAAAACCCTCAAGGCTTTGAATTTGTTGGCTTTTTCATGTTGGCAACGTGGTCGATGATACGCCCGGCCAGATCGGTCTGGCAGATCGCTTCGATCCCCTCCAGGCCCGGCGTGGAGTTGACCTCCAGCACCAGCGGACCACGGCTGGAGCGGATCAGGTCCACGCCCGCCACGCCCAACCCCAACGCCTTGGCCGACCGCACCGCGACCTGCTGTTCGGCCCGGCTGGCCTTCGCCGCCCGGGCGCTGCCGCCGGCATGCAGGTTGGAGCGGAAGTCCCCGTCCGGGGCCTGGCGCTGCATCGCCCCCACCACCTGGTCGCCGACCACCAGGCAACGCAGGTCCGCGCCCTGCGCCTCGCCGATGAATTCCTGCATCAGGAAGTTGGCATACAGCCCGCGCAGCGCCTCCACGATGCCGCGCGAGGCGCTGGCCTTCTCGGTCAGGATCACCCCCCTGCCCTGGGTGCCTTCGTTGAGCTTCACAACGTGCGGCGGTGGGCCCAGCATGGACAGCAGGTCGACGGTGTCGTCGGGGTTGTCGCCGAACACGGTCACCGGCATGTCGATGCCCTTGGAGGCCAGGATCTGGTGCGCGCGCAGCTTGTCGCGGGCCCGCAGGATGGCATCGGACGGATTGGGCGTGCGCGCGCCCATCATCTCGAACTGGCGCAGCACGGCGGTGCCGTAACGGGTCACCGACGCGCCGATGCGCGGGATGACCGCATCCACGCCGGTGATCGGCCGCCCCTTGTAGTGCATGGTGAAACCGTCGGCGGCGATGCGCATGTAGCAGCGCAGCGGGTCGAGGATGCGCACGGTGTGGCCGCGCGCGCGCGCGGCTTCCACCAGCCGGCGCGTGGAGTACAGCTTGCTGTTGCGGGACAGGATGGCGAGTTTCATCGCGATGGGCGCACGGGGCCGGAAAACGCGAAGCATAGCCTGCGCGGAGTACGCTGCGATGAGGATCGGCGAGGCTCGGCGCCGCCAAGGTTTCATGGAAACGAAAGCGTGAGCGATCCCCCTGGAGGGGGCCCTTCATCGACCTGGGGGCAAGACAGCCTCACTTTCCAACAGACGCCCGTGCGGTGCGTCGGCGGCTGCCCACGCTGTGTGGGCGTAACGGTGTTCCGCTGGCCCCCTCGAACCGATACCCTCGACGCCCGACCGGCGACCGCCGCAGACGCATGCCAATGAAACCCGCAACGCTCGCTCCAGTGGCCCTGTTGAGTGTTCTCCTGTCGGGCACGACCGGTGCCGGGCCGGTGCAGTTCACCGGCTACGACGATTTCTACCGATCGTTGGGTGGCAACCTGTTCCTGGGCCCGGGAACCGAACTGGGCATGCCCTGCACCGAATCGCCGCGGCACTGCCTGTGGGCCACCTCGGCGATCCAGGCGATGCGTCGCCATGCAGACGCACAGTGGACCGTGCCAGGCAGTCTGGCACTGGAGCCCACGGACGGCCTACCCGACGTTGTTTTCGATGGCCAGACGATGTTTGTGGGTGCGCGGCGCTGGCCACTGCGCAGCGCCGTCGACCTCGCCCCGCCGGCATGGCGCACCGGTGCTTCCATCCGCCCGGAGAACCTGGCGGACGTCACGGCGTGGCAGCACGGCACGTCGGTGTGCCTGGACATGCGCTACGTCAGCAGCGGCAAGGGCGATCGTTACACCAAGGTGCTGTTGCTGCATGGGGAGCGCCTATACATTCTGCCCCCGCTGTTTGGCACGTGTGCCGCCATTCGGACCGCGCCGCACCACCGTTTCAGCTACCCGAGCAATACCTACCTGGGGGCCGGAATGGAAGACAGCCCGCGCGGCTTGCAGGTGGACTACCTGCTGCCAGATGGCCGCACGCGCATTGCGCGCTATCTGCTGCGTTTTCCCGACCCGGACAATCCGTTTGCCTTCGAGGTCATTGGCGACTAGGGCGTGAGCAGCTCCAACGACCCGGTGCGTACCAACGCTGCGGGGCGGTCAGAAGCCACACGCGCGACATCGGCCACGGCGAGCCGGCCATCGACATGCGGTGTAGCCGATTGGTCGCGGTGATCAAGCCGCCTGGGGAGGTGTGCGCAGGCTTCGAACGCCAGGCAGGAGACATCCATGCGGGAGACCATCACCGCTGACGTTCAGCGCGAACAGGACAGCGCAGTGGCGATTGGGTCATCTCACAAAACGGCCTACGCCCTTATGGCGCCAACCCGGCCATTGAGGCAGCGGCTTGCCAGTTCAACCAGACACGCATCACCCCGGGTCAAACCAGCGTGCTCAGTGCGTGGCGGCTCCCAGCGCCAGTTGGGCGACATGCTGGCGTTGGATAAGGCCGTGGGCAGCACGCGCATCAACCGCTACGAACAGCAGCTCTCTCTTTACGACATAAAGAACGCCAAGGTTACGATAACCTCGATGTTCCAGTCTCGTTTAGTTTCGACGATGACGATGCGAGGGCGGACAATTCCGGCGTTCGCGCAGTTGCCAGAGACGGAACACGCAAAATCGCAGAAGAATCGACCAGATGAGCTGCGGAGCGACACACAATGCGTTGAGGGATTACACACATCATGATCAGATTTGTTCGCCATACGCTCATGCTGCTGCATGCAGTCGCGCTCACCGCTTGCGCTTCCTCTCTTCACAATACCGTGGCGCAAGGGCGATCGCCGGGGGTATCGGCCACCCATTCCGAGGAACCACATGCCTCGACACCAGCAAGCCCAGCCGCCAATCACAACGCCGCCCCCCTGCCCGGAGCATCTCAGGAGAAGCCAGTGATGGCCATCGCGGGAGCTGATGCCGCGCTCAACCCAGCAAAAAGTGCGGAAGAGATTGGGCAGCGTTTTTTGAAGCTGCTTGGAGCCGTAAGTTCAAAGAGCGACATAACCGTTGAACACGTCCAGGAGGTCCTGGGGCTGACGCTTGACTCAGACCCCATCTATCCGTCTTACACTCAATCGTTAGGAGATGATTGGTTCTACAGCATTCGCTATGCGATTGAAATGCCGGGGCAAAGCCGGGGTGTTGAACTCGCCTTCGAGAACGAGACAGACCCATTCCCGCAGAGGTTCCCATTTTGCAACGTGAGTTATGACGACTACCACATCGCATTGACGCGAATGGGCTTTCGCTACAGGCGCGGCGGAGATGGGAAATTCCCTGGAATAAATGAATACGACAAGGATGACTTTTACGTTCAAATAGTCCCTGAAGTAAGGCAATCCACAGAGGGGAAAGCCCATCCTGCATGCGTTCGAAAAATTGGGCTGTTCGTTCCCAATCACATACCCGGACACCCATGAGCGCGCATGAGATAGCGTCGTTAATCGAGCATGATGGAGCCTCTATATGGCAGCCGCGGCCTGATGCACAGCTTGAAGCTGTCCTTATCCAGTTCGGGCTACGATCCGACGTATCTCCCATCCAAGAAGCGCAGCTGCGCGCAGCCAGTACCTCGGATGCGAAGGCTTCTTGGGGCAATGAGCGGGGCGCGCTCAAAATCGCAATAGAAGAATGGCGGGCGGGGCTAAACTGGCAGTGACCCCTTTCGCGTGTGAGCAGACAATGGACAGTGTTTGTAATGGAGGCTGCATTCCCATCGCACTGATCGCCGGGACCCTGATGCTGGGGGCCGTGGCGTGTGCGCAGCCTTCGAAAGCCAACCAGGAAAAATCCATGCAGGATGCCATGGCCGCTGACATTCAGCGCGAACAGGACAATGCAGTGGCGATCGTAGATGCCGCCATTCCAGCAGAAACGGGGCCCGCAGTGAGCTGGGATGGGTATCCTCCCATGGAGCCCGGGGCGGAGCAGACCCCGCAGAGCCTGATTGAGCAGGTCCACAGGCTCGCAGCTTCCCTTCGCTCCTATGCCGACTCGGAGCCCCAACGGGTCGAAGAGATTCTGGGTACGGCTCTGCCGCCGGACAGCGAGGGACGCCGTCGAGGGGTAACGGGAAATGTCGGGGCCGGAACCTACGCGTGGGCGGTCTGGAAGTTCTCGCCAGATGGCGGTGGCCAAGCTATCGAGTTGACCGTCGCGCCCGCTGAAGTTTGTCTGGACTTCCAGCTACTCAAGTCACCCCTCGTGGATGATGGTTTTCGAATGCATGTCCCAGCGTTTGGCGACGATCAACGCATTACCTTCTATAAGAGTGTCAGTCCTTCGTTGACACTCTATGTGGCCATGAAAGTGGACGTGCGCCATGCTCCCACCTGTGCCTCGGTCGTGAATATGGAAATTGCGCAGAGCGAGACTTGATCCGCGGATGGAGGGCATCCCGGACGCAGACTGCGCGACGGCACTGAGGCATACGCGTTTCTTGCCCAGATCATGCGCAAGGCGATGGGCGACGCCCTCCTCCCACTGTCTTCAACACCCCCGCCGACATCGCCCCTCTCGATCCAATTCGTCCACTAGGCGAGCTTCCAAAAAGGAAGTCAAAGCCATCACCGTCGCAGGGGTCACTTCCCGAAGTGGACAAGTGGAGCACGACGCGCAAGGACGATCTCGAACAAATGTTTGCTTTGCCCACTTACGGCCAATGGACCACCGACCCGCCGCTTTGATGGGCACCTCTGCTCGCTCTCCACATGGGGGTTCGCGCCCCCGAGGTGGCCACGAGCATTTGATGATGCCGGGACGGAGACGTCAGAAGCCCCGTGCAGGGGACAAGCAGTGAGAGTCGAGCAATAGTGGACCGACGCCCATATGAAGCATGTAGAGTCACAACCTCTTGAAAGACCGACTAGATCGCAGCAGCGGGGATGCCGGCGTATACATCCGTATTGGCTGCCCGACCTCTAAGCCCGATTCCAAGTCACCTGCACCCCTGACACCTCAAAGGGCAGTCAGGGGCGCCACGGGAGGCTGCCCTCAGCTGATCTGCTGCGGCGGGCCCACGTCAACGATAGGCATCTTGCCGCCGCAACTTCCGTAACAACCGCCGCCGATCAGCACGCCACCGCCACCACCACCGCTGCCACCACTACCACCGCCACCGCCGTTCGAACCAACGGACTGGGCCGCCTTCTGCGCCATTTCTTCGGCCGAGCTATCGCAGGGCTTCTCGATGTAGATAAGGGCGGAGCCGGTCATCATCATCATCTTGAACGAATACGCGACGTGACCGTGGAAGGCGTTTGCCCGCCAGTTCGCCGCACCGACCAGCTTCTCGGCTGCGCCATCCAGCTTCTTCATGAACGCCGCATTGGCGGGATTGCTGTAATCGCTGGCCTTAGGCATATCAACCATGGTGACCTTCAGCGGCGCCATAGGCGGCATCGGAAGTACTTCACAGGCGAACGCCACCCCGACAACCGCACCGAGGCCGATGACGGAAAGCGAAATCTTTTTACTTATTTTCATGAATCCATTCTCTTCTGTGTTGATCCATATGCTCTTCAAGAGTGACCTATCGGCCGCGGGACGAACTCCGCAGGTGCGCCGTATTTGTCAAAATAGAGCTTGTTCATTGTTTCATTCAACCGCAAGGCTTCTGCTTCCCCAAGCATGCGCTGCTCCGTCGTCAGCGGAGTGGTCATCATCACCTCTCGCCCTATAGCGGCACGCAAGTCCCCGCGCATTTCGCTGACTCGCGACACCGCGTAGGCAGCCACAGGGTCACCGTTTCGGCTCCCCGCTTGATAGGACGCAAGCAACTGCAGCGCGAACAAGTTGCCATCTACGCCGGCTTCAACCAGCCGCTGTTGGGCCTTGGGGTCCGTGCGCAAAAGCCTCCCATCGAGCATCACCCCAGCAACTGCATCGCCCGCAGCGGCCGCCTCTCGCAGCCTTTCATCGGGTGCCGCGGTGTATGTCTCCCACTGCCTGATGTTCGGATACCCGTGCAAGTCGAGCCACTCCTGCTCTGCCTTGCTCTCCGCAAAGCCCGGGTCATCCTCGAAATCCATGCCTGCGCGCGTAAGCGGCACTTCCGGGAATGGATGATGAGGAGCGGACAGGGTTTGGCGCTGGGATCCTGCGGCTGATTTTGAGTCGGCAGCTTGGGGCGTGGCATCAGCTTGTCCAGGCGCGGGACTTGAAGCGCTTGCTTCGCTTCGCTCGACGGGTCTCACGCTATCCCCCAGCTGCGTCCAACCCACAGCGGCCAAGCCAACCACGGCAACGGCAGCAATGCCGATGACTTTGAAATTCATGCAGTCCTTTACATCACACTAAAAAATTCCTTGAGCAATGCTGATGCAGCCTCCGCAGCGTGTCAAGAAGAGCCCCAGCAAATCGAGATGCAACAGCCCTGCTCCCTGGCCGAAATTGGATGAGAAAGTTAGCCCCTTGTGCGGCGTGAAACGGTCCGATCACCCGACCAATCGAGGTGGCTAAGGCCGGGGTCGCACGCCCACCCGTCTTCGCGGTAGTTGAACTCGCCCGGCGAAGAACAGGTCGTCTTCCGACAAACGGAAGTTTTTGATGTCCAAGTCCTTGAAGAGCCAGAGCATCCGCCCAGTGTTCTCCCGGTAGAACTTCATTCGTTCGGCGATGACATGGACAAACGTGGTGGAAAGCTGAATCTCAATGGCCCACTTCTGACCGTCCCGATGCGTCTGGACGTCGGGCTGGCGCCATTGAACTCCGTCGATGTCCCACCAACGCTTTTCCAAATCCGTCTGGCTAAACGACGGATCAGCATCCAAGCTGTCGCGCACCCATTGCTTGAGTGTTTTGTGGAAAGCGCCTTCTTTGCACAGTCCGAACTTGCGCGCCAAGATGGCTTGGGGTGAATGGCCCTTGAGCCCAGTGCACGTTTCCCGGTGGCGGGCCGTGCGATGATCGAAGTAGAAGCGGACCTCGCTTCGTGCGCGGATGGCTTTGGAGCGAACGCCCATTGCATCGTGGCAATGCGGGCATTCGAACCGCGGGGTGCCGTCCAGCACCTCCAACTCCACAGCCAGCCGCCCATCCCGAACGACCTCCCCATAGTCCCGGCCCTCCATGAAGGTCTCCAGGGATAGGCACTCACCAGTCGCCCGATCCCAGACCAAATCATGGGACCGCTTTGCGGCGGGCACGTAAACGATGTTCCCCATGCCGCCACTTTAGCCGGCCCCCGTCGCCCTGGTTGAGACGCCGCTATCGGACTGCGACGGCCACCGCTTCCAGCCGCCCCATTCCATCGACTCGCTTCAACGCCATCAGCCGCTGTTCGATTTGCAGCCCGTGGGGGCCATTCATACCAAAGAGATAGTGTTCGCCCTGCAGGGCGCCGCACATGCGGCAACCCATTCGGACATCCAGAGGATCCTCGGCGCGCGACGGCGTGCGTGACAGCTTGCGATGGGCTTGAGAGAGGTCGTCGCACCCAACCTAGATTCACGCCAATAGCTTTATGTCGTCTTTGGCCCCCTCCGCAGAGCCGTCTCGATCCTCCAGCCATCAATCGACGGGCAGACGATCGTGTGGCCGGAAGCCAGTCATGGCACCGCCCCGGGCCAGAAGCCGCGCGTATCCGCCGCCGACTGCCTGGACTTCAACATCCCCTGCCCGTCCATCTTCAGGCGGAAACGTGACCTCGCGGACGCCACCATGCGCCGCGTCGCCAAGGGCGTGATGCGGCATGTGCTGCAGACCGCTGATCCCGCCGTGGTGCCTGTGCCGGCTAGCTGCGCGGATAACAGCGCACCTGCCGCGGCATTCATTGCGGAGCATGCCAACGCCAGCAACCAGCGCACGATGGCGGGCAACGAGCCGCTTCGCACGGTTTGCGCCGGGGTGAAGGGCGGACACTTCTCCGTGGTCACCCCCATCCTCGCCGGTGTGGGCGGCCGGGCCGGGCAGTCCGAGCCCGCTCGGGCGCCGATCCGCTCTACACGATGACCGCAAAGGCGGATACCGCGTTGGTCGCCCGGCACCTAGTCAAATTCCGTGGCGACAGCATCGGCACGCCAGCCACAGCTCCTGTGCCGACCATCACGTCGGGTGCAGGCGCAGCGCGCCCGGCCGGCGCTGCGCATGCTCCCGGGCTCGCTGCGCCGTGCCTGGTGCAGATGGGGCATGGCGAAGGGAAGACACCAGGTAAGCGCTTCAGCCACGGCATCAACGATATCCAGGGACCGCTCGGAACCATCGTCGCCAGTGGCGGCGGCCAAGGCGTGATGGCTGCCTTCCTTGAACAGGCCAACGGCGGCTTCTACGAGGGTGGTGGCCGCGACGCGCGAAATCCGGTCAGCACGATCACAGCCAGCGGCAGCCAGCAGCAGTCAGCAGCTGGTCACCGCACACCTGATGACCAACACCAGTGCGCACCCACCCCGGTTCCGCGCTCGCCGGCAGAAGTCCGGCGTGGTGCACTACCACTATGATCACGGCGGCGGGCCACGGAAGGAGACTCCCCTCGGGAGCGACTACGGCGTAGCCATCAAGAAGTGGGCGGAGTTCGAACATGCGAACACTGCCGCCGTCGTGACCTTCCGCCACGTCGCGCAGCGCTACCAGGCCGAGGTCGTGCCCATCAAGGCAGTGACCACCCAGCGCCTCAACAATCGCTGCATCACCGCGCTGCTCAGCTTCTTCGATGCGCCACCTGCGCCATTCGAAGCAATCCGACCGATCAACATCAGGCAGTACCTGGACTGGCGCCCATCGAAGGTCATCGCCAACCGGGAAGTATCCCTGTTCTCGCACATTTGGAACTGGGCACGCGGCAAAGGTCACGGACCTGTCGAACCCGTGTGAGGGCATTCGGCGTAAAAAGGAATCCGGCCGTGGCGTGTACGTGGAGGACGAGGTGTTTCAGGCGGTCTACCAGCACGCCGACGCCTCCCTGCGGGATGCCATGGACCTTGCATACCTCACCGGCCAGCGCGTCGGCGACGTCTGGTCGATGGATCTGCGGCAGGTCAAGCCCCGTGGCCTGGCTATCACGCAGGCGAAGTCCACGAACACGGTTCTCATGGAGATCACTGGCGAACTGGCGACGTTGCTGGACCGGATCGCCAGGCGGAAGAGCGAGAAGCTGCCCAACGGTAGGTCGAAGCCATACAGCACGCGCTTGATCGTAGACGACAGCGGGCTGGCACTCGGCCGCGCGGCGCTGCGCTACCGGTTTGACAAGGGTCGCGACGACGCCGGTATTGCAAAGGGGGAGTTTCAGTTCCGCTGACCTGCGCGCGAAGGCATGCACGGACAAGGCCGATTCGGCCAATGACATTCGCGAAGCGCAGGCCCAGCTGGTGCACTCATCGGTCACGACAACCGAGATTTACGTGCGAAAGGAGAGGGGTTCGAAAGCAACGCCCACGAGATAGGCGCGGAACAAGAGCGTAACGAATGCACGCCGGTGGCTGAACTTACGGCACCGTTACAAGCACATTCACTGATTTTTGTCCGGTATCGTTCGTGCCACAACCCAATCGAGGCACGCCTGATGTTGCGATACGGATTCCCTACGTTGCTCTTGGAGTTCGGCGGCAAGTTTCTTCCTGCGATCGATGACGCACAGAAGCTAGCGGTTGCTCTAGAGCTTGATAGATCAGGCTGTGTTGGTCGGTGGACTTACGAAGACGGCACTGTGTCCGGCTCGGTTGACTTCCAGCATTTCAAGCCTGTCGACGTCACCAGGCTATGGACGTTCGAGCCAGAGAGCGAAGAGGATGCGCGGATCGGGCAGCGCCACCTCGACTCCTTGGACTAGAAATCTGCCATCCAAGACGTGGAATTGCGGAGCGGCTGGGATACTGCTGAGCGGCCAGAATCCCCTAAAGCACTGGGGGACATGGAGCGGGTGAAGGGAATCGAACCCTCGTCAGTAGCTTGGGAAGCTACAGCTCTACCATTGAGCTACACCCGCGCGGTGCCGGACAAGTCTATGCGGCGGAGTGGTCAAAAGGCAACGGGCGGCACTGGGCCGCCCGCTGCGTCCGGCTTTCGCCGGCCCTGCGCGGCGCCCCGGCAAGGGGCGCTGCGCAAGGGTGGATCAGAAGCTGCCGCTGAAGCTGGCGAACAGCGACACGTCGCGCGCACGCTTCTGCAGCGTGGTGGCGCTCATGCCGATGTTGCTCTGCAGGCCGCCCAGCTTGACGCGTGCGCCCATCACGGCGGTCACGTAGTCCTTGTCGAACTCCAGGCCCGGCACCTTGTACATGCCCACGTCCGGCATCGACTGCAGCCACGCGCTGGCCTGCTGGCCGTCTTCGAACTCGTGGTCGTAGGTGACCTGCACGTACGGGGTGACGGTGCTGCCTTCGAAGCGCGCCTGCCAGCCGAGGCGGCCGACGGTGGAGTCGACGTCCTGGTTGGCATAGCCCAGCGCGGTGGCGCTGGGGTTGCTCTCGGCGTAGCCGTCCAGCTTGACCTTCTGCCAGATCACCGCGGCGATCGGGCCGTGGCGGAAGCCGCCTTCGAAGTGCGACTGGCCGCCGAAATCGTAGCCGGCGTTCAGTGCCACGGTCAGGTTGCTGCCTTCCGGCGACCCTTCATGGGTGCGGGTAGCCGGCCCAAGCTGGACCTTGCGGGTGACGTCGTAGTCCAGCCAGCTGTAGCTGACCTGGCCGTTGACCCAGGCGTGCTGGCCGTACCAGCCAGCGAACAGGCCCAGCGAGGTGTCGGACTGGGTGAAGTCGCCCTTGTTGTTGCCGAAGTCGGCATCCATGCGGCCGTAACCGGCGAAGCCGCCGAGCACCAGGCCGTCACGCGCCCAATCCACGCCGAACAGGCCGGCCGGGGCCATGCCGTCGTACAGGTCGCCGTGCGAGTAACGCTGCATGTCGCCACGCACGCTGCCCCACCAGGACATGCCGTCGTCCGGACGGCCACCCAGGTGCAGGCTGACCTGGTCGGCGCGCGAGCGGCCGATGGTCTGCGCCGAGTGGGTAAGGATCTGCTGGTTGCGCGGGGCTTCCAGGATCGACAGGGTGTACTGGCCGAGCATCTCATGGGTGGCGCTGGTGGGGTGCACGCCGTCGGCGAACACGTAGGTGCTGGCGGCGGTCGGGGTGGCGTAGCTGGTCGGGTTGCAGGTCAGCGACGAGGCCGTGGTGCAGGCCGGGTTGGTGACATTGACGAAGCCGTACTGGCCCGGGTTGGCGACGATTTCCTGCAGCACGTGGAAGGTGTCCACCGGGATCACCTGCAGGCCGGCGGCCTTCAGGCCACCGAACAGGGCGTCGTTGTAGGCCTTGGCCAGCGCGGTGCCGGCCGCCATCGCGGCGGGGCCACCGGCGCGTGCGCCCGGGGTCAGGCCGACGTCGGGGATGGTCGGGACCACGATGTACTCGGCGCCGGCACCCTTGAGGGTGGCGACGATGCCGACCTGGTCGGTGACCGCGTTGGTCAGGGTGGAGACCAGCGGGGCGCCGGCCTGGATGGCGAACAGGTCATTGGCGCCACCGAACACGGTGTACAGCGCATTCGGGTCTGCCTTGCCGCCGTTGGCGGCCAGGTACTGCGCGGTCTGGGTCTTGAGCGAGTACACCGGCACCGCCGGGGTGCCCGCGGCCAGCACCTGGCTGGTATCCACGCCGACGCGTGCGCCACCGATGGCGTAGTTGTCACCGCCCTGCCCGTTGCCGTGCGGCGCCCCGTTGGTACCGTAGTAGTTGGCCACGTACTGGGCGTAGGTCCAGCCCGGGTTGGTGGTGAACTGACCGGTGACCGGCTGCACGCCTGCCGGCAGCAGCGGACGGAAGTACCCTGCGTCGGTCAGGCTGTCGCCGATGAACACGGTTTTGGTGTACGGCGACTGGGCCATGGCCGGCGCCGCCGCCAGGGCGATGGCCACGGCCAAGAGGGAACGCAGGGGACGCTTGCTGATCAGCATGTAAAGCTCCTTGAAGTGGGAGAACCACCGACGTACGCCGGCGCACGGTGTAATGGTTTCACTGCACCCGGGCCAATTCACGCTGCGTTGCCGCATGAAATGCCCCGGGGACCGGCCAGCCCCCGGCGGGGCCGCCTCCGCGGCCCCGGGAGGGGGCTGCAAGGGTACGCAGTCCAGCGCCATTGAGGGACAATGGCGTCATGAACATCGTGCTCAACGGCGAGACCCGCCAGCTTCCGCAAACCGCCACCGTCCTGGACCTGTTGCAGGTCGAGAACCTGCTCGAGCGCCGCGTCGCGGTGGAGGTCAATGGCGAGATCGTTACCCGCAGCCGGCATGCCGGGCACGCGTTGCAGGATGGCGACCGGGTCGAGATCGTACACGCACTCGGTGGCGGTTGAGCGACGCAGCATCGCGCCGCGCGATAGGCGATAATTGCGCGCATGAATGCAAATGCCCCCATTGATTCGCTGGTGATCGCCGGCAAGACCTACGGTTCCCGGCTGCTGACCGGCACCGGCAAGTTCAAGGACCTGGAAGAAACCCGCCTGGCCACCGATGCCGCCGGGGCCCGGATCGTGACCGTGGCGATCCGCCGCACCAACATCGGGCAGAACCCGGGCGAGCCCAACCTGCTCGACGTGCTGCCGCCGGATCGCTACACGATCCTGCCCAATACCGCCGGCTGCTACACCGCCGACGACGCGGTGCGCACCTGCCGCCTGGCGCGCGAGCTGCTGGACGGGCACAACCTGACCAAGCTGGAAGTGCTGGGCGACCAGAAGACGCTGTACCCGGACGTGGTGCAGACCCTGAAGGCCGCCGAGCAATTGGTGAAGGATGGCTTCGAGGTGATGGTCTACACCTCCGACGACCCGATCCTGGCCAAGCGCCTGGAAGAGATCGGCTGCGCCGCGGTGATGCCGCTGGCCGCGCCG
>Ga0213827_1001399_pt1 | contig 13944 bp, 11 predicted proteins | sample MC6MC0898MG_FD_180669 | JGI IMG/M metagenome (GOLD analysis project Ga0213827, IMG submission 180669) | Enriched soil aggregate microbial communities from Iowa State University, Ames, United States - MC6-MC0898-MG | ecosystem: Environmental > Terrestrial > Soil > Unclassified | place: USA: Iowa...
GCGCCCAGTCCTGCATCAGCGCCTGGCTGAACCATGCTGAATCCATACGCTCCGGGCGCACCAGCATCAGCCACAGCTTGAGCTGGGCGTAAGCCGGTTTGGCGAGCGTGTCGCGCAGCGGGCTGTCTGGCGGCAGGTCAGCGACCGTCTGCAGCTCCTTACGCAGATGCGTGGCTGCCGCATCGCGCAGCAACGGCAGCGCCGCCTGCGCGTAACGCGGCCAGAGTGCCGCCAGCAGCGCATCATTCTGGTTCAGGCCAAGGCGGCTGTACCACGGCGCACCGTGCTCCGCATGATGTTGCAGGCGCTGCATGGTCTTCTGCAGATTTGAAAGTGCCATCAAACGCTGCTGCAGCGGTTGTCCCGTATCGGCTGCCTGCATCGCCTGCGTATGAGCGTTGCTGATAACGCTGCTGTTGGTGGTGAACGACAGCAGCAGGCCCGCGCCCCAGGCAATTACCGCCAGGCACGCCACGGTTGCCAGCAGGCGCGACCAGGAAAAGCCGCGACGCTGCGGACGCAGGTGCGCCGGCAGCGAAGTGAATGTAGACGGCAGCGCATCCCAGCGGTTATCGCGGCCCCAGTGATTGGGCACCGCGCGCTCTGCACCTTCAGACGGCGGGCTGAAGACCAGCCCTGCTAGCGGTAGCGGTCGATATGGATTCTGCAGCGGTGCAACCAGAGTTTTGAGTGTTTCTGGTTCACGCGTCAGTTGGTCTGCCAGGCTCAACAGGAAACGATGCTGCGGCAAACCAGCCGCCTGCTGAATACCCTGGGTGGTGAGCTGCGCTGCCAACTCCGCCAGCAACTTGTCTATTTTGCCTGTTGTCAGTGTCTGAACGCCCACCGCCTGAGTAATACGGCCTTGCTGCTTTTCGGCGCGCGGATGCAGCGACCAGACATAAAGCGGCAGCCGCCAGCCTAGCTTCTCATAGCGTGCCGATAACGCATGCGCGGTGGCGTCCATCGCGGCGGCAGAAGGTAATGCTGTGGCAGGTACGCCCGAAGTGTCGGCAAGATGATCAACGGCGGAGGTAACCCAGATCATCGCATCAGCCGGACGACGACGCAGACGTTTTAGGGCGGTCAGCCAACTTTCATCGGGTGAGGATTCAGGATCGCCGCCCCAGAGTAATAATGTGCCGCGATCTTCCTGCCAGAGCTGAGCCGTAAGACCTGGAGTCAGTTGCTCCACTTCAGCGGCAGTACCGGTTATCAGCAGGATGCGTGTTTTACGTCCCCAGGGCCGACCGTTGAGGTTACGCATGGCGTTACGGATGGTATCAACGGTGACATTGTGGGGCGGAGTCTGCCTGACGCGGCCTTCATCAGCGGGTAGCACATTTTTACGTTTTGCCTGTAACCGTGACCACTGTAATTTCATTGCGAGGCCGATTGTTTTGCCATGAAAAACGATCAGAAGCAGGAGCAGCGCTACAGCAATTCCTAACAGCTTTGGTCCAATGCTGTAAAGCCCGATCGTCCCGCCCTTTGTCCAGATGACCAGCGCTATTGCCGCAGCAATCAACACAGTAAGGCTAAGGCGTCCCCAGTTGCCACGCCACACTGAACTATCCTTCGCCATTCATCATATTTCCTATAGTTACGGTATTTATAAAACGTTTCTCACTATCCCTTGAAAGCATCAGGCAGTTCTCTTTCGTCAGCGCAGCAATATCGCCGGCGACAGCTGCCAGAATCCAAGGTGAAAAAGGGCCACTAAGTCCAGTGTACTTCTCCAGCCAGTGGCATTGCTCTGGCCTCCAGGAGCCTTCATATTTGTTGGCGCAGGCCAAGAGAGTAGAAAAGTCATCGCCCCACTTCATGCTGTCACCCACAATTGCAGCCGTAGTGATCGCCTGTGACTGAATGGAAAAAAAGGTATCGAGTTCTGCCTTCAATGTTATGCCCGTATCAAGCGACATAGGCCGAAGTAAGCGCGCATGATGGCTAAGCCTGTATTTTGTAGCCACATCATCAGAGGTCAGTAGGAGGGCTGCCAGCGCGTCACTGTATTTATCCCTGCCCTGAGTCTGATGAACCAGAATCAGATCCACATCCAGGGTCGGCGATTTAAGCCGCTCTTCGAGAGAGAGAAAAGACTTTGATTTCAAAATATTCACCACAGGAACCGGGCGAACAGAAGACATATTTTTCTGCCAGGCTTCAGAGAAGTTTTTCCGCAGCAATAGATCTTCACTATGTGAATCAGTTAACAGTGTGACATTAAGGGGTAAATCAGTTGGAAGTTTTTCTAACGCATCGCGAACGCTGCAAATTAATAAAGAAAGCCCATTTGTATTTTCCTGAAAATTGATGCGAATGGCTTGCTTAATAAATTGCTCGACATCCGGAAATGCCTGAAGCAGAGTTCCCGATGTCAGGTAGCGGGGGAGAATGGCACCGTGGTGCAACACTGCGATATGACGGTTCGCCCACGTAGACCATTGTTGCTGGGCATAATTGGCTTCATCTAATTCAAATTGATACTTATCAAGAACATTATTATAACGCCAACCGCGTAGGCAAATGAGGACAAACCAGACAAATAAAGGACCTGCAGTAACTAACCACAGATTATACTTTTGGATTTCCCCTAACATCTGGTTAGCATGAAGCACAAATAACAGCACTCCAGTGACTAGAGCAGCAACACCAACAATAAGCCACATGATAAGTGAAGGTTCTTTGGGTGAACCTGCAACATTAGATTTCTGACGTTCCCAGCCCATCACTTATCCTATTGCGCAATCCGGCGCACTGGAAATAACCTGGCAACCACATTCACAATGGCAGCCGTCCACAACAATCGCTTTACCATCAGATAACCACTCCGTAGAGCCTTCAATAATCTGATTAGTACCGTGATCCTTTACCGGACAACTTATGTCATCTCCTATGAGAGCTACTTTTCTACCATTGACGATCATGGTTGATGATGCCGATATAACCTGACCTCCATGTGTTGTTTTATCGCCGAGCAAAACAAACCCCTTAGACATATATCTCCTTATCATAAAATTTACAGTTTATTACTTAGCGAGCTTTTGTTTCACAAAATCATATTTTGTTTTTTCTGAATTAGGAAAGTGATGGTCTACGATTTTTTCACCATTTGGATAGATGAGAGTAAAACCCTCTCCTTTTTTTGCAGGAGGAATAGCCGTCACAAGCATATCTGGATGTAAAGCAGGCTTAAAAACAATGCTATTTGCATCATAAACACGGTAAGTCAACATTGGTTGACCTTTTATAGTTAGTGTTAATGTATCTTCAGCAGAGTTCTTCCTAATTAGAGGGAAGTAGTTTTTTTCAATTTCTACGGCACCATAGACATTGTCATAATTTCCATTCCCTCGAGGAGGTGCATTTTTATCAAAAACAAAAACAATATCTGCTGGTATATTATTCTTAACACTTCCGCCAAAATGTTTCATGTTATGATATTTAAAATCAAATTTTATATTACTCAACTTCCATTCACACCTACCTCCACCATCTATGGCAATACTACTACTTACCCTGTAGCTTCCCGTTTCTTTATAAAAAGGAACAGTCAAAAGGTGATAACCTGCCCGGGTCGTTACCCCCCCCGAAGAAGTGAATATTTTATCTCTGCATTTTTCAGAGCGGTAAATGATATCCATTGGTAAAATATCTACATCTACTGGTTTAACTACCGATATTTTAACCGTCTTACCATTTGTTGGTGGGGATAGTTCCTCGCCTCGCGTACAGCCGCTCAAGATTAAGAGCGGCATCAAGCATAGTATGTTTAATATTTTCATTACTCATATTCCTTACTTTCGTACGGAAACGTTCCAGGGCAGCTCTTCCATCAGGCATTTGCTCTGTTACTCTCAGGTGTCCCACGACTAAGCCGTGCAACGTACAAAACAGCCGGCTAATTTATTTTTAGAATAATGTAATGAAACGAGTGGCGGGTGATTTTTCCACATTTATTAATTTAATTCATTAAATTTAGTTTCTTAAAATTAATCGGATCAGGTCCATTGGCATTGGTCGTTTGAGTTCCATCAGGATAAGTCGTAATCGAGTCCTCACCAAATTTCTCTGGTCCTAAAACATTAATAATCTTTTTAGAATGAACATTGGGTTTGAAAACAATAAGTTCAGAATTGCTAACTCTGTAAGTTAACATATCTTCATTTATTAACCTGAGGATTTTAGCATGGTCTATCATGCGGTCATTTCTGATGAGTGGATAATAATCATCTTTTATTTCAACGTTGCCAGACACGTTCATGTAGTGCCCATCTCCCCGAGGGGGAGGATTGTTATCAAAAACAAAAACGATGTCATTGGAAATATTACTTTTAATATCAACCCCAAATTTCTTCACATCACTAAATTTAAACTGAAATCGTATATTACTGAGTTTCCATTCACACCTACCACCACCATTAATGGAGACATTGCTACTCACTAAATCATCAACGAACTTTTGTTTAAAAGGGACTGTAAGTAGGCGATAACCAGCACGGGTAGTTATTGAACCCGCAGAGGTGAAAACTTTATCTCTGCATTTTTCAGAGCGGTAAATAACATCCATCGGTAAAATATCCACGTCGGCAGGTTTAACTACCGATACTTTTACAGTCTTACCTCCAAATGGAGGAGATAAATCTTCGCTAAACACACAACCGCTTAGTAATAATAATGATGGTAAGAGTAATACATTTATCATATTCATTCGTTTAATTCCTTTTTTGTCTTGCCGAAACGATCCAGAATAGCATCTGACTCTGGCATCCGCTCTGTTACTCTGATGGTTTCTGCTACTAAACCTTGTAGTGCAGAGAACATCCGATTTCTTTCCTTTTCATCATCAGGAATACCAGAATCTGACATCTGTTTCTCAAATGCGATCCTGCTTTCTTTTCGTTTCAGAGTGATATCATGAGACACCAACTCCACCAGTTGATTGTTAATATATGGCAGATAGGCAGAAGACATAGAGTGATTTCTAGGGTCGGTAAGTATAGAATCCAGATCCGGATTGGTATTTTTAGGGAAAAACTTCTTCATGCTTTCAATATTTAATGATCGAATAAATTGCAAGTTGTGATTTCTTGCCGAAATACTTTTATCTTCAGCCAGGGAAGGAATTAAAAAGTATTTTGTTTTTTTAGGTAATCTATACTTTATTCTGCGACATCTGGGAGCACTCATAGAGCCTTCGCATTGCAGGCTTTCCACCACCTGTGTGGTGTAATAGAACAGCACAATATCACCATGATGCCAAAAACTGTCGCCGACGGTTACACCGGAGATTTTCTGCGAAAGCAACTCAGCTACAGACCATGTAAAACCCAGCATGGTACCAACAGGGCCATAAATCTCATAAAACCAGTTATACAGGTTTACATCCATCGGGACGCTGGTGATACTATCTGAGTCATTAACGTGTCGGTAGTGAGTTATTTCAGAAAGATGCAAGATGGCATCAGCTGTAAAAACTCTAGGCATTCCATAGGTGTATAATAAAGGTTTAGTCGATTTTAACTCTGCAGCATAAGTTAACGCCAGCGCCCCGCCTAAGCTATGTCCACATAAGAATAATTTCTTCTTTTCATTTATAAATGTTTTTATGTCGTCAAAACTTGAAGGTGACTTATCCTTGGCACACTCAAACGCATCCAAAAAACCCTTATGAATTTTACCCGTTGGAGCGAGATAAGATGGGCACGCCTGTGGACTAAAGGTGATGTCAGTTATCCAGTCTCGTATCTCCTGTGTGCCGCGCCAAGCAACAACGACATGTTCATCATTTGAGACATAAAATAACTGGGTATCATGTTGAATAAAATTTCCGGCAGTGGTGACGAAGCGTGGGTTGATATAGCGCTGACTGAAGGGGACATCTTTAACTACGGCATAGTAGTCGTTTTTATCACTTAATTTTGGGGCTGCGGATAGATCGTTATATGCCTGTTCGAAATACTGAATAATCTTTTCTTCTGCTGAATAAGAAAAATCGGCCATTATCCCTAGATTATAAGCATTAACTATCGAATAATCTGTTTGATGATGCAGTACAAGTGACCATGCCCGGAATGGACACACTTCAAAAACGTAACGACAGTTTAGCTTTTTTATCGTTTGACCGGAAAAGCGCAAATCCGGAAAGTGATATTTCGGTGGATTCGCTTTATCTTTCCATTCCGGCATCATATCAGGAAGGCTATCGCATAGATGACCTATTTTTAGATAACGATATTCGTATCCTTCCACAACCGCTTTGGGTTTTACGGTTGAATCATCCTCAGCACGTCCAAAGGGACGCAATGCCCTTTTTTCCATCTCATCTGCAAGCGACTTTGCGTCAATATGCAAAATCAGCTCAATCGGATGTAAACCCTCGATTCGAATGATACCACTGGCGTCGCTTTTACCGGTATATGAAGCACACTGATTACGTGTAGCGGCATTTTCGGCCACATACGGCATATTAGGGATGGGTTCTTCACACTCATCCAGAAGCTGAATCTCAACCCAGTATTTTTTTTGTTTACCTGTCCAGGCATCAGGATATTTGCATTCCAGAGACGTAGTCGCTGTGCTCATTATTTTTCTTCCTTGATATCGGTCATTTCTTCATCCGGGAATTCAATTTTCAATGCTGATGGCATAGCTGTGAATATCCGCATTGTTTTTCCATGTTCATCAGAAACGCCTTCATACACCTCACCTTCTCCGGTGGTGACCTTGTAAAATGTAAAGGGTTGGATTTCACCACTTTCTGAATCTTTTAATGTAAAACCTTCACCGTATCCTTTAGGGAAGGTATGTGGTGGAGAGTCTAGCGTGGCTGGTCCCATTTTCTGCGCATTGGCGCATTTCAGAAGAATATTTCCAGCTGCACCCAGCTCAATATTGCCACCTCTGAGTTTTATATAGGCTCCGCCACAAGTGATAGTCAGTTCCTGACTAGCGCTTACAGTGACTTTCCCTTCGGCGCTGCTTATCGTGATGTCTTGTTGTGCTGCTGCGTTAAGCTCGCCTTCCTGAGCCTGGATATCCAATTTCCCTGCGCCAGCAATCAACTGCATTCCCTCTCCCTGCGCAAACACGCTGACAGTTTTAGTAGCCGCTAGCGTGATTGACTCTCCAGCACTGATGTCCGTATTTTTCCCCGACATCAGACCAACGCTTGCTCCACCTGAAGCCATACGTACTGATTTGGGGCTGACAATTCCAATGCCTTCAGGAGCATGAGCCAAAATCCCTGCTTGCTTCAAATCTTCCAGCGCATTATTAAGTTCTTCATGAGAATCTGAGTCACCTTGGGTTGCTTCAGCTTTTTGAGCAATTTCGTTTAAGCTTTTTGCTAGCGATAGCGCGTTTTTAAGTTGCCGTATTGCCTCTTCCATATCCATCATGCGCCCTTGTGCACTTTGTTGTGCATCAGCCGAGATGAATACACCTTTGCCACCTCGAACGGCAACCCAGTCATCTGTTCGCAATTCCGCGCCTTCTCCCCGGAGCAGCCTGTCATCGTCGACGTTGTGGCCTAAATTAAGCTGCGTCTTGCCACCGTACTCCGTGCTGAGCTTGACGTGCTCTTCGCCGCGCTTGTCCTCCATCCGAAGCTTATTCAGCCCAGCGGTTCGAATGACGTTGCGGGTGCTGTTTTTCTCTGTGACGTGATCGACGTGTCGCGAGTCATGCAGCGCATGAGCAATGTAGGGCTGATCAGGATCCCCTTCACGGAAGGCAATCGCTACCTCCGTGCCCTGTATCAGCGGGAAGTGGAAACCATACATATCGCCGCCATAAGGTTTGGCGAGGCGCACCGGCATGCTTTCCTGACCGCGATCTTTGCTCTCTTCATCTGCATCAAACACCACGCGGTACAAACCGGAGGCATCCTGCCAGGCGTAGATATCATTGTCTTTTGCGCTGGTGACACGCGCTGTCATGGTGCCGCTGACTTTTGGGCGTGGTAACAACCTTGGGCGCCAGCACAGCGTTTCGCTGTAAGGCACACCATTGAGGTTGATCTGTAGTGCCGACTTACGGCTGGCACTGAGGTTGATGCGGGTGACAACTACCGGGTTCTGGAGCTGCTCCGGCAACGTTGGCAAAACACCATCAATAATGGTCAGCACCTTGCCTGGAGCCAGTGATGCGTCATTGCTGATGCCAGTGATCAATGTCTGGCCACACAGAAAACGTTCGTGATCGAGGCGCGCGTAATAGTTCGCAGTCTCCGGCGCGGGCACATATTTATCGCCGCTGTCAGGATGACGCGGACGGTAATGATAAACCTGCCCGTAGTTGATATCATCACCATCGCCGCGCGACATATCCGCCTGAACCGAACGTAAAATACGTTGCGCCTCGCGATGGTTGTAATCTTTCGCGACCACCCCTGCTTCGACCACTTTGTGGGTGATATTCAGTCCCCAGATCGATTCCTGCCCGTTGTCCTCCAGGCCGGAAGGGCTGTTAAGTGGCAACGGCTTACCCTGAATAAGCGCAGACTGAGCATCACCAAACCGAACAACTTCAGTCTGGGTGTCTGGCTGGAGCGTGAACATGTAAAAGATGCCGACTTCCGACAGCAAGCGGCGAATAAACTGAAGGTCACTTTCCTGGTACTGATTTATCTGCTCACGCCTGGGATATTCGTGCTTCAGGCTGAATTCATATTCCCAGCCCTGAAAACCGTGTTCATCCAGTATCTGGCTTACCACTTCCGGAACCGATTTATTCACAAAGAAACGGTGGGAGCGATATTGCTTATCCAGCAATGCAAGGCGCGGCTCAATAACCACCAGATAAGTCACCTGATCGGCAGAACCCGTCAGACGGTGAAAATCAGTGATGTAACCATGCACCATTTTTTGCCCCGACAGCCCCATCAACTCGCCGGTGCCCATGGTCAGCGTTGCTGGTTTACGCAACATCTGTGCGGCCGTGATGTCTTTATCCGGGCTGGTGAACAGCACATCGTAGTGATAGTTCTCACTCAATGCTTCTGCGCCGTTAAAGTTCTCGACGTCAACACTGGACGAGCATGAGGGGATAGAAAGCTTGTAACGGTTCAACGTCCCGTTTATTAACGAGGATGCACCTTGCAGTAAATCAGTTATGTTCATGTCATTCACTCCTTGATGACAGCCGGCCACAACGTCTCTATCACTGGTGGGGACGTTGACGACTTTCTCTGGGCTTTATTAATGTTCTCTGACAGCGGCTGGATAAATTGTTTTGATGCTATTACGAGACCGCATTTCCACGAATAGTTACCATTAATTTAGAAATTGTTACCGAGGTAATGCGTAATTTCATTCTCCTGCAGTGGGATGTTTTTAACCTGACGCCCATCAATTTGTATGGCATTTGAAAACACCCTTGTATTTTGACGCTTTTTAATTGGCTTCAAACTAAATCTAACCACATACTCTCCATCGCCAAACTCGTCAATTACTGATTCGGAAAGGCAGATAAATCGCCCATCCTTTAAATTGGTATTGTTGGGCATTAAAGATTGCCTATCATCTTCATGCCCCCTTCTGAATATACTCATGGATTTTAGCGTGTAGTCGCTGGCTCGTCGCACGTCAAAGCAGGCTGCATTTTCTCTTCGAGTAATATTCGCCATTTCTGAAAACGTCACCTTATCGCCAAGGCAGCTAGTGAGAAAGAAGGAACTCATTATCAGAGTGAAGGAAAACCCTTTTTTATAAAACAGATGACATTTCATCATGATTATCTTAGCATCATATTTAGTATTTACCTTACCATTAAAACACTTATCTTGGTGGTTATTTTAGGCGCCAGCCACACACCGATTAAATTATTGATAGCTTCGCGCCATTTCAATATTATGTAACTGAAAGCTACCCACGTTTCCATTAACCACTTTAACAGCAACGACAAAGCTTCTAATCGAATCAACCCCCCCGCCGTTTTTAAGAATAAATTTAACTATATATTCTTTTCCTTCAGCAGGCGAAAACTCATCCGGAGAAAAACATAGCATGCCATTTGAGATTTCAACGTCCCTGACAATCCTGTTTTTTTGCTCTGTTCGCGGAGTATATCTCAGATTAACTGACAGATAAGTTGGGATATATCCTTCTGCATTTTTTATGGGAAAGCAAACATCATTTCCTTTATGTACTGCTTTCGTTGTTTCATCGCACCATCCTCTGTCCCCCGAGCCCGGACATCCGCTAAGAAATACAGAACTTATGATCAAAGTAGAAATGACTATATTTCTATTATAAAAACCACGATCAATCATTTGAACTCACTGAGCGATAAAATTCTTAATCCTTAGATAACTCAAAACAGATCATTCAGAAATAAAAGAGGGAAGATAATCGGAGTTATATAACTTTAAATTTAAAACCCTCCCATCTATAACCATTATGGATGCGACTTTTCTAAAGGCAGGGAGTTTCGTTGAGGTTGAAAGCAAAGTGTAATGAATGGTATATGCAGTATTTTCTACCACAGGCCACTGTGATGATGAAAGACAACGCTTAGTATTCACTGCTAACAACTCACTTCCCGCGTACGTTTTCCTTAATCCTGAACCATCCTTGTTTTTTATAGAAATGATGCTCAAATAATACGAATCATTTTGGGGAGTGCTAATACAAAGCATACCCTTAACCAGAATAATATTTGTATCACGCTTAAACCCAACCTGTTCTTCTCCCAAAGTACATCCGATCAGAAACAAGCATGTGAGTAAGCTAATAAAATAGTTTTGTAAATGCTTCACCATGGAAACCCTCTAAGAACTACTTTATATGCTGCACTGGCTTCAGTCTCACTCATCGCCTTGATTAATTTAACGTAATTATACGTTCTAAATTGATTCCAGCGGTCAAATCCCCATTCGGAGAGAATGTAGTTATCAGCAATAATCTGAGCTTGCTGTTCCATCGGGTATTCACTCAATAACCGACCATCAAGGTCATAGGTGTAATCAGCCATAAAACTGACCACTCCCCGGCAGATGACACACATGCCTCTTTCACGCTGCCAGACATGACTGAGTTCATGAATAAATACATGCATGTCAGCGATATCACTCTGTACTAGGTCAGAGAAATCAGCCCTGTATAGCGCGGTTCTGTAATATATTTCACCATTTGGTGTCATGGCGACGCGCTCATGCTGTAGGCCAAAAGGCAAATAACTGTCATGATGGATCCAGACCTTGCCGTAAGAGATCTTCTCGCCAAACACCTTTTTGGCAAGTTGTATTTCACCTGCGGTCATCAAGCGCAGGCTCCCCTCTTTAATAGCCGCTTTTCTAGCTTTATCTGTCATGCTTACTCACCCAAAATCATTACACCGCCCTCATGGCGTCAACGTTCTCCCGCCACCGCGACGGCAGCGGGAAGTCCGGGAATATCAGGCCTGAGGTTCCTGCGGAATTTCATCAACGCTGTCAGATACGCTGTGCATACTGTCGCGGGTGTTTTTCTGCACCGCTACAGCACCAAACAGCGCCATAAAGAACGAAACGCCATAAAAGCCTTTTTCACTCGGCATCAGAGTGGCATTCCACAGACCGGCAACCAACAGCACTACGGCAATGGTGAAGGCCAGCAGGCAAACCATGTGATAAAGGTGCGTAGTCGGAATACCTTCCAGTCGGTCACGAACGGTTTTCTGCAGCGAAACCGCCGCGAACAGTCCAAGGATCAGCACCGCGAAGTAGTAGCCTTTTTCATTCAGCTCCATTTCCGCGCGCCACAGGCCTGCCAGATAAACCAGTGTGCCGCCGAGCATGGCAATCCAGGAAATCGCAATAAACGCAGGTGAAACGGGGATATTCTGGGTTTTCATACACACTCCTTGTTATTAAAAAGAACGTCACATGTTCAGAAGATAAAGCTCACTTCGCCTTCATCATTAGTGTCCAGCGTCAGGCTGTTGCTCAAAGTACCGCTGGAGCGATGCTGCAAAATTACCTGGCTCAGCACCGGCAGGATCTGCTGATTCAGCAGGCTGTCGACGTTGCGCGCTCCGGTGTCGGGAAGCAGACAGGCGTCGGTGAGCATTTCATACAAACCATCGCCGATAGTGGTGCGGATGCCGTAATGGCGTTGCAGCCGCTGGCTGACCTGGCTGAGCTTCACCTCCACGATGATCCGCATCGCCTCACGCGCCAGCGGGCGGTAAATCACCGTCTGGAAGCGCGCCAGCAGCGCGGGCTGGAAGTGGTCGCGCAGGATCGGGCGCAGGCACTCCTGCAGTTCGGCTTCGGCGGCATCTGGCGTTTCGTCCAGTAACTGCATCAACTGATCGCTGCCGAGGTTCGAGGTCATCAGAATCACGGTGTTGCGGAAGTCGATTTCGCGCCCCTCGCCGTCGCGCATGAAGCCACGGTCAAACACCTGATAAAACAGATTAATCACGTCGCGGTGCGCCTTTTCCACCTCGTCGAGCAGCACCACGCTGTACGGGCGCTTGCGCACCGCTTCGGTGAGGATGCCGCCCTGGCCGTAACCGACATAGCCCGGCGGCGAGCCTTTGAGCTGGGAAACAGTGTGCGCTTCCTGGTATTCGCTGAGGTTGATGGTGATTAACGACTTCTCGCCGCCGTACAGCAAATCGGCCAGCGCCAGCGCGGTTTCGGTTTTGCCGGTGCCGCTGGTGCCGACCAGCAGAAACACGCCCTGCGGGCCGTTTTCGGAGGTGAGTCCGGTTTTCGAGGCGCGCAGGCGCTGCGCGATGGCGCTGAGCGCCGCGTCCTGCCCGACCACGCGGGTGGCGAGCTGGGTTTCCAGCGCCAGCAGTTCAGCCTGCTCGTCCTTCATCAGCGACGACAGCGGCACGCCGGTCCAGTCGGCAATCACGCCCGCCACGATGCGCGCGTCAACGTCGGCGGTCAGTAGCGGCTCTCCGGGTTGTAATGCGTCCAGTTCGCTCTGGAGCTGCGCGATGTTGTGTTTCTGACTGGCGTCTTTGCGTCCTTCGAGCAACTGCTGCATGCGTTCCTGCACGCCAGCGTAGCGCTGCTCCAGCGCCTCAAGCTCTTCATCGGTGGATGCAATCTGCGTGGCAATTTCAGTCAGGCGTTCCTGCGAGACCGCGCCGCCGAGCGCTTCGTCGTCGAGGATGGCGCGCTGCTCAATGTTCAGCGCATCGAGCTTCGCACGCAGGCGAGTGATGGCTTCCGGCACCGTGTCCTGGCTCATACGCACGCGCGCGGCGGCGGTGTCGAGCAGGTCAACCGCCTTGTCAGGCAGCTGGCGGCCTGTAAGGTAGCGGCGCGACAGCGTGACGGCGGCGCGCACCGCCGCGTCCGTGATGTGTACGCCGTGATGGTCGGCGTAGCGCGACTTGAGTCCGCGCAGCATCAGGCACGCGGTGTCGTCGTCCGGCTCGTCCACCTTCACCATCTGGAAGCGGCGCTCCAGCGCGGCGTCCTTCTCAAAATACTGCTTGTACTCGCTCCACGTGGTGGCCGCGATGGTGCGCAGTTCGCCGCGCGCCAGTGCCGGTTTCAGCAGGTTCGCCGCGTCCGCGCCGCCCGCTGCGTTGCCCGCGCCGATAATGGTGTGCGCCTCGTCGATAAACAGCAGCACCGGGTTCGGCGCGTTTTGCACCTCGGTGATGATGTTCTTCAGGCGCTGCTCGAACTCGCCTTTTACGCCCGCGCCCGCCTGCAGCATGCCGAGGTCAAGCGTGTGCACGCTCACCGGCTTCATGCTGTCCGGCACGTTGCCCTCGGCAATGCGCAGCGCCAGCCCTTCGACCAGCGCGGTTTTACCGACGCCCGGCTCGCCGACCAGAATCGGGTTGTTTTTGCGGCGGCGAGACAGGATATCCACCATCTGGCGGATTTCGTTATCGCGGCCAAATACCGGGTCAATTTTGCCACTACGCGCGTCAGCGGTGACGTCGCGGGTGAAGCGGGCAAGCGCTTCGGTGGAGGGGGTTTTGGCT
>Ga0213827_1001401_pt1 | contig 13928 bp, 9 predicted proteins | sample MC6MC0898MG_FD_180669 | JGI IMG/M metagenome (GOLD analysis project Ga0213827, IMG submission 180669) | Enriched soil aggregate microbial communities from Iowa State University, Ames, United States - MC6-MC0898-MG | ecosystem: Environmental > Terrestrial > Soil > Unclassified | place: USA: Iowa...
ACCATCGCCGCCATGTCGGTAGGTGATGTGCCGCTGTTCACCGAAACCTACAAGGCGTTGCTGCTGGACACGATCAAGGTGCCTAGCCCCGACTGCTACCTGCGCCCCGAGGGCATGAGCTGGGAAGAGCACTCGCGCAACATGTTCGCCGCCATGGAGCAAACCCTGGCCGAGCACCACGCCTCGATCAGCGCCGTGATCGTCGAGCCGCTGATCCAGGGGGCCGGCGGCATGCGCATGTATCACCCGGTGTACCTCAAGCTGCTGCGCGAGGCCTGCGACCGCTACGACGTGCACCTGATCCACGACGAGATCGCCGTGGGCTTTGGCCGCACCGGCACGATGTTCGCGTGCGAGCAGGCCGGCATCCGCCCGGACTTCCTGTGCCTGTCCAAGGCCCTGACCGGTGGCTACCTGCCGCTGGCCGCCTGCCTGACCACCGACAAGGTGTACCAGGCGTTCTATGACGACTACCCGACCCTGCGCGCGTTCCTGCACTCGCACAGCTACACCGGCAACCCGCTGGCTTGCGCTGCGGCGCTGGCGACCCTGGACATTTTCCAGCAAGACAACGTGATCGAGGCCAACAAGGCCCTGGCCACGCGCATGGCCAGCGCCACTGCGCACCTGGCCGATCATGCTCACGTTGCCGAAATCCGCCAGACCGGTATGGCCCTGGCGATCGAGATGGTCAAGGACAAAGCTGGCAAAGTGGCCTACCCCTGGCAGGAGCGGCGCGGCCTGAAGGTGTTCGAACACGCCCTGACCCGCGGCGCCCTGCTGCGGCCGCTGGGCAGCGTGGTGTACTTCCTGCCGCCGTACGTGATCACCCCGGAGCAGATCGACTTCCTTGCAGACGTTGCCAGCGAAGGCATCGACATCGCCACCCGCGACAGCGTCAGTGTTGCCGTGCCGGCCAACTTCCACCCCGATTTCCGCGACCCGGGCTAGGCCCGGCAATTCGCCACACCACTTTTCCTGTGGGAGCGGGCGAGCCCGCGAACAAGGGCGAAGCCCTTGCCAGGCACCGCGGCGCCTGATTCGCGGGCACGCCCGCTCCCACAGGGGATCTGTGTCTCTCTATTTACCGAGCAAACCCATGAGACTGTCCCGCTTCTTCATCGACGCCCCCCTGAGCCTTGGCGAGCACGACCTGCCCGAAGCCCAGGCCCACTATATCGGCCGCGTACTGCGCATGGCCCCCGGCGACGCCGTGCAGCTGTTCGACGGCAGCGGCCAGGAATACCTTGGCCAGTTGCTTGAAGTGGGCAAGAAAACCGTACGCGTCAGCCTCGACCGGGCCCTCGCCGGCCAGGCCGATTCACCGTTGCACGTGCACCTCGGCCAGGGCCTGTCCCGTGGCGAGCGCATGGATTGGGCGATCCAGAAAGCCACCGAGCTTGGCGCCAAGGAAATCACCCCGGTCGTCAGCGAACGCTGCGAAGTGCGGCTGAAAGACGAACGCGCCGACAAGCGCCTGGCCCACTGGCGCCAAGTGGCGATCAGCGCCTGCGAACAATGCGGCCGCTCTACCTTGCCGGTCATCCACCCACCCGTGACCCTGGCCGAATGGCTCGCTGCCATCAAGGCTGACCTGAAACTGGTCCTGCACCCGGTGGCCGAACCGCTCACCAGCCACGACAAACCTGCGACCCTGGCCTTTCTGATCGGCCCAGAAGGCGGCCTGAGCGACGCCGAAGTCGAGCAGGCCAAAGGGTCCGGCTTCCACGCCGCCCGCCTCGGTCCACGGGTACTGCGCACCGAGACTGCGCCAGTGGTGGCGCTGTCGGTAGCACAGCAATTGTGGGGCGATTTTTAACTAGAGCACGTAGAACGACACCGCCACGAAGTGCAGCAGGCTGCCGGTAATCACGAACAGGTGCCAGATGCCGTGCGCGTGGCGCAAGCGGCTGTCGAGCGCGAAGAAGATGATGCCCACGGTGTAGAACACCCCGCCGGCGGCCAACCAGGCAAAGCCGGCGCCGCCCAGCGAGTGCAGCAATGGCTTCACTGCCACCAGCACGATCCAGCCCATCACGGCATAAATGATGATCGACAGGATCCGCGCCTCGGAGCGCGGCTTGATCTCTTGCAGCATGCCGATCACCGCCAGCCCCCAGACCACGCCGAACAGGCTCCAGCCCCAGGGACCGCGCAGGCTGACCAGGCAGAATGGCGTGTAGCTGCCGGCGATCAGCAGGTAGATCGACAGGTGATCGAGCTTGCGCATGATCACCTTCGCCCGCCCGCGGGTGCTGTGGTACAGGGTAGAAATGCTGTACAGCAACAGCAGCGTGCCGCCGTAGATGGAGAAACTGACGATCTTCCACGGGTCGCCTTGCAGGCCCGCGACCACGATCAGCCAGATGGCACCGATACAGGCCAGGACGGCACCGACCAGGTGGGTCCAGGCGTTGAAGCGTTCACCGTAATACATGCAAACACAGACCTCCTTAGGTGGGCTGGGTTCCTGATGTGATGCTGATGGCCTCACCCGGTGTCGATTTCAAGGTAAACACAAGCCCTGTAGGAGCAGCCTTGTGCTGCGAAGAGGCCATAGCAGCCGAAGATGACCTTCAGCCTTACCGGCCTCTTCGCAGCACAAGGCTGCTCCTACAGGGTGTTGCGGTAGCCCGATTCCTACATCCAGACGACTAGGCCCTGTGCCTTACATCCTACCCAAGGTCAGGTTGCAGATCCGCGTCACGCACCAGCCTTTCCAGTGCAACCAGGTCCGGCACCCGAGCCACCTGCTCGCCCACCTGCACCGCCGCCAGTTCCAGCCTGCCCAGCGCCACATCCACGTAGTTCAGCTGGCTGTCGAGCTTGCACGAGCGCGGGATGTCTTGCAGCAACAGCGCCAGGTAGCGCAGGCCGGTATCACCCAGGGCATTGAGCACCACCACCCGGGCCCGCTCACCGCACGGTGTTTCACCACCGCACGCCGCCTCGAAGCCGATCAGCGGCAGGCGCTGTTGGCGCCAGTCGATCCAGCCCAGGTGCCAGGCGGGGTCGCCGGGCTGGCACACCAGGTTGCGCTGCCCGCTCAACTCGGCCACCGCCACGTTGGGCAACACCAGGGTACGGTCACCCAACGGCAGCAACAGCCCGGTCAGGCTGCTGCGCTGGCCGGAAATCAGTTCAAGCATGGGCCTGGCTCCAATGGGCGATGCTCTGCAACAGCAGCGACTCCTGGTACGGCTTGCCCAGGTACTCGTTGACGCCAATGGCCATGGCACGGTCGCGGTGCTTCTGCCCGGTGCGCGAGGTGATCATGATGATCGGCAGGTCTTTCAGCCGCTCGTCACGGCGAATGCGTGTGGCCACCTCAAAGCCGTCCATGCGTGGCATTTCGATGTCCAGCAACAACACGTCGGGGCGGTGATCTTCCAGCAGGGCCATGGCATCGACCCCGTCCTTGGCTGTGAGCACGCTCATGCCGTGGCGCTCCAGCAGCCGGCTGGTCACTTTGCGCACGGTTACCGAGTCATCCACCACCATCACCAGCAACGCACGCCGCGGCGCCGGCCCCAGCAGCTGGCGCTGGGTGCCGCCTCCGGGCAAACGGGCCAGGCGCCGTTGCTGGCCGCGCAGCTGGCCAAGCAGGTCGAGAATCAGCACGACCCGGCCATCGCCCAGCAATGTCGCCCCCGACAGCCCTGCAACCGCCGCAAACTGTGGCCCCAGGCTCTTCACCACGATCTCGCGGCTGGGCGACAGGCTGTCGGCCTGGATGGCGAACGACTGCTCCTTGGAGTGCACCAGCAGCACCGGCAGCGGCACGCTCTGCCCCAGCAGCGCGGGGCGCGGCAGGCCTTGCAGCAACTCGCCCAGGTAGCGCAGTTCGTATTCGTGGCCGGCGTAGACATAGCGGGGCGTGTCCAGCTGATAGCACCCCGCCAGCTCTGCCGGCGGCACGCGGACGATGCCCTCGATGGTATTGAGCGGGATGGCGTACTGCTCTTCGCCCAGGTGCACCATCAGCGCACGGTTGATCGACACGGTGAACGGCAAGCGGATCAAGAAGCGCGCCCCCTTGCCCAGGGCCGACTCGATGCTCATCGAACCACCCAATTGCTTGACCTCCTCGTGCACCACGTCCATGCCCAGGCCGCGCCCGGAAATCTGGGTGATCTTTTCGGCGGTGGAAAAACCCGGGCGCAGGATGAACTGCAGGATCTCGTGATCGCTCAAGTCTGCCTGGGGGTCCAGCAGGCCGCGCTTGATGGCCTTGCGCCGCACCGCGTCCAGTGGCACCCCGGCACCGTCGTCAGTCATTTCGATAACGATATCAGCACCTTCGTGGAGCAAATTCAGGTGGATGGTGCCCTGCTCCGGCTTGCCGGCGGCCAGCCGTGCTTCGCGGCTTTCCAGGCCATGGTCGACAGCGTTGCGCAGCATGTGCTCCAGCGGCGCCACCATGCGTTCGAGCACACTGCGGTCCAGTTCGCCTTCGGCGTTGCCAACCACCAGTTCCACCTGCTTGCCCAGTTCGCTGGCCACCTGCCGCACCACACGCTGCAGCCGTGGGACCAGGCGTTCGAAGGGCACCATCAAGGTGGCGGTCAGGCCTTCTTGCAACTGGCTGTTCACCCGCGCCTGCTGCTGCAGCAGGCTGTACGCCTCCTGAGCGCCCTGGGCCAGGGTTTCTTTAAGGTCAAGCAAGTCCGAGGCGGACTCGAACAAGGCCCGCGACAGTTGCTGCAACTGCGAATGGCGGTCCATTTCCAGGGGGTCGAAGTCGTCATAGGTATCGCCTTCGAATGCCTGGCGGCTGGAGATCCGCCCCTGGGTCTCGTTGTCCAGGCGCAGCAACTGGTCGCGCATGCGCTCCAGGGTGGTTTCCATCTCGTTGAGGGCGAACTGCGCGTCGTTGACCTGCTGCTCGATGCGCCCACGAATGATCGAGTGTTCGCCGGCCAGGTTGCCCAGGTCATCGAGCAACTCGGCATCCACCTTGACCATGTCGCCTGGCGCACGCTCTGGCGCTGCCGCCGGTACCTCGCTGGCGGCGGTTTCGACCGGCCCTTGGCCGGCTGCACTGTCGGTCAGGGCCGCGCTGCTGAAGTTGCGGATATAGTCGATCAGCGCCGTGGCGGCATGCAAAGGCTGCCCCAGGCGCACGGCATCGAGCATGTGCGCCAGGCGGTCATGGCAATTCTGCAACAGGGCAAACAGTGGCGGGCTCGGCGGCAAACGCCCGGCAGCCAGCAGCTCGTAAAGAAATTCCAGTTCGTGGGCAAGGTCACCGATCGGGGCAATTTCGACCATGCGCGCCACACCTTTGAGGGTGTGCAGGTCGCGCATCAGGTTGTCGACCTCGACGCTGCTGCGCGGGTCGGCCTGCCAGCGCGCCAGGGCTGCGGCGGCGCTCTCGACGATGTCCGAGCTTTCTTCGAGGAACACTTCCAGCAGCTCTTCGCCTGGGCTTTCAGGCTCTTCAGGCTCTTCAGGCAGTGGTTCACCCAGCGCTGGCAGCAAAGGGCCATGCGACAGCCCCAGGGTATCGGTCAGGTCCATGTCCGGGTGCAGCGGTGTCACCGTATCGATGCCCACCAGGCCGGTGGCATCCGGTGCCAAGGCCTGGTCCAGCAGGTTGCGCAAGCTGTCGACCAGCTCCGGCCGCGGCACGATGTCCTGCCCGGCCGCCACTTCGTCGAGCATGTCCAGCAGGGCCTCATGGGCGCGCTGCGTCTCGGCGAAAAAGCGCGCATCAGCGGGCAGGCTGCCCTCTTCCACGGCGCCATACAGGTCCAGCAACGCCTCGCACACATCATCCATCTGCCACAAGTCGGCCAGGTGCGCGGCGTGGCCCAGGGTGGTCATCTGGTCGAGCAGGGTATCCAGTGCGTCGCGCTGGCCGGGCTGTTGCTGCCAGCGCGACAGCAACGACTCGGCATCCAGCAGAATGTCCATGGCCTGGGCCAGGAAACTGGCAACCCGCTGCGGGTCGCGCTTGCTGCGCCGGGCATGCTGCGTGTCGTCATGCACGCCGGCCAGGCGGCTATCGACTGCCTGGCCAACCGCTTCGATCAGCTCCGAGGCGCCAGGGATGGCGGCCAGGGGTGTGCTGTCGAGTTGCGCCAGGCCCAGATGGAACAGCGAGCGCGCGGCTTCCAGCCATTGGATCTCGGCCATCTGCAGGGGCAGTTGATGGCCCTTGTATTCACGGGCGAGGCGGTCGAAGGCGGTGGCCAGCTCGGCGACCGGCATCACCCCGGCCATGGCGGCACTGCCCTTGAGCGTATGCAGGGCACGTTGCAGGCCATCGCTGACCGGCGTGTCATGGCCATCGGCGCCCTGCAGAAAATCATCAAGGCTGGCCAAATGGCCCTGTGCCTCACTGCGGAAGATATCCAGCAACTGTGGATCGAGGCCATCGATACTGGCAGCCGGTACGTCGTTTTCAGCCAGGGCATGCAGGTGCCCAGCCAGTTGTTCGATTTCGGTCAATTGCGGCAGCTGGCCGGCGGCAAAGTCGGCCAGCAGATCGGGCAGATGGACGAACACCTGTTGCAGGGCCACCACACCTTCCGGGCTGAGCACGCTACGCCCCTCCAGCACCCGGTTCAGCAGGTGCTCGGCGCCCCAGGCCAGTTCCGCCACGGCCTCGGCATGCACCATGCGGCCACTGCCTTTGAGCGTATGCAGCGCACGGCGCACTTCCCCCAATGCCGCGCGCTGCTGGTTGTCGGCACGCCAGCGCAGCCAGTGGCGCTCGATTTCCGGCAGCAACTCGCCTGCTTCTTCGAGGAACACCTCGCGCAACTCGTCATCGATGCCATCGCCATGGCTATCCAGGCCCGCTCGGGCGTCCGCCTGCGCACAGTGCACGCCCAACGCCGCCAGGCTGGCACACGCCATGTCGATGAACGGCTGGCCATCCGCCAGCGGGTCGGCGACCCGCCACTGCAGGTAGCATTCAGCGGCGCTCAAAGCCTCAGCCAGATGGCTCAGCTCGTCGGCGGGCGGTTCGTCCTCCAAGTGTTGCAACCAACGCTGCGCATAACTCGCGCAGCCGGCAAACAGCTCGGCCACGGCGGGTAGCATCAACATGGCCAACGCCCCGCGCACCTGCTGCAACAGCCCAGGCAAGGGTTGCAGGCGCTGCCGGGGCCAGTCGGACTCCACATAGTCGCCGATCAGGTCCTTGGCCTGCTGCAACACGTTCAGCGACTCGTTCAGCACCAGCTGGCGTATTTCGGCCAGGTCCGAGCCTGGCAGGCCGCCTTGGCCGTTTTCCTCCAGCGGGCCGACCATGCCGTTCAGGGAAGCTTCCACATACAGCAGGGCGCCCGCTACATCCATCAACACCGCGTCGTCCACGGCCCGCTGGCCCTCGGCCAGGGCCTGCAGCGCCAGCACCTGGTCGATGATCACCCGTCGTGGTTGCTGAAAGCCCAGTACCGCCAGGGTATCGGCCACGTGGCGCAGCGGCGCCAGCAGGGCATCGAGCTGCTCGCTGTGCTGGCGATCGCTGCGCACGAACTGGTCCAGGCGCTCCTTTATGCGCATAAGGTCGTCGCACAGTGCGGTCACCACCGAGCGCAGGGCATCGCGGCCCGGCCCGGCCTGCAACTGTTCGCGCCAGTTGCCCAGCGACAGGTCGAGGTTGGCCAGGTCGTCGGAGCCGGCAAAGCGCTGCGCAGCACCGCTGATCAGGCTGGCCTGGGCCAGCGGCTCGATGCCACGGCAGGCGCGCAGCTGGTTGAGCAGCGGCAGCATCACCAAGGGCAGGTCGTGGCGTGCACCGCGCAAGCGCTCAAGGTATGAGGGCAATTGCTCCAGGCCGCGGAACAACGCACCCAGGCAATCACCCCGCGGGCTCACCTGGCCGTCGGCCAGAGCCTTGGCGAACAGTTCCAGCTCTTCGGCCAGGCGCGTCGCACCTCGCAGTTCGAGCATGCGCAGGCAGCCGTGCACCTGGTGCAGGTTGTCGACCACGAAGGCCAATATCGACAGGTCGCCGGGCTCGCCGGCAAAACGCTCCAGCGCCTGGCGCGCCTGGCCCAGGCAGTCGAGAATGGCAGCCTTGGTCCAGGCCAGCGCCACCGTGTCGTGGCGCTCGGGGCTTACAGCAGCAGATGCCATGGTCACTTCCTCGGCGCGGCGCCTCACTTGGGCTCGGCAGGTGGTGGCAGGGTGAAACCGGACACCGAACGGCGCATCTCGCTGGCCATGCGGGCCAGGTGGCGGATGCTGTCGGCAGTGGCACCGGAGCCGGCGGAGGTCTGCGCGGTAATCTGCTGGATGACCGCCATGGTGTGGGAGATCTGCCCGGCCGACGAGGTTTGCAGCTGGGCAGCGTCGGAGATGCTGTGGATAAGGTCGGCCAGGTTCTGCGATACCCCTTCGATCTCGGCCAGCGCCACCCCGGCATCCTGGGCCAGGCGCGCGCCGCGCACCACCTCGGCGGTGGTTTGCTCCATGGAGATCACCGCCTCGTTGGTGTCCGCCTGGATGGTGCGCACCAGCGCCTCGATCTGGCGGGTAGCCGATGACGAGCGTTCGGCCAGGCGCTGCACCTCGTCGGCGACCACGGCAAAACCACGGCCAGCCTCACCGGCCAGCGAGGCCTGGATCGCCGCGTTAAGGGCCAGGATGTTGGTCTGATCGGCAATGTCGTCGATCAGGCTGACGATGTCGCCGATTTCCTGGGAAGACTCACCCAGGCGCTTGATCCGCTTGGCGGTGTCCTGGATCTGCTCGCGAATGTTGTCCATACCATTGATGGTGTTGTGCACCACCTCGTTACCCTTGTTGGCGATGGCCACCGAGCGTTCGGCTACCTTGGCCGATTCGTAGGCATGCGCGGACACCCGGTCGATCGACTCGACCATGTCGCCGACGGCCTCGGAGGCCTCGCTGATCTGCTCGGCCTGGTGCTCGGACGCCTTGGCCAGCTGGCGAGCGGTGTTTTGCGTATCCTGCACAGCCGCAGCCACCTGCACGGCGCTGTGGTTGATGGTGGCCACAAGGTCGCGCAGCTGGTCCACGGAATAGTTGATCGAGTCGGCAATGGCGCCGGTAAAGTCTTCGGTTACCGATACGGTCACGGTCAGGTCGCCATCGGCCAGCTCTTCGATTTCGTCGAGCAGGCGCATGATCGCCTGCTGGTTGCGTTCATTCTTTTCCGCCGTTTCGCGCAGCTGGCGGTTGGTGGTGCGCACCATGATCAGGCCGATGAGAATGATCGAGGCCAGCGCCAGCACGCCCAGGGCATAGCCGCCCACAGTATCGAGGGTGCGCCCGCCGGCCAGGTTCTCGAAACCGTTGGCCAGGTGCGACGCTTCGTCGAGCAGGGTTTGCGACAGGCTGAAGATGTTGCCGGCAGCTTCGCGCACGCGGAACAGTTCGGGCGAGGTTTCGAGGATTTCATCCACAGAACCGGCGACGAACTGGAACAGTTCGGCGATTTCCGCCAGCCGCGCGCGGGCGTCGGCGTCTTCGACGCGGGTTATCTGGATTGCCGCGTTGCCGCTGAGCATGCCCTCCAGCACCTGGCCAAAGCGCCCGGCATCGCGCCCAAAAGCGTCGGCCGCCTGGGCTGCGGCATCGTCACCGGCCAGCACAGTGTTGACCGAACCGAGGATGCGCTCGGCCAGCAACAGCTGGCGCTGGGCCACCGCCACTTGGTTGGCCGGGGCGCCGCTTTGCAGCAGGATCTCGACCACCTTCTCGTATTCCACCTGCAACTGCGGCACGGTTTCGGCCAGGGTCGCCGCTACCTGGTGCAGCGACAGCACAGTCTGCTCGCTGGCCAGGATGGTGTCGGTGTTCTTGCGCAGGTTTTCCCAGTCGCGGCGTACCGATTCCATCTCGTCACGCACCGTGGGCGGCGCAGGCGGCAGGCCGGTGGACTTGTCACCCTGGCGCAGGTAGCCCCAGCGCCGCTCAAAATCGTTGCGCGCATCCGACAGCAGCTTGAAGGCCAGGGCCTTGCCGGTAGCGGCTTCAGTGGCGTTCTTGGCGATGCGTTGCGACAGCACTCGCAGTTCCCCGGCATGGCCGATGTACTGCTTGTCGTAATTGGATTGGGTGTTCAGGTACGCGAAGTTGGCGAACAACAGGATGATCGACAGGATCAGGATCAAAAACAGCACAGTGATCTGCGCGATGCTGCGGGTACGCGGGCTCACGGTGGTTGCGGTAACGGAGGTGGCAGGCTTGTTCACGTTCGCAGGTCCTATAACGCCACATCGAGAAAGCCCGGCGCCTGGGCCAGGGCGAAGGGGCTGAAGATCGCCCAATTGCGTTCACGCGGGAAATGCCCCTGCACAAAACGTGCAGCGGCGCGCAGCAGTGGCTGGGGCGGCGACAGCTGCAGGCTGTCCAGGTCAAAGTGCTGCAAGCCCAGTACCTCGTCCACCAGCAGGCCGACGAACAGTGCCTCGTGGTCCAGCACCAGCACCCGCCGTTGCTTGCCCGGGGCGGCGTGGCCCAGGCCGAAGAAGCTGCTCAGGTCCATCACCGGCAACAACCGGCCGCGCAGGTTGGCTACCCCGCACACCCATGGCTGCACACCGGGGACGCGGCTGCTGCGCGGTTCACGCAGCACCTCGGCCACCTCGCCCATGGGCGCGACAAACCACTGCCCGGCAATGCGAAAACCGATACCGCTCCACTGTTGCAGGCGGTTGTCTTGCGGCGGTTGGTCGGCGACCAGCAGGCGGCAGCGCCGGTCAATGTCCAGCAACAGCTCGAAGGCGGTCAGCGACGCGCCTTGCGGGCGGGTGGTCAAGCGCCTAGCACTTCTTTGAGCTTGGCGATCAGGTCGTCTTCTTCCACGGGCTTGGTCACGAAACCCCTCGCGCCCTGGCGCTTTGCCCAGATGCGATCGGTTTCCTGGTCTTTGGTGGTAACGACCAATACTGGAATGGCGCTGGTCTCGGGGTCCTTGCTCAATTGCCGGGTCGCCTGGAAGCCGTTGAGAACAGGCATGACGATATCCATCAACACCGCATCGGGCTTTGCCTGACGCGCCAGCGCCACGCCATCGGCACCGTTGCTGGCTTTGAGCACCTCATGACCGTGCTTTTCAAGCCATCCGGCCAATTTGTACATCTCTGTCGGCGAGTCGTCGACAATCAGAACTCGGGCCATGCTGTTTCCCCATCAGGAAAGTAAGGCCGTGCCATGGCGGGGCGCGGTCAGGGTGCGTGTTGTGGAGGCGCGGTAAACCCGGGCACGTGGGCGCGGATCGCGTCGAGCAGCTCTTCCTTGCTGAACGGTTTGGTCAGGAACTGATCAGAGCCGACCACCCGGCCGCGGGCCTTGTCGAACAGGCCATCGCGCGACGACAGCAGGATCACCGGGGTGTCCTTGAAAGCACTGTTGTGCTTGATCACGGCGCAGGTCTGGTAGCCGTCCAGGCGCGGCATCAGCACATCAACGAAGATGATGCTGGGCTGGTGGTCGACGATCTTGGCCAGGGCATCGAAGCCGTCGCTGGCGGTGATCACCTCGCAGCCCGCCTCACCGAGCAACATCTGCGCGGTGCGGCGGATCGTGCGGGAATCGTCGATCACCATCACCTTCAGGGGTTGTTCCATAGACGCCTACCAATGGAAATTAGCTGCACTTTTAGCATACTCCGGGTGGCCATTCCATCTGCGCCGCCCCTTGACCGGCGGCGTTCGCGGCGCCACCCTGAGCCACTTTTCTTTCGCCATCGCGGCCACCTGCCGCCAAGAGGAACCACCCCATGAGCGTTCGCCTCGGCATTGTCATGGACCCCATCGCGTCCATCTCCTACAAGAAGGACAGTTCGCTGGCCATGCTGCTGGCCGCCCAGGCACGCGGCTGGAGCCTGTTCTACATGGAACAGCAAGACCTGTACCAGGGCGAAAGCAAGGCCCGCGCCCGCATGCGCCCGCTGAAGGTGTTTGCCGACCCGGCGCATTGGTTCGAGCTTGGCGAGGAGCAAGACAGCCCGCTGGCCGAGCTGGACGTGATCCTGATGCGCAAGGATCCACCCTTCGACATGGAGTTCGTCTACAGCACCTACCTGCTGGAGCAGGCCGAGAATGATGGCGTGCTGGTGGTCAACCGCCCGCAGAGCCTGCGCGACTGCAACGAAAAAATGTTCGCCACGCTGTTCCCGCAGTGCACCACCCCAACCCTGGTCAGCCGCCGCCCGGACATCATTCGCGAATTCGCGGCCAAGCATGTGGACGTGATCCTCAAGCCGCTGGATGGCATGGGCGGTACGTCGATCTTCCGTCACCGCGCTGGCGACCCCAACCTGTCGGTGATCCTCGAAACCCTGACCGCACTGGGCACCCAGCAGATCATGGCCCAGGCTTACCTGCCAGCGATCAAGGACGGCGACAAACGCATCCTGATGATCGACGGCGAGCCAGTGGACTACTGCCTGGCGCGTATTCCGGCCAGCGGCGAAACCCGAGGCAACCTGGCCGCTGGCGGACGTGGCGAAGCGCGCCCGCTGACCGAGCGCGACCGCTGGATTGCCGCCCAGGTCGGCCCGACCCTGCGCGAGAAGGGCCTGTTGTTCGTGGGCCTGGACGTGATCGGCGACTACCTCACCGAAATCAACGTCACCAGCCCCACCTGCATCCGCGAGATCGATGCTGCCTACAACACCGATATCGGTGGCAAATTGATGGATGCCATTGATCGCCACCTCAAGGCGCGCTGACAGCCAACGCGAAGCAAAGCCGCAGAGTGGGGTATGATGCCGGTCCTATTCGACTGAGCTGCTGCCCCGCCCAGCAGTTGCTGGATACCTGATGACGCTGCCCGCTGACATCCCCTCCGACCTGCTGCCGCCCCGTGTTCGCCCGGTGGACCGGCTCGGCTTTACCCTGTTCCTGGCTGCACTGGTGCACCTGGCGCTGATTCTTGGCGTTGGCTTCACCGTGGTCAAACCGGCCGAAATCCGCCACACCATGGACATCACCCTGGCCACCTTCAAAAGCGAAAAAGCGCCCGAGAAGGCCGATTTCCAGGCACAGGACAACCAGCAGGGCAGCGGCACGCTGGACAAGAAAGCGGTGCCCACCACCACCGAGCTGGCGCCCTTCCAGGACAGCAAGATCAACAAGGTCACGCCACCGCCAGCGGCCAGGCCCGAGGTGGTCCCCCCTCCTGCCCCGCAGAAGTCGGCGGTAGTGAGCACAGCGCCCAAGCCGCACAAGGTCGAACCCAAGCCCAAGGAAAGCAAGGCGCAGCCCAAGCCGGCAGCGCCAGCGCCAGACTTCGACAGCTCGCAACTGTCCAGCCAGATCGCCAGCCTGGAGGCGGAGCTGTCCAACGAGCAGCAGATGTACGCCAAGCGCCCGCGCATCCACCGCCTGAACGCTGCCTCGACCATGCGCGACAAGGGCGCCTGGTACAAGGAAGAATGGCGCAAGAAGGTCGAGCGGGTGGGCAACCTGAACTACCCCGACGAAGCACGTCGGCAACAGATCTACGGCAACTTGCGCATGATGGTGTCGATCAACCGCGATGGCTCGCTGTACGAGGTGCTGGTGCTGGAGTCGTCCGGGCAACAGGTGCTGGACCAGGCGGCGCAACGCATCGTGCGGCTGGCGGCGCCGTTTGCGCCGTTTACCGGGGATTTGGCCGAGTTTGACCGGCTGGAGATCATCCGCACCTGGCGCTTTGCCCGTGGGGACCGTTTGTCCAGCAACTGATTTCGGGCCTCGGTGTAGGGCTTGCGCTATGCGGTGGCGCGGATATCGAGCGCCGCCCGCGCGGCGCATCGCGAGCGAAGCTCGCTCCTACGTTTGTTTCGGGCCAGTTATTCCTGGGGTAGCGGCGCGCGGCCCCTTGGCGCTCACCTCAATGTCGCGTCAACAAACAAGGCGGTCGCGCGCGTTCGCACATGCCGCACTGGCCCGAAAAAAACGTAGGAGCGAGCTTCGCTCGCGATGCGCCGCGCGGGCGGCGCTCGATATCCGCGCCAC
>Ga0213827_1001405_pt1 | contig 13887 bp, 8 predicted proteins | sample MC6MC0898MG_FD_180669 | JGI IMG/M metagenome (GOLD analysis project Ga0213827, IMG submission 180669) | Enriched soil aggregate microbial communities from Iowa State University, Ames, United States - MC6-MC0898-MG | ecosystem: Environmental > Terrestrial > Soil > Unclassified | place: USA: Iowa...
TTCCTCGTAGTAGAACGCGCCGTAGACCGGGTCGATCGAGGCGCTGGAGCCGGCGATCTGCGCGGTGCTCATGTTCGGCGCCACCGCCAGCAGCCAGCCGTTGCGCAGGCCATGCACGCTGACCTGCGCGGCCAGCTCCTGCCAGGCCGGGCTGTCGTAACCGCGCGCGCGGAAGTACTCGCCGGTCTGCCAGTCGCTGCCGAGGAAGGTGCTGTAGCGCCCCTTCTCCTCGGCCAGGCGCATGCTGGCCTGGATCGCCAGGTAGTTGATCCGCTCGTACAAGGTATCGGCGTAGGCCTCGGCCTGTACGTCATTCCAGTGGATCTGCTGCTGCGCCAGCAGGTGGTGCCAGCCGAACGTGCCCAGCCCGATGGCGCGGTACTTGCGGTTGGTGATGGTGGCCTGCGGCACCGGCAGCTGGTTGAGGTCGATGACGTTGTCGAGCATGCGCACCTGGATCGGGACCAGCCGCTCCAGCACATCGCTGGACAGCAGGTCCGGCGCGGCGGTGACCGCACGGCCGAGGTTGATCGAGGACAGGTTGCACACCACGAAATCACCGGCCTGGCGGGTGGTGACGATCTGGTCACCGCTGATCATCTCCTGCATCAGCCGGGTCGGGCTCATGTTCTGCAGGATCTCGGTGCACAGGTTGCTGGAATACACCTTGCCGGCGTGCTTGTTGGGGTTCATCCGGTTCACTTCGTCCCGGTAGAACATGAAGGGATTGCCGGTTTCCAGCTGGCTGACCATGATCCGCTTGAACAGATCGATGGCCTTGATCGTGCGGCGGCCGATGCGTTCGTCGGCGACGACCTCAGCATAGCGCTCGCGGAAACTGCCCTGGCCGCGCTGCTCATCGTGGAAGTCCTGCAGGTACCAGCCCTTGATCCGCTTCACCTCGTACGGATCGAACAGATACCAGTCGCCGCGCCGCTCCACCGCCTCCATGAACAGGTCCGGCAGGCACACCGAGGTGAACACATCGTGCGCGCGCAGGCGCTGGTCGCCATTGTTCAGGCGCAGGTCGAGGAAGGCCTCGATGTCGCGGTGCCACACATCCAGGTAGACCGCGATGGCACCCTTGCGCTGGCCAAGCTGGTCCACGCTGACGGCCGTGTTGTTGAGTTGCTTGATCCACGGCACCACGCCGCCGGACGAGTTCGCCACGCCACGGATCGGCGCGCCCGCCGAGCGCACGTAGCCCAGGTAGGCGCCCACGCCGCCGCCATGCTTGGACACGCGCGCCACGTCGGTATTGGAGTCGTAGATGCCCTGCAGGCTGTCGTCCACCGTGTCGATGAAGCACGACGACAGCTGCCCGCCCACCTTGCCCGCGTTGGCCAGGGTCGGCGTGGCCACGGTCATGTACAGGTGCGACAGCGCCCAGTAGGCCTCGCGGACCAGGCGCATGCGCCGGGCGCGGGTGCGGTCGCCGCTGAGATGCTCGTTCTGCATCAGGTACAGCGCAATGGTGAGCCAGCGCTCCTGCGGCAGCTCGTACACCCCCCGCGAGTGGTCGGTGGCCAGGTAGCGCGTGGCCAGCAGGTACAGCCCGTTGTAGGCGAACAGCAGGTCGCGCTCGGGCTCGATCATCGCCCCGGCTTCCTCCAGCTCGTCCTTGGAGTACGCCTTGAGGATATCGATCGAATACACGTTGCGATCGGCGAGGCTTTCCTGCAGGCCCACGTAGGAGCCGTACTTGAGGCTGGCATCGTAGAAGCGGTTCTTGCTGGCGCGCTTGTACAGGCGGCGCAGGTAAAGGCGTGCGGCGAAGTGTTCCCAGTCCGGCGCGACCAGGTCGATGCGCGATTCGGCCTCGCGGATCAGCAGGTCGACCAGTTCATCGGCGTTGAGCTGTTCACGACGGTGCACCAGTGCCAGCACGCTGCGCTGGTAGTCGGCCAGGTCCAGGTGCGGGAACTCGGCATGCACGGCCTGGATGGAACGCAGCAGGCGCGCCTGTTCGAAGGGCATGCGCCGGTTGCCGCCTTCCTTGCTGATCCACAGGCCCGGCTGGCTACCGCTGGCAATCGCCTCCAACTGCGGGGGTGTATCGGTAACGGTGGTGTCTTCGTTGATCATCGGGAGTCCATGCGGTGCGCAGATGTCGCGTCGCGATGCGGACATCGCGACGGCCGGGCGGGCGTCATGGAGGCAGGGGGATCGTCCGCGGTGTTGACCGGGGAGGGGGCTCGCTTCCAGGCGCTGTTCGGGTGGTCATGCCGTGCAGCCGAGGGGGCATGCAAGGGCGTGACGGGGAACCGGACCTGGCGGAAGCGGGGAGCCGATAAACACAACATAGTGTGGGTCTGCCTCATCGTCAACATCATATGTTGGGTTGAGGCAGTGCCGGGCGTGACCAAACGCCGCAGCGGCGCGAGGGCGCAGGATCACCAATAGCCGAGCACTTTCCACCACGCGCCGCCGATGACGGCGAACACCAGCAGTTCGAACACGCACATCAGAAATCCGACCCGCCACCAGGTGCCCAGGCTGACGTACCCGCTGCCGAAGATGATCGGCGAGGTCCCGGTGGCGTAGTGGGTGAGCGTCATCATGATCGCCGAGCCGGCGGTCATCATCAGCATGAAGGGCACCACGTAGTCGGCCGGAATCAGCAACGCACCGACGCCGAGGAAGGCCAGCAGCATCGCGCTGATGTGCGCGGTGGTGCTGGCGAACAGATAGTGCGAAAACACGAAGGCCAGCACCAGCACCGCGGCGATGGCCTGCCAGCCCATGCCGCTGGCGACGATGGCGTGCTTCATGCCCTCGGAGAACCAGCCGATGACGCCGAGCTTGTTGAGCTGCTCGGCCATCATCACCAAGGCACCGAACCAGACCAGCGTGTCCCAGGCGCTCTTCTCCGACAGCACGTCGTCCCAGTCGAGGGTACCGGTGATGATCAGCACGAACAGCCCGAGGAAGGCGACGACGGTCGGGTCCAGTGTCCAGGCGGGCCCGAACAGCATGGCCGGCACGTTCGCCCACAGCACCAGCAGCAGGCCGAAGGTGCCCATCATCACCTTCTCCCTGGGCGCCAGCGGCCCCATCCGTGCCAGTTCGCCACGCGCGAAGTCGACCGCATCGGGCGTGGCTTTCAGTTGCGGCGGCGACAGCAGGTAGATCACCAGGGGCATCAGCAGCAGGCAGACCAGGCCGGGCACCAGCATGCACAGCGCCCAGGTGGTCCAGCTGAGGTGCAGCTGCTGGCCGGTGGCCCTGGCCACGTAATCCACCACCAGCGGGTTGGGCGCGGTCGCCGTGACGAACATCGCCGAGGTGATCGGGTTGGCGTGGTAGTTGACCAGCGCCAGGTAGGTGCCGACCTTGCCTTCGGTGCCCTTGGCCGGGTCCGAATCGAACGCATTGGCGATCGAGCGCATCACCGGGTGCACGATGCCGCCGCCGCGCGCGGTGTTGCTGGGGGTGAACGGGGCCAGCACCAGCTCGCATATCGCCAGCCCATAGCCCACCCCGAGCGTGCGCTTGCCGAGCAGGGCGATGAACATCAGCCCGATCCGACTGCCCAACCCGGTCTTCTTCAGCCCGCGCGAAATCAGGATGGCCACCACGATCAGCCAGATCAGCGGGCTGGCGAAACTGCCGAGGGCGTCGGTGATGGCCCCTTTGGAGGAGTTGGACGTGACCTGGGACAGCGAGACGATCACGATCGCCATCAGCGCCATCACCCCGATCGGCATCACCTTGAGGATGATCGCCACGATGGTGGTCAGGAAGATCGCCACCAGTCCCCATGCCTTCGGCGTGAGCCCGTCGGGGCAGGGCAGCAGCAACAGGGTGACCAGCACCGCTGTTGCGATCAGGGCAGGCACCAGCCGGAACGGCACGGCGCCATTGAAATAGCGGAACAGGTCCTGCAGTCGCTTGAGCATCGCGGGAGTCCTTGCGGGCAGGGCGGCGGTGTTACTTCCAGGGCAAGGCGCGCAGGTGCTGACCGCGCAGCCAGGCGAGTTCGGCATGCACCTTGGCGTTGTCCGGGTCGGTCAGCTCGGCGGCCATCGGCGCGCTGGCCGCCTCGCGCGCGGCGCGGGCCCGCGCGTCGTCGAGGTCCTCACTGCGCAGGCCGAGGTCGGCCAGCACGATCACCCGGCCAGGTTGCACCTCCACATGGCCGCCGGACACATAGACATGCAGGGGCGGCTCGGCACCGACCGGGAACACCGAGACCATGCCCTCGCGCAGCGTGGCCAGCAGCGGCGCGTGCTGGGCCAGCACCCCGAAGCGTCCTTCGCTGCCGGGCAGGCTGATCTCACGCACGTCGCCGCTCCAGATTTCGCCGGTCAGGCTGATGATCTGCACGGCCAGGCCGTGCGCTGCATCGGCGACGACGCGGGGGAGGGCAGTGCCGGGTGGGAGTGACGCCATCGCAGGGGCCGTGGTGGGGTAGGGCCAGCTTAGTCGCGTCGCTGTGTGTGCGGGTTGATCGACATCAATGCCGTGGCAAGGCTGCGGCGTGAATGAACGCGCGGGCGCACCTCGGCCAAATCGCGAATACGACCTGTTATCATTTGTGCGGATAGCCACGTCGATGCACATCGTCGAAGCCGATCAGTCCGACGCGCCGCGCTGCCGCGCCGCGCGACCTTTCCTTGATTGGCGTGGTGGTGGTGCATGGGTGAGCGTTCGGTGGTGCCAGGGTTGCCTGCCCTGGTCTTTGCGGCCTTGACCGGGACGATGGCGATGATGGCCTTCGTCGCGGTGATCGGCCCGGTAGTGCGCTTGCTCGGCCTGGCCGAGTGGCACGCCGGCTTGTCGGTGACCGCCGCGGGCGTGCTGTGGATGCTGTCGGCACGCCGCTGGGGCGTGCTGAGCGACCGGGTCGGGCGCAAGCGCGTGCTGCTGATGGCACTGGCCGCCTATGTGGTGATCTACGTGGCCCTGGCCGTGTTCGTCGACACCGCGTTGGCGCGCCCGCCCGCGCTGTGGCTGTCCGTCGCCGTGCTGGTGGGCACGCGTGCGCTGGTCGGCCTGTTCTATGCCGCGGTGCCCCCGACCGCGGCGGCGCTGGTTGCCGACGGCGCCGCGCCCGGGCAGCGCGCTGCCGCCATGGCCAAGCTCGGCAGCGCCAATGCGCTGGGCATGGTGGTGGGGCCGGCGGCCGCAGGCTGGATCGCGTTCCAACAGCTGTCGCTCACCCTGTACGTCGCCGCCGTCCTGCCGCTGCTGTCGTTGGCGGTGATCGCCTGGCGCCTGCCCGCCGACGCACCGCGCACCCCCGCCAACACCGCCCCACGCACCCCCCTGCACTGGGCCGATCCACGCCTGCGCCTGCCGATCCTGGCGGTATTCGCGGCCATGGTCTCGGTCACCATCGCCCAGGTGACCGTGGGCTTCTTCGCCATCGACCGCCTGCACCTGTCTCCGGCCGATGGCGCGCGTGCGGCCGGGCTCGCGCTCACCGCGGTGGGCATGGGCCTCATCCTGGCGCAGGGATTGGTGATGAAGCTGACCGGCGTGCCGGCGCGTCGCTGGATCGCCATCGGCGCGTTGATCAGCGGCGTGGGCTTCGCCTCGGTGGCGCTGGTGGAGAGCCGTTGGGCGCTGCTGGCCGCGTACGCCGTGGCCGCGTTCGGGATGGGCTTCGTGTTTCCCTCGTTCCAGGCATTGGCCGCCGATTCGGTCCAGGCCCATGAGCAGGGTGCCGCCGCCGGTACCGTGGCGTCGGTCCAGGGCCTGGGCATGGTGATCGGGCCGATGCTCGGCACGCTGCTGTACCAGTGGCGGCCGAGTGCGCCGTACCTGCTGGTGGGCGCCTTGCTGGTGCTGCTGTCGATCGCGGCGCTGCGCCATCGGGCGGGGGCAGCGGCATGAACGAGGTGCTGCACCCGGGTGCGTCCCACGTCGATGCCGGCGTGTGCGTCGCGCAGGCCAGCGATGCCACCCCGTTCCTGCTGCGCGCGCCGCTGCGCTCGCTGGAGGCGCACGGCTGTCGCGCGCCGCTGCCGCGCGGCAGCCTCGCCACGCTGGCCGACCGCGTGGCCGCCTTCTTTGCCACGCCACGCGCAGGCCTGCCGCTGCTGGTCGGTGCGCTGCCGTTCGATCCGGTTGAAGACGATGCGCTGCACCAGCCGCAATGGCTGTCCAGCAACGCCACCACCACCGCGCCACCCGCACCGCGTTTTGCCGGGAGCATCGCCGCCGAGCCCAGCGCCGCGCGCTATGCCGACAGCGTGGCGCATGCATTGATCGCCCTGCGGCAGGCCCGACCGGCACTGCACAAGGTGGTGCTGGCACGCAGCCTGCACCTGCGCTGCGACCCGCCGGTCGCGCCGCGCGAGCTGGCCACGCGCCTTGGGCATGACGCCAGCGTGGCGACCTACCTGGTGCCGCTGCCGGTCGCGGCCGATGCGGCACCGGCGTGGCTGGTCGGGGCGACGCCGGAACTGCTGGTCTCGCGCCGCGGCCGCGAGGTGCTGTCGCATCCGCTGGCCGGCTCGGCGCGCCGCAGCCGCGATCCCGACGACGATGCACGTACCGCGCAGGCCTTGCTGGCCTCGGCCAAGGACCATGACGAGCACCGCCACGTGGTGGAGGCCATCGTTGCGGCGCTGTCGCCCTGGTGCGCGCGGATCGAGGCCGAGCCGCGTCCATCACTGCACGCCACCGCCACCATGTGGCACCTGGGCACGCGCATCACCGCCACGCTGGCCGACGCGACGACATCGGTCGCCAGCCTGGTCGCGGCGCTGCACCCCACGCCGGCGGTATGCGGCACGCCGCGCCAGTTGGCGCTGGATACCATCCGGGCACTGGAGCCGGTGCCGCGCGGCTTCTACGCCGGCGCCGTCGGCTGGATCGATGCCGAGGGCGATGGCGACTGGTACGTGGCGATCCGCTGCGCACGCCTGCAGGGCGACCACGCGCGCGTGTACGCCGGCGCCGGCATCGTTGCCGACTCGCAGCCGGCGCTGGAAGTTGCCGAAACCGCCGCCAAGTTCGGGGCCCTGTTGAACGCGCTCGGCGTGGACCAGGTGCCCGCCTCATGAATAACCGGAGTTGCTGATGACTGCTGCCCCCACATCCGCGCTGGTGCCGCTGCGCCAGACCTGGCCGCCCGGATCGGTGGCGCGCTACCGATCCGCAGGGTATTGGACCGGGGAGACGTTTCCCGGCTTCCTGCGCGACCGCGCCACGCGCTACCCCGATGACATCGCGGTGGTGGGTGGGTCGGTACGCCTGAGCTACGCCGCCCTGTGGCAGGAGGCCGGCCGGATCGGCGCGGGGCTGCTCGCGCGCGGGCTGGTGCCGGGCGACCGGGTGGTGGTCCAGCTGGGCAACGTCCCCGAATTCGTGAGCGTGGTCTGCGGCCTGTTCCGGGCGGGGCTGGTGCCGGTGTTCGCCCTGCCGGCGCACCGCATCACCGAGGTCGGCCATGTGCTGCGCAAGGCCCAGGCCCGGGCCTACATCGCTGCGGCCGTGCAGGATGGCTTCGACTACCGCACGCTCGCCCGCGAACTGCAGGCCGCCGAGCCGGCGCTGCAGCACGTGCTGATCGTCGGCGATGCCGCCGAGTTCACCGCCGTCGCCGCGCTGGCCGGGGACGACACCGGTCTGCCGGCCGATCCAGACCCGCAGTCCGTCGCGTTCCTGCAGTTGTCCGGCGGCAGCACCGGCCTGTCCAAGCTGATCCCACGCACCCACGACGACTACATTTATTCGTTCCGCGCCAGCAACGAGATCTGCGGCATCGACCGCAGCAGCGTGTACCTGGTCGCACTGCCGGCCGCGCACAACTTCCCGATGAGCTCACCCGGTTTCTTCGGTGCGCTGTACGCCGGTGCACGGGTGGTGCTGAGCCCCGGACCGGGGCCGGATGCGGCCTTCCCGTTGATCGCGCGCGAGGGCGTGACCTGCGTCGGCCTGGTGCCGCCACTGGCATTGCTCTGGGCCCAGGCCGCCGCCACGGGTACGCACGACCTGTCCAGCCTGAAGGTGCTGCAGGTGGGCGGCGCCAAACTGGTCCCGGAGGCCGCCCGGCGCGTGGTCGATGCGCTGGGCTGTACGTTGCAGCAGGTATTCGGCATGGCCGAAGGACTGGTCAACTACACCCGCCTGCATGATCCGCTGGAGGTGGTGCTGACCACGCAGGGCCGGCCGATTTCGCCGGATGACGAAGTGCTGGTGGTCGACGACCACGGTCACCCGGTCGCCGCGGGCGGCATCGGCCACCTGCTGACGCGCGGCCCTTACACCATCCGCGCGTACCACAATGATCCAGCCGCCAATGCACGCGCCTTCACCGAAGATGGCTACTACCGCACCGGCGACATGGTGCAGCAGCTGCCCGGCGGCTACCTGGTGGTGCAGGGACGGGCAGGCGACCACATCAACCGCGCCGGCGAAAAGATCTCCGCCGAGGAAATCGAAGACCACCTGCTGGCGCATGCCGATGTCTTCGACGCGGCGGTGGTGTCCATGCCCGATCCCTACCTCGGCGAGCGCAGCTGCGCCTTCGTGATCGCGCGTGGCACGCCGCCGAGCGCGGCCAGCCTCAAGGGCTGGGTGCGCGGACGCGGCCTGGCCGCCTTCAAGGTGCCCGACCAGGTGGTGTTCGTCGATGCCTTCGGCACCACGGCGGTGGGCAAGGTCAGCCGCCGCGAACTGCGTGCGCAGCTGCGCGCGCGTTACCTCGAACAGACAGGAGAACCGCGCTGATGGCGCTGCCGAAGATTTCCCCCTATCCGCTGCCGTTGGCCAGCGAACTGCCGGTCGCGCGCGGCCCCTGGCAACCGCGCAGCGAGCGCCTGGCCCTGCTGGTGCACGACATGCAGCAGTATTTCCTGGCCGCTTTCGACGCCGACAGCGCACCGCTGGCACCGGTCCTGGCCAACATCGCGCGGCTGCTGGCGCACTGCCGTGCACGCGGCATTCCGGTGTTCTACACCGCCCAGCGCGGCAACCAGGACCACCGCGACCGTGGCCTGCAGGCCGACCTGTGGGGGCCCGGCATGCACGCCACGCCGGATCACGAACCCATCGTGGCGGCGCTGGCCCCGGCGGCTGGCGACCACGTGCTGGTCAAGCACCGCTACAGCGCCTTCCAGCGCAGCAATCTGGAGACCCTGATGCGCGCCCGCGGCCGCGATCAGTTGCTGGTGACCGGTGTCTACGCGCATATCGGCTGCACGGCCACGGTGAGCGAGGCGTTCCAACGCGACATCGAGGCCTTCATCGCCGCCGATGCGGTGGCCGACTTCTCGCGTGCCGACCATGACCTGGCCCTGCACCTGATCGCCCGCACCTGCGGCGTCCCGCTCACCACCGCGCAGTTGCTGGAGGCACTGGCATGACCCCCGACACCCGCAGTGCCGCACTGGACATCGAGCGCATGCGCGCCGACGTGGCCGGCATGCTTGGCGAAGCCCCCGAGGCGATTGGCGACGATGACAACCTGATCGACCTTGGCCTGGACTCGATGCGCGTGCTGGGGCTGGTGCTGGCCTGGAGCAACACCGGCATCGCGCTGGAGTTCAGCCACCTGGCCGAGCACGCCACCCTGGCCGGGTGGTGGCGCGTGGTGCAGCGGCTGCAGGCCAGCACCGAGCGCGCATGAGCGACATCACCCCCGTTGCGTTGACCGAGGCGCAGGCCGGGCTGTGGTACGCCCAGCAGTTGGCGAGCGAACCGGCCGCGTTCAACACCGCGCACGTGCTGTGGATCGACGGCGCGCTGTCGCTGCCGCGGTTCATCGCCGCCTGCGACACCGCGGCGGCAGAGGCGCAGGCGCTTGCGCTGCGGTTCGCGACCGATGACGCGGGCCAGCCACGACAGTGGCACGATCCCGCGCAGGTGCCCGCGCTGCAGGTGGTGGACCTGACTGCACAGCCCGACCCGACGGCTGCGGCACGTACGGCGATGGACCGGGATCGGTTGCTGCCGGTGCACCCGGCCCGCGACCGGGTCGCCCGGCAATGCCTGTTCGTGCTGGGCGGGCAACGCTACGCGTGGTACCTGCGTGTGCATCACCTGGCCACCGATGGCTACGGCATGGCGGTTTTCAGTGAGCGGGTCAGCACGCTGTATGCCGGGGAAGGGCACGACAGCCCCGCGCTCGCAGCGCTGGCACCGGTGCTGGCCGAGGACACCGACTATCGGCACGGCGAGCGGCGGGCGACGGATGCCGCGTACTGGCAGCAGTACATGGCGGGGGCACCGGCCGCCGAGGGACTGGCGGGCGCCGCTGCCGCCGCCGCGGCCGACGCGCTGCGGCAGGTCCGCGACGTGCCCTTTGCACTGCGGGCGCGGCTGCATGGCGCCGCCCAGCAGATCGGGCAGCCCTGGCCAGACCTCCTGGCCGCATTCGCGGCCACGTACTGCCGTCGCTTCAGCGCGCTGGACGAGGTGGTCGTGGGCGTGCCGTTCATGGGCCGGTTGGGCAGTGCCTCGGCGCGTGTTCCGGCCATGGTGATGAACGTGCTTCCGCTGCGGGTGGGCGCGGCCGACGACAGCGTGGCCGGCGTCGTGCGCACGATCGCGCGCGACCTGCTGCGCGGCCGTCGGCACGGCCGCTACCGCGGCGAGCAGCTGCGCCGCGACCTCGGCCTTATCGGCGGCCAGCGCCGCCTGTTTGGGCCGTTGATCAACCTGCAGCCGTTCTATCGGCCGTTGCCGCTGGCCGGCGTGCAGGCGCGGATGGAAGTGCTGGGCACCGGCCCGGTCGAGGACATCACATTCGGCTTCCGCGGCGATGGCCACGCGCTGCTGGACCTGGAAATCGAGGCCAACCCGGCGTTGTACACGGCCGAGACGGTGGCCGCGCATGCCGAGCGCCTGCTGCACTTCATCGCCTCCGCCCTGGACGTGCACGACCAGGGCGGGCGGATGGAGGACATCGCCCTGGCGACGCCTGCCGAGGCGCATCGCCATCTGGTCGAGCTCAATGCCACCACGCACCCGGTGCCGGAGGTGACCTTGAGCGCGCTGCTGGTGGCGGCGATGCACGCCAGCCCGGACGCGACCGCGCTGGTGTTCGGCGATGCCCGGCTCAGCTATGCCGCGCTTGAGCAGCGCAGCCGTACCCTGGCCCTGCAGCTGCAGGCGCAGGGGGTAGGGCGGGAATCCACGGTGGCGGTAGCGCTGCCGCGCTCGCTGGAACTGCTGGTCGCGTTGGTCGCCGTGCTGCGTGCGGGGGGCGCCTACCTGCCGCTCGACCTGGCCCACCCGGATGATCGCCTGGCACGGATCCTGGCGTCCGCGCAGCCGGTCTGCGTGCTGGCCGCCGGCGACGACGCGCAGCGTTTCGGCAGCGTGCGGGTGCTGGCGCCAGCGCACTGGGCGACGGCCAGCGACAAGGCACTGATCGACGCCACCGCGCTGCACGACGCGGCCTACGTCATCTACACCTCCGGCTCCACCGGCGAGCCCAAGGGCGTGCTGGTCGAGCACCGCGCCATCGTCAACCGCTTGCTGTGGATGCGCAGCCATTACGGCATCGGCGCCGATGAGCGCATCCTGCAGAAGACCCCGGCCACCTTCGACGTGTCGGTCTGGGAGTTCTTCCTGCCACTGCTGTGCGGCGCCACGCTGGTGATCGCCGCGCCCGGGCTGCACCGCGATCCCGTCGCATTGGCCGGGTTGATCCGCGACGCGCGCATCACCAGCGTGCATTTCGTGCCCTCGATGCTGGACGCCTTCCTGGCCGTGCCCGCGGTGCGCGGGTTGCAACTGCGCCGCGTGTTCACCAGCGGCGAGGCACTGGAGCCGGCGCTGCGCGATCGTTTCCATGCCACCGTTGCCGCGGAACTGCACAACCTGTACGGCCCGACCGAGGCTGCGGTGGATGTGAGCTGGTGGCCGGCCGGCCGCGAAGACCATTCGCAGCCGGTGCCGATCGGGCACCCGGTCTGGAACACCCGTCTGTACGTGCTCGATGCGCGCATGCGCGCCTTGCCTGCCGGCGTGCCCGGCGATCTCTACCTGGGCGGGGTGCAGCTGGCGCGCGGCTATCTCGGCCGCGACGATCTCACCGCCGAGCGCTTCATCGCCGATCCGCACGTGCCCGGCGGCCGGCTGTACCGCAGCGGCGATATCGCGCGATGGCGCGCCGACGGTGCACTCGAGTACCTCGGCCGCAGCGACCAGCAGGTCAAGTTGCGGGGCCTGCGCATCGAGCTGGGCGAGATCGAGGGCGCGCTGCATGCGCAGCCGGGCGTGACGCGGGCCGAGGTGATGCTGCGCGAGGACCGGCCCGGCGATCGCCGGCTGGTGGCCTACGTCTCCGGCACCGCGCTGCACATCGAGCGGATGCGTGCCGGGATCGCCGCGCGCCTGCCCGACTATATGCTGCCCAGTGCCCTGGTCGAGATCGAACAGTGGCCGGTCACCGCCAATGGCAAGCTCGACCGCACCGCGCTGCCCGCCCCGGCAGCGCAGGGGCCCACCGGCCGTGCGCCGCGGACGGCAAACGAACAGGTGCTGGCCGGCCTGTTCGCGCAGGTGCTGGGCCAGGATGCGCCGGTCGGCGCCGACGCGGACTTCTTCAGCCTGGGCGGCGATTCACTGTCTGCGGTGCACCTGCTGCTGGCGATCCAGCAGCATTGGCGGCGCGACCCCGGCCTCGGTGCGGTGTTCTCGCACCCGACCGTCGCGGGCCTGGCGGCGCTGCTGGACGCGCCGTCGGGCGACATCGACCACGGCCTCGCACCGATGATCACCCTGGCCGCTGGCGAGCCGGGCAGGGCGCCGTTGTTCGTGGTGCACCCGGCGGGCGGCATCGCGTGGAACTACCGTGACCTGGCCCGTGCCCTGCAGCCTGCGCGCAGCGTGCATGGCCTGCAGTCACCGGCGCTCGACCCGGCAGACCCCTTGCCCGACAGCATCGACGCGCTGGCCGCCACCTACGTGGCGCGCGTCCTGTCCGTGCAGCCGGAGGGCGCGGTGCACCTGCTGGGCTGGTCGGTCGGCGGGATCATCGCCCAGGCCATGGCGGTACGCCTGCAGGCGCTCGGGCGCACGGTGGGTGAGCTGGTCCTGCTCGATGCCTACCCCAGCGAATGCTGGCGTGCCGAGCCGGCCCCCGACCCGATCGCCGCCCTGCGCGCCCTGCTGGCGATCGCCGGCCACGATCCCGATGCACATCCCGAACTGGACAGCCGCGCGCGCATCCTGGCGTTCCTGCGCCGCGGCGAAAGCGCACTGGGCAACCTGCCCGACGCCGTACTCGACGGCGTGGTGCGCGCCGTCACCGGCACCAACAGCCTTATCCGCGCACATCACCATGGCCGCTACGGCGGCCGGCTGCGGCACGTGCGCGCCGGCCGCGACCACGCCGCACGCCCGCATCTGCACGCCGCGCTCTGGGAGCCGCATGCCGGGGAGGTGGATGCGTATGAACTGCCGTTCCTGCACGCAGAGCTGACAGGCCGCGACGCCGTGGCGCAGCTCGCGCCCTGGCTGTCGCGCCATCTGCAGCGCTGGGACACCTCCACCGTGGTTGCATCAAAACAGGATAGTGCCGCATGAAACTGACCGGATTCGACGGCACCCTGGCCCTGGTTACCGGCGCGGCCGGCGGCATCGGCGCGGCGCTGGTGCAGCTGCTGCTGGACAGCGGCAGCGTGGTGATCGCCACCGACCTCGCTGCGCCGGACGCCCCCGCACATGCCAATCTGCACGCCAAGGCGCTGGACGTAAGCGACGCGGCGGCCGTGGACGCATTGGTCGCATGGGCCGAAACCACGCTCGGCCCGATCGGCTTCGGCATCAACGTTGCCGGCGTGCTGCAGGTCGGCACGGTGGAACAGATCGATGACGCGCAGTGGCGGCGCGTGTTCGCGGTCAACACCGACGGGGTATTCCATGTGTCGCGCGCGTTGGCACGGGTGATGACGCCGCGGCGTCGCGGCGCCATCGTGACTGTCA
>Ga0213827_1001406_pt1 | contig 13886 bp, 8 predicted proteins | sample MC6MC0898MG_FD_180669 | JGI IMG/M metagenome (GOLD analysis project Ga0213827, IMG submission 180669) | Enriched soil aggregate microbial communities from Iowa State University, Ames, United States - MC6-MC0898-MG | ecosystem: Environmental > Terrestrial > Soil > Unclassified | place: USA: Iowa...
TCCGGGCTGTCATCGCCGCTCATGTCCTGGATCTGGTGCGAGCCCAGGTTGGACGTCATCACGATGACGGTGTTGCGGAAGTCCACGGTGCGGCCCTGACCGTCGGTGAGGCGGCCATCGTCGAGCACCTGCAGCAGGATGTTGAACACGTCCGGGTGCGCCTTCTCCACCTCATCCAGCAGGATCAGCGAATACGGGCGACGGCGCACCGCCTCGGTGAGGTAGCCGCCCTCTTCGTAGCCCACGTAGCCCGGGGGCGCACCGATCAGGCGGGCCACGCTGTGCTTCTCCATGAACTCGCTCATGTCGATGCGGATCATCGCGTCGGTGCTGTCGAACAGGAACTCGGCCAGCGCCTTGCACAGCTCGGTCTTGCCCACGCCGGTGGGGCCCAGGAACAGGAACGAGCCGCTGGGACGATCCGGATCGGAGAGCCCGGCGCGCGAACGACGCACGGCATCGGACACCACCTTGATCGCCTCTTCCTGGCCCACCACGCGGTCATGCAACATGTCTTCCATGCGCAGCAGCTTGTCGCGCTCGCCTTCCAGCATGCGGTTGACCGGGATACCGGTCCAGCGCGAAACCACTTCGGCGATCTCCTCGGCGGTGACCCGGTCCTGGACCAGCTTGAATTCGGTGGTCTCCACTTGCTGCGCCGCGGCCAACTGCTTCTCCAGCTGCGGCAACTGCCCGTACTGGATCTCGCTCATGCGGCCAAAATCCTGCCGGCGCTGGGCCGATTCCAGCTCCAGCCTGGCCTGCTCGATCTGCTCCTTGATCCGGGTGGCGCCCTGCAGCGTGGCCTTCTCCGATTTCCAGATTTCGTTGAGGTCGGAGAACTCGCGCTCCAGCGCATCGATATCGCTCTCCAGGTCGGCCAGGCGCTGCCGCGAGGCCTCGTCCTTTTCCTTCCTGAGCATCTCGCGCTGGATCTTCAGCTGGATCACGCGACGCTCCAGGCGATCAAGCTCTTCCGGCTTGGAGTCGATTTCCATGCGGATGCGCGAGGCGGCTTCGTCCATCAGGTCGATGGCCTTGTCCGGCAGCTGGCGGTCGGCGATGTAACGATGCGACAGCGTGGCGGCCGCGACGATCGCCGGGTCGGTGATTTCCACGCCATGGTGCACGGCGTACTTTTCCTTGAGCCCGCGCAGGATCGCAATGGTGTCCTCCACGCTGGGCTCGCCCACCAGCACCTTCTGGAAGCGGCGCTCCAGCGCGGCATCCTTCTCGATGTACTTGCGGTACTCGTCCAGGGTGGTCGCACCCACGCAGTGCAGTTCGCCACGGGCCAGCGCCGGCTTGAGCATGTTGCCGGCATCCATCGCGCCATCGGCCTTGCCCGCGCCGACCATGGTGTGCAGCTCGTCGATGAACAGGATCACCTGCCCTTCGCTCTTGGCCAGGTCGTTGAGCACGGCCTTGAGGCGCTCTTCGAATTCGCCGCGGAACTTGGCGCCGGCGATCAGCGCGCCCATGTCCAGCGACAGCACGCGCTTGCCGCGCAGGCCTTCGGGCACTTCGTCGTTGATGATGCGCTGGGCCAGGCCTTCCACGATCGCGGTCTTGCCCACGCCGGGTTCGCCGATCAGCACCGGGTTGTTCTTGGTCCGGCGCTGCAGCACCTGGATGGTGCGGCGGATCTCTTCGTCGCGGCCGATCACCGGGTCCAGCTTGCCGCTCTCGGCGCGCGCGGTCAGGTCGATGGTGTACTTCTCCAGCGCCTGGCGCTGTTCTTCGGCGTTTTCCGACTGCACGCTTTCACCGCCGCGGATCTTGTCGATCGCCGCGTCGATGCGGGTCTTGTCGGCACCGGCGGCGCGCAGCGCCATGCCCAGCGTGCCGCTGTCGTCCAGTGCGGCCAGCACGAACCACTCGCTGGCGATGAAGGCATCGCCGTGCTGCTGGGCCAGCTTGTCGGTGTTGTTGAGCAGGCGGTTGAGGTCGTTGCCGATGGACAGGTTGCCTTCCTGCCCGGAGACCTTCGGCAGCGCATCGAGCGCCTCGTTGAGGCGTTCGCGCAGCACCGGCACGTTGACGCCGGCCTGGGACAGCAGCGGGCGCGTGCTGCCGCCCTGCTGGTCCAGCAAGGCGGTGAACACGTGCACCGGCTCGATGATGTTGTGGTCGCGGCCCACGGCCAGCGACTGCGCGTCGGCCAGCGCCTGCTGGAAACGCGAGGTGAGTTTGTCCATCCGCATGGGGAGTGCCTCTTTCGTGTCATGGCCAGCGTGGCTGGCAGATGTAACGGATATGCGGTTGTCGCGCAGTGATTCAAGACAAATCGGCACTGGCAATACAGCGTCGGTATTGCCATACTTGCGAATCATTCTCATTCCCATCAATACGGGTGCGGCGCCGTCCGCGCTCCCAAGGCACTCCCATGCAGGCACAGCGCGAGCACCTGGTCACCCTTTACCGGGACCACCGCAGTTGGCTGCATGGCTGGCTGAGCGGGCGCGTGGGCTGCCGCGAGACCGCCGCCGATCTCACCCAGGACACCTTCATCCGCCTGCTCCAGGACCGCGACCTGGCCGCCCTGCGCGAACCCCGCGCGTTCCTCACCACCGTGGCACGCGGACTGGCCGCCAACTGGTTCCGCCGGCAATCGCTGGAGCGCGCCTACCTGGACCAACTGGCCGCCCTGCCGGAGGGGGTGGTGCCGTCGCTGGAAGACCAGGCGCTGGTGCGTGAAGCGCTGCAGCAGATCGATGCGATGCTCGACGGCCTGCCCATGGCAGCGCGCCAGGTCTTCCTGCTGGCCCAGTTCGAGGGACTGCGCTACGAGGCCATCGCACAGCGGCTGCACCTGTCGCTGAGCACGGTAAAGCGGCACATGAAGCGGGCGTTGGTCGGCTGTCTTGCCCATGCCGGCTGAACACCTGGGCAGCGGCGAGCCCCTCCCGCGCGAGGCGCTCGAACAGGCCGCCGACTGGCTGCTGCGCCTGCATGACGATGACAGCCCGGGCACGCGAGCCGCCTGCGAACGCTGGTGTGCGCAACACCCCGACCATGCACGTGCCTGGCAACGCGCGCGGCACCTGCAGGCGCTGGTGGCGCAGGTACCCGGCGACTGGGCGTTGCCGGTGCTGGGCCGGCCGCAGGATCGGCAGCGTCGCGCAGCGATCAAGCGCATTGGCCTGTGGATGACGCTGGTGCCGGGCGCCTGGCTCGGGTGGCAGATGGTTGCGCGGCCCTCGCCCGGGCAGGCCGAACGGACCGCGATCGGCGAGCGGCGTCGCGTGATCCTGCCCGACGGAAGCGCGCTATGGCTGGACACCGACACCGAGGTGCGCGTGGAGGTCGATCCGCTCCACCGCCGGGTCCGGCTCGAGCGCGGCCAGCTGCAGGTGGACACCGCCGTGGATCGTCATGCGCCCGCGCGTCCGTTCGAGGTGGTTACCGTACACGGTCGGGTACGTGCACTCGGCACGCGCTTCAACGTTCGCCTGTCGCCACATCGCACCCGCCTTGCCCTGTTCGATGGCGTGCTTGAAATCCACGCAGGTACCCGTCCTGCGTGGCGGCTGGCATCCGGGCAGCAAGCCTGGTTCGACACCGCGGGCCGCCACGCCAGCGAGGCGCTGGATGCCAGCGTCGCCGCCTGGACCAGAGGCATGCTCGAGGTCGATGCCCGGCCGCTGGGCGAGGTGCTCGCCGCGCTGTCCCGATACCGCCGGGGCGTCCTGCGCTGCGATCCCCGGATTGCGGCGATGCCGGTTTCCGGCGCCTACCCGCTGGACGACAGCGAGCGCAGCCTCGCCCTGCTCGAAGCCACCTACCCCGTGCGGATACACCGCAGCGCCGGCGGGTGGTGGGTCGTGGTCGCACCGGGTTGAGGGTTCGCGGCTGGTTTCTGCGCCGGGTGACACTTTTTCCGTGTTCGCGGGGCAAGTAGGGGAATCCTTCTCATTCCATCGCCCTCCATGACCTCCCGTCCTGCCCTGATTGCCCGCAGCGCCCTGTCCTTGGCCCTGATGGCCACCCCGATCTTCGTCCATGCCCAGGCCACGCCGCCTGGCCAGGCCCACGCCGCGGTGCCGCTTGGCCGCGCCCTGTCCGGGTGGGCCGGCCAGCACGGCGTGCCGCTCGCGTTCGACCCGGCACTGACCGCCGGGCGGCAGGCGCCCGCGCTGGCCGCGGGGACGACGCTGGAGGAAGGCTTCGCCCGCCTTCTCGATGGCACCGGCCTGCAGGCGGTGCGGCGGCGTGATGGCGGCTACGCCCTGGAGCCTGCCGCCGCAGTGCCAGCGCCGCGCGGACGGATGCCGGCGCTCAAGGTCGTCGGACTCACCCAGCCGGCGTTCCGCTACAGCGAGGGCCTGGCCCTGGAAGCGGATTACCTGCAGGCGCAGGTCGCGGGCAACGGCGACATCGGCAGCATGCTGCGCATCAACCCCGCCGTGCAGTTCGACAACGCCCAGCTGAGCAGCTATACGCCGGGCGACATCAGCCCGGCCGAGATCAGCATCAACGGAGCGCAGTTCTACCAGAACAGCTTCCTGGTGGATGGCATGAGCTTCAACAACGACATCGATCCTGGCCAGGAAGGGTCGCCCTACCGCCTGTTCGCCGCGCCCGGTGGCAGCCAGGCGTTGGCCCTCGATACCGACCTGCTCGACACGCTGACGGTGCTGGACAGCAACGTCCCGGCCGCCTATGGCGGCTTCTCCGGGGGCGTGGTCGACGCCAGGCTGCGCCGCCCCAGCGACGCGTTGTCGGGCAGCATTTCGCATCAGATCACGCGGTCGGCATGGACGCGTTACCACATCGCCGAAGCGGACGCGGAGAACTATGCCAACGCCTCGTCCTGGGGCGACGGCCAGCCCGAGTTCGACAAGGCCATCACCCGCATCACGCTGGAAGGCCACCCGAGCGAGCGTGTCGGCCTGCTCGCCAATTTCACCCGCAAGCGCTCCACCATCCCGACGTACTTCTATTCGTCCCACCTCGTGGACGACTACGGTCGCGAGAAGGCGATGCAGCGGCGCGAAACCACCCAATCGCTGCTGAAAGGCGTATGGGACGTCAACGAACGGCTGACCGTGGATGCCACGCTGACCCACACGCCAACGGAGAACCAGTTCTTCCGCTCCAACATCCGCCATGCCGGCATCCGGATCGAGACAGGCGGCACCCTGGCGTCGTTGCGCGCGGCATGGACGACGGACTGGGGCACCGTGACACAGCAACTGGGCTGGTCGGACACCGAACAATCGCGCGATGCCGAGCAGGACGACTACATGACCTGGTCGCGCTCGACCAGCAAGGACTGGGGAACCACCGCGCTTACCCTCGAAGGTGAATTCGGTGATATCGAACAGCGCCAGAAGCGACTCCAGTACAAGCTCGACCTCAAGACCGATGCCCTCCAGGCATTCGGCGGGGAGCATCGCCTCGGTGCCGGCGTGTTGCTGGAACGCGATGACTTCCGCTACGCGCGGCTGACCGAGAGCAGCACCTACACCACGCCGGCGCGCACCAGCACCTGTACCAACCGCGCCGGCGTCACCGATGCCCTGACCTGCGCGATGGGCACCACCGCCAGCGGCTGGCCCGGCCAGTACCTGACCCGGCGCACCCGCTACACCACCGGTGAGATCGGCTTCGACACCGAAACCTACGGCATGTATGTCGAAGACGACATGCGTTTTGGCCCGGTCTCGGTGCGCCCCGGCCTGCGCATCGAGCGCGATACCTACATCGGTCGAACGACCGTTGCCCCACGACTGGCCGCCAGCTGGGCGGTCCGCGACGGCACCCTGCTCACGGCGGGCGCCAACCGCTACTACGATCGCGACATCGCCACCTGGCGGTTGCGCGACGGCGTCAACCGCCTGCGCTACAACAGCGAGCGTCGCACCAGCCTCGACAGCGACTGGACCGTGGGCACCCAGGCCAGCAACGACACCCATTTCGATCTGGACAGGGTCGGATACGCGGACGAGTTGATGCTGGCCCTGCGCCAGGACTGGGCAGGTCTGCGCGTCAACCTCAAGGCGGTCAACCGCAGGTACCGCGACCAGGTGATCAAGGTGCAGGGCCGGACGCTGGACCAGCAGGCCGACGACCCGACACTGACCACCAGCTACGACACCTGGACCAATGGCGGCCGTGCCGAGACCAACATCTACTCGCTCACCGTGCAGCCGCTGCGCAATCTCGCCTGGGGCGGCACGCGTTCGACGGCGCTGCTCGCGCTGGACTGGACCGATCAGCGCAGCACCCTTCCCGAATACGATGACCAGTCCGATCTGTTCTACCAGAATCCCTGGATCCGCTACGACGGCGACTTCATTCGTTACCGGGATCTGCCGCCGGACAACTACAACCGCCCCTGGACCGCGCGCCTGAGCACGATCACCCGGATCGACCGCTGGAACCTCACGGTGAGCAACCTGCTACGTTACCGCGCCGGCTACCGGGCCATCCGCGATACCGGCAGGAACGTCCTGTTCGACGGCGAGGCCGCGCGCGTGTGGGAACAGCAGTCCTATTCGCCCGCGCTGACGTGGGACCTGCGGTTGGCCTGGGAGCAGCCGTTGCCCTCCAGCGCCGGCCGCATCTTTGCCAACGTCGACGTGACGAACCTGCTCGACAAGGCCAACGCCTATGGCGAGTCGAGCAGTGCCACCCGCACGGTGCTGTATGAAACCGGCCGCCAGTTCTGGCTGGAGCTTGGCTATCGTTTCTGACTGCGCGAATCGCCGCCGGCGGCCATGCCATCGGCGTTGGCCGCCCGCGGCGCTTGCCCTGTGCCTGGCACTGGGCGGCAGCCTGCCGGTCGATGCGCGCCGCGACGCCGCGCCGGCCGTACCGTTGGACTGCCAGGCGGGCGCGGTCGAGCCGGGTGCCGACTGCCTACGCCGGTTGTACGCGCGTCCCAGCACGCAATGGCCTGCCCCCCACGTCGACCCCGGCGTGGACTGGCAGGAACTGGCCCCCCTGCCGCTGCCACCCCAGCCCCGGGACAACCCCACCACGCCGGGCAAGGTCGCCCTCGGCGAACGCCTGTTCAACGAGCCGCGCCTGTCCCGTTCCGGCCAGATCGCCTGTGCCAGTTGCCACGAGCGTGACCTCGGGTTCGCCGATGGCCGGCGCGTGTCGTTCGGACATGACCGCCAGCCCGGGCGTCGCAACGCGCCCAGCGTGGCGATGGCCGGCCATGCGCAGACGCTGTTCTGGGACGGGCGCGCAACGACGCTGGAAGACCAGGCACGCGCGCCCATCGCCGATCCCAGGGAAATGGCCTTCAGCGTCGACGCGGCCGCCGCGCGGCTGCGCCAGGACGCCAGCTATCGACGGCAGTTCGCCGCGGTGTTCGGCAACGAGCGCGTGGACAGCCGGCAGCTGGCCCAGGCCATCGCCGCGTTCGAGCGCAGCCTGACGCCCGTCCGCAACCGCTTCGACCGCTTCCTCGGCGGCCAGTCCCGCGCCCTGGATGACCAGCAGCTGCGCGGCCTGCACCTGTTCCGTACCCGCGGCGGCTGCATGAACTGCCACGGCGGGCCGGCGCTTACCGACAACGCCTTCCACAACCTGGGCCTGCATTTCCACGGCCGCGCACGCCAGGACCTGGGCCGCTACGAGGTCACCGGCGATGCTGCCGACAGCGGCCGCTTCCGCACCCCGTCGCTGCGCGGCGTGGCGGGCACCGCCCCGTACATGCACAACGGGATGCTGCCGCGCCTGGACGGCGTGCTGGCGTTCTACAACGTCGGCGGCGGCAAGCCGCGTGCGCCGGTGATGCCTGCCGCCGGTGCCCCACCGTTCCCGCAACCGGACCCGCTGCTGCGCCCATTGGGCCTGCAGCGCGACGAGCTGCAGGCCATCGAGGCGTTCCTGCGCACGCTATGACCGCGCCTGACCGGCGGCGGCCGCCCGCGGCGTCGGCGCAGGCAGCAGCGACGGCTCGACGGGTCGCTCGATCAGACAGCCGTAGGTGCTCTGCATGTCCATGTACAGGTCATAGCGCGCGGTGACCCCGTAACCGATCCGCCACGAGCTGGCAAACAGGTCCGGCGCCTGGAACGCCACGTCCACCGGGATGTTGAGCACCTTGTCGTTGATCATCACCGGGGTGCTCGCCTCGGCGTACTCGATATCCTCGGCGCCGCCGGTGGTGATCACGTTCTTGCGCCGGATCGAGGCGGCCGGGACCGCGCTGCGCGGCGCGCCACGCATCTGGAACGCGCCATTGAACCCGGTGTCGACCAGCATCAACTGGTTCTTCTCGCCGCTGCGGATCGGGTAGCGTTGCTGGAAGAACGGTCCCCACAGCGACGACGTGGTCGCCATGCGCCGCTTGCAGTCCACCGGGGTCTGCGCTGCCAGCAGGGTCAGCGACTGCCGGGAAATGCGCACGCGGCCCAGCGCGCGCAACACGTCCAGGCCGATCAGGTTGACCTCGCGTCCTTCCTCGCTGTTGAACGATACCTCCCGCACCGTCACCCCGTTGAGGACCAGGTCGGCCGGGGCCACCAGGCCCGCCATCCGCACCTTGCCCGGGGCATCGTCCACCACCACGAAGTCCTCGGTCACCGCCAGCCCCAATGCCTTGGCCGCGCTGCGGCTGAGGTGGGAACGGGCCGCGCCGGTATCGAGCAGGAACGTCAGCGACTGCGCCTGGCCGTCGCCGCCCTTGACCGTTGCGGTGAGCGAGGCCAGCTCGTTGCTGGGCTGGATCGGCACGTCCACGTCCGCGCCGCGCGGTGCAACCGGCCATGCGCTGCGTGGCCAGTCGACGAAACGCTCCAGCCGCGGTCGGGCGATGTCGGCGATCTCCGCCTCGCTCTTGAGCATCGGTTTGATGGTCTGTGCGTACGCGCTGCGCACCTGCTGCATGTGCCGCGCCCAACCCGCGATATCGCCCTCGATCAACGCGTTGCCGGCCAGCGTGGCCTCGCAGAGGAAGGCCATGCCCTTGACCGTCTCCGGCGGACTGGCGGCCACCGCCTCGAGGCAGGCCCGGGCCGCCCGGTTGGCATTCTCCAGCTCGCCGCGCACGCGGTAGTAACCCGCGCCCCCGAGCTTGCCGGCTGCACCGGGGGCCTTGCTCATTTTCTGCAGCGTGCCGAGCTCCGCGGTCATCACCGCACGGCTGTAGCCGTAGCCATCGCTGAACACGCTGACCTGTGCGTGCGCGACACACGGCGCCAGCAAGGCACCTGCCGCCCATACCCAATACCGCATCGTGTCACTCCTGTGGTCGATGTGTGCCTGCACCGGACCCTATCACGGCCACCACGACACGATCACGTGCGCTTTGCACGCCCGCGCCGAAGCTGTGGGCTGTCCTTGCGGAGCACCGCGATGCATTACGAGCTTTATTACTGGACCGGCATCCAGGGGCGTGGCGAGTTCATCCGGCTGGCGCTGGAGGATGCCGGTGCCGCCTACACCGACATGGCGCGGGTGCATGGCGATGCGGTGATGCAGCCGTTCCTGGACGGCAAGGAAGACGGCCTGCAGCCCTTCGCGCCGCCGTTCGTAAAGAGTGGCAGGCAAGTGATCGCGCAGGTCGCGGCGATCCTGGATCACCTGGGTCCCGATCTCGGCCTGGTTCCCGACGCCGCCTCGCGCCGCCAGCAGGCGCTGCAGTTGCAGTTGACCATCGCCGACCTGGTGGCCGAGGTGCACGACACCCACCACCCGATTTCCATGTCGCAGTACTACGAGGACCAGAAGCGCGAAGCCAAGGCCCGTGCAGCGGGCATGCGCGGTGAGCGCATGCCCAAGTTCCTCGGCTATTTCGAGCGCGTGCTCAAGGACAACGGCGAGCGGCATCCGCTGCGCGAACATTCCTACGTGGACCTGTCGCTGTTCCAGGTGCTGGGCGGCCTGGAGTACATGTTCCCGCGGCGCATGCAGGCGCTGTGGCCCACGTTGCCGCTGTTGCGCGCACTCAAGGACCGGGTGGAGCGACGACCGAACATCGCCGCCTACCTCGCCTCCGAACGCCGCCTGGCATTCAACACCAACGGTATCTTCCGGCACTACCCGGCGCTGGATGGCGAGACCTGATCCACGCCGATCGACCCGGATCGATCGTGCCGGCCGTTGGCCGGCCACCAGGCGGTACGGCGGCCGCATGGCGCCGGCCAGCGGCCGGCACTTTCCGCGCCCGTGTTCAGCGCTCCTGTTTCTGCAACGACAGCAGCGCCAGCAACCCGGCCAGCGCCACGTACGCGCCAGCGAACTGCCACATGATGCTCTTCGGCAACCCCACCAGCTGCCACGGCAGGTAGATGCCGCCGCGCGGGTCCACCGAGTGGATCAGCCCGAACAGGGTCAGCGCCGCGGCCACGAGCAGCACACCCGACGCGCGCAGCAGGCGGCCATCGATCATCGCCACCACCGCCGCGATCCACAACATCGAGGTGATGATGAAGCCATTGCCCAGGGTGAAGATCACCGCCAGCTCCGGCAGGCCATGGCCGTCCAGCGTGCTGGTCATGGCCGCCAGCTGCGCCGGGGCGATCCAGCCCGGTGCCTTGATCGCCAGCAGGTAGGCCACCGAGGGCAGGAAGCCCAGCACCATCGCACCGGCATGCTCGCGCGGGGTGGCCTGGAATGCCTGGGTGGTGATGTCGATGGCCACGTACACGATGATCGGTGCCAGCACCGCCAGCGGTAGCCACTGCACCAGCCCGGAAATCACCCCGAGCATGCCGCCGATGCCCACGAACAGCCCGGTCAGCAGCGTATAGCCGCTGCGCGCGCCCATGTGCTTGTAGGCCGGCTGGCCGATGTACGGGGTGGTCTGCGCGACGCCGCCGCACAGTCCGGCCACCAGCGTGGCCACGGCTTCCACCAACAGGATGTCGCGGGTGCGGTAGTCGTCGCCCGCGGCGCGCGCGCTCTCGGACACGTTGATGCCACCCACCACCATCAGCAGGCCGAACGGCAGCAGCAGCGGCAGGTAGGTGAGCGCGGTCGGCAGGCCGTCGATGAAACCCAGCGTGGGCCACGGCAGCACCACCTGCGGCGGCGTCCAGTCCGGCACCTTGAAGCCTGGCGCGCCGAGTCCGGCCAGGCCGAGGCCGTAGTACAGGAGCGTGCCGAACACGAAGGCGACCAGCACGCCGGGCGCGCGGATCGGCAGCGTGCGCTTGGCGATCAGCACGTACAGCAGCAGGCCCAGGGTGACGAAGCCGACGATCGGCGAACGCAGGGTTTCCAGCAGCGGCAGGAAGCCCATCAGCACGATCGCGATACCGGCGATGGAGCCCAGCAGCGACGCACGCGGCAGCGCGCGGGTCACCGCTTCGCCGAAGAAGGACAGGATCACCTTCAGCACGCCCATGATCACCAGCGAAGCCATGCCCAACTGCCAGGTCGCGATGGCCGCATCGTGCGGGGCCAGTCCCTGCGCCTTGAAGGCGAGGAAAGCCGGGCCAAGGACCAGCAGGGCCATGCCGATGCTGGTCGGCGCATCCAGGCCCAGCGGCATCGCGGTGACATCCTCGCGCCCGGTGCGGATGGCCAGGCGGCGCGCCATCCAGGTGTACAGCACGTTGCCGACCAGCACGCCGAACGCCGTGCCGGGGAACATGCGCCCGAATACCACGTCGGGCGGGAACTGGAAGATGCCGACCAGCGCCATCGCGATGAAGCCCAGGATCGACAGGTTGTCGACCACCAGACCGAAGAAGCCGTTGAAATCGCCGGCGACGAACCAGCGAGGGGGTCCTGAACGGACCGGGGCGGGGGCGGACATGCGCGGTACTGCCGTGGGGAGGGGGTAGCCGATGGTAGGGCCTCGCCGCCGGCAACAACAGGCACATGGATGGAACGCCGGGGGTACGCGCCATTGCATTACGCCCCGCGGGCCCTTCCGGCTTGCCCCCCTGCCCCCTGCCCCCGCGGCTGCGGCGTGGCCCGCCCCCCGGGGGCCGCGTTGCGTCGTGCCGGCCAGTGGCCGGCGCTCGCCGGGCGGTTGCCTCAGGGCTTGTTGAGGAAGTTGTTCGCCAGCAGGTCGCGCACGTCGCCTACCCGTCCGCTCAGCAAGGCCTTGGCCGCATACAGCGCGGTGCCGGCCACCTGCTTGGCTTCCACCTGCGGCGGCATCACCAGTTCGGTCGGGCTGGTGTGCACATCCAGGAGTGCCGGGCCGGGATGGGCCAGGAAGTCCCTTACCGCCTGCTCCAGGTCCTCGGAACGGGTCACGGTGCGCCCGTAGAAGCCGATCACCTCGGCCAGGCGGCCGAAATCGGGGTTCTTCAAGTCGGTGTAGTTGTCCAGCAGGCCTTCGACCTTCTGCTCCAGTTCGACGAAGTTGAGCGAGCTGTTGTTGTAGACCACCACCTTGATCGGCAGGTTTTCCTGCACCGCCGTGAGCAGGTCGCCGAGCAGCATCGCGATGCCCCCGTCGCCGGACAGCGAGATGACCTGTCGGCCGGGATAGGCCTTCTGCAGGCCGAGGGCCTGCGGCATCGCGTTGGCCATCGTGCCGTGCAGCAGGCTGGTCAGCGTGCGGCGGCGCCCGTTGGCGCGTATGTGGCGCAGGATCCACACCATCGGCGACCCGCCGTCGGCGGTGAACAGGGCATCGTCGCTGGCGTAGCGGTTGATCAGCGCGGTCAGGTGCTGCGGGTGGATCAGCTCGCCCTCGCCCGGCTCCTCCTCCTTGGCCCGCGTGGCCAGCGCCTTGTCGCGGTGGCTGATGCACTCGTCCAGGAAGCTGTGGTCCTCGCGCGGCGGCAGCAGCGGCAGCAAGGCCTCCAGTGTCGGGCCGATGTCGCCGACCACGCCCAGGTTGACCGGGTGGCGGCGGCCAAGGTGGCTGCCATCGCGATCGACCTGGATCAGCGTGGCCTTGTCCGGGTAGTACTGGCCCCAGGCGAAGTCGGCGCCGAGCAGCAGCAGCGTGTCGCAGGCCATCAGCGTGTGGTAGCCCGACTCGATGCCGAAGATGCCGGTCATGCCCATGTTGTACGGGTTGTCGTACTCCACGAAATCCTTGGCCCGCGAGGTATGCGCGATCGGTGCCTTGAGCCGTTCGCCCAGCGCCACCAGCGCGTCATGGGCATGCTCGCAGCCGGCGCCGGCATAGATGCCGATGCGCTTGCCCTGGCCGATCAGCGCGGCGATACGCTGCAGTTCGTCGTCGCTGGGGCGCAGCACCGGTTGGGTGTAGTGCACCGAAAACGGCACATCGTGCTTGACCTCGGCCTCGCTGATGTCCGCCGGCAGGATCACCACCGCTACGCCGCGCCGGCTGATCGCCGCCTGGCAGGCCAGCGCGACCACGCGACGCGCCTGCTGCGCGCTGTACACCTGCTCGCAGAACACGCTGCAACTGGCATACACCGCCTTGAAGTCCACCTCCTGCGGGAACTCCATGCCCAGCTCGGCGGTGACCACCTGGCTGGCGATCAGCACCATCGGCGCGCGGTTGCGGTTGGTTTCGAACACGCCGTTGATGAAGTGCAGCCCGCCCGGCCCGCACGAGCCGGCACAGGCGGTGAGCTGCCCACTGATCAGCGACTCGGCGCCGGCGGCGAAGGCGGCCACTTCCTCGTGCCGCATGTGCACCCACTCGATCTCGCTGTGGTGGATGGCATCGGTAACGTAGTTGAGGGTGTCGCCGACGATGCCGTAACAATGACGGACACCGGCGGCCTGCAGGGTTTCAACCACGATCTCGGCAACGCGCTTGCTCATGGGGGAACGTCCACGACCTGGGGGAAGCGTCAGGGTAGACCCGCGAAAGTGATCTCCATGTGCGAATCGGCGCGGCCATGAGCACGCGGGAAATGCGTGCACCGCCCTCAGGGACGCGCATCCACCCAGCCGATGACATCGCCCCGCGTGGGGTTGGCGTAACGCAGCTTCACCCACCCGTCCTGCTCATCCAGCAGCTCGACGCGATCGTCCTTGAC
>Ga0213827_1001415_pt1 | contig 13814 bp, 10 predicted proteins | sample MC6MC0898MG_FD_180669 | JGI IMG/M metagenome (GOLD analysis project Ga0213827, IMG submission 180669) | Enriched soil aggregate microbial communities from Iowa State University, Ames, United States - MC6-MC0898-MG | ecosystem: Environmental > Terrestrial > Soil > Unclassified | place: USA: Iowa...
AGCCAGAGCGTTTCAAACCGCCGTGGGGCATTTCACTGACCAGCATGAAGTGGCTGTTGATCCAGGTGCAGCCGTACTGCAAGCGCGCTGCGACCTGCATCGCCTTGTCCAGGTTCTGCGTCCAGACCGACGAGGCCAGGCCGTATTCCGAATCGTTGGCCCAGTCCACCGCTTGCTCCAACTCGTCGAAGCGGGTCACGGTGACCACCGGGCCGAACACTTCGCGCTGGACGATTTCATCGCTTTGTTTGCAACCGGCGAGCAGGGTTGGCTGGTAATAGAAGCCGGCGCCGGAATGCACCGCCGCGCCGGTCACCCGTTCGATGTGCGGCTGGCCGAGGGCGCGTTCGACAAAGCTGGCCACGCGGTCGCGCTGGCGGGTGCTGATCAGTGGACCAATCTCGTTGTCGGCGTCACGCTTGCCGGCGAATCGCAGGCTGCTGACCGCTGCGCCCAGTTCCGCCACCAGCTTGTCGTGTATCCCGGCCTGGGCATAGATGCGGCAGGCTGCAGTGCAGTCCTGCCCGGCGTTGTAGTAACCGTAGCTGCGCACGCCAGCGACCACCGCTTGCAGGTCGGCATCGTTGCAGACGATCACCGGCGCCTTGCCGCCCAGTTCCAGGTGGGTGCGCTTGAGGGTCTTGGCGGCGGCCTGGAGGATTTTCTGCCCGGTGACGATGTCGCCGGTCAGCGAGACCATGCGTACCTTGGGATGGCTGACCAGGTGGCTGCCCACCCCTTCGCCGCCACCGCAGATGATGTTGATCACCCCGCGCGGCAGGATCTCGGCCAGTGCCGGCGCCAGGGCCAGGATCGACAGCGGGGTATGTTCGGAGGGCTTGAACACCAGCGTGTTGCCGGCGGCGAGGGCCGGGGCGATTTTCCAGGCGGCCATCATGATCGGGTAGTTCCACGGCGCAATCGAGGCCACTACGCCAATCGGGTCGCGGCGCACCATGCTGGTGTAGCCCGGCAGGTATTCACCACTGAGCTGGCCGGTCTGACAGCGCACCGCGCCGGCGAAGAAGCGGAACACATCCACTGTCGCACTGAGATCATCCTGGCGCGCCAGGTGCAGTGGCTTGCCGCAGTTCAGCGATTCCAGGCGGGCCAGCAGGTCAGCGTGTTTTTCGATGGCGTTGGCGATGTCCAGCAGGATGTTCGAGCGCTGTTGCGGGGTGGTCCGCGACCAGCCGGCAAACGCTCGGTGGGCGGCGAGGATCGCGGCTTCGACCTGTTCGGTGCTGGCTTCGGCAATGTGGGTCAGCACTTCGCCGGTGGCCGGGTTGAGAATTGGCTCGACAAAGCCCTGGCCAGCTACCAATTCACCATCGATCAGCAATGCGGTGAACAAAGGGGTCTGCGCGGCGGGCATTTTTCGGGTTCTCTTTTGTTGTGTGGCCATGGTGCTCCCTGTGACTGGAGCCCGACCGTCTTATAGATGCACAAAGACTAGTGGCAGGGCTTGAGGACGACAAATACCAAATACTGAATGCAGCGTTCGATTAAATAGATGGCTTGCGTCCACCGGGTGGCTGTTCGCGGGCCACGGTCAGGAATGGGTCGACCAGTGCCGGGCGGGCGGTGCCGCGGCGCCAGGCCAGGCCGACATCGAGGGTCTGGCTGAGGTCGGCGATGGGCCGGGCTTCAATGATGTCGCCTTCCAGGGACCATGGGCGGTAGGTCATGTCGGGCTGGATTGACACCCCCAGGCCCGCTGCCACCAGGCTGCGCACGGCCTCGGTCGAGGCGGTGCGCAAGGTGATACGGGGCTGCAGCGAGGCGGCTCGCCACATGCGCTGGGCGTTGCGATCCATCTCGTCGACGTTCAGTTGGATCAGTGGCTCGCGGGCGACGTCCGCCAGGTTGATGCTGTCGTGCTCCAGCAGCGGGTGCTGGGCCGGTAGCCACAGGCGGTGGGGCGAGTGGGTCAGCACTTCGGTTTGCAGGGCGTGGCGATCTTCGAGGTTGGACAGGATCAGCACCCCGACATCGATTTCGCCACTGACCAGCAAGTGCTCGATGTACGGGCGTTCATCTTCCATGACCCGGATTTCGACATTGGGGTAGGCCCGCTGAAAGCGGGTCAGCAGGTCCGCCAGGTAGTAGCCCGCGACCAGGCTGGTGACCCCAATGGTCAGTTGCCCAGCCACTTGGTCGGTGCTTTGTTGCAGGCTGCGCTTGGCGTTGTCCACGGTGGCCAGGATCAAGTGCGCCTGACGCAGGAACTGGTGTCCCTGGTGGGTCAGGGTCATGCCCTTGGCGTGGCGGTTGAACAGATTGACCCCAATCTCCTGCTCCAGTTGCTGGATGGCCAGGGTCAGGGTGGACTGGGAGATATAGACCGCTTGCGCGGCGGCTGAGATCGAGCCGGTTTCGGCGACGGCGATGAAGTGACGGATCTGACGCAGGGTCATCATGGGAAAAGTACCCGGTGGGCGGTTTTTATAGATTTTTCCCAGTGTATATCTTTTTTATCGATGCCCTAGCCCAGCTAGCAGGGCCACCGCAAGGGGTGGGCAACATCTGGAAGCACACTCGCCCGCAGGCCCCGGGCACTTTAGATCTAGGCTGGTGGCCTTATTTATCGGTTAAACGTGATTTTCTGGAGGCTATACATGATTACCCGTGGTTTGCTCGATCAGTTACTCAAGTCCGGCCAGGACCTGTTGCAGAAAAAGGCCGGCGGGAACCCGAACAAAGCGGCCGGCGGCGGGCTGGGCGGCCTGCTCTCCGGTGCAGGCGGCGGGGCCTTGGCCGCTGGCGCGATGGGCCTGCTGCTGGGTAACAAGAAGGCGCGCAAAGTCGGCGGCAAGGTGGCGGTCTATGGCGGCCTCGCGGCACTGGGCGTGATTGCCTACAAGGCCTACGGCAATTGGCAGGCCCAGCAGGGCACGGCGCCGCAGACCGAGCCACAGACCCTCGATCGCCTGCCGCCGGCGCAGGTCGAGCAGCACAGTCAGGCCATCCTCAAGGCCCTGGTGGCTGCAGCCAAGGCCGACGGGCATGTCGACGCACGCGAGCGTGAGCTGATCGAGGGCGAGTTCCGCAAGCTGGACAATGATCAGGAGCTGCAGCACTGGCTGCACGCCGAACTGAACAAACCGCTGGACCCGGCCGACGTCGCCCGCGCCGCCAGCACCCCGGAAATGGCCGCCGAGATGTACATTGCCAGCGTGATGCTGGTGGACGAAGAGAACTTCATGGAGAAGTCCTACCTCGACGAACTGGCCCGCCAACTCAAGCTGGAGCCGGGATTGAAGGCCGAACTGGAGCGGCAGGTGCGTCTCTGAGTCTGTGAGCCGGGCGGCGCTCCGCCTGCTCGCGATAGCGGCTATTCACGAGCAGGCTGGCACAGAGAAATTCCAGCCAGGAAAAGCAGGTCAACCGATAGGCTGCCTAGCGAGCCCTTACCACTCAGGCCGACTGCCAGGTCGCCGTGCTCTGGCTTTTGATCTTGATCCACCCGCCCATCGGCAGGCTGAGCGAAGGTATGCATCCGGGGATTGGCGCAACGCGCCGTTCGACGTAGTCGAACCATCGCCAGGAGGTGCAGCGCAGCAAACCGGAGGGCGATGCCCCCGGATGGATACCGTAGCGAAGGAACCCCGAGCCTTAGCGAGGGGCCGAACGTTTGGGCAAGACCTTTGGGGGACTTTGGGCTGGGCCGGCACTCCGGCGTTTGCCAAAAGTGCCTCGCCGTCAGGGCGAAACCATAAGTCGCCACAACCGCAGCAACGGATATACCCACAAATCCAAGATCAAAAGATCGCAGCCCTCGGCAGCCCCCACAGGTCCTCAACACCATGGAGGCCTTGGGCGAGTTGGTGCTTGCGGGCTTCCCCTCAACAATGCATCTGAAGGCACCCGCCGCCGCTCATGGCCAATCCACGGTCTGTTTCTACACAAATATCACTGGCGGCCCTTGGCTCATCTGACGGAAAGTAGCCGTCCCAGAGCGGACCCAGACTTTTCGCTCGGGATGAGACGCAGTGCGCAACCGCTGCTTAAACCCAGCGCGCCCTCGGCTATACTCCCCACCATTTGAATGGCCCCGAGGACTGACTGTGAAGAACTGGACGTTGCGCCAACGCATTTTGGCGAGCTTTGCGGTGATTATCGCCATCATGTTGTTGATGGTGGTCGTCTCTTATTCACGTCTGTTGAAGATCGAAGCCAGCGAGAACAGCGTTCGCGATGATGCCGTGCCAGGGGTCTATTACAGTTCGATGATTCGCAGTGCCTGGGTCGACAGTTACCTGGAGATCCAGAAAATGCTCGGCCTGGAGGAAGGGCAGGGGGTCACTGAGCAAGACCTCGCCGACTTCAAAGCCTTCGAGCAACGTCTCGAAGAACAAATGGCCAACTACGCCACCACCATTCAAGGTGCCGAAGACCGCACCGAGTTCGATGCCTTCCAGAATGCGCATCAGAATTTCACCCGGATTCTGGCCGCTGTCCTTGAGTTGCGTAAAAACCAGCAGGAGCAGCAAGCAATCAAGCTGTTCAATGAGCAACTGACGCCAGCCTGGATTACCGGCCGCCTCAAACTCAACGACATCATCCGCGAAAACAAGGCCGTGGCCGACCACGCGACCACCGCCATCGACGACGCCGTCGTCGCGGCAAAGATCAGCATGGGCGTGTCGTTGTTGGTGGCGGTGCTGGCGGCGGCGCTCTGCGGTCTGCTGCTGATGCGCGCGATCATGGCGCCAATGAACCGCATCGTGAAGATCCTCGACATAATGCGCACCGGGGACTTGAGCAATCGCCTCAACCTCGACCGCAAGGATGAGTTCGGCGCTGTGGAAACCGGCTTCAACGACATGATGACCGAGCTCACTGCGCTGGTGTCCCAGGCCCAGCGTTCTTCGGTGCAGGTCACCACGTCGGTGACCGAGATCGCCGCCACCTCCAAGCAACAGCAGGCCACCGCCACGGAAACCGCGGCGACCACCACGGAAATCGGGGCGACCTCGCGGGAAATCGCGGCGACCTCCCGCGACCTGGTGCGCACCATGACCGAAGTGTCCACCGCTGCCGACCAGGCCTCGGTACTGGCCGGCTCCGGTCAGCAGGGCCTGGCGCGCATGGAAGACACCATGCACTCGGTGATGGGCGCGGCCGACCTGGTCAATGCCAAGCTGGCGATCCTCAATGAGAAAGCCGGCAACATCAACCAGGTGGTGGTGACTATCGTTAAGGTTGCGGACCAGACCAACCTGCTGTCGCTGAACGCCGCCATCGAAGCGGAAAAGGCCGGTGAGTACGGTCGCGGTTTTGCCGTGGTCGCCACCGAAGTGCGGCGCCTGGCCGATCAGACGGCCGTTGCCACCTATGACATCGAGCAGATGGTCCGTGAGATCCAGTCCGCGGTCTCGGCCGGCGTGATGGGCATGGACAAGTTCTCCGAAGAAGTGCGCCGCGGCATGTCCGAAGTGCAGCAGGTCGGCGAACAACTGTCGCAGATCATCCATCAGGTCCAGGCGCTGGCGCCGCGGGTGCTGATGGTCAACGAGGGCATGCAGGCCCAGGCCACCGGCGCCGAACAGATCAACCATGCGCTGGTGCAGTTGGGCGATGCCAGCAGCCAGACCGTCGAGTCGTTGCGCCAGGCCAGTTTCGCCATCGACGAATTGAGCCAGGTGGCCGTCGGGCTGCGCAGCGGCGTCTCGCGATTCAAAGTCTGATGAGCGAGCTCGTGGCCAAGCGGGGCGCGGGTGTGGCCCCGAAACAAGTGCTGTTCCTGGTGTTTCGCATCGGTGGCGAGCGTTATGCATTGCAGGCCGTCGAAGTGGCGGAGGTACTGCCACGCCTGCCGCTCAAGCCAATCGCCCAGGCGCCGCACTGGGTCGCTGGGGTGTTCGGCTACCGCGGGACGGTGGTGCCGGTGATTGATGTCGGCGCGCTGACCTTCGGCCAGGCTGCCGAGGCGCGCACCAGCACGCGCCTGGTGCTGGTTCACTATCGACCCGATGCGACGTTGCCAGCGCAACTGCTGGGGCTGATTCTCGAGCAGGCCACCGACACCGTGCGCTGCCATCCGGCGGAGTTTCAACCCTACGGGCTGGACAACCGCCAGGCGCCGTACCTGGGGCCGGTGCGCGAAGATGCCCAGGGATTGCTGCAATGGGTGCGGGTCGCGGACCTGCTGGATGCCCAGGTGCGGGCGCTGCTGTTTCCGTCGCCACCCTTGGACCTGTCGTTGCTTGAGGATCGAGCATGAGCAGCGACCAGCGCTTTTTCGACTTCCTCAAAGAACGCATCGGCCTCGACGTGACTTCCGTCGGGCCGGCGATCATCGAGCGTGCGGTACGCCAGCGCACGACTGCGCAACAGGTGCAAACGGCCGATCAATACTGGCAACGCTTGTTGAGTTCGCAAGACGAACAGCAAGCGCTGATCGAAGCAGTGATCGTGCCCGAGACCTGGTTTTTCCGCTATCCGGAATCCTTTGCCACCCTGGCCAGGCTGGCAAGCAAACGCCTGGCCGAGCTCAATAACATGCGGGCACTGCGCATTCTCAGCCTGCCGTGCTCCACCGGCGAGGAGCCCTATTCGATCGCCATGGCCTTGCTCGATGCCGGGTTGGCCCCTCATCAGTTCAAGGTCGATGGCCTGGATGTCAGTCCGTTGTCGGTGGAGCGGGCCAGGCGGGCGCGCTACGGCAAGAACTCCTTTCGTGGACAACAGGGCGATTTCCGCGAGCGGTATTTCAGCGTCGAGGACGACGGTTATCGCCTCAGCGAGCGGGTTCGCGAGCAGGTGCGTTTGCAGGTCGGCAACCTGCTGGACCCGAGCCTGCTGGTCAATGAACCGGCCTATGACTTCGTGTTTTGCCGCAACCTGCTGATCTACTTCGATCTGCCGACCCAGACCCAGGTCTTTGAAGTGCTCAAACGCCTGACCCATGTCGACGGGGTGCTGTTCATCGGCCCGGCAGAAGGCAGTCTGCTGGGGCGCCTGGGCATGCGCTCGATCGGTATCCCCCAGTCGTTTGCCTTCAGCCGTCACCGCGAGCCCGAGCCCCAGCCACTGCCGGCCTACATCGCGCCAGCGCTGCCGGTGAGCCTGCCGGTGCGCCGTGCGCCAGCGCCGCCGGAGCGCAGTCGACCCTTTGCAACCGTGGCCCGCCCAGTGTCGCCACGGCCCGAGCAGCCGGACGCTGGCGATGCGGCGGTGCTGCTGGCACATATTGCGACCCTGGCCAACGAAGGCAAGAGCCCTGAAGCGCGTGCCGCCTGTGAGGCGTACTTGCGCAGCCATGGGCCGGTGGCGCAGGTGTTCTACTGGTTGGGCCTGCTCAGTGATGTGGCCGGCAGTGTGCTGGAAGCCCAGGGGTTTTATCGCAAGGCGTTGTACCTGGAACCGCAACACCCCGAAGCCCTGATGCACCTGGCCGCGTTGCTCGCGTCCCAGGGCGATGTGGCGGGGAGCCGACGCTTGCAGGAGCGCGCGGCGCGCAACGAACGTACCGCTGACAGTGAGCGCAAACAATGACCGGTTCAGTTTCGTTGAACGTGACCCACGCCGATGCCCAGGCCATCGACGACTGCTGGAACCGCATCGGGGTCCACGGTGACAAGTCCTGTGGATTGCTGGCCGAGCACATTCATTGCCGCAACTGCGCGGTGTACGCGGCCGCGGCCACCCGCCTGCTGGACCGTTATGCGCTGCAACAGGACGAACAGGCCCATGGGTCGGCAACGGTCGAGGCGCAGGTCGCCACCCGCTCGCTGCTGATGTTCCGCCTGGGGGAGGAGTGGCTGGCGCTGAGCACCCGCAGCCTGGTGGAAGTGGCGCCGTTGCAGCCGGTGCATTCCTTGCCCCACCAGCGCTCGCGGGCGCTGATGGGGGTGGCCAATGTGCGTGGCGCGCTGGTGGCCTGCCTGTCGCTGGTGGAGTTGCTGGGGCTGGAGGCCTCGACGGCAGGTGCGTCCGGTGCACGGGTCATGCCGCGCATGTTGATCATTGCCGCTCACGGCGGTCCGGTAGTGGTGCCGGTAGACGAGGTCGACGGGATCCATGCCATCGATCAACGGCTGCTCGATGCAGCTTCGCGCTCGGGCCAACAGGCCAGCGCCAAGTACACCCGCGGCGTATTGCCATTTAACGGGCGCAGTTTGCGTTGGCTGGATGAAGAGCAGTTGCTGTCCGCCGTGACCCGGAGCCTCACATGACCCCCGAGCAAATGCGCGACGCCTCGCTGCTGGAGTTGTTCAGCCTGGAGGCCGAAGCCCAGACCCAGGTGCTCAGCGCCGGGTTGCTGGCGCTGGAGCGTGATCCGACCCAGGCCGATCACCTGGAAGCCTGCATGCGCGCCGCCCACTCGCTCAAGGGCGCGGCGCGGATCGTTGGCGTCGATGCCGGGGTTGAAGTGTCCCATGTGATGGAGGATTGCCTGGTCAGCGCCCAGGAGGGCCGTCTGCTACTGCGCCCCGAGCACATTGACGCGTTGCTGCAAGGCACCGACCTGCTGATGCGCATCGCCACGCCCGGCAACGAGGTCGGGCCTGGTGATATCTACGCCTATGTGGCGTTGATGGGGCAGTTGCTCGATCCCGCGTCGGCGCCGACGCCGGTGAGCCTGCCGCCGCTGGCGCCGGAGCTGCCGATGGCCGAGCTGCAACTCGAACCGCCGTCCGCGCGTTTTGAGCTGACGGAGCCGGAGCCTTTGCAGGCGAGCTCGGCGGAGCTCGCCAGGCCTGCCAAGCGTGTCACCGAGGGCGGCGAGCGGGTGCTGCGGGTGACTGCCGAGCGCCTCAACAGCCTGCTCGATCTGTCGAGTAAATCGCTGGTCGAGACCCAGCGCCTCAAACCCTACCTGGCGACCCTGCAGCGCCTCAAGCGTATGCAGAGCAACGGCCTGCGCGCCCTGGAAAACCTCAATGCCCAGCTCAAGGAACAGCGCCTGAGCCTGGAAGCCGAGGAGGCCCTGGAAGATGCGCGACGGCTGCTGGCCGAGTCCCAGCAATTGCTGGCGGAGCAAACCGCAGAGCTGGACGAATTTGCCTGGCAAGCCAGCCAGCGTGCCCAGGTGTTGTACGACACCGCACTGGCCTGCCGCATGCGCCCGTTTGCCGATGTGTTGACCGGGCAGGCGCGGATGGTCCGCGACCTGGGCCGCAGCCTGGGCAAGCAGGTGCGCCTGGAGATCGAGGGCGAAAAGACCCAGGTCGACCGCGATGTGCTGGAAAAACTCGAAGCGCCGCTGACCCATTTGCTGCGCAATGCGGTGGACCACGGCATCGAGTCGCCGGAGCAGCGCTTGCTGGCCGGCAAGCCGGCCGAAGGGCTGATCCGCCTGCGGGCGTCCCATCAGGCCGGCCTGTTGGTGCTGGAACTGAGCGACGACGGCAACGGCGTGGACCTTGAACGGGTCCGTCGCAGTATCGTCCAGCGTCAGCTGTCGCCGGCCGAGACGGCTGCGCAGTTGAGTGAAGAGGAACTGCTGGCGTTCCTGTTTCTGCCCGGCTTCAGCCTGCGCGACAAAGTTACTGAGGTTTCCGGCCGTGGCGTCGGTCTCGACGCGGTGCAGCACATGGTGCGCCAGTTGCGCGGCGCGGTGGTGCTGGAGCAGAAGGCGGGCGAGGGCAGTCGTTTCCACCTTGAAGTGCCGCTGACCCTGTCAGTAGTCCGCAGCCTGGTGGTGGAGGTCGGCGAGGAGGCCTACGCCTTCCCGCTGGCGCACATCGAGCGCATGTGCGACCTGGCGCCGGAGGACATCGTGCAGGTGGAGGGGCGCCAGCACTTCTGGCACGAAGGCCGGCATGTCGGGTTGGTGGCCGCCACCCAATTGCTGCAGCGGCCGGTGAGCCAGCACAGCGCGGCCACCCTCAAGGTGGTGGTGATTCGTGAGCGTGATGCGGTGTACGGCGTGGCCGTCGAGCGTTTTATCGGCGAGCGCACTCTGGTGGTGCTGCCGCTGGATGAGCGCCTGGGCAAGATCCAGGATATTTCCGCCGGGGCCTTGCTGGATGACGGTTCGGTGGTACTGATCGTCGACGTCGAGGACATGCTGCGTTCCGTGGAGAAACTGCTCAATACCGGGCGCCTGGAACGGATCGCCCGTCACAGCCAGCAGGCCGTGCAGGTAGCCCGCAAACGGATCCTGGTGGTCGATGACTCGCTGACGGTGCGCGAGTTGCAGCGCAAGCTGCTGCTCAACCGAGGGTACGACGTGGCCGTCGCCGTCGACGGCATGGACGGCTGGAACGCCCTGCGCGCCGAGGACTTCGACCTGTTGATTACCGATATCGACATGCCGCGCATGGACGGGATCGAGCTGGTCTCGCTGTTGCGCCGCGACAATCGCCTGCAGTCGCTGCCCGTGATGGTGGTGTCCTACAAGGATCGTGAAGAGGACCGGCGCCGTGGACTGGACGCGGGAGCCGACTATTATCTAGCCAAAGCCAGCTTTCATGACGATGCCCTGCTCGACGCAGTGGTAGAGCTCATAGGAGGAGCGCGGGCATGAAGATCGCAATCGTCAACGATATGCCCCTGGCTGTGGAAGCGCTGCGTCGGGCCCTGGCGTTCGACCCGGCGCATCAGGTGGTGTGGGTCGCCAGCAATGGCGAGGAAGCCGTGCAGCGTTGCGCCGAACTGACGCCGGACCTGATCCTGATGGACCTGATCATGCCGGTCATGGACGGGGTCGAGGCGACCCGCCGGATCATGGCTGAAACCCCGTGCGCTATCGTCATTGTCACGGTCGATCGCCAGCAGAATGTGCACCGGGTGTTCGAGGCCATGGGCCACGGCGCGCTGGATGTGGTCGACACGCCGGCCCTGGGGGCCGGCAATGCCCAGGAAGCCGCCGCACCGCTGCTGCGCAAAATCATCAACATCGGCTGGCTGATCGGCGAGAAGGGCAACCGCGAGCGCCCGGCACCCAGCCCGCTGCGCAGTTCGGCCTCGCGCCAGCGCCTGGTCGCGATTGGCTCCTCGGCGGGCGGCCCGGCGGCGCTGGAAGTGCTGCTCAAGGGCTTGCCGCGGGACTTCCCGGCGGCGATTGTGCTGGTACAACACGTGGACCAGGTGTTCGCCGCCGGCATGGCGGAATGGCTCAGCAGCGTCAGTGGCCTGAACGTACGCCTGGCCCAGGAAGGCGAGCCGCCGCAAAGCGGCACGGTGTTGCTGGCGGGCACCAACCACCATATTCGCTTGTTGAAAAACGGTACGCTGGCCTACACCGCCGAGCCGGTCAACGAGATCTACCGGCCCTCGATCGATGTGTTCTTCGAAAGTGTGGCCAGTTACTGGAACGGTGATGCAGTGGGTGTGCTGCTCACCGGAATGGGCCGCGATGGAGCCCAGGGACTCAAATTGATGCGCCAACAGGGCTATCTGACCATCGCTCAGGATCAGCACAGCAGCGCGGTGTACGGTATGCCCAAGGCCGCCGCCGCCATCGACGCCGCGGTGGAAATTCGCCCGCTGGAAAAAATAGCGCCACGATTGCTGGAGATCTTTGCAAAATGAATGACATCCGCAGCGGTACGGGCCAAGTAGTATTTCAGGTGAATCCCCATGGATGAGTTACAGCTCGACGATTTCAAGAACGATGAAAATGCCGCGATGGTGCTGCTGGTCGACGACCAGGCCATGATCGGCGAAGCCGTGCGCCGGGGGCTGGCGAACGAAGACAACATCGACTTCCATTTCTGCGCCGACCCGCACCAAGCCATCGCCCAGGCTATTCGCATCAAGCCGACGGTGATCCTGCAGGACCTGGTGATGCCCGGCCTGGACGGCCTGACGCTGGTGCGCGACTACCGCAACCACCCGGCGACCAAGGACATCCCGATCATTGTGCTGTCGACCAAGGAAGATCCCTTGATCAAGAGCGCGGCGTTTGCCGCCGGGGCCAACGACTACCTGGTGAAGCTGCCGGACAACATCGAGCTGGTGGCGCGCATTCGCTATCACTCGCGCTCCTACACCACGCTGATCCAGCGCGATGCGGCCTACCGGGCGTTGCGGGTCAGCCAGCAGCAGTTGCTCGATACCAACCTGGTGCTGCAACGGTTGATGAACTCCGATGGCCTGACCGGCCTGTCGAACCGCCGGCACTTCGACGAGTACCTGGAGCTGGAATGGCGGCGGTCGCTGCGGGACCAGACCCAATTGTCGCTGTTGATGATCGATGTCGATTACTTCAAGTCCTATAACGACAGTTTCGGTCATCTTGAGGGCGATGAAGCCCTGCGCAAGGTGGCGGCCGCGATCCGCGATGCCAGTAGCCGGCCCTCGGACCTGCCCGCACGTTATGGCGGTGAAGAATTCGCCCTGGTGCTGCCCAACACCTCGCCGGGTGGCGCGCGACTGGTGGCGGAAAAACTCCGTCAGACCGTCGCCGCCCTAAAGATCCCGCACATCGCCCCGGCCGAAGGGGCGAGCCTGACCATCAGCATCGGCCTGTCGACCATCACCCCGCAGCAGGGCAGCGACTGCCGGCAACTGATTTCGGCGGCAGACAAGGGTTTGTACCTGGCCAAGCACAATGGGCGCAATCAGGTGGGGATTGAATAAACCGACTCCAGAGAGGCGCACCGATTGGGGGTTTGAATAAAAACACCGTTTGTCTGAACTGTTATTTATGACAGTCGATAGTGTTCTCGGGCTGTGATGTTCTGACGGACGAATCTCTTCGCTTATTGCGCAGGGATAACCCCGAAAGGAGCATCTCCATGAAGCGTGTAGATAAAGCCAAGCGTTTTAACCAAATGACCGACTTTGAAGACGGGAAGACAGGTCTCTGGGTGGAGGAGTCGGGCGCCGAAGGCAGTTCCATTGAGTTGGTTGGGGGGAACCATGTATTCCGAGTTCCTCTATTGGTTCCCCGGGTAGAGTTAACAACGGTACTTTCGCAAAAAAAAATCCGAACCCTGCAGGGTCAAAAGTACCGGTTCAGCCTCAAGGTGCGACTACATGAAGAAGGTGATGCCAATCCGGTGATCACCTTGCAAGTGCAAGGTGAAAATGGGGGGACCACCATTATTACTGATACAGAATGGCTGACAATTTCTATCGACTTCGTTGCACCTGCATTGCTTACGGACTTGTCGATTGCCGGGACCTACTTCGACGAAGGGCCTGGGCGGGTTATCGAGCTTGACGATATTTTGGTTTTTGCTGTTTTCGAACCGTCGGCGGAATTGAAGTAAAAGCCGCGATCTGTTCCATTGTTCTGATCCAGGGTCGCATGCCAGAGTACCGGCATCGACCTTTGACTCATCCCCGCCTTTTCGCCAAGCGGGCTGCCGTTCCCGCCTGTTTGCCGTTATACTCGCCGGCTTTCAAAAGTTCGCCAACGAGTGCTGCCCGCCATGGAAATCAACCCGATCCTTAACAGTATCAAGGACCTGTCCGAGCGCTCCGAAACTATTCGGGGGTATCTTTGACTACGATCAAAAGCATGAGCGTCTGACCGAAGTCAATCGCGAGCTTGAAGATCCGAACGTCTGGAACAACCCTGAGTACGCTCAGAACCTGGGTCGCGAGCGTTCGCTGCTGGCCCAGATCGTAGAAACCCTCGATGAGATGTCCAGCGGTCTGGCCGATGCCAAGGACCTGCTGTTGATGTCTGCCGAGGAAGAAGACCAGGCCGCCGTCGACGACGTTGCAGCCGAAGTCGAACGCCTGCGCGAGGCGCTCGAGAAGCTCGAGTTCCGCCGCATGTTCAGCGGTGAGATGGACGCCAACAACGCCTACCTGGACATCCAGGCCGGCTCCGGTGGCACCGAGGCCCAGGACTGGGCCAACATCCTGCTGCGCATGTACCTGCGCTGGGCGGACAAACGCGGTTTCGA
>Ga0213827_1001418_pt1 | contig 13808 bp, 17 predicted proteins | sample MC6MC0898MG_FD_180669 | JGI IMG/M metagenome (GOLD analysis project Ga0213827, IMG submission 180669) | Enriched soil aggregate microbial communities from Iowa State University, Ames, United States - MC6-MC0898-MG | ecosystem: Environmental > Terrestrial > Soil > Unclassified | place: USA: Iowa...
GCCTCGGCGTTGCTGGAAACCCTCGACCCGGAACAGAACGTGGAATTCCTCGACCACTACCTGGACCTGCGCCTGGACCTGTCGAAAGTGCTGTTCGTGTGCACCGCCAACACCCTGGATTCAATTCCCGGGCCGTTGCTCGACCGCATGGAAGTGATTCGCCTGTCCGGCTACATCACCGAAGAAAAAGTCGCGATCGCCAAGCGCCACCTGTGGCCCAAACAACTGGACAAGGCCGGCGTGGCGAAAACCAGCCTGTCCATCAGCGACAGTGCGCTCAAGGCCTTGATCGATGGGTATGCCCGTGAAGCCGGGGTGCGCCAGTTGGAGAAACAACTGGGCAAACTGGTGCGCAAGGCCGTGGTCAAGCTGATGGACGATCCGCAGCAAGTGATCAAGATCGGCCCCAAAGACCTTGAGGCCTCCCTGGGCATGCCGGTGTTCCGCAATGAGCAGGTGCTGTCGGGTACCGGGGTGATTACGGGCCTGGCCTGGACCAGCATGGGCGGCGCCACCCTGCCGATCGAAGCCACCCGCATCCACACCCTCAACCGGGGCTTCAAGCTCACCGGGCAACTGGGTGACGTGATGAAGGAATCGGCCGAGATCGCCTACAGCTATGTCAGCTCGCACCTCAAGCAGTTCGGCGGCGACGCCAAGTTCTTCGACGAAGCGTTCATCCACTTGCACGTGCCGGAAGGTGCCACCCCGAAAGACGGCCCGAGTGCCGGCGTGACCATGGCCAGCGCCCTGCTCTCGCTGGCACGCAACCAGGCGCCGAAAAAAGGCGTGGCCATGACCGGTGAACTGACGCTGACCGGACACGTACTGCCGATTGGCGGGGTGCGCGAAAAGGTGATTGCCGCACGCCGACAGAAGATCCACGAACTGATCCTGCCGGAACCCAACCGTGGCAGTTTCGAAGAATTGCCGGACTACCTAAAGGAGGGCATTACCGTGCACTTTGCCAAGCGTTTTGCGGATGTGGCAAAAATATTGTTCTGATAAAACAGTGTTCTATCAAAAAGGCCAGGTTCAGAACCTGGCCTTTTTAATCAAACTTCAGCAATGAACCCTACATGCTTTCCCATTAAATTAAAACCTATCAGTTCAGATAGTACTTCCAGGCATTCCCACCCTATACACTCATGGCTCAAATCATTTGTGCGCAAGCACACAGGAGAGTTCCATGGAAATCAATCAGCGAAGATGCCTAGTCAACGAGCATATCAATGGCAATGTTCCATTCCGCCCCTGCTGCGAAAAAAACTACTTTAAGGCCACACTAGATAAGCGCGAAGACTTCCGCTCCGAAGAATTTTTCGCCAGTGTCGGAAACAAGGAAATCATCGCCATTTTCAAGTCCGGCCCACACAACACCCCACGCGACCGTGCGTTTGATATTTACCTGCCAAAAGACATCGAGACGGGCACCTATCCACTGAATAATCCTGGCCGATTGATTGAGATCGCTTACACCGAGAACTTTCCGTCCTATACCACTCACTGGGCATTCGAGGGGGAAATCAACTTGATTGTTAGTAATGACAAACAACAATACTCTGGCAACACCCTTATGAAGTTCAGAGATCGACAGGGTGATGTATTTACATCCCAAAGCCAGTTCTGTTTTTCTCTTTCGGTTTAACGGCACGGCGCTTCCCCGTCAAGATTATTAGCGGGGAAGCGCGTACATGATTATCATCTTAACTCGAAGCAGCGAAGCGTCGCGGCGCCTGTGCCCGCAGCGTTTTTATGTCGATTAATAATTAAAATCAGAAAAACAACACATAAAAGCCTAAAAGACTGTCAACTCTGACAGTACCTTATTTCTTCCGCCCTCCCGATACTTCATGCTCAATTGGCTCTTACGAGTGAGCACCCAATGAACACCCATAACGCAATTCCCGCAGGCACTCTGCAAAACCTCTCCGGAGAATTCAAAGCGACATTTACCAGCGATACCGTTACGGGTGAGGCACGATATCCCTATCTCTCTCAAACAATACGAAGCACACTGGCACAGGCACCTCAATATCTGGATTTTGAAAGCCACTCCGGCACACTCGCTACCAGTCAATCTATAACCAATGATTATCGAGGCATTCGAATTACACTTAAATCAGACATAGCATCCGGCTCCTATAAATTCCCGCAAGATGACGCCATCGTAAATATAACCTATAGCGAGCTGGAAAAAATGGGTACTGCTTTTCACACCACAACCAAAAAAGCAACCCAGGCAGAGCTCGAACTGAACATCACAGAGCAAGGACGCCGTTATTCAGGGACACTTAAATTCGAGGTTCTGATTAACGGAGAAACCCTCAAAATTTCTTCCATCTTCGACACTGTATTACATTTCAGAGAAAGCGCCATCGAACAATTTGACACGTCGACGACGCTCACTCCAAAAGTCAACGCACCACTTGCAACTCTGCAAAATATCACTGGAGAGTTCAATGCAAGGTTTCCTGCTTCCACCCATCCTGGCGAAACATCGTTTTCAAGAGCGCCCTACCACTCTTCAAACCTGAGCTACGATACGATTTTCTTGATTGAAGACATTAATATCAATAGCCGCAGCGGAACCCTCTCCGACAATAACTACATCACCTCGGATGGCCGAGAATTCGAAATCTGTTTGAAAAAAGGCATCACCTCCGGCACCTACAGTTATCCGAGCCCGGACAGCCAGATTACCCAGTTACGCTACAGTGAAATGCGCTTTTTAAATGATCGGTACATCAGTTGGAGCCTGGAAATTCTCGAAGCAACTCTTGATCTTGAAGTGACTGCTGAAAGCCGTTACACCTCGAAGAACTTATCGATAAAAGCCAAGACCACCACAGGTTCGATCCTGCATATCAAGGCTGACTTTGATATTTACTTGTCCAGGGATTGACTGACGCCGGTTTCAAACGGCCTGACTGTCACCGACGCGGTCAAGCCGTTACACGGCTTCGAGATTGGCACTCGAGACACACTTTGTCTCATCTTCAGTTATGCTCGCCGTTCGTCGCCAACGCCGGAGCCACTGAGCCTATGTACCCCACTCGCCTGCTTGTCCCCTTCGCCTTCGCCTTGCTGGCCGCCTGCGCCACACAACCGAAACACAACGTGACCGTGGAAAAACAGAGCGAATGCCCGGTGCAGCTCAGCAACGGACAGAATTTGATCCTGACCCTGCCGAGCAACCCGACCACGGGTTATCGCTGGGCGATCCAGGATTCGGCCGGCGGTGTGTTGCGGGCCATCAGCCCCGAGGTCTACACCAATCCGGAAAACAGCGGCCTGGTGGGCAGCGCGGGGCAATCGACCTGGCGCTTCCAGGCGTTCACCAGCGGTAACGGGCGCTTGCGCCTGACTTCACAGCAGCCGTGGGCGCCGGAAGTCGAGCCGGTAGACATTTTCGACTGCGCAATCGTGGTGAACTGAACATGGGCTGGCTGATTCTGGCGTTGATGGGAGCCGTGACGTTTCTCTATGGCGTGAGCGTGCATGCCGAACTGCTGTGCCTGCTGGTCAAGCCGCTGCCGGTGCTGGCCCTGCTGGGCTGGTTGCACGATGCACCGCCCAGCGACTACCGCCGCTGGGTCAGCCTGGGCCTGATCTTTTCCCTGCTGGGCGATGTGCTGCTGGCCTGGCCCGGCGACTTGTTCGTGTTCGGCCTCGGCGCGTTCCTGGTGGCCCATCTGGCCTACCTCAAAGCCTATCTGAGCGATTGCCGGCGCCTGGCCCCAGGGCCCTTGCTCCTGGCGCTGCTGGTCGGCGCCCTGCTGCTGGGGATCCTGATTGCCCATGGCCTGGGGCCGTTGCTGATTCCGGTGATCGTCTATGGCACGGCCATCAGCGCCATGCTCTGGCGCGCCCTGGCCCGGCTCGGCACCGACGTGCCGAAACGCTCGGCACTGCTGGCCGCCGGCGGCGCCCTGGCCTTCGTGTTCTCCGACAGCGTGATTGGCATCGACCGTTTCGCCCTGCCCTTCGCCGCCGCGCCCTATGTGATCATTCTCAGTTACTGGTTAGGACAATGGGGCATCGCCGCGTCAGCGTTTCACACACGAACGCGCTGAATCCATCGCGAGCAGGCTCGCTCCCACAGGTACGGTGTTTAGCCTGTGGGAGCGATACGCCTATACCTGCCAGGGCGCTTTATCAGACAAGCCGCGCATCTGCGCGCCAACTTGGCTAAAATGCCGGCCTTTTCCAATTCCGCCGCTGGAACCGCCGTGAGCAAAGAACCCGATCGCCTTTTCGCCCAGCCTTTGGCCCAGGTACCCGACTTCGCCTTCAACGAGGATGTGGTGCGGGTGTTCCCGGACATGATCAAGCGCTCGGTGCCGGGTTACCCGACCATTGTCGAAAACCTCGGCGTGCTGGCGGCGCAGTTTGCCCAGCCGGACAGCGTGCTGTACGACCTGGGATCCTCCCTCGGCGCAGTGACCCAGGCCCTGCGCCGGCATGTGCGTACGGACGGTTGCCGGGTGATCGCGGTGGATAACTCCGCCGCCATGGTCGAACGCTGCCGCGAATACCTCAACGGCCAGGACTCGATGTTCCAGGAACTGCTGCCGGTGGAGGTGATCGAGGGTGACATCCTGGCCCTCGAGTTCAAGCCGGCCTCGGTGGTCGCGCTGAACTTCACCCTGCAGTTCATCGCCCCCGAACAACGCCTGGCCCTGCTTGGCCGTATCCGTCAGTCGTTGTTGCCCGGCGGCGCGCTGATCCTCTCGGAAAAACTGCGCTTTGCCGATACCCAGGAACATCAGTTGCTCGGCGACCTGCACATCGCCTTCAAGCGCGCCAACGGCTACAGCGAACTGGAAATTGCCCAGAAGCGCAGCGCCATCGAAAACGTCATGAAGCCCGACAGCCTCGAAGAACACACCGAACGCCTGCTGGCCGCCGGATTCTCGAAAGTCGTGCCGTGGTTCCAGTGTCTTAACTTTGCCTCGTTGATTGCCTTGCCATGATTGATCTATCTCCCCTCGCCCGCCGCCTGGCCGGAACACCGCTGGCCGATTGGGCCAACACCCTGCAAGCGCAACTCGACGTGAAAATGGAAAAAGGCCACGGTGACCTGGAGCGCTGGCAAAGCGCGCTGGACGCCTTGCCGAAGATCCAGCCGAGCACGGTCGACCTGCTCGACGGCCTGAGCCTGGACACCGAGTGCGACGACGCCACCCGGGTGCAGATGCGCAGCGCGCTGATGGGCCTGTCGCCCTGGCGCAAGGGCCCGTTCGATCTGTTTGGCGTGCACGTGGACACCGAGTGGCGCTCGGACTGGAAATGGTCGCGGGTCGCCCCGCACCTGGACCTTGCAGGCAAGCGTATCCTCGATGTCGGCTGCGGCAACGGCTACTACATGTGGCGCATGCTGGGTGCTGGCGCGGACAGCGTGATCGGCGTCGACCCCAACTGGCTGTTCTTCTGCCAGTTCCAGGCCGTGCAGCGTTACCTGTCCGAGCCCAATGCCTGGCACCTGCCCTTCCCCTTCGAAGACCTGCCGCCGAACCTGGAAGGCTTCGACACGGTGTTCTCCATGGGCGTGTTCTACCATCGTCGCTCGCCGATCGAACATTTGCTGGCGCTCAAGGATTGCCTGGTCAAGGGCGGAGAACTGGTGCTCGAAACCCTCGTGATCGAAGGCAATGAGCAGCAGGTACTGGTGCCGGAAGACCGCTACGCGCAGATGCGCAACGTTTGGTTCCTGCCGTCGGTGCCGGCATTGATGCTGTGGCTGCGCCGCGCCGGTTTCAGCGACGTGCGCTGCGTGGACGTGAGCACCACCACTGTCGAGGAACAGCGCGGGACAGAGTGGATGAAGTATCAGTCGCTGAGCGACTTCCTCGACCCGGATGACCACAGCAAGACCATCGAAGGACTGCCGGCGCCAATGCGCGCGGTGATTGTCGCTCGCAAATAAACGATGGAGATCCCTGTAGGAGCGAGCCTGCTCGCGATGGACTTGAAAGCGCCGCGTTCATTCAGAAAGCCCGCGTTATCGTTGTCCACCATCGCGAGCAGGCTCGCGCCTACAGGGGGTCGGTGTTCAGTCTGAAGGTTTGGCGCGCCGGGCCTTGAAGAACTCGCTCAACACCGCTCCGCATTCCTCGGCCAGGACACCGCCTTCATACAGCACCCGGTGGTTGAGAAAGCCCTGGGTGAAAAACTGTCCCTGGCTTTGCACGATCCCGGCCTTGGGCTCCAGCGCGCCGTACACCACCCGGGCGATGCGCGAGTGGACGATCAGTCCGGCACACATGCTGCACGGCTCCAGCGTCACGTAGAGGGTGCTGCCGGGCAGGCGATAGTTGTTCAGCGCCTGGGCGGCGGCGCGGATTGCGACCATTTCGGCGTGGGCGCTGGGATCGCTGCCACTGATCGGGCAATTGAAGCCGCGCCCGATGATTTCCCCGTCCTGCACCAGCACTGCCCCCACCGGCACCTCACCGAGGGCCGCCCCCTGGGCCGCCAGCAGCAGGGCTTCACGCATGAAGTGCTGGTCACGGCTGCGGTCGATAATGGCGGTTGGGCGAATCTGGCGCATCACTTCACCTCGATCGCGGCCATCAGGCCGGTTTCCATGTGGTCGATCACATGGCAATGGAACATCCACACCCCAGGGTTATCCGCCACCAGCGCCACTTGCGCGCGCTCGTTCTTGCCCAGCAGGTAGGTGTCGGTGAAGTACGGGATCACCTTGTGCCGGTTCGAGGCAATGACCTTGAAGCTCATGCCGTGCAGGTGGATCGGGTGCTGGTACTGGGTCATGTTCTTCAATTCGAAAATGTAGCTTTGGCCTAGCTTGAGCGTAGCAATCGGTCGGTCGGCGCAGGTCTTGTCGGTGATGTCCCAGGCCTGGCCGTTGATCTGCCACAGGCTGGGGGGCTTGCCGTTTTCGACATTGACCGAGACCGAACCGACCCACTCGAAGTTGAAGTTGAGCTTCTGCGCCGTTGCCAAGTCCGGCTCGGCAACCGGGTTGGCCGGCAGCGCAGGCGGCCACTCACCCGGCGCATCGGTGTTGGCCACCGAACGCAGGGTGCCCAGGCGCACCGGGCCGTTGCGCAGGGACAACTCGGTGCCTGTCGGCGGGGCCTTGATCGCCAGGCAGATGCGCATGCCCGGGCCGAGCCAGTATTCCTTGCCCAGCGGCCGCGGCTGCACCGGGTTGCCGTCGAGCGCGTAGATCTGCGCCTCGACCCCGGGAATATTGATGCGATAGGTCAGGGTGTTATCGAGGTTGAGCAGGCGCACGCGAGTGATCTGCCCGGCAGGCAAGTCGATGACGGGCAACGGCACGCCATTGATGGTCGACAGGCGCCCCGCCGTACCGCCACGCGCCGCTTCCCGGGGGATGCTGAACTCGACAAAGTTGCCTTGCTCATCGATGTGCCAGTTTTTCAGGCTCAGGGTTTGTTCGTACTTGAACCCGGTGGGCTCACGCTCCTCGACAATCAACGGCCCGACCAGGCCGCGACCCAGCTCCTCGCTGCTACTGACGTGGGGGTGGTACCAGTAGCTGCCGGCATCTGGCACGCGGAATTTGTAGTCGAAGTATTCGCCCGGCAGCACCGGCAGTTGCGAGACGTAGGGCACGCCGTCCATCTCCAGCGGCAGGCGGATGCCGTGCCAGTGAATGGTGGTCGCCACCGGCAGGTGGTTGATGAAACGCACCCGCAGCCACTCGCCCTGGCGCACCCGCAGCTCGGTCCCAGGCGCCGAAGGGCCAAAGGCCCAGGCCTGGGTCTTGTGCCCGGGTACCAGCTCCACGTCCAGCGGCGCGGCAATCAGTTCGTAATCATGACCCGCGTTGGCGTCCGCCACTTTCCCCAGCCAGTAACGCGATGCACCACCCGCCCCGACGCCAACCACTGCCAGACCGGCCAGACCACCGAGTATTTGTCGACGGGTAAAGGACATGGACTCAACTACCTCACGTATCTGCCGCAGGCCTGGGGCCCGCAAAAGGCGAATACGATACACCCGCAATTGTGAAAGAAACAGCAAAGCGCACGTGACCACGGGACGCAGGCAAGCCATAACCAAGCGGGTATAGACCGGGCAGATTGTGGCCAGCTCTGCGGCTACCCATCAACGCTGTGCGCGGTCAGTTTGCGGCGCTATCTTCTTTTCGAACGCCAATGGTTTTGCGCTCACCGGTTACGGAGACTTCGTACACGCTCATGACCCACGTGTCGGCGATCACGGTTTCAACCAGGTAATTCTTCCTGGCTTGCGGCGTGAATTGCTGCGCAGCAGGCTGCTCCTTGTCGAACGGGGTAGGCATGGGAATACCGTTCAAGGTAAACGATTTGGCCTTGACCTCCCCCTCCACGTAAACGGTTTTGTCAGCCTCGACCAGCTGACTGATGCTGTCCGTACCACCGGCCATTTTCTTCAGATAAGCCGGTATGCGCTTGAAGTAAGCAGAGTCATAAACCCGATCACCCGCACTCTGAAATCCAGCATTGGCATAGCCGTACGTGTAACTGACAGGATGATCACCCTCGCCGCCTATGGTTCGGAACGTCATGCTGGCTTGATGGTCATTCATGGCCAGTGGAACTACCGGCTCTGAAGTCAGATCACCCGCCTGGCGGCTGCTGCAGCCGGTCATGACAAGAGCGAAAGTGATTGCTAATGGAAACGCCAAAGAGGTTTTCATTCGATCCCTGAACAAGCTAGAAGTAGGCCTGTGTAGAGCCACTGGCAGCGCCAAAGTTCCTGGAATTGACCCGTCTGCCGATGTCCTGACACCGAGCGCAGGTTTTAATCCCGGCACTGGAGGGAAGATTCCGGAGGGAAGCTGAATGGCTTATGGGATTGGCTGAACGTGCTGGGTGGCGATAAAACAGTGCCTGACGAAGCACAAACTGCCAGGACTTGCCACACCCCAAAAACCAAAAGCCCGCAGCCCTATGCCACGAGAAATACCATGCTAGTAAAACCTGATTTCATAGATTCTGCCTTGAACGTAACCAGCCCAAAACCTGCTCAGCATCGAGCAAGGCGCCTGGAACCTAAATTGGAACATAATGAGAATTTTTGAGCTGCCTTCATGAACCCATACGAGCCACCCGAGCCTCGCTCCCCGATGCCGGAGCTAGCCCAGCTTCTCACGCCCGGCACGCTGGGTTTTTATACGCATGTAGAATGTATCGAGCTGTTCGCCAGTCGGCCCGATCATGGCGGTATTATTAATATCTTCACCCTATTGATTGCCGAGGAACAATCTGATCTCGAGCCACCGGCTGCCTGCTTCCTGACTCCGAAACCTATTCGAATCAAATCGCTAAAGGGCTGGAGTTTTGGCCTCCGCCGTTACACGGTGCCGATCGGGGCGCTCATCCCCGCTCTCATGGCTTTGGGGGCCGGGGAAGGATGGAAACTTTCGGGCTCTGAACTCGACATTGGCGAGCTTTTGCCGATGCCCACACAGTTTGTGCCGCCGGACAATGGTGCGCCTGTCCCATGGAACAAACTCCTCAAAAACAACTTCTGGACTGGTTCGCACCTGTTTGAATGGGCCGATCATGGCAAAGAGGCAATGACACCGTTCTTCGCAGATCCTCGCCGGCTACAAGAGCTATCGGTGCAGGTCGAAAAGCATATCCCACTCCAACTAGCCACAATGTCAGATCGGCTCGGCAACCTTGCCGTCCAACTTCCAGTCACTGTGCTGATGGCGAAATTCCAGCGGCTTCACGATGGTAATTTCCAGGTCGAACACGCATGGCATCCTAAAGCCACTCCACGTCCCTTGATGGCTGTCTGCGAATTGGAACACGACGACATACTCACTGGCTTTGCCTCAGCAAGACTACAGGAGGGAATCACCCCCCTTCCGATGCGTGCTGGCCGAGGACTGCATCGGGGCTTCATCTGGGCGGAGCAGAGCAGCACGCTCCTCGTCGCCTCCGGGCCGGGTGCTTTTATCTCAACCATCTCATTCAACATGCGCTCACTCGATCCGGAGCCACGCATCTTCTCGGTCAAAAACCCGGATGGTAGTAGTGGCCTTCGACGAGTAGGTATGACTTCGCTCTCCACTCATAGCCTCGTAGGCGATCCGCAGCCGGACGACAACGGAGGATGGACAGCAAAGCGCATGTACTCCGAGCAAGCCAACAAGCTAGCTGCCGAGCGCCGCTTTGTTCAATATCGTCCAACCCGAGGTGATGGAAACGCCGGCCGTCGAAAGGCATTGGATGACCTGCGCGCACTGATCGTTGCCTATGGCGAAAAAGGCGCCTGGCTATGGGACCCATATCTGTCAGCCCACGACCTACTCGAAACGCTATTTTACTGCCCCTATCATGGAGTGGACCTTCGCGGTCTGACGACATCCAAAGCCGGCTCTCAAAACGAAATCCGTCAAACACTTGATGACTGTCAGAGCAACTGGCGGGGCCTGAAACTCGAACTTCGAGTACAGAAGGGCGCAGCAGGATGGGACTTCCACGATAGGTTCCTGATCTTCCCATCTGGCCCAGATGGGGCAATGGCTTGGTCACTCGGTACCTCGGTAAACTCAGTGGGCACAGCCCATCACATCCTGCAGAAGGTCGATAATGCTCAGCTTGTGGTGGATGCCTTCACCGACCTTTGGGAGCTACTCGACGGGCCGGATCATCTCATATGGAGGAAGCCGTTATGAACGCTGCGGATATTCTTCTCTCGGCGATGGATAACGCTACACGACCTGGACCGTTCGAAGCCCCCGAATCGCTCATTGCGGTAATTGAAGCGCAATCCGATCCGCTTCAGGCGATTTCTGACTGGGAGGCCTGCAACGAGTTATTTGATGCGATCCGCTCTCAATTTTCCTTCGTCGATTTGATCCGAGTTAGCGGCGAGCCTCCGAGCGATCAGGATTTCGACAAACTGACCGGCCTGCTCCGCTGGATCATTCGAGAAAGCGCCGATTGGACCACCGGCTCCGATCCGCGCCGTATACGGCTGGTCACCCTCTTCGTCGTCGGACAGTTCACAACGATGGAGGCGAACTTCTGGGGAGCTGTGCCAATTGACTTCAGGCCCAATGATGAACTACTCGCGGCGCTCGAGAGAGTGATTGCGAGCATGACGATGAGTTTTACAACTCGGGGCTTTAACCCTCCAATCTGGGAGTCGGAAGCCGTAGAACAATTTGAAAAAGCCGACGCCGCAAGCGATTGGATCGAAATCGCAAAAGGCTGGCGCCTGATCGAGGATGGATTTTTTCCGGGCATTGTCATTGCGCAGGCTACCCAATGTCTCGACAGATTTGCACCAGAACGCTTGGTACGGGCTGTCTCGGGTCTACGGCAGACGGCACCGATCATGAGCGTCGTGCTATCGCTCGCCCCCAATGCAGCACTGAGCCTCGGTTCTAATTCGACCAACCCTCATGTCCAGTTCGCAACGACCTACATATCTGTGTCGCGCAGGGCTAACCGCGAGCCGCTTGGTGATGCTTCCAAAAAGTATCTGGTCGAGATCTTGGAGAACACCTCGAAAGACACACCACGCTGGGCTACTTGGATGCGCGTGTTCAACTTATATCCTTCGAGATTTCCAGAGTTACAGACGCCTCTCGGCTGCGTTCTTGCTAATGTGAACGACACTGCCCTTCAAGCCTACGTTGATGCGATTAGCCTGCATTGGTCTGGTCAAAAAGCCCGATTTTCAGTCGCGGATTGTCTCCGGTCCTTCCGGGACAGGGCCGAAGTCAAGAAGCGCAAAGCTTTGTGGAATTTTGCTTATCAGCGTTGGACGTCATGGGGATTCGGTCTGAACGGGACTGCTGACAGCCTCACCAAGATCTCTCGGTGTGAGTTGGATTACGCTTTAGTAGGTTATGCCGTCGAATGCCTCGACGGTGACCAGAGGCAGCACATGATTGCCTCACTCATTGAGAAGCTTCAGACCGTGGAAAACAACTGGCACCCTGGGATCACCGATTGTCTCTCTGAGTGGAACGCAGTGCTATCGGAAATGCAGCCCCTTTTCTTGGCAATCAATATCGAGGGCACAGACGCCGACTGGATCGATGAAAAGCCCACAATGCGACTACCATTCGATCCAGACAAGGAAGCCTATGTGATCCTCAAGTACGGCAGACCTCGAATCGACTAAGCAGCTGTATCCTCAAAAAATAAAAAGCCCGCTATCACGCGGGGTTTTGGATATTAGCTAAAAGGGGTCATTCCCAATCAGTTATCAATAGACGATGAAATTCCATATAAATCAATACAATAAAGCAGACCTAACTCAAAGCCCCCATGAACAGTACCATGCCAAACACAAACACTACTCATGAGGCCAAGTCAGCGTATTTCATAGCAGTGGCAACCGATAGCTGATGCTCCGGGACGGGCGGGTATTAATCTGCATGGCCATCACGTACAACTTCAGCCAGCAGCTTAACTGCATATGACGGATCAGCCTGAAAAACTCTGTTATTACCTAATCATGACTACGACTAATCGAGCCCGTGAATTTGACAGGCCTTCCTAGTGCTAAACCTGATATTGAGAAGCGATGAAGCAGGAGTAAAGAATATCAGCGAAATCATGCTCGTTGATATCGCCGATAACCAAATCCCTAACTGCATCCGCTATCAGATCATTATCTAGAGTAATTTCATAATCATTGAGCGAAAGGTACTCCAAGCCGACTGCAAGCCCGGTGCGCTTGTTAGCATCAGGCAGTGCGTGGCCTTGCGCGATACTGGCAGTGTACTTGGCGGCAATTTCAAATACATCGTCAAGGCCATTATAGGCGATGGCATTGTCGATTCGAGCCAGCGCGCCTTGCAAGATCGGAATATTTACCGGCCCCTTCATGCCGGGCTCGGTAGTCAAGATCTGAGTATTTATCTCAATGACACGTTCAAATGGAAAGAAGATCAATTCCATTACATGTCAGCCAACTTCTGGAAGGTCTTCTTGTGAGTCCTGAGAACGAGCTTGGTTTCTGAATAAACGATCTGCTTACCTAAGTCGCCACCCAAGTCCAGTTTCTTGATGGCTTTAACTTTAGGCCTCTCTACTATGGATACACCATAGGTGTTCAGCTTGTGGTTCATGACTTGAGTACCCCAAACGGTTTGATCAATTTCTGGTCACACGGTAGCACACTGAGAGGCAACATACACCGAGCCGTCGACAGCGTCGTACGCCGATTGCCGATTGGCATCAGTGCCACGCCAGCAGGCAACTCAGCATCAATTACTGACAGAAAAAGCGTCTGCAGCGCCAGTGCGTCGATACGTTCAATCACGTTGGCCTCAGGCGAACGCCATAACGGCTCCGAAATCACATTCGTATCAAGAACAATCATTCAAAAGTCGCTGTCCGGGCGGGCGTCTTGTAGTGCGCACTCTCAAAGGCCGCAAACTCTTAATCCGTCAGGCTGGCCTTGCGGCCCATCTCGGCCAGCAGCGAGCCGAGCTTGACCCGGCCCGGCGGTTTCACCGTAGACTCCAAAATATCTCGCATCTTGGCCTTGAAGCTGCAACCGTGTTGAGCAGCCTTTACACGGATGTGCCAGTTTCGGAAGGTGCCAAATGCAAAAAGCCCGCAACTCAGCGGGCGTTTTTGTTAGTCAACACAGGTCCCTTAGCGGGCGTAGACTCATTCCCACTCAATGGTCGCCGGCGGCTTGCTCGACACGTCGTAGGTGACGCGGGAGATGCCTTCGATTTCATTGATGATGCGCCCGCTGACGGTTTCCAGCAGTTCGTAAGGCAGGTGAGCCCAACGTGCGGTCATGAAGTCGATGGTTTCCACGGCACGCAGGGCCACGACCCAGGCGTA
>Ga0213827_1001423_pt1 | contig 13768 bp, 9 predicted proteins | sample MC6MC0898MG_FD_180669 | JGI IMG/M metagenome (GOLD analysis project Ga0213827, IMG submission 180669) | Enriched soil aggregate microbial communities from Iowa State University, Ames, United States - MC6-MC0898-MG | ecosystem: Environmental > Terrestrial > Soil > Unclassified | place: USA: Iowa...
GGGTGACTTCTTCCTGGCTGGCGGCGAGCTTCTCGATATCTTCCTTGGGGGCGGCGGCGGCCACGCGGATCGAGCCGCGCAGCTTGCCGTTGACCTGGAGCATCAGCTCGATTTCGTCTGCGATCAGCGCGGCTTCGTCCACATGCGGCCACGGCGCGTCGAGCAGGTCGCCCAGTTCCTTGGCATAACCGAGGTCTTGCCACAGGTGCCAGGTGATGTGCGGGACGACCGGGTACAGCACGCGCAGCAGCACGCCAAGGGTTTCGGCGTAGGCGGCGTCGGAGGCGGCGTCTTCGGCCAGCTTGGCATCGTCGATGGCGTTCAGCATCTTCATGCAGGCGGACACGACGGTGTTGTACTGGATGCGCTGGTAGTCGTAGTCGGCCTGCTTGAGCAGCGTGTAGACCTCGCGGCGCAGATCCTTGACGGCGGCCTGGGCTTGCGACCAGTCGGCACCGTTGGCCAGACCCCGCGCCACGGCATCGCGGCGGGCGTAGCTGATCGACCAGAGGCGGCGCAGGAAGCGGTTCGAACCTTCTACGCCGGAGTCGGACCATTCAAGGGTCTGCTCGGGCGGGCTGGCGAACATGACGAACAGGCGGGCCGTGTCGGCGCCCAGCGTATCGATCAGCGATTGCGGGTCGACGCCATTGTTCTTGGACTTGGACATCGTGCCCACGCCGCCATAAGTGATGGCGGAGCCGTCCGACTTCAGCTTGGCGCCGGTGATGGCGCCGCGGTCGTCATAGACGTTTTCGACGTCTTCGGGCCAGAAATATTCGATGCCGCCCTGGGGCGTCTTGCGCGAATAGATGTGGTTCAGCACCATGCCCTGGCACAGCAGCTTGGTGAAGGGCTCGTCGAAGTTGAGCAAGCCCATGTCGCGCATGACCTTGGTCCAGAAACGGGCGTACAGCAGGTGCAGCACGGCGTGCTCGATGCCGCCGATGTACTGGTCCATCGGCATCCAGTAGTCATTGCGCGCATCGACCATGGCGGTGTCGTTGCCAGGCGAGGTGTAGCGCATGAAGTACCAGGACGAGTCCACGAACGTATCCATCGTGTCCGTTTCGCGGCGCGCGGGCTTGCCGCAGCTGGGGCAGGCGCAGGACAGGAAGGCTTCGTTCTTGGCCAGCGGGTTGCCGCTGCCGTCGGGGATCAGGTCGTCGGGCAGGACGACGGGCAGGTCTTTTTCCGGGACCGGAACGGGACCGCAATCCGCGCAGTGGATGATCGGGATCGGGGTGCCCCAGTAGCGCTGGCGCGAAATGCCCCAGTCGCGCAGGCGCCACGTGGTCTGCTTTTCACCCAGGCCTCGCGCGCCCAGGTCGGCGGCGATGGCGTCCACGGCCTCCTTGTGCGAGAGGCCGTCGTACTTGCCCGAGTTGATGGTGCGGCCGGACTGCTTGTCGCCATACCATTCCTGCCACGCGTCGGTGGAGTATTCCTTGCCGGCCACGTCCACGACCTGGACGATGGGCAGCTTGTATTTCTTGGCGAAGGCGAAATCGCGCTCGTCGTGCGAGGGCACGCCCATGACGGCGCCGTCGCCGTAGGTCATCAGCACGTAGTTGCCGACCCAGACCTCGACCTCTGCGCCCGTCACCGGGTGCGTGACGGTCAGGCCGGTGGGCATGCCTTCCTTTTCACGCGTGGCCATTTCGGCCTCGGTCGTGCCGCCCAGCTTGCATTGCTCGATGAACGACGCCAACTGCGGGTTGTTGCGAGCCGCGTGCGTAGCCAGGGGGTGTTCCGGCGCCACGGCGCAGAACGTCACGCCCATGATGGTGTCGGCGCGGGTGGTGAAGACGTACAGCTTGCCGTCCTGGATCAGCTGGCCGTCCGGCCCGGCGATCTTGTGCGGGAAGGCAAAGCGCAGGCCCTCGGACTTGCCGATCCAGTTTTCCTGCATCAGGCGGACGCGCTCGGGCCAGCCGGGCAGGTCGTTCTGGACGGCGCCCAGCAGTTCGTCGGCGTAGTCGGTGATGCGCAGGTAGTAGCCCGGGATCTCGCGCTTTTCAACCAGCGCGCCCGAACGCCAGCCGCGGCCGTCGATGACTTGTTCGTTGGCCAGCACGGTCTGGTCCACCGGATCCCAGTTGACGACCTGGGTCTTGCGGTAGGCCACGCCCTTTTCCAGCATCTTCAGGAAGAGCCACTGGTTCCACTTGTAGTACTGCGGATCGCAGGCGCACATTTCGCGCGTCCAGTCGATCGCCAGACCCATCGCCTTCATCTGCTTCTTCATATAGGCGATGTTGTCGTAGGTCCACTTGGCCGGCGGCACCTTGGACTTGATGGCGGCGTTTTCTGCCGGCATGCCGAAGGCGTCCCAGCCCATGGGCATCAGGACGTTATAGCCACGCATGCGCAACTGACGGGCCATCATGTCGTTGATGGTGTAGTTGCGCACGTGGCCCATATGCAGCTTGCCGCTGGGATAGGGCAGCATCGAGCAGGCGTAGAACTTCGGCTTTTCGGAGCCGTCGGCGTTCTTCGCGTGTTCGTGGACCAGATAGGCGTCGCGGGCCTGCCAGTCTTGATGGGCGGCCGCTTCGACGGTAGTGGGGAGGTAACGTTCCTGCATGGGCTCGGGCACGGTGGCAAAAAAAGGGTGAGCCGCCCTGCCGCGCGGACGCGGTGGCGGTCAAAACCCCTGATTATAGGAGGTGCTAGGCGCGGGCAGGGGACGGGGCCGTTTCCGGGATGCGGGCACTGGGCGAGAACGCGCCATATGCCAAGGTAACAACGCCCAGGACGGCGCCCGCGGTGACCACGCCGGGCCAGCCAAAATGGGCGTAAAGCCAGGACGATACCAGTGAACCGGTCGCCCCGCCGATGAAGTAGCAGGTCATGTAGCCGGCGGTCAGGCGGCTGCGGGCCTCCGGGCGCAGGCGGTACAGCGCGCTGCTATTGGTGACATGGACGCCCTGGATCGCCAGATCCTGGATCAGGATGCCTGCTAGCAGTGCGACGACCGAGACCTGGCCGAAGGCCAGCAGGCCCCAGGAACCGAGCAGCAGGAGCAGGCCGACCCGGGTGGCCAGGTTGCCCAGGCCGCGGTCGGCCAGACGGCCGAATCGGTTGGCGGCATAGGCGCCGGCCGCCCCCGCCAGGCCAAACAGTCCGATGGTGGTGGTGCTGTATTCATAGGGAGGGCTGGACAGCAGGAAGGTCAGCGTCGTCCACAGCATGCTGAAGGCGGCGAACAACAGGAAACCCAGCAGCGATCGGGCGCGGAACAGCGGTTCTTCGATGAACATGCGCAAGATCGAGCCCAGCAGGCGCGGATAGCTCATCGACGTGGGGCTCTGGTAGCGCGGCAGCAGGCGCCACAGGGCGGCGGACATGACCGTCATCAGGATGGCGGCCACCCAGTACACCGTGCGCCAGCTGCCCACATCGGCCAGTGCGCCCGCGACGGTGCGGGCCAGCAGAATGCCCAGCAACAGGCCGCTCATGACGGTGCCGACCGCCTTTCCGCGTTCGTGCGGCGCCGCCAGCGTGGCGGCGAACGGCACCAGGATCTGGGCGACGACCGACAGCAGGCCGGTCAGCGCCGTGCCCACCAGCAGTACGGCGATGCTGGTGGCAAACGACGAAATCAAGAGGCCGCCCGCCGACAGCAGCGTCATCAGCACGATCAGGCTGCGGCGTTCGAACATGTCGCCCAGCGGCACCAGCAGCATCAGCCCCAGCGCGTAGCTGAGCTGCGCGGTGGTGACGATGGCGCCGGCCGTCGCGTTGGACAGCGAAAACTGCTGGCCGATCGTGTGCAGCAGGGGTTGCGCGTAGTAATTGCTGGCAACGGCCAGGCCGGTGGCGACCGACATCAGCAGGATGATCGGCGCGGTCAGGGTGGGCGGGGTTGTCTGGGCGGGTGAAGCGGAAGTCATGGAGGCAGGCAGAAGGGGATGCGGGGCGAGGCGCAGGGGTGAGGCAGGCCGGGCTCAGGCGCCGATGCCGCCGGGGGTTTCCTGGTCGTGCTTGATCAGCAGCTTTTTCAGCAACCCGGCCATTTGCTTGCGCTCGGCCGCGGACAGCGGGTCCAGCAGTTCGTTCAGGTCTTTCAGATAGTCCTTCAACACCAGCTTGATCACGCGCAGCCCTTCCACGGTCAGTGACACGATGATGCCGCGGCGGTCGTCGGGGTTGGGATTGCGGACCAGCAGGCCGGCCTGCTCCAGGCGGTCCAGGCGGTTGGTCATCGCGCCGGAAGTCAGCAGCAGGGCGTCGACCAGCTTCTGCGGATTCATGGCGTGCGGAGCGCCGGTACGGTACAGCGTGGCCAGGACGTCGAATTCGCCCTGGTGCAGGTTGTAGCGGCGGAAGCTGCGGTTCACGTTGCGGGTGGCAAAGGCGTTCAAGCGGAACACCCGGGTGACGACCGTCATGGCCGCGAAGTCCTGGTTGGGACATTCCGCAGTCCATTGCGAGATCACCTGATCGACAAGGTCATTCATGGAACATCCGAATTTATTTTGACATGAAGTTTCTTTACGTTGAGATAAATTCTAACAGCACGACCCCACGCCGCGCAAAGCGTGCGGCAAAAAAGAAGGGCCCGCCTCTTTCGAGGCGGGCCCTTCCGGCTTGACCGGATACTCGCGCGAATTACTGCGCGGCGTCCTTCAGCTTCTTGAGCGGGCGAACCTTCACCTTGACCGAAGCCGGCTTGGCGGGGAACCAGCGCTCGACGCCAGTGAACGGATCCTTGCCGAAGCGCTTGGCCTTGGCCGGAACCTTCTGCACGGCGACCTTGAACAGGCCGGGCAGCGTGAATTCGCCAGCGCCCTTCTTGTCCACGGAACCCAGCACCGAGGTTTCCAGGCTGGCCAGGACGGCCTTGACGGCCTTGGCTTCAACGCCGGATTGCTCAACGATGTAAGCAACCAGTTGGGTCTTGTTCAGGGCAGCCTTGATGGCCTTGGGTGCAGCAGCGACCTTCTTGGCGGCGACGGCCTTCTTTGCTGCGGGCTTCACAGCGGGTTTGGCGGCGGTTGCCTTCTTTGCGGGCGCCTTGACGGCGGGCTTGGTGACTTTCTTGGCAGGAGCTTTTGCTTTCGTGGCCATGGTCAAAATCCGTAGTTGAGGACATGGAGCAGCGCGGGCCGGATATCGGCTTTTAACGCTACGCGCCCGATGATAGCGGAAGACTTGAAGTTCTTGCGGCTTTCTAACGGGTTTTAAGCCACTGTTTGTTGTTTTCGACGCAGAAAGTGCTTCCAGCAAGGGCTTCTGCAATACGTCGTGACATTCGAGGCCTATTTTTGCGGAACATCGCAGCGCTGAACCATTGGCGCGGCGCGTGTTCCAATTGCGTGCGGCGCGCGGGGATATTGTTGAACGCCGGCTTGCTGGCCAAGCCGATTGGCGATCGTTCCCGCGCGGGAACAACCCAAGCATGGATTGAAGCTCTTATATGTTGTTGATGAAAAAGTTTGCAGCGGGCCTGCTCGTTGCAGCGGCGTGCGTGTCCGGCGCGTTGGCGCAATCAATGCCGCAGCCGGTGCTGTCGGCCAAAGCGTGGCTGCTGCTGGATGAGACGAGCGGTCAGGTGATCGCGTCACATGCGGCGACCACGCGGATCGAACCGGCGTCGTTGACCAAGATCATGACCGCCTACGTCGTGTTCGAGGCGCTGAATAAGAAAGAAGTCACGCCTGGCCAACTGGTCGTGATTTCGACGCGTGCCTGGAAAGTGCCGGCGGGCAGCTCCAAGATGTTCCTGGAGCCGGGCTCCAAGGTGTCGGTGGACGAGTTGCTGCGCGGCCTGATGATCCAATCGGGCAATGACGCGGCGATTGCGCTGGCCGAAGCGGTGTCGGGCAGCGTCGAGGCCTTTGTGGCGCGAATGAACGACACCGCCGCCAGGCTGGGATTGCACGCGACGCATTTCGCCAGCCCCCATGGCCTGCCGGACCCGGGCACCTATTCCACGGCCAGCGACCTGTCCATCCTGGCCACGCGCTTCATCCGAGACTACCCCCAGCTTTACAAGACCTACGATTCCGCCAAGCAATTCACGTTCAACAAGATCACCCAACCGAACCGCAATCGGCTGCTGTGGCTGGACCCCAGCGTGGACGGCTTGAAGACGGGCCATACGGAATCCGCCGGCTACTGCATTGTGGCGACGGCGCGCCGGCCCAACGGCGCCGACCAACGCCGCCTGATCACAGTGGTAGTGGGCACGGCGTCCGACAAATTGCGCACCCAGGAAAGCCGCGAGTTGCTGGAGTGGGGGTTTCAGGGATTCAATACCATCAAGCTGTATGCGCGCGGCCAGGCCGTGGCCACGCCTGAAGTCTGGAAGGGCGAAAGCGACAGCCTGAAGGCCGGGTTTTCGCGGGACGCCTATGTGACCGTGCCCGCGGGCGCCAAGGTGGAGCCCGTGTGGACGCCGCAGGAGCCGCTGGTGGCGCCGATTGCGGCCCAGGACACCGTGGGCGCGTTGCGGGTGCTGGTGGACGGCAAGCCGTCCATGCAGTTCCCCGTGGTGGCGCTGGAGCCGGTGGCGGAGGCGGGGTTCGCGGGACGCGCGTGGGATTCCGTCCGGTTGTGGTGGCGCGGCCATTCGAGTTGATCCGGGCATGCGCGGCGGATAACGACAAGGAGGTGTGCGATGGCAGTGAGCTTTCCTGGAGGTCCGGCCGCGGCGCCGGGGCCGGATGATCCGCTGGCGCTGTTGTCCGCCTGCCATGGGCGGATTGCGCGCCAATGCGCCACCTTGACGCGCCTGGCGGCGCATCTGCCCGCGCAGGGCAGCGACGCGGCTGCGCAGACGGCCGCCGCCAGCGTGGCGCGCTATTTCGATACCGCCGCGGCGCATCATCACGAAGACGAGGAAGCGGATCTGTTTCCGGCCTTGATCGAGTCCATGGCGGGGTCCGATGCGGGCTGCCTGCATGCGTTGGTGCAGGGGCTTGTGGCCGAACATCGGCGGCTGGCGGACCTGTGGGCGCCCCTGCGCGAGGTGTTGTCCGAGATCGCCGCGGGGCGGCCAGCCGCCTTGCCGCCGGCGCAGGTGCAAGCATTCACCGAGGCCTACGCCGCGCATATCCAGCGTGAAGAGGACGAGCTGCTGCCAATGGCTGCACGCTTGATTTCCGACGCTGCGCTGGCCGATATCGGGCAGGCCATGAAGGCGCGGCGCGGCGGCGGAGCAAGCTGATCCGCAACGCCAAGGCGGCGGCAAATGGCGCTACGATGCCTCTAGCCGGTGCATCGGGCGCCGGAATCTTCGCATTCACGCCATGAGCCGCCACCGCGCATTCCGCCAGAAATTGCAGGGTCCCCGTTTGATGCACGCCATGTCGGCGCATAACCCGATGTCGGCCCGCCTGGCGGCCGAGGCGGGATTCGATGCGATCTGGGGCAGCGGTTTCGAACTGTCGGCAAGCTATGCGGTGCCCGACGCCAGCATTCTTTCCGCGTCGCAGCATCTGGACATGATGCGGGCCATTGCAGCTACGGTCGAGGTGCCGGTCATCGCGGACATCGACACGGGATTCGGCAACGCCGTCAACGTGTCGTACATGCTGCCGCAATACGAAGCGGCCGGCGTGTCGGCGGTGGTGATGGAAGACAAGACCTTTCCCAAAGACACCAGCCTGCGCGCGGACGGCCGGCAGGAACTGGTGCGCGTGGAGGAATTCCAGGGCAAGGTCGAAGCGGCCTGCGCCGCGCGGCGCGATCCGGATTTCTGCGTGATCGCCCGCACCGAGGCCCTGATCGCGGGCCTGGGCCAGGAAGAGGCGCTGGCCCGCGCGCAGGCCTACGAATCGGCGGGCGCCGATGCCATCCTGATCCATTCCAAGCAAACCACGCCTGACGAGATCGTGCGCTTTGCGCAGGCCTGGACGGGGCGCGTGCCGCTGGTGCTGGTGCCCACCGCGTATCCGCAGTTGCGGGAATCGGATATCCAGGTGCTGGACAAGGTGGGGCTGGTGATCTACGGCAACCACGCCATCCGCGCGGCCGTCGGCGCGATGCGCGACGTCTTCGCCCGCATCCGCCAGGATGGCGGCATCCATGGGGTGGACGCCGGTTTGCCGACGGTGAAAGAAATCATCGCGCTGCAGGGCGACGCCCACATGCGCGAACTGGAACGCCGCTATCTGAAATGAGGCTGACGGCGGCGCGTTGCGCCCGCCGGGTCGAGCGATTACGCTAGGCGGCCTTGTTCCGCATGGATGCACGCGCGGACGAGGAAACCATAAAAGGGGAATAGGACAGGATGACGCAGGGGGCTAGAAATCTGGCGGGCCGCATGTTTGGCTCATGGGTCAATGACGTCAACAAGCTGACCCTGCGCGCCGACTTGTCGGCAGGCCTGCTGGGCGCGCTGCTGGTGCTGCCCCAAGGGGTGGCGTTCGCCATGCTGGCGGGATTGCCCGCCGAATACGGGCTGTATTCCGCCATCGTCCCCTGTATCGTCGCGGCGCTGTTCGGGTCCAGCCGCCATGTGATGTCGGGCCCGACCAACGCGAATTCGCTGGCGCTGTTCGCCGTGCTGGCGCCCCTGGCTGCCGCGGGCAGTCCGGCCTATATCCAGCTGGCGCTGGCGGTGACGGTGCTGGTCGGCATCATGCAATGGCTGGTGGGCGTGCTGCGCCTGGGTTCGCTGGCGCATTTCATTTCGCCGTCGGCCCTGTTCGGTTTTACCAGCGGGGCCGCGCTGCTGATCGCGGTGCACGCCTTGAAGGACGCGCTGGGCTTGCCGTCGCCGGCCTCGCATGGGGCAGGGGCGCTGCTGGTCAGCGTGGGCACGCATCTTGGCGATGTGCACAAAGGCGCCTTGCTGGTGACGCTGGTCACGCTGGGCGTGGCGTTGTTGGTGCGCCGGCTGGACAAGCGCAAGCCCTACATGCTGCTGGGACTGGTGGCGGGGGCGCTGGCGGCTGCCGCGTTCAATAAATGGGCCGTGCCGCCGGGTGGCGTGCCGGTCTCGGTCGTGGGCGCCATTGCCCAGCCCTGGCCGCCGTTTCATGTGCCCAGCGTGGATTGGCGCACGCTGCCTGATCTGCTCAGCCTGGCCTTCGCGCTGACGATCGTGGCCCTGGCGCAATCAATCTCCATCGCCAAGGCGGTGGCGACGCGCTCGGGTCAGCGCATCGACGCCAACCGGGAATTCACGGGGCAGGGGCTGTCCAACATCGTGGGCGGCTTTTTCTCTTGCTACTTGTCCTGCGGGTCGCTGAACCGGTCCATCCCCAACTACGAGGCCGGCGCGAAGACGCCGCTGGCGGCCGTATTTTCCGCGGTGCTGCTGGTGGTGCTGGTGGCCTTGTCGGCGCCGTTGCTGGCAATGATTCCCAATGCCGCGATCTCGGGGCTGTTGCTGCTGGTGGCGTGGACCTTGCTGGACATTCCGCGCTGGCGCCAACTGATCCGGATGCAGCCGGGCGAGTGCGCGATTGCCGGCGCCACGCTGGCCGCCACCGTCACCATCCGCATGGAAGTCGCGATTCTGCTGGGTACGGTGTTGTCGTTGATGGCGTATCTGCACCGCACCTCGCGGCCGGCGATGCGCACGATGGGCTTCGATTCCCGCGGGCTGGACCGGCGCTTCGTCGTGCTGGAGCACCAGGAGGACGCGTTGCCCGAGTGTCCGCAGTTGAAGCTGCTGCGCATGGAAGGTTCGATCTACTTCGGCGCGGCGGCGCATGTGGCCCAGCGCCTGCACGAGTTGCGCGCGGCGCCGGACGCGCCGCGCCATTTGCTGGTGATGGCCAAGAGCATGAACTTCATCGATCTGGCTGGCGCGCAGGTGTGGGAAGACGAATTGGCCGCGCGTCGCGCGATGGGCGGCGACTTGTATTTCCACCGGCCGCGGCCTGAGGTGCTGGACATGTGGCGCCGCACGGGGTTTCTGGAGCGCCTGGGCGCTGATCACATTTTCCCGGACAAGGCCACGGCGCTGCACACCATCTACGGCAAGCTGGACCCGGCGATCTGCGCGGGATGCAAGGCCCGGATCTTCTGGGAATGCCAGCCGCAAAACCCGCAAAGCGAGCACTGACGTCCCCGCTGGCGCGCCGGTTTCAGGGGGCTTCCGTGCCCAGGTAGGCGGCGCGCACGCGAGGGTCCGCGGCAATGGCGGCGGGTTCGCCTTCGGCCATGAGGGCGCCGCGCACCAGGACGGCGATGCGGTCCGCGTGCTTGAACACCACGTCCAGGCTGTGTTCCGTGAACAGCACGGCAATGCGTTGCGTGTCGGCCAGTTGGCGCGTCAGCCGCATCAGCGCATGCCGCTCGTTGGTGGCCATGCCGGCCGTGGGTTCGTCCATCAGCAGCAAGCGCGGTTGGTGCGCCAGCGCCATCGCCAATTCCACCCGTTTGACGTCGCCATACGCCAGCGTGCCGCAGGCGGCCTCGGCCTTGTCCGCCATTTGCACTTGCGACAGCAAGGCCATGGCTTCCTCGACGGCATGGCGGGTGGCGCGGCGCCAGGGATTGAACAGCAAGCGATCGCGCGCCAGCAGGGCCGTCTGCACGTTTTCGCACACGGTCATGGAGCGGAAGGTGGCGGCCGTCTGGAAGGTGCGGCCCACGCCCAGCCTGCAGATCTTGCCAGCGGACAGGCCCACCAGTTCGCGGCCGTCCAGGCGGACGGATCCGGAATCGGGGCGCAGTTGCCCACCCAGCACGTTAAAGCAGGTGGATTTGCCGGCGCCATTCGGGCCGATCAGCGCCAGCATCCTGCCCGCTTCCAGCGTGAAGGACACGCCGGCCAGCGCATCGATGCCACCGAACGATTTGCGCAGCGCGTCGACCTGGAGCAAGGCATTTGCCGAGGTCATGCGCGCCTCCTGCCGAGTCGTGCGGCTGCGCCGGCCAGGCCTTCGGGAAACGCCATCACCAGCGCCAGAATGGCCAGGCCCAGCACAGCGTGCCAGTACTCGGTGCTGCGCGCCGCCACGTCCTGCAGCCAGGTGTAGGCGGCGGCGCCCACCAACGGCCCCGCCAGCGTCTGCAGGCCGCCCAAGAGCACCATGACCAGCCCGTCGACCGAGCGGCTGACGGCCAGCACGTCGGGCGCGATGCTGCCCTTGGAAAACGCGTAGAGCGATCCGGCCAGCCCGGCCGCGAAGGATGCGGCGACAAAGCCCGCCCATTGCACGCGCCGGGTCTCCATGCCCAGCGCTTCGGCGCGCATCGAGGAATCGCGCACGCCGCGCAACGCGTAGCCCAGCGGTGAAAACGCCAGGCGGCGCAGCCAGGCGATGCCTGCCGCGGAGAGCGCCAGCGTCAGGTAATAGAACCAGGGCCCCTGCGCCAGCCAGGACGACGGCCACACGCCGATGAGGCCGTTGCTGCCGCCCGTCACGTCATCCCATTGGTAGGCGAGTGCCCAGAGGATCTGCGCCACGGCCAGCGTCAGCATTGCCAGGTACACGCCGGACAGCCGCACGCAGAACCAGCCGAACAGCAGCGCGCCGAAGGCGGCGGCGAAAGGGCCCAGCAGCAGCGCGGCCTCCATCGGCACGGCGGCCAGTTTCAGCAGCAGCGCGGCGCCATAGGCGCCCAGGCCGAACCAGGCGGCGTGGCCGAACGAGGTCATGCCGGCGAGCCCCGTCAGAAAGTGCAGGCTGGCCGCAAACAGCGCGGCGATGAGGATCTCGGTCATCAGGATGCCCAGATACGGCCAGTACAGCGCGGCGACGGGAACCAGCGCCAGCAAGGCCAGCAGCAAGCCGTAGGCCAGGCGCAGGCGCCGGCCTGCGGGGGCGATGGGGCGTTCCGGCGCGCCCGCGTGCGAGACGGGCGCCGGCGGCTTGCCCAGCAGGCCCCAGGGCCGCACCACCAGCACCACGGCCATCACCGCGAACTCGGCCAAGAGCGTCAGCTTGGACAGGTTGAACAGCCAGGGCCCGATCTGGACCTGGCCCAGGAACACGAACACGGCTTTGACCGAGCAGATGAGAAGCGCGGCGAGGAACGCGCCGGGTATCGACCCCAGGCCGCCCACCACCACCACCACGAAGGCGCTGGCAATGATTTCCAGGTCCAGGCCCAGGGTGGCGGGCACCCGCGGCGCGGCCAAGGCGCCGCCCAGCCCGGCCAGGAACGCCCCCAGCGTGAAGGCGGACGTGAACAGCCAGGCCTGGTTCACGCCCAGCGCGGCCAGCATGCTGCGGTTTTCAGCGGCGGCGCGCAGCAACCGGCCCCAGCGCGTGCGCATCAGCAGCAGCCATAGCAGGCTCAGTACTACCGGGCCGGCGGCGATCAGCAGCAGGTCGTATTGTGGGTAGCGCCGGCCCAGGATCTGCACGGCGCCGGACAGGCCGGGGGCGCGCGCAGCAAACAGGTCTTCCGGGCCCCAGATCGCCAGCGCGGCGTCGCCGATGATGAGCACCAGGGCGAACGTGGCCAGCAGTTGGAACAGCTCGGGCGCCTGGTACAGGCGCTTGAGCACCAGCCATTCGGCGGCCGCCCCGATCAAGCCGGTAGCCAGCGCGGCCAGCAGCAAGCCGGCCCAATAGCCGGCGCCGTCGCCGAAATACGTGGTGAACGTCCAGGCCAGGTAGATGCCCAGCATGTAGAACGAACCGTGCGCGAAATTCACCACACGGGTCACGCCGAAAATCAGCGACAGGCCCGCGGCAACCAGGAACAACGCGCTGGCGTCCGCCAGGCCGTTAAGCAGCTGCGACAGCAGCCCGGACAGGCTCATCAGTGCGCCGGACGCATCTTGCGGACCTGTTCGTCAGGCGGCTGCAAGCGCGCGCCGTCGATGTAGGCGAAGTCCTTCATGATGCCCTTGCCGTCTTCCACGGCCGTCACGCCCACGTAGACGCCCATCGTCGATTGATGGTCGATCTTGCGGTACTGGACCTGTCCATAGGGCGTGTCCACCTTCAGGCCGGCGAAGGCGTCGACCAGCTTTTCGGTGTCGACCTCGCCCGCGGCCTTCAGGCCCTGGGCGATGGACATCAGCGATGCATAGCCCACCACCGAGCCCACTTTGGGCGTTTCGTTGTAACGCTTCTTGTAGGCATCGACGAAGGCGTTATTGGCGGGGGTATCGATGGCGTACCAGGGGTAGCCGGTGACGATCCAGCCCGTCGGCGTATCGGCGCCCAGCGGTTCCAGGTATTCCGGTTCGCCTGACAGCACCGACACGACTGCGCGGTTTTCGAACAGGCCACGCGTGTTGCCTTCGCGCACGAATCGGGTCAGGTCGGCGGCAAACAGCACGTTGAAGATGGCATCGGGCTTGGCGTCGGCCAAGGCCTGTACCACGGCGCCGGCATCCACCTTGCCCAGCGGCACGGCTTGTTCCGCTACGAATTCCACGTCGGACTGGAATGACTTCATCATGGCCTTGAACGTGGCCACGGCGGACTGCCCGTACTCGTAGTTGGGGTACACGATGGCCCAGCGCTTCTTGCGCAAGGCCAGCGCCTTGGGCGCCAGCGCGGCTACGTGCATCCAGGTGGAAGGCCGCAACCGGTACGTGTAGCGGTTGCCTTCCTGCCAGGTGATCTTGTCGGTCAGCGGCTCGGCGGCCAGGAAGAACACCTGCTGCTGCTTGGCGAAGTCGGTCAGGGCCAGCCCGGTGTTGGACAGGAAGCCGCCGAACAGCAGCTCGACCTTCTCGCGCGCCAGCAGTTCCTGGGCAGCGCGCACGGAATCACCGGGGTTGCCGTTGTCGTCGCGGGAGATGACTTCCAGTTTCCGGCCCAGTACGCCGCCTTCGGCGTTGACCTGCTCAAGCGCCAGTTGCCAGCCCTTCTTGTAGGGGCCCAGGAAGGCGGGGATG
>Ga0213827_1001424_pt1 | contig 13759 bp, 11 predicted proteins | sample MC6MC0898MG_FD_180669 | JGI IMG/M metagenome (GOLD analysis project Ga0213827, IMG submission 180669) | Enriched soil aggregate microbial communities from Iowa State University, Ames, United States - MC6-MC0898-MG | ecosystem: Environmental > Terrestrial > Soil > Unclassified | place: USA: Iowa...
TTCAAGACCACCCGCCACCCGCATACCAACATGGCCAAGGCCGCGTTGAACATGATGACGCGCACCTCGGCGGCCGACTACCAGAACGACGGCATCCACATGAACAGCGTGGACACCGGCTGGGTGACCGACGAGGATCCGGCGGAGATCGCCGCCAAGAAAGTGCAGGAAGAGCGCTTCCACCCGCCGCTGGATATCGTCGACGGCGCTGCGCGCATCGTCGACCCGATCATCCATGGCTTCAACACCGGCGAGCACGTGTGGGGCCAGTTCCTGAAGGACTACGCGCCGACCGACTGGTAAGCGCGCGGCAGGGCGCGGGGCGACCCGCGCTCAGGGATCGGAGCGCGCCGGATCGAACACGAACCGGTGCGTGGCGGGATCGAACACGAAGACATTGAACGTGCCCTCGCCCCCGGCGCCGCCCGACCAGGCCGGCAGGAGGAGATCGGGGTGGCCGTCGGCGTCGGCGTCCACCACCTGCAGCAGGTCGGATTCGCCCGCCAGGACCGGCTCGGTATCGAAATCCCGCAGGACCTGCACGCGCTCACCGGTGCGGGCGTCGAGCACCTCGATCGCCGTCAGCACGCGTCGCGCCTCGTCCTGCGTGTCACGCTCGAACCCCAGACGAAACCGGAACCCGGGTGCGCTGGCCGCCTGTTCCACCCACAGCGGCCGCGACAGTGCATCGCGATCGATCCAGCCGGTCCTGCTGCCGCCATCGGCCGCCACCTGCTCTACCCGATACCACGACGGCGTGCGCGCGAGCACCGCCACGAAACTGCCGGCCGACAACGGGGTGCCGCCGCCCTCCTGGCCGGCACGCGCGTGCAGCGCAATCGCGTTGGGCAGGTACAGCACGTCCTGATAGTCGCGCGCCTGCGCCAGGGCAAAGCCATCGCGGTAATGGGTCACCTCGTAGTGCTGGATGCTGCGCCCATACGCCTCCGGCGCGCAGACATCGGCGATGGCGCAGATGCCGGCCTCCTCCGGCGTAGGCGTGCGCACCGCCGGAACCTGCTCGGTCCCGGCGGCGCGCTTCTGGTCGTCCCAGCGCACCGTGAACCGGGTTGCGGTCCACTCGATCACCGCCTCGCTGCCGTCGGTGCCGATGTGGGTGCGACAGAACGGCTGCGCGTCGGACCGGGCGTTCCAGCCCGGAAACGCATAGGCCCGGCACAGCCGATGCACGGGGTTGCCGTCGTCGCGATCGTCCGCATCGGTGACGAACACCAGCTTGTTGAGCCCGGCCTGGCGGTCACGCGAGACGTAGGCATAGCGGACCTTGGCCGCCACCGGCAGCGCGTGCTCCACGCGTTGCCGGTACGCCTGGCCAGGCGGCGCGATGGCCGGCGGTGCCGACAGGTACGCCTCCGGGTCCAGCCGGTACAGGCCCGGCTGCAGGAGATCGACAGGCGCGGCCTCGGCGCTGGCCAGGACGGCGGCCAGCGCAAGCAGGGAAAACGGCATGCAGCAGACTCGTGGATAGGGGGGAGGCGCGCGTTACGCGCGCCATGCGTCATGCCTGGCGGGCGATCTCACTGGCCTGCACCTGCTCGGCCGCGCGCGCGGTCTCCGGCGCCGGCGCCCGCGCCTCGGCCACGGTCTGCAACGCACGCACGTGCTCGCCCACCGGCGTCGCCACCGCCTCAGTGGTCTCGGCCCGCGCCAGCCGGCGGTCCGCGCCGTGCGGGTCGCCCTGGACGGCGAACGCGTACTGGCCGTTCTCGCTGAGCACGGCCTGGTCGATCCGCTCCAGGCCCTCGCGCCGCGCCGCCACCAGCAGGCCCATGTACAGGCGCTCGCTCATCGCATCGGACTGGCGACCCATGCCCTGGTCCAGCGCACCGACCGCCGACTGGCCCTGCCGCATCAACCCGTGGTCGGGGCTGTCGGCATGGCGCGGGTCCTGCGGCAGCAGGGGCGTCGGCGCCGGCAGGTTGCGCAGCCGCGGGCTGTCCACGCTGGCGTCAATCGGGACGAAGCCGCCGCGCGGATCGCCGTCGGCGGCGTTGGAGAGCTTGAACAGGCGCTCGGCCATGCCATGCGCGGACTGGCCCTGCATGCGCGCCATCGTGGTGGCGAACGCATCCACATCCTGCTGCGGCCTGCCTTGCCCGTCATCGGCCAACACGTGCCAACGCGGGTCGGCGCCGGGGTTGTCCTTCACCAGCGCCTGGGTCTGCGCCATCAACGCGCGCATCTGCGGCTCGCTGAAGCGCAGGGTGAGGGTGTCGCCGGCCTGCACCGGTCCCTCGCGGCGGGTGTCGCCGGTGAGCGCGGTGTTGAGCATGCCGGCGATCTGCTCGGCGTGCGGCTGGTTGCGCAGGTCGAGCTGGAACTCATAGCGCCGTGCCTGGACATTCTCGGTGCCATCGGCGGCGTGCACGCTCAGCCGGGTCATCGGCACGTTGCCACTGTATTCCACGCGACGCGCATCGACATGGCTGCCGTCGTCGAAGCGCGTGCGCACTACCTCACCGGCATTGCGTGCGCCGCCCAGGTCCGCGCCCAGGTGCTCACCGATGCCTACCTTGAGACGCGTCTGCGAACTCATCCCGAGCCGTTCCACCGTCGCGGCCGCTTCGACGCCGGGCGTCTGCGCGGCGATTTCGCCGGTCGCCACGAAATGCGCGTAGGCGGCCTGGCCATCGGCCTGGCCGAGGTCGAAGGTCGCGGTCTTCACCGTGGACTGGCCGAGCGCGTCCTGGCGGCCGAGCATCGCGCTGACGCCACCGGCCGACACACCGAGCCCGTTGAACGCCGATACCGCCTGGTTGGGCCCCATGCTCACGCGCACATGCTGCGCGTCCACGCGGTCCACGCGGTAGCTGGCCCCGGCGGCCTCGGTGAGCTGGGTCTGGGTAGCGATGTGGCGGAAGCTGGCATCCAGCGCAGTGCCCTGGAACGCCTGCCCATCCAGCGTGACCCGGCCACCGACCGGAATCGAGGTGGGATCGAACGGAGACACCCGCGCCGCGTCGGTCGCATCCTGCCCGGCGGGCAGGCTGACCAGATAGCGGCCGCGCGTGCCGGCAGTGCTGGACACCTCGGCGGCGGCACCACGGCTGCCGCTGCCGCCGTGCTCGGCGCGCACCCCGGCCATCTGTTCCATCTGCACCTGGTAGTTCACCAGGCCATCGGCACTGGCGTGGGTGAAGGTGACCGCCTGGCCCTGGGTCTGCGCCGTCGCGCGGAGCTTGGCGACGTCGCGCTCGGTGGCGCCCTTGACTGCCCCATCGCCGGGATTCCAGCTGATCGCGTGGGCCCCCACGGCGGCGCGGTACTCGCTGTTGGCCGAACCGTAGTCCGGGTTGAAGGCCACCTCGGCGGCACTACGATGGCGCGCGATGCTCGCTGCGCCGTCCCTGTTTGTATCGGCATTCATGCCGTGACCTCCTTGAAACGAGCGCTCCATTGTAGAGGCCGGGACTGAAGCGCGCGTTCACTGCGCGTGGCGGCAACGGTGCCCCAATCGCGACGACGGCCGCCCAAATCGCGCGAGACGGGACGCCGTCGAGCGCCTACGCTTGTCCATCTCCCCCGTCCGCCGGTCCGGGGCCAGCCGCGCCCCGCGCCTGGTATCGCGACCCTCCTGCGTTTGATGCCGCCCATGACTGCACCGCCCCCCGCCCCCAGCTCCTCCTCGAACATTCCCGCCGCCACGCCCGCCGCCCCGGTCAACCAGGGCTTTGCGATCCGCATCGTCGGCGCGGCCGCGTTCGCGCACCTGCTCAACGACATGATCCAGGCGGTGCTGCCGGCGGTGTACCCGATGTTCAAGAGCGAGTTCCAGCTGAGCTTCGGCCAGATCGGCGTGCTCGCGCTGGTTTACCAGGTCACCGCCTCGCTGCTGCAGCCATGGGTGGGCATGTACACCGACAAGCGCCCGCTGCCGTACCTGCTGCCGTCGGGCATGGTGGCCACCTTCATCGGCATCGCGATGATGGCCCTGGCCAACAGTTACGAGATGCTGCTGGTGGCCGCCGCCGTCGTCGGCGTGGGCTCGGCCACCTTCCACCCGGAAGCGTCGCGGGTGGCGCGGATGGCCTCGGGCGGTCGCTTCGGCACGGCGCAGTCCACCTTCCAGGTGGGCGGCAACACCGGCTCGGCACTGGGCCCCCTGCTGGCGGCGGCCGTGGTGATCCCGCACGGCCAGCGTGCGATCGGTTGGTTCATGCTGATCGCCGCGGTCGCCATCTTCGTGCTGTTCCGGCTCACCGGTTGGACCGTGCGCCATGGCCAGGCCAAGATGAGCAGCCTGGCGCGCAACCACGGCACCGGCCTCAGCCGCGGCAAGGTGGTGCAGGCGATCGTGGTGATCTCGGTGCTGATGTTCGCCAAGTTCGTCTATATCGCCTCGTTCACCAATTTCTTCACCTTCTACCTGATCGAACGCTTCCACCTCAGCGTGCAGCAGAGTCAGATGTATCTCTTCATCTTCCTGGCCTCGATCGCGCTGGGTACCTTCATCGGCGGCCCGGTCGGCGACCGGATCGGGCGCAAGGCGGTGATCTGGATCTCGTTCCTTGGCGTGGCCCCGTTCGCGCTCGCCCTGCCCTACGCCAACCTGATGGGCACGGCGGTGCTGGCGATCGCGGTCGGCCTGGTGATGTCCTCGGCCTTCGCCGCGCTGGTCGTGTATGCGCAGGAAGCCGTGCCAGGCCGCGTGGGCATGGTGTCGGGGCTGATGTTCGGCCTGATGTTCGGCATCGGCGGCGTGGGCGCGGCGGGCCTGGGCAAGCTGGCCGACATTCACGGCATCGTGTGGGTCTACCACTTCACCTCGTACCTGCCGCTGCTGGGCCTCGCAACGGCATTCCTGCCGAAGACGAAGATGCACTGACGAGGAGGTGTCCTGGTCTCCGCAGCCGCAGGCCCGACCGGCCCGCAACGGCACAGGGGCCACCGTAGCGGCCCCTGGCGGCATCGCTCCCGGTTACCAGGCCCGGCGCACGCCAATCTGCGCCCCGGCATCCCGGTAGCCGCCATCGCCACGCTGCACGCGCAGGTCGCCCCAGGCCGACCAGCGCTCGCCCAGCCGGAGCTGCGCGCCGGCCTGCGCTTCGTAGCGGTTGGTTGGCAGGGAGGCATCCAGCGTCTGGCCATCGAACCGCATGCTCTGGCCGCGTTCGGCGTACAGCCAGTTCAGCGCCACGAACGGCTGCACGCGATTGCCCGCCGCGTTGTCGTGCCCGAACAGGCGCACGCCCACCCGCGATTCCAGCCCGCCAGCGCGGCCATCCTCCACCCGCGTGCCGTTGCTTTCGCGGTGCAGGTCGCCGTTGTAGTCGGTGTAACTCACCTGCACCTGGGGCTGCAGGTAGACCGAACGGTGTTCTCTGTCGGTCAGTGCGATGCCGTAACCGGCTTCCAGTGACGCCGCACGGGTGGTGGCGTGGTACCTCTCCCGGTCCAGCCCGTCGCCCTGCACCTGGCTGTCGTAACGTCCGTACTGCAACCAGCCGTCCAGGTACAGCCCGGCATCGTCCTCGGCGTTCTGCACCCAGCTGGCGTAAACACCCAGCGCGTCGCCCTCGACCTTGCCACGGGTTCCATAGCCGGTGAGCCGCGAGATGGCCTGGGTCGTCGCATCGCCGGTGGCCAGCATGACGCCAACCGAGCCGCGCCCCTGCTGCCCCCAGCGCGCCAGATCGCTGCCGATCTGCAGCGCGCTGGTCTGGCTGCGCGCGTCCACCTGGCCGGCAACGGTGGTGTGCAGTTGATCGCGCGACACGCGCGCCCACGCGCCCACGGTGTCCCGATCGAACGACGGTTCGCCACGATCGTGGCGGCGCTGCTGGAACATGCGGATCGCCGCCGCCTGGTTGGCCAGATAGGCGCCGGGTTCGGGGCGCAACACGGGGACCGGGTCCACCGGATCGACCGGGTCCACCGGCGTAACCGGATCTACCGGGTCAACGGGATCGACCGGGTCCACTGGCTTGCACTGCGGCAGGCTGGGGTCCACCACACAGGGATCGGGTGTCACCGGCAGGGCCGAGCGCAGATACCAGCCTCCATCGGACGGGGTGGATACCCCGCCCTTGAACAGGAAGTACTCATAGGCGCCGCCGACGGCGCGCCCCGACAGGGCAAACGTGGCGTTGGAGGCCCCCGCCACGGAAATCAACTGGATGCCCTCCCCCGTCTGCGCACCGCTCCCGCCGAGGTTGTTGACCACCACGGTGCCGGTGCCCGAGGCATTTCCGCCCAAGACCAGCTTGTCCGAGGGCGACGCGTCGTCGCCCAGCACGCTGTTGAAGATCACGGTGCCGCCGTTGATGGTGAAATCACCACCGACGGTCACGGTCTTGAACCCGGGGGCAGACGCATCGAAGGCCAGCGTGCCCGCGTCCAGCGTGAGCGTGCCCACGGTGGAATCGGCGGTGACGTTCCAGCGCGATCCGGTCTGCAGCACAGCCGCGGTCACATTGTCGAAGCGGCCGGTGATCTGCGCAGCGTTCGCCAGCCGCAGGTCGATCGTCTCGCCCGCGGCCACCGACACATTGCCATCAAGGCGGCTGTCATCCACGAGCACCGTCGCGTTCGACAGGCCCGGTGTGCCGCGGCTGGCGGTGAGGACTTCGATGATGTTCCCTTTGCCGCCGATCAGCGTGGACCCGTTGACGATGGACACCAGGCCGTTGAGTGGCAACGCATTTGCCTGAATCCGCAATGCCGCACCGGTAATGCCCTCGAGGGTCGATGCATCCAGCGTGATCGAGGCGTCGGTCTGCCCACTTCCGCCGGGCACATAGGTCAACCAGGCCCCATTCTGTTGCCCGCCCACATAGCTGCCATTGGCGAGCGTGCTGGTCGCGGTGATCGACGCCAGGCCCACGCCGTCGAGCGTGCCCGACCCCGAACTGCCATCGGCAAAAATACGCGAACCGTCCAGCGCGATGATGGCCCCGTTGTTGCCCTGGATGCCGGTGCGCGTGGCGGCAATCTCACTGTTGACCAGGCGCAGGCTGCTCGGCACGTTGGACCGGAGGTTGATGCCGTTGCTGACGCTCACAATACGGGTGTCGGCAATCTCGGCAGTTGCACCACTGGATATCAGGAGCGCTGCATCGTCCGCACCCGTCGGGACGCTTTTGGTGATCGTCCCCCCTTGCGCAACCACGCTTGATCCCGCTCCATCGACTTCAATGGTGCCGGTCGCGCCGCCGGCCGAGACGGTGAGGATCGACCCACCGGTCACGGTCCAGTCTTCCACGGGCGTTGATGGATCCACCGTTGCCCGGCCGCCATTCGACAGATTCCCTGCCTGCGCGCTCGGAAACGCTGACAGCAGGGCCAGGCTGATCGCGAGCGGGAGCAGCCTGGCGCAGCCAGGGGTCAATGGCGGCGTTACCGCCATGGACGCCGTCGCCGGGCAGGCAGGGCGCGACGCGTGCCGCAGGAGGGGGGAACTCATCATGCAGGTGTCCTATGGTTGTACTGCCAGTCGACCCCAGGGCACGCGGCGCGGCGGCGGCCGAGCGTCGGGGCATAGCCATCATCCCGATCCACGGGCGGGACGCCATACAACTTTTCTCAACCGTGACGGAAAGCGCCGGCTGCTGAGCTGTGAGCGGGCTCACCGCATAACTTCCGCATATGCACCGTGAAGCTTTCGTAGTGATCCGGCGCTGCGTCAGTGGAAGAACTGGCTCGGCCGTTGCCCGAAGCGCTTCTTGAACATCGCAGTGAACGCGCTGGGGCTGGCATACCCAAGCGACAGCGCTACATCGATGATCTTGTCCCCGTGCGCCAGCCGCTCCAGCGCGCGCAGCAACCGCGCCTGCTGCCGCCACTGGCCAAAGGTCATGCCCAGCTCGCGCGCACACAGGCGCTGGATCGTCTTGACGTCCACCGACAGGCGGCGCGCCCAGTCCTGCAGCGTGGAGGGATCATCCGGGGCGGATTCCAGCCGGCGGGCGATGGCCTGCAGGCGCGGGTCCAGCGGTTGCGGCAGGTGCAGCGGCAACACCGGCAGCGTCTGCAGTTCGTCGAGGATCAGTTGCATGACCCGGCCATCGCGCGAGTCCTGGCGATACGGCTGCGGCACCTCGACGGCGGCGCGGATCAGCGCGGCCAGCAATGGCGTGACCGAGACCGTGGAGGCCGTGCCCGGCGGATGGGCGATGGCCGACGGCAGGATGTACAGGCTGCGCATGCCGACCGCGCCGATGCAGCTCACCTTGTGGCCCATGCCGACCGGCATCCAGATCGCGCGCGTGCTTGGCACCACCCATCGCCCCGCACCTGCCTGCACCACCAAGACGCCGGTCTCGGCGTACACCAGCTGATGGCGGTCGGGATGATGGTGCAGCGGAATCACGGTGCCGGGGCTGTAGTCGCGCGCGCGGCACAGCACTGGCGCATCCGGCGCGAAGGGCACGCTGCGGCCCTGCCCATCGGCGGCGGTGATGTCCTTTTTTCTATAGGGCACGCATGGATTCCGGCAAACAACCAACGCCGGGATTCTAGCCCTGCAGCACGTGACCGAACACCGCCAGATCGCCATCCGCGCGCGGCCGCACCACCCGCGCCACCTCCTGCCCGTCGCGCAGCAGGATCACGGTGGGCCACAGCGTGACCTTGAACGAGCGGCCCGCAGGCCGACCCTTGCCGTCCTCGATCTTCAGGTGCGGCATCTCGTGCACGTCCAGCCAGTCCTTGAGGACCGACTGGGCGGCACTGCAGTGCGGGCACCACGGCGCGCCGAACTCGACCAGTTGCCAGCCCCTACCCGCGTCGATGTCGGCGCGGGAGGGCTCCTGGCTGGCGTAGTCGCGGCTGTAGCTCATCGCGCCTGCTCAAGCGCCCGCTGGATGTCTTCGAGCGGGGCGTTGGTCAGATCCTTGGCCAGGTCGGCGAGCAGTCTCGACTGGACTTCCTTGTGCAGCTGCGGCCGGATCCGGCCCAGCGTCTGCGGATCGGCGATCAGCACCAGGTGGGCATAGCGGTTGTTGAGGGCGTCTTCGTTCAACTGGCCGGCCAGCTGCTTGGCGAAGGTGGCTTCGTTCATCTGCGAGATGCTCATGTCCTGCGGCATCGAGCCCGACGGCCCCTGGCCGGAGACACCCTGTGCGCTGATGTCCTGGACCTTCAGCTCATCGTGCTGCTTGAGCTGCAGGGTGCGGCCATCGCCGACGTTGGTGAACACACGGGCCGACCCGCCATCTGCGACGACGACGAGGGTGCCTGCGGGAATGTGCTGCTGCATCGTGGACTCCTTGGGAAAACGGGTCGCCATTGCGCCCTGGGTCCAAGGTAGGCAGCACCATGTAAGCACCGCGCATACGGATGTGTGCGCCGCGTGTGCACCGCCCCCTGCCCGCTGCGTCAGGCAGCGCCGGCGTGCAGTTCCATCGCCCGCATCACGATCGGCTTGGCCCAGTCCGGGGTGTGCAGCAATTCGGCGACCGACACCGGGTAATGCAGGCCATCGCGGTCCAGTTGCAGCAGGGGCCGCGGGTCGGCGCGGCCCTGCTCGTCCAGCGGGGCGCTGTTGTCGTAGACGTGCAGCTCGGCCAGGGACGGAAGCAGATCGATGAGGTTCTCGCGCGAGGCATCGTAGCGGGCGCGGATCTTGTCCTGCGGGATGTCGTGGCCCCCACGGCTGACCCGGGCCGCCACGCGCTCGACGTGCAGGTCCACGCTGTCCAGGCCGCAGAACCAGATGGCCACCTCATGCGACGCGCAGGCCTCGCCCAGCAGGCGCGGAATGGTGTTGCCGCCGAGCGTGCTTTCGAAGGCGAAATCGCTGCCATCGGCCATCGACTGGCGCAGTCGCCGGGTCCCTTCGTGCCATGCCATCGCGTTGGCCTCGGCCTCTACCCAGCCCGTCTGGACCAGGGCGCGGGTGAACGCGTCGGGGTTGTACCAGGACAATCCCTGGGCTTCCAGCAGGGTGCCCAGCAGCGAACTCTTGCCGGCGCCGTTGACGCCGGCCAGCACCAGGATCCGCCCCATCGGTCAGAGCGACTTGCCGGGGGTGATCTTGCCGCGATGGATCGGCTTGCCCAGCACCTTGCCGAGCCCGCCATCACGATTGAGCCCGACCAGTTGCGCGTCGAACTCGGCGCGCAGGCGCTCCAGCGTACCGCCCCGCGCGTCGCCCGCCGCCCCGGCGGCCCGGGCCAGCAGTTCCTGGTAGGCCTTGATGTCCACGATCACCGCTTCGGGGTGGTTGTGGTTGGTGATCACCAGCGCCTGCTTCTCGCGCACGGTGCGCATCAGGCTCGGCCAGCCACGGGTTTTCACCGATGACGCGGTGGCCTTCTCAAGGCCGGGCAGATCCAGTGGCAGGGTCATGGCGCGCTCCAGCGCGAAGAGGTGGGGACATAATACCCCTTTTGGGTAAATTGGGAACAAATACCCATGCCCCCCGCCCCACGGCCGCCGGTGGGGCAGGCCCGTGATGGCCAGCCCCGGTCCGACAAAGGTACGCCCGCCTCAGCGCGACATCGAGTAGGGCGCCTCGGCCCCCTGCCCCGGCCATGCTCGGTTCGGCTCGGCCTGCAGGGTGAAGCGCAGCTCGCCGCCGGCCAGGATCTCGGCATGGCGCAGGAACGTGCGCTGCAACGGCTGCCCATTGAGGGTGACCGTGCCGACGTAGTCGTGCCCCTTGCCCATGCCCTCGGTGATGACCGTGAAGGTCTTGCCGTTGGGCAGGTGCAGCGTGGCCCTGGGCAGGAACGGCCGGCCGATGATGTATTCGCCACTGCCCGGCGCGACCGGGTAGAAGCCCAGCGCGGTGAAGACGTACCAGGCCGACATCTGGCCCAGGTCGTCGTTGCCGGCCAGGCCGTCGGGACGGTCGGCGTACTGGGTGTCCATGATCTGCTTCAGCCGGGCCTGGGTGCGCCACGGCTGGCCGGCGTAGGCGTACAGGTAGGCGACGTGGTGGCTGGGCTCATTGCCGTGCGCGTACCAGCCGATCAGGCCGGTGATGTCTTCCATGTGTTCGAAGATCGACGGGTCGACCTTGGCATCGAACACCTGGTCCAGGCGCGCCAGCAGCGTGTCGCTGCCACCGTGTGCGGCGGCCAGCCCGGCCACGTCCTGCGGCACGTACCACGAGTACTGCCACGCGTTGCCTTCCGTGTAGTCGGTGCCGTACCCGCTGGCCGACGGATCGAACGGCTCGCGGAAGCTGCCATCGCGCTTGCGGGCACGCATGAAACCGGTGCCCGCGTCGAAGGCATGGCGCCAGTTGCCGGCGCGCGTATCGAAGGTGGCCTGCACGTCCTTGCGGCCCATCGCTTCGGCCATGCGCGCGATGGTCCAGTCATCGAAAGCGTACTCGAGCGTCTTGCTCGCGGCCTCGCCTTCCTCGTCGATCGGCACCCAGCCCAGCTCGCGGTACTGCGCGATGCCATCGTAGGGGCCGTAGTTGGCGGTGGCGACCATCGCATCCAGCGCCTTGTCCGCATCGAAACCGCGGATGCCCTTGACGTAGGCGTCGGCGATCACCGGCACGGCATGGTAGCCGATCATGCACCACGTCTCCTGCCCGTGGAACGCCCAGACCGGCAACATGCCGTAGGCGCTGTGCTGCTGGTGGGCGATCAGCGAATTGATGAAGTCGCTGTTGCGTTTTTCCGGCTGCACCAGGGTGAGCAGCGGATGCAGCGCCCGGTAGGTATCCCACAGCGAGAACGTCGAGTAGTTCGTATAGCCTTCGGCCTGGTGGACCGCATTGTCCGAGCCGCGGTACTGACCGTCGGCATCCATGAACAGCGTCGGGCCGAGCATGCTGTGGTACAGCGCGGTGTAGGCGCTGCGGCGGTCATGCGCGGGCGCGTCGATCTCCACCGCCGACAGCGCCTGGGTCCACTGCTGTTTTGCCTCGGCACGGACGCGATCGAAATCCTGGTCCCTGGCCTCGGCGTCGAGGTTGGCGATGGCACCGGCCTCGCTCACCGAGGAGATCGCCACGGTGACCACCAGCGGCGCGTCCAGCACGCCAAAATCGAACGTGCCCACCAGTTGCCGCCCTTCGATCTGCGGGCGCTGGCCGGGATCGTTCTGCCCCGGCGGCGGGAAGCCCTTGTAGGCGATGTCGGTCTCGGTGTTGTGCAGCGCGTGCGCGGTCAGCGGACGCGAAAAACGCATCGCGAAATACAGCTGCCGCCCCGGTGCCCAGCCGCGGGTTTCGCGGAAGCCGGTGACCGTGCCATCCGGCTGCAGGCGCAACCGCGACCAGGAAATTTTGCCCGGGTAGTCGTACAGGCTGGTGCGCAGGTCCAGCAGCACGCGCGCCTTCTCGCCGCGCGGATAGGTGTAACGATGCACGCCCGTGCGCGCGCTGGCGGTGAGCTCGGCGCGCACCTTGTAGTCGTCCAGGGTAACCGCGTAGTAGCCGGGCTCGGCCGTTTCGTTGTCGTGGTGGAAACGCGAGGCGTAGCCGCTGCGCGGCGTGTCCGGATCGCCGCGGTCCAGGCCGGGGTCGCCGGTGAACGGCATCACCAGCACATCGCCCAGGTCCGAATGGCCGCTGCCGGAGAAATGCGTATGCGAGAAACCGACAATGCTGCTGTCGTCATAGCGGTAACCAGCGGCCCAGCCGTAGGCCTTCTCACGCGGCTGGATGCGCGTATCCGGGCTGAGCTGCACCATGCCAAAGGGGACCGTGGCGCCGGGATAGGTATGCCCTTCCCCGCCGGTGCCGATGAAGGGATCGACAGCGGCGTAAGCGCGCTCCCCGACCTTGGCCGGTGCGGCGGTGGCCATGCCCGCCGCCAAGATCGCCCCTACCGCGAGCCCCAACCACTGCACCGTCCCTTTCTTTGTCATGGCGTCGAATTTAGATCGATTCAGGTGATATCGATCCTAGCACCGTCGCGGCGACGCCGCATGTTGCGGTGCGGGTGCCCCGGCGCCGGCCTTCCCGGCCGGCACCGTGACTGCGCAGTGAGTGATGCACTGACCAACCCTGCAATCCTCAGCGCCCCCCTCTTCGTCCCCGCCGCGGTACGCCGATGCACGATGTCGTCGACATTGCATGGGCAGCTGTCCTTCCCGCTCGGCGGACGCTGAGCCGCTAGGCCAGTTCCACGGTCATCCGGGTCAGTGACTGCCCGAGCAGATGCAACCGGATCTGGTCCAGGCTGGTGAAGTAGCACGCCCTGTCCGCGCCGGCCAGCCGATAGATACCGCGCTTTCCACCGAGCAGGACGAATTTTTCCTGGTCCACCAGGTACTGGGCGACCGGCGGCACACCCTGAGCCTTGAGCCCATCGATGTCGATGGGTTCAAGGGCCTCCAGATCATGTAGTGCTGTGGTCATGGGAAACAACGTCTCGTCGGGAAGGTCAGGTTAGGCGCGGCGCAGGCAGCATCGCGTGGAATCATCGTGAGGACGGCGCGAGTGCGGCCGCCACGCCCGATGACCCATCCTGCACGATACCCGCCCGCACGTCCCTACAACGATTACGAAACGCAGCAGAACGTGGCTCCGACGGCTACGGGTAGTCCATCGTCAGCGTCACCGCGCTCCCGATCGTGCCGGGGGAGATGGCGCCGGTACGGATGTAACGCACCGCCAGATCGGGCGCTGGGAACGTGCCGGTCGGGGTCTTTGTCTGGGTCCAGCTTGCGCCCATGTTCTGCACCGCGTAGCTGCCGCCCGCGGGCCTGCGCAGCAGTTGCAGACGCACGCCGGCGCTGGTGGTGCTGCCCGGGATCGGCGTGAGCTGGTTGGAGGTGTTGCCGGTCGCCTGCGCGTCCTTCAAGGTGAAGCGGATCGGTACGCTGGACATGT
>Ga0213827_1001430_pt1 | contig 13733 bp, 16 predicted proteins | sample MC6MC0898MG_FD_180669 | JGI IMG/M metagenome (GOLD analysis project Ga0213827, IMG submission 180669) | Enriched soil aggregate microbial communities from Iowa State University, Ames, United States - MC6-MC0898-MG | ecosystem: Environmental > Terrestrial > Soil > Unclassified | place: USA: Iowa...
CCGGTGAAGTCGGTGGGCGTGGTGGGCGACGCGCGGGCTTATGAGTGGGTGATTGCGCTGCGGGCCGTGGAGACGATCGACTTCATGACCGCGCATTGGGCGCATCTGCCGTATGAGTTCCTTGGTACGGTTAGCAACCGGATCATCAATGAGTTGCGGGGGGTGTCGCGGGTTGTCTATGACATCTCGGGGAAGCCGCCGGCGACCATTGAGTGGGAATGATCCTGCTGGTTGATAGAGCTGAATGAAAAGAGCGCTTCGGCGCTCTTTTCATTTCTGGCAGCACGCTTTGTCCGTCTCGTCTTATCGAGTCGGCACAGGGATGCTGCCGTTCAAGGCTGGAATCCTTGAAAACACGTCAGCCATGAAATCCATGAACACGATAGCCCGCGTGGGAAGCAGCCTATTGGCGACGTAGACCATCTGCACGGGGACAGGGGGAGCCGTATGGTTGCTGAGAATGAACTGCAATCTGCCGCTGTTCAGTCCGTCCTGAAAGAGCCACGCAGGTCCATGTGCCACACCCAGGCCCGCCGCAACCGCTGCACTCACGGCGTCGGGCGAGTTGACCCTGAGCCTGCCGCTGATCGGAATTTCCGCGTCCCGGAATCGCCAGGTCGCCCCGGACGACAGCAAGGTGTAGATGATGCAATCGTGGTCGCGTAGATCATCCGGGGTCTGCGGAACTCCACGTTTGGCCAAGTAGTCCTTGCTGGCGACGAACACCCGTTCATACCTTCCAAGAGGCCGCGCGCGCAGGGCGCTGTCCTCCAGCTGTCCTATGCGGATCGCGAGTTCGGTGCCTTCATTGACCAGGTCTACGTATCGATCGTTGAGTTGGAGATCCAGGTTCAATTGAGGGTAGCGCTCCAGGAAGGCCGGCACATGCGGCAGCACAAACGCATGTGCGAGAGCTGTCGGACAGGCTACGCGCAAGAGCCCTGATGGGTCGACGTTGCTCCTGAAGGACGATTCGGATTCATCCACCGCATCCAGGATGCGCCGGATGTCCGCGTAGTAGCGTTCGCCCTCCGGCGTCAAGGACAACTTCCGCGTAGACCGGTGGAGCAAGCGCGTCTGCAGATGATCCTCCAGAGCTGCTACATAGCGGCTCACATTGGGCTGCCCCAACCCTAGATCCCGCCCTGCTGCCGAAAAGCTCCCGGTTTCCACAGCACGCGCAAAGCATGTCATCAAAAGAAATCGGTCCACGGCGCCGCCTCTATTCATGCCTGATCTGCATGAATTATATGCGAACAGACAGTCTTATCTGCTGTAAGGCATGAGCGCATATTTCTCCATGTCGACCACGGTGGTCGTCATTCACCGGAGAATTAAAATGGCGCGCTTGCAAGGTAAACGTACTCTCATCACTGGCGGCACCAGTGGCATTGGGCTGGAAACGGCAAAGCAGTTCCTGGCGGAGGGCGCTCGCGTGATCGTAACGGGCGTCAACCCCGATTCGATTGCAAGGGCCCAGGCCGAACTGGGCCCGGAAGTGCCGGTGCTGCGCGCCGACTCGGCCAGCGTTGCTGCACAAAAGGAGCTGGCAGAAGCCATCAAGGAACACTACGGCCAACTCGACGTTGCCTTCCTCAATGCCGGCGTATCCATCTGGCGGCCCATTGAGGAATGGACGGAAGACATGTTCGACCGCATTTTCGACATCAACGTCAAAGGGCCGTACTTCCTGATGCAGGCGCTTTTGCCGGTCTTCGCAAATCCTGCTTCCGTCGTGTTGACCACTTCCGTCAGCGCGCATGCAGGCGCAGATCGCTCGTCGGTGTATGCCGCAACGAAGGCCGCATTGCTGAACATGTCGAAGACGCTCTCGACCGAACTGCTGGGCCGCGGCATCCGTGTCAACGCAGTGAGCCCTGGCCCCGTCGAGACTCCGCTTTACGACAAGGCCGGTATTCCGGAAGCTTATCGCGAGCAGGTTAACAAAGCGATCGCGGCAACCATTCCGCTTGGCCGCTTCGGTACCTCCGACGAGGTGGCCAAAGCAGTGCTGTATCTGGCATCGGACGAGTCGCGCTGGACGGTCGGCTCTGAAATCGTCCTGGACGGCGGCCGTCTGCTGAACGGCTAAGCGCGCCGCTCAACAAATGCGCGAACGCCACATCGCCTGGGCTGAGCCAATCGGGTACTGAGCGCCCGCCTCAGGACCTAGCGGCGAACCAGTCCAATCCGGGCTGTGCAAACAGCGGCGCTCGGGAAACCTCTGCCGCTGTTTCCACTTGATAAACCATCCAGAGCCACTAAAAGCAATGAACGCTCTTACGCTGATAAGCCACCCACTGTGCCCATTCGTACAGCGCGCCGCGATTGTGCTTCTTGAAAAGGCCGTCCAATTTGATCGGATAAATGTCGATTTGGCAGCCAAGCCAAGCTGGTTCCTGGCAGTTTCGCCAACCGGCAAGGTCCCCGTGCTCAAGGTGCGCCAGGACGATGCGGAAGATGCGATGCTGTTTGAAAGCATGGTCATCTGCGAGTACCTGGAAGAAACCCAAGGTGGCGCGCCGATGTACCCCGTCGATGCGCTATCCCGTGCCCGCCAGCGGGGTTGGATCGAGTTTGCGACATCCGCCCTTGCCGACGCCTGGCAGTTTCTCAACGCTACCGACCGTTCGACGGCGGATGCGAAACAGGCGGCATTGAGGGGCGCGCTTGAGCGACTGGAGGCGGAGCTGGAGTCCGGACCCTATTTCGCTGGCACTGCCTTCACGATGGTCGACGCGGTGTTCGCACCACTCTTCAGATATTTCGACGTCCTTGACCCGATGGTTTCGCAGCCGATCTTCGAAAACCTTCCGCGTGTGTCGGCATGGCAATCGGCGTTGGCGGCCAGGCAAAGCGTCATCGCCGCCGTGGGGGAGGACTACGCAGAGCGGTTCCGGCAACACCTTCGTCTGCACCAGTCGATCCACGCGGGTTGATCGACGGGCGACGGGCCGGCAGGCGATGTGCTGCGATGTCCGCATCTGGCCGAAACGAACGTAGGGCTAGAGGGATGGCAACACTGTACCGCGACCGTGTACGCACGAGCACCAGCCCCGAGTCTCAGTAGGCGGCCGCCTTTCCCCTGCGGCTGACGGACCCATCTGGATGCACACGCAGCAGACAATCCGCAGCCTCTATTGTCTCGAATCGATGTGCAATCTGAATGACAGTGAGTGACATCTGCTTGAGATGAGCATTGATGCTCTGCTCAGTTTCTGCATCCAGATGGCTGGTCGCTTCGTCTAGAAGGAGGGCTTGGGGCTGTTGGTAGATCGCCCGGGCCAGCATGATTCGCTGGCGCTGTCCTCCGGACAAGGTCGATCCCATGTCACCAACCGATGTTCGATAGCCCATCGGCATTCTTGAAATGTCATCATGAATGCAAGCGGCTTGGGCTGAGTGCTCGATCTGCTGCTGCGGAGCCCCTTCCTGGAATAGGGCTATGTTCTCAGCCAGACTCCCCTGGAAAAGCGCGTCATCCTGCATGACGCATCCAAACATGCGCCGGGCCTGGGTCGGACCAAGATGGCTCAAAGGGATGCCATTCAATAGGATTTCCCCACTGTTGACCGTCAGCAGTCCGACAAGGAGCTTGGCGATCGTGCTCTTGCCTGTACCCGACGCACCGGTGATAGCAGTCATCTGACCCGCTGGGATAATGGCGTTGGCGTTGTTCAACACCCATGGCTGATTGTCTGCATATCTGAAGCAGACGTTGCGGAGCTCAACCTCAACGGGTTGAACGCGCGCGCTCAAAGGTTCAGCGGGCTCCTTCTCAGCGGGTGCAAGAGCAATGTCAGCAACTCTTTCCGCATGTGAGCCGAGCAACGCGAGTTGGATTGCGTACTCGGAAAGCGCACTCAGGCGCGAGATGAACTGCTCTGAGTACGAGGCGTAAGCAATCAACATCCCGGCAGTGAATCGTCCCTCCATCACCAGTGATGCGCCGATTGCGAGAGCACCAAGCCTGCCTACAGACAGCAGGACGCCACCCCAGGATGCGTAGGACAAGCTCGTACGCTGAACGGCAATGGATGCTGCGATGGCTGCTGCGCTTCGGTTCGCAAAGCGGGACGATTGCCAGCCCGTCTTCCCGAAAAGCTTCAGAGTCTGCGCACCGCGGATGGATTCAAGCAGCATGGACTGCCGGCGCGCGTCTTCGGTCAAGGAGGAAACCGTTGCGTGTTGCAGTCGCTTCACGTAGAGGGCCCTGACGCCTACATAAGCCAGCGCTGTGAGGCTTGTAAATGCGCCTAGAAGTGGGCTGTAGACAAACAGCATGGCTCCTGTTGCAAGGGCCATGACACCATCTAGTATCCCAGCGACCAACTGCGTGCTTATGGCCTGCTGTATTGTGTTTAGAGACGTGAATCGCGATGTTATGTCACCCAGGCTGCGACTTTGGAAGTACTGGGTAGGTAGGCGCAGCAGCCTGGCGAACACGCCCGAGCTCCATCCAATATTGATCTGGCTGCTCAGCCAAACAATTGCCCAGGACCGCAGCCAACCCAGCAGCAGCTGAAGAAGGGCGAGAAGGCTCAGTCCCACTATGACAACCGGAAGCAGGGCACGGTCCCCATCGGCGAGTACACGGTCGATGACTATCTGGAAGCCTTGGGGTGAAGCGAGCGCCATGAGTTCCAACGCTACTGAAAGAAGCCCCAGGTTGACCAGCGCTGGTCGGAGACCAGAGATCGGCCCAATGAGTGACCTCAGACGAAGACTACTGCGCCCTTGGGTCTTCTTGAGATCGGGTCCCTTCAAGAGCTCGATTGCCACCCCTGTGAAGTGCCGGCCAAGCGCCGCCCAGGAAATCTCCACGCGGCCTTGGGATGGATCCAGAATCACGACTTTCCTCGCCTGCACCTTTTCCAGTACAACGAAGTGATCCATGTTCCAATGCAGAACTGCGGGCAGTATGAGCTGATCCAATTCATCTGGCTCAGCCCGAAGAGGGCGCGCCACAAGGCCCTTTCGCTCCGCAACATCGCTGATATCAGATACCGACATTCCTTGCGGATAGGATCCGGCGAATGCCCTGAGCTGTTCCAGAGAAAGCCGATGGCCATGGTGATCAAGTACCATGGCCAAGCAGGCCAGGCCGCACTCGTTGGCTTCACTCTGGTAGAAGATCCTCACCGGACGCTTCATCCATTGACGCAATAGATCGCCGGGTGTTGGGTTGAATGCTGTGGAGTTGGCGACTTGCATGATCAGTCCTGTATAGACGCTCGGAATGCGGTGATCGGCTCAAGTAGCCAAGCGATGATTGAGCGATCCTCCAACAGAAGCGCGGCTTCCAACTGCATCCCGGGAACCAGCGCTCGCTGCTCGCCCTCAGTCACGATCTGCTGCCTCTCCAACGACGCGATGGCTCTGTACATTGGCTGCGCTGGCGGCTGCTGGCCAAGCAGCGCTGACAGCTGTGCAGGTTGAGTCGGGGTTTCGGAAACCTGTTCGACGACCCCGTATTGAACCCCATATTTTTGATAGGGGAATGCCGCATAGTGCATGGCAACCTTGGTGCCTCGATGAACAAAGCCTATTGCCGTGCTGGGAATGAAAATTTCCGCTTTCAGCGTTGTGGGTGTCGGAATGAGAGAGACAATAGGTTGCCCCGGCTCAACATAGTTTGCCGGCTGAACAAGAACGGAGCTGACTAGCGCGTCTGATTGAGACCTCACCACCAACTCAAGCTCGCTCTGATCCTGGGCGAGGCTGGTGCGTAATCTCGCTTGCTCTCGCCGCAGATCGTTCAACTTGAGTTCCGAATCGATTTCCAGACTCGTCAGCTTGCGGCTTGTTTCGCGCTGCTGTTGAGAGATCTCGTCAAGCTGCCGATGCAGGCCTGATGTCTGCGCCCGGGTATCCAGAAGCGCACTTTCGAGGTCCTGGACTTGATACTCAGCCACAAATCCATCCTTCAAAAGTGGACGCAGCTTTGTCAGTGTCCGCTGCTTCTGCTCAGCGGCCTGCTGCTGATAGCCAATCTGCTGACGAAGATCCGATGCCTGGGCGAGAAGAGATTTGACACGCTCCCTCAACTGATGCTTCTCACTGATCAGCGCTGCCTCGGTAGCTGCGACGCTCGCGTGGACCGAAGTGATTTGATTCTCAATGTCCTCCTCGACTCTGGCATGCACGCCACCCCCGCGGGTGTGCATTTCGCTGGATAGCCGCAGGATCGGATCTCCCTTTCGAACGTGTTGGTGCTCTCTGACGTATACCTCTGAGACGGTTGCGGATCGGCGCGCTAGAATCCGGCTTTCGCCCGTATCAGTAACGAGATGACCAGATACCTGTTCCCGGCGAGCATAGTGAGCATGGAATGAAAACACGAGTGCGGCCAGGCACGCCGCAGTGGCGCTAACACCAGCTGCGAAGTGCGCCTTTGGCGTTGAAACGATGACCGTGCCAAACTGGTCTGCATGAGCAGACTCGGCTTCCTTGCGAAACAGTTCCATTGATCAGTTCTGCTGGGCGTGATGGCAGTGCCGGCTAGAGAGGGAGGAGGGGGGCGCCCCCTCCCTTAAAACCTAGCGACAGCTGATTCGGTTGAAGATGCCTTGAGTCAAGGGGAACGGCTGCTCAATGCCATGTGACACGACTTCCGCGAGGTCCGGAACAAATAGAAACTGCGGGGCACTCTTGAGGTTCCTTAGATCTTCCTTCACATGCAGGGACTGATCCCAACCGAAGATGGGCATGTCCCGAATGGCCCGGGGAGCATCCGGATCGGGCTGGTGCCACGACGGCTGCGTAAAGTCATCTACGTAGACAAGGGACGAGTACGAACCGCTGCCCTTGTCGGCGATGAACCAAGCCTTGAAGCCCCGGGATCGGTCTTCCAGAGTGACTCCAAGTGTGCTCCCTGTTCCAGGCATTGTTAGCGGCTGGATTCGAGCGTGCAGTGCAGGATTGCCGGAGTAAACGTACTCCGCTACCGCGCTTCCACACTCCGCAGCTGAGGCGCCGGTCGACATCAGCAGCCCTGCGAGTACGCACGCGGCTAGCTTGGCTTTCATGGAATTTCTCCTGTGACTTCTGTGGGAGCTCAAGGTTGACGCTGCGGAGGGCCAACGATGACCGTACCGCCGGTGCCGCCGCTTGAACCTCCGCCACCTCCTCCAGAGTGGCCACCACTGCCGGCGCCCCCCGTACTTCCATCGGGCGGTGCCGTGGTTCCGGTGGAAACGCTGGTGAAGCCGAGCACCGTAACCTTGCCGTTGTAGTCGGATACAACCGGAGACGACCATTGCGTGCTGTTGGGCCCGAGATGGTGCTTGATCTCCACGTAGTCGTCGATCAGAAGGGTAGTCGGAATCGTTCCGGCTTGGCGGCCCGCAGCCCATCGAGATTCGAAGTTGCGAATGTCGTCGTACATCGCTGCGATCTGATCGTTCGTACTCGATCGATCGAGCGCTCCATGACCCAGGTAGTCCCAAGTATTAGCGTCGTACTGGTACAGGCCTTGAACGTTGGAGTTGGTAGGATTGCTGGTCATCGAACCCAGGGAGCTTTCATAAAACGCCTGGTTGACTGCCATTCGAATCTCTGGAGCCAGCATGTTGTGCGCTTTCCCATAGTCCACGATCTGGCCCAGTGTCGCTGCCTGAGCGTCGGAAAGGCTAGCATTGAACTTGACTGTGTTGCCTGCCGGAGTTTTGTAGGTACGACCTCCGGAAACGCTTGCTTCTTCTTCCTTGCTAAGCGGACGCATGTTTGTATCTCAAAGGTTAGTTGAATGCCCGGGGGAGCGGCCAGCCGAGGTTGAGACTGGCCGCTCCCTGCGTGCTCAGGCCTTCAGTCCTTCTGAAGGTGCGACTCGGACAGCTTGGCGAGTGGAAAAGTTCGTCGAATATTCGATGCGCCAAGGACGGCAAAGTTCTGTGCTGCTTTGCAGATGCGTCAAGCTAGGCCGCATGATGGCAGCGTTGCAGTGAAGACGCGTGTCGGCCGGAGTCGGGGAGGGAAGCTCTCGTGGCGGCATCGATGCTCGACTGGCCGCGGGTTCGATTAAGCTCGATCACGCAGATTCAACATCTATCGCAAGTCGTCGCGCCCGCCAACTTCCGCTAGCAACCATTGCGCGAACGTCTTCACTGGGCCCGTCGTCAGGCCTATCGGTTCGGGCAACACCAGGCAGAACGTCTTGGACACCGCCTCGCCTTGCGGCCATGGCGCAACCAGTCGACCTTGCGCCAGCTCTTCCTCGACGTAGAGGCGTGGCACCAGTGCGACCCCGAGGCCTGCAAGCGCGGCCTCAATCAACATCGCATGGAGGTCGTACCTTGCGCCCACTGCTGGATTGGTGAGGGTTATACCCACGCTCTCGGCATAGCGCTGCCAGGCATCGGGACTCTGTCGCCGGTGTAGCCGCGGCAGTGTCTCCAGCGAAGCGGTTCGGTGTCCCTTCTTGATCAGCGTGGGATCGCACACCGGCAACAGAACTTCCTGCAGCAGCGGGTAGGTCCGCATGCCCGCCCAGGCCGGATGCTCAAAGTGCACGGCGGCATCGAATCCACTTCCAGCCAGGACGAATGGCTCTATGCGCTGGGAAAGGTGCACGGTGATGTTTGGATGCGCGCGGCTAAACGCCGGCATGCGAGGTATGAGCCATCGCATCGCGAAGGTGGGCGTGACGGCAATGTCCAGACTTACGGCGTTCTCCGGCTGGCCCATCAGGTACTGACTGTCCCGGTCCAAACGCTCCAGTGACTCCCGAACCTGGGCAGCGTAGCGCGCGCCATTGGGCCGGAGGCGGACGCGATTGCCGACCCGCTCAAACAAGGGCACACCCAGAAAGGACTCCAGCCTGCCGATCTGGCGGCTGATGGCCCCCTCGGTCAGGGAAAGCTCCTCGGCCGCTCGCGCGAAGCTGCCGTGGCGGGCGGCAGCCTCAAAGGCGATCAGGGCGGTGCTACTGGGAATCTTCCTGCGCATGGGGCTCCAGCGTGAACTTTTGTCACTGAAGCATACCGAATAATCGATTTGTCGGGCGACAGGCAAGGCCTAGCATGATGAAACATCAACGATATGCCCAGGCGCACCTGCCGGGCGAGGAGTGTTATCTGTGATCTATACCGTCGAATGCAGCTATTCCGACCCCGCGACCGAGGGGGAATGGAACGACTTCTACAGCCTGCATAAACTGCCGGCGCTGATTTCCCTGCGGGGGTTCCACACCTCGCAACGCTTCAGGGCATGCGGTGCGGGTTGCCCAACCTACCTTGCCCTTCACTCGATAGATGGCTTGGAGATCCTGCAGGGGGAGGAATATGCCCGGAAAGGCGGAGGTAACTTTGCTCGCTGGCAGCAGCACATCACTGATTGGCATCGCAATCTATACCGTGGCTTGGATCGGGCCCCGGCCGTCGAACAGGGCAACTATCTGCTGGTGAGTCGCGTCGGCCCTGAGCCGCTCATTGCGATGGGGACTGTCCCCGAGGGCCTGCATGCCGTTGCACTGGACCACGCGCCCGCAGCGATCTGGCTGGCGCGCCTCCCGCCTGGTAGTTCGCCCGTCGTTGAACTCCTGCCGGGTGGCGTGCACGCGTATGCACCCATGACAGCGCAACTCAAGAGTGTGGCGGTTGAAGGCCAACAGGGATCGGAGCAGCGCTCACATGCCTAGCCTCACGATCTGCTTCACCGCGGAACGGATGCCGGCGGACGACAGTCTGGCCGCGCTGACTGAGCGATGCGCGATGCTGTGTACGGACGTGCTTGGTGCTGCGTTGGACAACGTCCACATCCTCTACCTGGCTGCGCGTCAGGGGCGCGGCCATCCGGCGTCCGCGGAACTGGCCTACCGCCTGGGACCGGGGAGGACGCCCGAGCTCATGGATGAATTCATGCGGCAGCTGGATCGGGCCATCCAACAACAGGCAGGACTGACGGCGCGCATCCGATGCTTTGGCTACGCCAGTGATTCAATCCACGCACGCAACTGACCAATGCCATGAACGCATCCACCATTGAACGGGCTCTGCCCACGCTTCAGATCGGTGACTTCCAGATCCAAGCGATCAGCGACGGCCATCTGACCGCCAGTCTGGATCTGCTCTCCCACATCGATCCGGCCAACGCCATGCGGCTGCAGCTGCAGGCTGGGGTCAACGATCCCTCATTGATCCACATCAACTGCTATCTGGTGAGAGGAAGGGGGCGCACTATCCTCATCGACGCTGGCGCCGGCGGGATCAATGGATGGGGAGGGGAGTTGAGGGTCAATCTGCTGCGAGCGGGTGTGCGACCCACTGATGTGGACACGATCCTGCTCACACATGCCCATCCTGACCACATTGGCGGTCTGCTCGATGCTCAAGGTGATCCTGTCTTCCCCAATGCCGAGCTACTCATACACCCCCGAGAGCTGTCCTTCTGGGAGGACGACGGCAACCTTGCCCGCAGCGGTGACCGCGCACGAGGCAACTTCCTGCTTGCACGGCAGGTATTCGTCGGGTATCGCCACAGGCTGCGCTTGTTGGCCGAAGGCGATGTTCTGCCCGGTATCAGCATAGTCCCACTGCCGGGCCATACCCCAGGTCACACAGGCTATCGAGTCGATTCGGCGGGCCGGACTGCCTTGATCTGGGGCGATATCGTTCATTTTCCGCACATCCAGATTGCCCGCCCCGACGTATCCATTGCATTCGACCAGGATGCGCAGCGGGCTGCAGCGGCCCGTTCAACGCTTCTGGATATGGTCAGTACAGATCGGTTGATCGTGGCCGGCATGCACTTGGGTGAGATGGGGTTTGCTCGCATCCAGCGCATCGGTAGGGGTTATGCCTTCACCTACGCCGGATGAAGAAGGACTGATCGTTGTAAAGGCAGCGTCTGCTTCTGGCCGGAAGCGGACGCCGACTGCTGAACCGGGATGCGGGACGGTGTTGCGGCTGCAGTATTGATCAGCCTGCAGGCATGTAGGCACTGGATGCAGGCAAACCTGGATTTCCCGATTTGCGCGTAAGGATTGGCGCAGGTGCCGCGAAAGATCTCTTTCAGTGCTGGAATCGCTTTCGATTGAAGGCGAGAGGCATCGCGATTGTGCGGTGTGGCTTGCACAAACATCCAAAACCGCAGTCCTAAGGGTCGAGGATTTACCCCTCAGCCAGGAAGCGACCGATGTCACCTTCGCCCTCTCGCGGGCCATCCCAATCAGCTTCGAAGCCTCGACTTGACATGATGTCGCGCAGCTTATCGAGCGCCTGATCGAAGGCTAGTTTGTCACGCTCATACTCACTGATGCCTGCATGACTGTTGTAGGCCAAGGTGTGAGCACGAAGCAAATGATCACGAGCAAGGATTCGATCTCGCATCACTTCGATCAAGCCCCGGGGGTCTGAACTGGCGTCGTGTTGGGCAAGCTGCTCTTTAATGCCCGTAGTGGCTTCTCGAACCTTCTCAAGATGCGCTTCGACGGCTTGAATCTGAGCGTGCTCCGCTGCTGAACTGAACACTTTTCCGCTGGCGGGTCCAAACCGACAGCGCTGTCGATCAAAGTCAATTCTGTACTGGCCCCCGTCCGTCTTCTGATACTCCGCTTGAGGGTCAACGCGGTGGAGGTAGATTGCCTCCTCACCAAGGTCTACCAGAGCCAAGAAAACCGGGATGTCCAGATTCTTCCAGTACGCGAGCTGCTGCGAACCGACGTACCGACTGTCCACTTCTTCCTTCGACGTGCACTTGATCTGAAAAGCAACGAACCGGCCAGTGCTCTCACAATCGTCGCCAAGGATCTCAACCTGGGCATCAACGCCAATGTCGACGTCAAACAGACGGCAGGGCCAGCCCAAGACCTTGGCGACTTGATAGGCGAAGAAGAATTCACCTGCATGCCCAGTAGCGGCTGTTTCTGGATACTTCATTTCGTGGCGGCAAGATAAGGGTTCGTCAATATCGCACATCCGCCGCCCCGGCTGCCGAACTGAAGAACTTCATTGCACGCCTGATTCAAACCGAAAGGTGCAGATGCAGGCTGCCATCGTCCTGCCAGCCGCCGCCCAGTGCCTCAAACAGATCCACCTGCGAGAACGCAGCTTGCCTGTCCGACTCACATTGACGGGCGCCGCCGCTGTCGCTGGCCTGCATGGAATGGAAGTCTTCGACTTCTCCCTCATCCTCATCCTGCTGGGGCTGGGCTCGAACTTCGGATTTCTGGGCGCGTCGGCACTGGTGTTGAAATGCCATGGAAACGTGGACAAGCGGCGTGTCCAGGCATTCAACTATTTCCTGATCTTTGCGGTGAGGCGGTCGGCTCGTTCCTGTCAGGATGGATCCTGGCGCGCCATGGCTGGCATGTTGTCCTGTGGTCTTCGTTCGTCCCACTGGCGATGGCCATGGCTGCTCTGTTGGGAACCGCCAGGGGCAGCTCGCGGGAGCGGAGCTGATTCCGCGGCATAACCAGGATCAACGCGTGCGCCGGGAGGGGCTGCCAAGGGCGGCTGGCTTGCGCAGGTATGTCCGCTTCTGGCCGGAAGCTGACCTTGGGTGATGCCTCACTGGATCAAGTCTGCTGCTCGTTTGCTCGCGTGGACTCAATCACTCAGGCCTGACCTCCCGGCAAGCCCACTCAGCCAACCCCCGGCAAGCCAGAAACAGCCCATCCACAACCCCCTCGTCCAAATGCCGTTCCGGCTCCGCTGCCACCCGGCAGCGGTCGGCCGAATGCAGCACCTCCAGCACCGTCAGCAACCCCACCAACGCGCGCTCGGTTCTTGCCAGGCTCACGCGGCGACCGGGTGACACGTCGTTCTCCGGCCAGGGCAGCCCATCAGCCCCCTCGCATCCGCGCATCCGCTTGAGAATGCCCAAGAAGGTGCTCAGGTCCGGCAGTGGGGTGTCGTCGTTGATGGGCTCAACAGCGGCGTACGAAGAGAAGGTCTCGGATTCGTTCATGGCGTCGGTTTCCTTGGCTGTGCTTAACAGCGCCACCGCGTAGGCGGGGTGGCGGACGATGCGTGGCTGCAAACCGGGACGAAGTAGTGCCATGACCGGTGGGCCAGAAGACCCCCACGCACCGCCCGCCATAAAGGCCGACGGATTGCCCGCCGGCGCCGGTTAAGGACGGCGCCGACGGGCAAGCGTAAACAACAGGCACATCGAACGTCACGGGTTTGCAGACCCGGCCACCCGTTGTCGGTGGCGCGCCATGGTGTTTGCACCGTCGCTCCGAATGCCAATAGAAATTCGCGAAGAAATCGCGGGATTCGAGAGCGAAGACCTATTGTTGCACGCACCATTCGTGCAGCACGCGACGCCACAAGACGCATTCGTGCAGATGCTCTGCTTATTGCGAATCAAAGTGGCGCAATCGCCTATGTCGCAAGCGAATAGCGCGACGGCGTTCTTTGCAACAGTTCTTAGTCCGCAACGAATGGCAACGCTATCTGATTAGCCGCATGGCCCGAAAAGCGGTCCAAAGCCGACATCGCCAGGGACCATCAGAAACCTCAACCAACGCCGTCCTCAACGGCCGCCGCATTCCCCACCAACAGCTCAATCATCGCCCGCGCCGCCGCCGACTGCCGCCGATGCGGCGCATAGATCACCGAGAACGGCCGCGATCTTCCCCGCAGCTGCGGCAGCACTTCGACCAGCTGCCCACGCTGCAACCGCTCGCGCACGATGAACTCATAGCTTTGGCAGATGCCGATGCCCTGTTCGGCCAACGACACCACGCCCAGCACATCGTCGGAGGTCTCGATGGACGAACGCGGCAGCCA
>Ga0213827_1001431_pt1 | contig 13727 bp, 11 predicted proteins | sample MC6MC0898MG_FD_180669 | JGI IMG/M metagenome (GOLD analysis project Ga0213827, IMG submission 180669) | Enriched soil aggregate microbial communities from Iowa State University, Ames, United States - MC6-MC0898-MG | ecosystem: Environmental > Terrestrial > Soil > Unclassified | place: USA: Iowa...
GTCTGGGGTGTTCAGCCTGCGAAGGACAGGGTGGGTTGGAGCCAGCCTCGTTCAGCCATGGAAACGGGGGTGCCGTCCCCTACCACCACGTGATCCAGGAGCCGGATGCCGACCAGGTCCAGGGCCTGCTGCAGGTGGCGGGTGATCTCGCGATCTGCGGCTGAGGGTTCGGCGCTGCCGGAGGGGTGGTTGTGGCTGACGATCACCGCTGCGGCGTTGTGGAGCAGGGCACGGCGGACGACCTCCCGTGGATACACTGCCGCCGCATCGATGGTGCCGGTGAACAGTTCTTCGTAGGCCAAGGTCCGGTTGCGGGTATCGAGAAACAAGGCGGCGAACACCTCGTTCGGGCGGGAGCGAAGCCGCTGTTTGAAATAGCGGCCGGCCGAGCCGACGTCGCGCATGCTGTCACCTCGATCGAGTTGCGCACGCAGGTGACGGTTGGCCAACTCCAGGGCGGCGACCAGCTTGCAGGCTCTTGCCGGCCCAAGTGCGGGCAGTTTGGTAAGCGACTCTGCATCCCTGTCCAGAAGTTGCCTGAGCGGGCCATGTACGCTCAGCAGCAGGCGCGCGCTTTCCAGCACGTCCAAGCCGCGGCAGCCCGTCCCCAGGAAGAGGGCCAGAAGCTCGGCATCCGACAGCGCGCCTGGTCCGCGTGCCAGCAGCTTCTCACGAGGACGATCTTCCTTTGGCCACTGTTTGATTCCCATGCGGTCAGTGTTTGCCTGAGCCGTACGGATGACCATAGGCCGCCGCCCCGCTCTCCGGTAGGAATACGACCTTAATGGCCGCGCTTCCTCTCAAGCTGCTGACCCTGTGCTCCTGCGGGAAGCCCCACAGAAAACTAGGGCGATGCGCCGTAGAAATCGGAGTATTCCTATGACCACGCTGCCGGGTCGTCGGTAGCATTCCACTCTCTGTCGCGCCAGCAACCAACGTGAGCTTCCAGGCCTATTGGCCTGGATGCTTGAGTGCGGCATCAGCAAGGAAGGGTCTTATGTCGAAAATCATTCATTTAGGGCTGGTGGGGATGATCGGTTTCGCCCTCATGGCAGGCCAGGCGCACGCGACGGCAGTGCGTTGCGAGACCTGCAGGATCGACGGCGACTTCCGTGCCGAAGCGGTCCGACTCGGCGCAGGAACGCATCTGGTCTACAACGTCGGCGCCAATGCCATTCAACAGTACTACGTGGGGTATGAGAGCACCGGCGGCGGCGACGGAGGTACCGTGCCGCGTGCTGCGAAGGGCGCTGGCGTCATGGTCAAGAAGCAGACGCCGCCCGCGGCAGCGGTGGAGGAGGTCGGTCGCGCCAATCGGGTCATGGTGGAGGGCGGAGGGACGCTGCGGCCGACCTTCGTTGTTCCCATCGACGTGCTTGGGCTCAATCCCAGCGCGCGTAACAAGACGGCATATGATTATGTACAGGACTACAACCTGCGCGCGATGGTTGAGTCCGCCACGGGCAACGTAAACGTGATCTCGCAGGTTGTGGGCGCCAATGTGCTTACCGCCGTGACTGACCTGATCCAGCTCGCCTCAAACTACACGGGGCTGCGCGACCAGGCCAGGCTGATGTTCAAGGTTGTCTTCAAGGACGGGTCGTACGTGACAATCATCGTCAATCTCGAGCATCAGAACGGTGCAACCGAGAACGGTAGCGAGCGCACGGCTGCAGGTCAAAAGATCCCGACGGATATCCAGGAAGTCCAAGGGGAATGGACGGACTACGGCGGCGAAAACCTCGGGCGCATGTCGGATCACATGCAATCGTTGGGAGCCAATATGATCACGTCAGGTCCGACCAGTGGCTTCATTCGAGCCATTTCGTGCAGCGGAAGCGGTGCTGCCAAGACCTGTGTCGTCGAGTACATGATCCGCTAGGGTCCGCAAACAGCGATCACCGACTGGCGCAGGGTGCTTCCTCGTTTAGGTGCCGTAGTCGGTTCCTCTCTCTAATACGTCCGTTGCTCGGTTGGATGGAGCCCGCGGAAGGACTCGCCGTATTGAACTTCGATCGCTCCCGATCAATGCACAGATCCCGCGCCCTACATCGGACAAGTAGCGTCTCGGCCCCCCTTCCCAGAGGTCTCGGGAAGAGAGGGGATTCTCTCTCAACGCCTGCTGCTCTATAAAATGATGCCCATGGAAGACTGGCTTATCATTCTTTGCCATGCGGCACTCCGCTCCGGAGATCATTGCGGTGAGAGTCGAACTACTTCAGCACCCCGCTGCGTCTTTAAAGTTCAGGCCGCCGGAGTTTGGGTTTACGCCAATTCCAGCCTTGCGCGTAGCCTGCCGCATGTAGTCGTCGCATACGATTACTGATGGCCGCTCTGCCATCCTGAAAATATGTGCGTCGCCAACTGCGGTGCTATCGAATACCAATTGAGCTCCGCCAACCAGTGACGGCATTTCCATTTCTTCGGCGGTACGCTCGTCAAAGAGAAGCTTGGTCTTGAACCTTGATCGCTTTCGATCCAGTGCGGCAACTTCACGGACGACGTCGCAAAGATAGTGTGTCGGACCTTCACTTCCGTCAGGAAGAATGTAATCGCACTCAGTGAACGCAAAGGCGTCAGGATCAACATCCTCAAAGACCCGCTTCAACCGCTCTGACACCAACCAGTAGCCGCTGTACCCTCCCTCAAGGTCGCGTGGTGGCCTGGTTCTGCCAATGGAGTGGCTAAGCCTCGGCCTTTCCGGGAACTCCGGAATTCCGCCCAGTGGTGGCCTGATGATCAGCGAAGGCGGGGTGAGCAACACTGCCTCGTTCTCAATGGTGACGTTTGTTCCAGGGCCGCCGCCCCGTACGTCGGGGCGAAGAACATAAAACTCGCCGGCAGGCACAGCGCTTTCACTTTTCATTTCAAGTCTCCTCCCGACAACCGTTGTGTTCATGGATGGTGCTATCACCGGCGGTCATCATGCCTATCACCGAGGCCAAAGATCAGTAGTCCGCTGCATACGTGAAGTGGAGGCCGTTCGAACCGGGCGTCAGTCCTGTGTCTGCATCGCGATTGGAATCGCCCGGGAAGGCATCACAGACGATGATCGACGGACGCTCTTTCATGCAGATAATGGGCCAATCCGTCATGCCGACCAACAGAAAGCAGATCATCAGCGAGGGAGTGTCAGCAGCGTGCCCTCGTTCTCGATCCGGACATTGGTTCCCGGTCCTCCGGCTCGCAGGCCCGATCGAAGCATGCAGAGCTCGTTCTTCTTCGGAGCATCTTCATCTTTCATTTCAAGCCCTTATCAAGAGAGCGCGACGTCGGCGCAACCTTGCGTCGCCTGCAGTTCGCCAAGCAGGTACGACGGTGCCAGATAGTGGCAGCCAGAGCAGAAAATGAGAACCACTGGCTTTGCTATCGTGGGTTCAACGGGTTTCACGTCGGCCTGTAACGGCGTCGGCGCCAAGGCGCCGCTCTCAGAGTGTTGACCAACCGCCGATATCGCGTGTTCCGCATCGGCCGGTGCCTAGCCAATGTGTCTGAAATGACACTGCCCACCGGTCGACGGCAAAGAAGCCCATCCGCACCGGTCATCTAGGTCGGAGCGGGCGCGCGACCTCCGGGGGGCGTCCGGCGACCTGGCCCAGTTGCTCCGGTCAATCCGAGCAGAGTAATCAGTCATCACTGCGACGCTGCGCGATCCGAACCGACGAGTATCCAACCATCCTGAAAGATGACCTTGCCCGTGAATCGGGAGCGTTCCGCAGGCTCAAGCCTCGTCGGGGGGAGGATGAGTTCAGGGCAGGCGCGGGCAAGCTGGGCGATGAGCGTTCGTCCAGGCCACTGCCTGCCCATCCGGCCAACGGCCGGCGGGTGCAACGCGGTAGCGCCCGGGCGCCGCCGCGTCCAAGGGACTGCCCGTTCCCATGACGCCCCTCATGACCAAAAACACCCCTCTCATGCCCCTGAGGCATGAGCCCCCCACACCCCATCAGGTAAGCTAAACGCCTCAGTTCGACAGGAAATTCGCAGGTGGCTGACTCCCCCCAGGCTTCTCCGGCGTCCGCGCGCCCGCTGCAAGGCCAGAAGCTGTTGTTGTGCGTAGGGGGCGGCATCGCCGCCTACAAGGCGCTGGAACTGGTGCGTCGCCTGCGCGATGCCGGGGCCCAGGTGCAGGTCGCCATGACCGCCGGGGCCCAGCAGTTCGTCACCCCGCTGAGCTTCCAGGCCCTGTCCGGCCAGCCCACCCGCACCACCCTGTGGGACAGCGCCGCCGAGCAGGCCATGGGCCATATCGAGCTGGCCCGCTGGGCCGATCGCATCGTGGTGGCCCCGGCCACCGCCGATCTGCTGGCCCGGCTGGCCCACGGCAATGCCGATGACCTGGTCACCACGCTGTGCCTGGCCACCACCGCGCCGCTCACCGTGTGCCCGGCGATGAACCACCGTATGTGGCAGCACCCGGCCACGCAGGCCAACATCACCCTGCTGCGCCAGCGCGGCGCGCAGGTGATCGGGCCAGAAGACGGCCCGCTGGCCGAAGGTGAATCCGGCCCGGGCCGGCTGACCGAGCCCAATGCGATTGTTGCGGCACTGGCCGCGCTGCAGGCGCCGTCCGGTGCCGACGCCGCGCCCGAGCAGCAGCTCACGGGTCTGCGCGTGGTCATCAGCGCCGGCCCCACCTACGAAGACCTGGACCCCGTGCGCTACGTGGGCAACCGCAGCAGCGGCAAGATGGGCTACGCGCTGGCCGCGGCCGCCGTGCGCCAGGGCGCGCAGGTGGTGCTGGTGAGTGGCCCGGTGCAGCTGCCCACCCCGGCCGGGGTGCAGCGGGTGGATGTGCGCTCGGCCGCGCAGATGCGCGAGGCCGTGCTGGGCGCGCTGCCGGCCGACATCTATATAGGCGCGGCGGCGGTGTCCGATTACACCCCGCGCCAGGTGGCCCCGCAGAAATTGAAGAAGACCGCCGGTACCCAGACCCTCACGCTGGAGCTGGTGCGCACGCCGGACATCCTGGCCGAGGTGGCCGCGCAGACCAACGCGCTGAAGTTGGTGGTGGGCTTTGCCGCCGAAACCCACGATGTGGAGAAGTACGCCCGCGGCAAGCTGGTGGACAAGCGCCTGGACCTGGTGATCGCCAACCAGGTGGGTATCAGCACCGGCGGCTTCGAAAGTGATGAAAACGCGGCCACGGCCTACTGGCAGGGCGGCGAACAGGTGTTCCCCGGTACCTCCAAGGCGCTGCTGGCCGAACAACTGTTGTCCCTGATTGCCCAGAGGTTGCACGCATGAGCGTTGATTCCCCCCTTCAGCCGTTGCAGGTCAAGCTGCTAGACCCGCGCTTCGGCGATACCTGGCCGCTGCCGGCCTATGCCACCGAGCACAGCGCCGGGCTGGACCTGCGCGCGGCGCTGGAAACCGAGCTGACCCTGCAGCCGGGCGATACGGCGCTGATTCCCAGCGGGATCGCCATCCACATCGCCGACCCGAACCTGGCCGCCGTGGTGCTGCCGCGCTCGGGGCTGGGCCATCGCCACGGCATCGTGCTGGGCAACGGCACCGGGCTGATCGACGCCGATTACCAGGGCCCGCTGCTGATCAGCGCGTGGAACCGTGGCCGCGAGCCCTTCACGCTGCAGCCGGGTGATCGTATCGCGCAGCTGGTTGTGCTGCCGATTGCACGCGTGGGCCTGCAGGTAGTGGATACTTTCACCGACAGCGCCAGGGGAACGGGTGGATTCGGCCATACCGGGGTGCGCTGACAGGGGGAAGTGTTCATGAGCAAGGCAACGGCGGAAGGCCAACCGCGGCTGGCAAGCAAGCGCACCGGCCCATTGCTGGTGGGGATGCTGGTGCTGCTGGGCGGATGGTTTGGCTGGAGTGCGGTGAACCAGTGGCGGCAGGCGTCGGTCGGCGGGTCGCTGGAGGAATCGCGTGACCAGATCGTGTCCGGGGTGCAGACCGCGCTGAACGGCCAGGTGGCGCAGCTGGCCAAGCTGGTGAAGAGCGAGCGGGTCACCGCGGCGCTGGCCAGCGGCGATGCCGAGGCCACCGCCGTGGCCATTCGTGAAGGCTGGCCGGGCACCGAGGAGGTGCAGGTGGTGGCCGCCACGCTGGATGAGGCGTATGCCGACCCGAAGGCCTTTGGCTATTCGCGGTTGGCCCTGCTGGAAGCCGCCAATGCCGAAGACACCGTGGTGGCCCGCGTGGTCCGCGATGCCGGCGGCCAGCGCCTGGGCCTGGCGGCACCGGTGGTGCTGGGCACCCAGGGGCCGGCGCTGATCTACGTGCGCCAGCCGCTGCTGCGCCTCACCGCCACCTTCGACAAGGTGCGCGTGCCCGAGGCCGGGTACCTGGCGCTGCGCCAGGGCAATCACAACATCATCGAGCAGGGCACCACGTCGCTCGGCGATGGCGCCGAGGCACTGGCCCGTCCGATCGGCAAGAGTGGGCTGCGCCTGGCGGCGGCCGTGCCGGATGTCGACGCGGGCCCGCTGGGCCTGTCGGCCATTCCCTGCGCGGTGGTGGCGGTGCTGTTGCTGGCCATCGCGGCGATGCTGCAGTTCGGCAAGGGCAAGGTGCCGCTGCCGCGCCGGCGCGCCGCAGGCAATACCCATCTGGAAGAGGGCCCCACGCTGCGCGAGAGCCTGGAGCAGGTGCCGCTGGCGGTGGTGCCCCCGCCGGCCGAGGGCGGTCCGCCGCCGGTGCCCAGCGTGCCGGGCCAGGACGTGCCGGCCGGGATTTTCCGTGCGTACGACATCCGTGGCGTGGTCGGGCGCGAGCTCACCCCGCAGGTCGCCGCGTTGATCGGCCAGGCCATCGGTTCGGTGCTGCAGGTGCAGGGGCTGCGCGAGATCGTGGTGGGGCGCGACGGCCGCCTGTCCGGTCCGGAGCTCAGCGCCGGGCTGATCGAAGGCCTGCGCCGTGCCGGTTGCGATGTGATCGATATCGGGCTGGCGCCCACGCCGGTGGTGTACTTCGCCAGTTACCACCTGCGCGCGGGCAGCTGCGTGGCGGTGACCGGCAGCCACAACCCGCCGGACTACAACGGTTTCAAGATCGTGGTGGGTGGCGAGACGCTGTCGGGCGATGCCATCACCGAGCTGTACCAGCGCATCCGCGACGGCCACCTGCACGTGGCTGCCGAGCCGGGCAGCCTGCAGGAGCGCCAGGTCAACGCCGACTACATCCAGCGCATCGCCGATGACGTCCAGCTGGACCGCCCGCTCAAGATCGTGGCCGATGCCGGCAACGGCGTGGCCGGCGAACTGGCCCAGCCACTGCTGGAGGCGATCGGGGCCGAGGTCATTCCGCTGTACTGCGACGTGGATGGCACCTTCCCCAACCACCACCCGGACCCGAGCGACCCGGACAACCTGGAAGACCTGATCCAGACCGTGAAGCGTTTCGACGCGGACCTGGGCCTGGCCTTCGACGGCGATGGCGACCGCCTCGGCGTGGTCACCCGCGAAGGCAGGATCATCTACGCCGACCGGCTGTTGATGCTGTTCGCCGCCGACGTGCTGATGCGCAACCCGGGCGCGCTGGTCATCTACGACGTGAAGTGCAGCGGCAAGCTGTCCGATTACGTGCTGCGCAATGGCGGCAGCCCGCTGATGTGGAAGACCGGGCATTCGCTGATGAAGGCGAAGATGCGCGAGACCGATGCGGAGCTGGCGGGCGAGATGAGCGGGCACTTCTTCTTCAAGGAGCGCTGGTTCGGGTTCGACGATGGCCTGTACGCGGCGGCGCGCCTGCTGGAAATCCTGGCGCAGCGCGAGGAGACCCCGTCGGAGGTGTTCGAGGAACTGCCCGACAGCGTGTCCACGCCGGAGCTGAAGGTGCCGGTGGAATCGGGCACGCCGCACGCGCTGGTGTCGCTGTTCGTGGCCACCGCGCAGCTGGAGGATTCGCCGTTCGCCGGCGCACGCCTGGCCACCATCGACGGCCTGCGCGCGGACTTCCCCGACGGCTGGGGCCTGCTGCGCGCCTCCAACACCACCCCGGTGCTGGTGCTGCGCTTCGAGGCCAATGACGACGCTGCGCTGGAGCGCATCAAGACCCTGTTCCGCGAGCAGCTGCAGCCGCTGCTGCCGGGTGTGGCGCTGGGGTTCTGAGGGAAAGGCAGCCGAGCATGGCTCGGCTCTACCTTGGGATTGGCGCGTCTTGATGGGTCACGTTCGTTGATCGTGGCGCGCCGGCAATGCCGCGCATCGGTAGAGCCGAGCCATGCTCGGCTGCCCTCCCGCCCGAGATCACGATCGTTGGACATGGCGCGCGGGCATTGGCACGCATCGAGATTACGACCGTTGGTCATGGCGCGCGGGCGTTGGCCCGCATCGGGATTACGCCCGTTGGTCATGGCGCGCCGGCGTTGGCGTGCATCGAGATTACGACCGTTGGTCATGGCACGCGGGCGTTGGCCCGCATAGGGATTACGCCCGTTGGCACAACGCGCGGGCGGTGGCCCGCATCGGGATCACGAGCCTTGATCGCGACGCGCCGGCATTGGCGCGCACCGGGATTACGCCCGTTGGTCATGGCGCGCGGGCGCTGGAACGCATCGGGATTACGCCCGTTGGCACAACGCGCGGGCGTTGGCACGCATCGGGATCACGAGCCTTGATCGCGACGCGCCGGCATTGGCCCGCATCGGGATTACGACCGTTGGTCGTGTCGCGCGGCATTGGTGCACATCGCGATTATCCCGTTGCTCACGACGCGCAGGCATTCGCGCAAATCGGGACTACGACCGTTGATCGCGACGTGCCGGCAATGCCCTGCATCGGTAGAGCCGAGCCATGCTCGGCTGCTCTCCCGCCTCACCCCTTGAACCGCAATCCCACGCCGGGTTCGGTGAACAGGTACCGCGAATCCAGCGCCGAGTCGCCCAGCTTGTGCCGCAATTTCCCCACCAGGATGCGCAGGTAATGCGTGTCTTCCTGGTGCGTCGGCCCCCATATTTCCTGCAGGATCTGCGGCTGGGTCACCACCCGGCCGGCATTGCGCAGCAGCAGCGACAGCAGCGCATATTCCTTGCGGGTCAGAGCCACCGGCGTGCCATCCAGATGCACCTCGCGCCGCACCAGGTCGATATGCAGGTGCCCATCGTCGAACTGTGGCAGCACCCCGTCGCTGGATACCGTGCGCGAGCGCAGCAGTGCGCGCACCCGCGCCATCAGCTCCTGCGTGCCGAACGGCTTGGTCACGTAGTCGTTGGCGCCGTTGTCCAGCGCCCGCACTTTTTCGGTCTCGCTGGCACGCACGGTGAGCATGATCACCGGCACCTGGCTCCACTGGCGCAGCTCGGCCAGCACCTCATGCCCTTCCATGTCCGGCAGCCCGATATCCAGGATCACCACGTCCGCGCCCTCGCTCACCAGCGCTTCCAGCCCGGCCTGGCCGGTGGCGGCCTGCACCACGCGGTAGCCCTGCGCGCGCAGGCTGATGTCGAGGAAGCGGCGGATCTGCGCTTCATCGTCGATCACCAGCACGCGGGCCGGGGGTACGCCTTGGGTGGGGTCAGGATTCGTCGTTGTCATCGGCAGGGTGCGGTTGCAGCAGGGGCAGCGTGATGCGGATCAGGGTACCGCGTCCGTCGCGCCCCGGCAGCGCCTGCACGCTGCCGCCGTGCGCGCCGATCATGCCCTGGCAGATGGTCAGCCCCAGGCCGGTGCCATGCCGGCCGCGGTCACCGCGCTCCACGCTGTAGAACATGTCGAAGATGCGCGCGCGCTCCTCATCGGGGATGCCCGGGCCGGCGTCCAGCACGTCGATGCGCAGCTCGCCCTCCACCAGCCGCGCCTGCACTTCCACCGCCGCGCCGGGCGGGGAGAACTTGGCCGCGTTCTCCATCACGTTGAACACCGCCTGTTCCACCAGCGCCGGATGCACCCAGATCGGGGCCAGCGTGGCCGGGATGTCCAGCTTGAGCTGCACCTCCGGCTGGTAGCGCTGCAGCCGGCGTGCGGCCGAGCCGACCAGCTCGTCCACGCCGATCCAGTCGCGGTTGATCTGCAGGCCTTCGTGGCCCAGCCGGGTCATGTCCAGCAGGTTCTGGATGTAGCGGTCCAGCCGCTCGCCTTCCACCAGGATGGTGTCCAGCAGGGCGCGGCGGTCCTGCGCGTCCATCGCATCGGCATAGCTGCCCAGGCTGTCGGCCGAGCCGATCATCGCCGCCAGTGGCGAGCGCAGGTCGTGCGACACCGAGGACAGCAGCGCCGAGCGCAGGCGCTCGGTCTCGTTGCTCACGTGCGCCTTTTCCAGGTCGGCCACCAGCTGCGTGCGCAGCGCGGCCTGGGCGATGTCGTCCACCATCGCCTCGGCCAGTTGGCGCTGCTCGGGGGTGAGGCGCGGCGCATTCCGCGCGAAGCGCACGCCGGCTACGCCGATGGCGCGGTCATCGCCATCCAGCAGCGGCAGGAACCACCACTCCGCGCCGGCCAGGGTATCGGTGAAGCGGCCGCTGGGCTGGCCGTGGCGGCGCGCCCAGTCGGCGGCGGCCAGGTCGGTCTCGCCGGGCGCGGCGCTGCCGCTGGTGCTGGTGTGCGGGCCGATGCGCAGCCAGGCCGGGGCGTCCATCGCCTGTTCCAGCGCTTCGCGCCCGGCTTGTGCCACTTCTTCGTTGCTGGCTGCGCGGGTCAACTGACGGCCCAGTGCCTGGCGCGCGTTCGCATGCCGGTTGGAGGCGCGCAACGCCAGCACCTGCATGCGCAGCCGCGAGGCGAGCCGGCCAGCCACCAGCGCGGCGGCCAGGAACAGGAAGACGGTGATCACGCCCTGGCGCGCGCTGATGGCGAAGGTGAAACGCGGGGCGATGAAGAAGAAGTTGTAGGCCAGGAAGCACAGCGCCGCGGCGATTACCGCCGCGCTGGTGCGGCTGCGCGCGGCCACCATCACCACCGCCACGATGAACACCATCGACAGGTCGTACAGCCCCACCCAGCGCTCGGCCACCAGCGCCACCAGGCAGGCGATCGCGGTGGCGCCCAGCGCCAGCAAGGTGTCCTGGCCGGTGCTGCGGCTGGGCATCGACAGCCCGGTGCGGCGCGCCCGTGCGCGCGCCTGCGGGGTGCCGATGATGGTGATCTCGTAATGCGCGCCGCGCTGGATCAATTGCTGGGTGAGGGTGCGGTTGAGCATCCGCGCGACCGGGCGCTCGCGGGTGCGGCCCAGCACCAGCGTGGACACGCTGTTGTGCGCGGCGTGATCCAGCAGCGCGTCGGCGATGCTCGATCCGTGCAGCAGTTCGGCCTCGCCGCCGAGGCGGCGGGCGAGGGCGAAGGCCGCGTCGATCTCGCGCCGGGTGTCTTCGTCGTTGCGCCGGCCCTGCACGGTCACCACCGTCCACGGCGCATCGCGGCGCTCGGCGATGCGCCGGCCCACGCGCACCAGGTACTCGCTCTGGCCGCCGCCATCGATGGCCACCAGCACGCGCCGGCGCAGCGGCAGGTTGGCCTCGCCGCGCGCGGCGCGGGTCTCGCGCAGGCTGCTGTCCACCCGATCGGCCGCTTCCTGCATGGCCAGTTCGCGCAGCGCGGTGAGGTTGGCCGGCGAGAAGAACGCCTGCAGGGCTTGGGCGGCCTGCTCGGGCACGTACACCTTGCCCTGCTGCAGGCGCTCGATCAGCTCGCGCGGGGGCAGGTCCACCAGCACGATGTCGTGCAGGCGGTCGAGTACCGCATCGGGCACAGTCTCGCTCACCCGCACGCCGGTGATGCGCATCACCACATCGTTGAGGCTCTCCAGGTGCTGGATGTTGACCGTGGTCCAGACATCGATGCCGGCCTCCAGCAGTTCCTCCACGTCCTGCCAGCGGCGCTCGTGGCGGCTGCCGGGCACGTTGCGGTGGGCAAGCTCGTCCACCAGCACCAGCGCGGGGTGGCGCGCCAGCACGGCGTCCAGGTCCATCTCGCCCAGCACGTGCTGCTGGTAGTCGCGCTGCACCAGCGGCACCTGCGGCAGGCCCTCCAGCAACGCGGCGGTCTCGGCGCGGCCGTGGGTTTCCACCAGCCCGACGACCACATCCACGCCGCGACGCAGTTGTTCGTGCGCGCGGCTGAGCATGCTGAAGGTCTTGCCCACGCCGGGGGCGGCACCGAGGAACACGGTGAGCTTGCCGCCGGCTTCGCGTTGCAGGCGTTCAACCAGGGCATCGGCCTGGCGGGTACGTGGGTCGCTCATGGGTGGCGATTGTGCACCGGCCGCTGCGATCCCCGCTTCACGGGGCGGCCTTGAGGTCATCCAGCGCCAGGTTGAGGGTCATCACGTTGACCCGCGGCTGGCCGAATACGCCCCATTGCGGCCCCTGCGTATGTGCCTGCACCAGCGCCGCCACGCGCTCGGCCGGCCACTCGCGGCTGCGCGCCACGCGGGCGACCTGCAGCTGTGCGGCCGCTGGCGACAGCTCCGGGTCCATGCCCGCGCCGGACTGGGTCACCAGGTCGCTGGGCACCTGCGCGATGGCCACGCCTTCGCGCACGGCCACCGCGGCGATGCTGGCCTGCACGCGTTCCTGCAGCGCCGGGTTGGTCCGGGCCAGGTTGCTGCCGGCCGCGGCCATCGGATCGTAGTTGGCCGCCGACGGGCGCGCCTGGAAGTAGCCATCGCCGGGGAACGGCTGGGCGATCAACTGCGAGCCGCGCACTTGGCCATCGCGGATGAGCAGGCTGCCGTCAGCCTGCGCCGGGAACAGCAACCGGCTGGCACTGGTGGCGGCCAGGGCATAGGCCAGGCCGAGCAGCAGCAGGCTGGCCAGGCCCAGCACCAACGCCGGGCGCCACGCGCCGTGCTGCTGCAGCGTGGCCGCGCGTGTGGCAGGGGCGCGCGCGGCGCGGGGCAGGGAGGTTGCGAGTGAGCGGTTCATGCGCCGAATACCGAGACGAGGAAGAGGTCGATCAACTTGATGGCCGCGAACGGCAGCAGCACGCCACCCAGGCCGTACACCAGCATGTTCCGGCGCAGCAGCGCGGTCGCGGTGGCCGGGCGGAAGCGCACCCCGCGCAGCGCCAGCGGAATCAACGCCGGGATCACCAGGGCGTTGAAGATCAGCGCCGCCAGCACCGCGTTGCGCGGGCTGGACAGGTGCATCACGTTCAACGCCGCCATCGCCGGCAGGGTGGAGGCGAACAGCGCCGGCAGGATCGCGAAGTACTTGGACACATCGTTGGCCAGCGAGAAGGTGGTCAGCGCGCCGCGCGTGATCAGCTGCTGTTTGCCCACCTCCACCACCGCCAGCAGCTTGGCCGGGTCCGAATCCAGGTCGACCATGTTGCCGGCTTCCTTGGCGGCCTGCGTACCGGAGTTCATCGCCAGGCCGATGTCGGCCTGGGCCAGCGCCGGGGCGTCGTTGGTGCCGTCGCCCACCATCGCCACCAGCCGCCCGCCGGCCTGTTCGGCCCGGATACGCGCCAGCTTGTCTTCCGGGCGGGCCTCGGCGATGTAGTCGTCCACGCCGGCCTCGGCAGCGATGGCCGCCGCGGTCAGCGGGTTGTCGCCGGTGATCATCACCGTGCGGATGCCCATCGCGCGCAGCTGCGCGAACTTCTCGCGCATGCCGTGCTTGACCACGTCCGACAGCTCGATCACGCCCAGCACGTGGCGGCCTTCGCACACCACCAGCGGGGTGGCACCGTTGCGTGCCACCTGCTCCACGCGGCCCGGCAGTTCCGCCGGCACGGTGCCGCCCAGCTCACGCACATAGGCGCTGATCGAATCGGCCGCGCCCTTGCGGATGCGGCGGCCCCCGTCCAGGTCCACGCCGGACATGCGGGTCT
>Ga0213827_1001434_pt1 | contig 13671 bp, 10 predicted proteins | sample MC6MC0898MG_FD_180669 | JGI IMG/M metagenome (GOLD analysis project Ga0213827, IMG submission 180669) | Enriched soil aggregate microbial communities from Iowa State University, Ames, United States - MC6-MC0898-MG | ecosystem: Environmental > Terrestrial > Soil > Unclassified | place: USA: Iowa...
GCCACCACCGAGCATCTGGTACAGCGGCGCGCCATGCAGCTGCGCCCACAGGTCGTACAGGGCGATCTCCACCGCCGCCTTGGCGCTGGTGTTGCGCTCCATCGCGGTCTGCACCAGCGTGCACAGGCGGTTGAGGTTGACCACCTCCTGGCCGATCAGGCGCGGGGCAATGAAGTGCCGGATCGCTTCGATGATCGAGCCGTGGGTATCACCGGTGATCACCGCGGTGGCAGGCGCCTCGCCGTAGCCGGTGTGGCCGCTGTCGGTGCGGATCAGCACCACCACGTCCTCCACGGTTTCCACCGTGCGCAGCGCGGTCTTGAAAGGGGTCTTCAGCGGCACGCGCAGCATGCCCAGTTCGATGGCGGTGATCTTCATTCAGGGATTCTTGGCACGCAGGCGTTGGATGTTGGTGATGCGATCGATGTAGCGGACGCTGTCGCTGGCCATCATCGGCTCCAGCGGGGTGACCGATACGCCATTGAGGTGGGCCTGCACACGCTTGCCGTCGGCGCCGAACCAGCTGCCGCCCGCAGTATCGTGGATCACCCAGGTGCGGCCATCGACGTGGCCGATGGCCATCATCACGTGGCCGGGGATGTAGACCAGGTCACCCACCTGCAGATCGGTGACGGCGCGGTCGCGCACGGCCTTGCCGTCCTTGGCGGTGAACGGCAAGCGGTCCAGCGCGGGACTGACCGCCTGTGCGCTGGTATTGCGTGGCAGCAGCACGCCGAAGCTGCGGTAGATCTCCGATACGAATCCACTGCAGTCGCGGGTGTCGTAGTCGTGGCCCCAGCCGTAGCGCTCGCCGAGGAACTTGAACGCTTGCTGCAGCAGCAGGCGCGGGGTCAGCGGCAGGTAGTCGGCGGCGGTGTCCTGCGAGCGCGGCAGCAGCGCCGGCACCAGCTTCAGGCGGCCATCGGCCTCGCGCACCGGCAGCTGCACCACCCACGAGGCGTGCGCCTGTTGCCCGTTCACCGGCTCGGCGGCGGGCCAGTCGGCCAACACCGGCAGGCGCATGCCCATGTCCAGCTGCAGGCGCGATACGCGCGGTTCTTCGGGTGTGTAGGCGGTGTGCGCTGTGGCGGCGGTGACGATGCGGTACGGGCCCTTCGCGCCGTAGCCGAGCACCGTGGCCTTGTCACCGCTGGCCACCGCGTCGGCTTCGATCCATGCGCTGTAGCGCTCGCTGTGCACGAACAGCCAGCGGCCGTCGGTGCTGCGGTGGACGACGGCAACCTTGTCGCCGGGGAACAGTGCCGACTCCTGGAAGCGGTCGATGTCGGTATCGCCGACGGTGCTGAAGACACGCTGGCGGGTGGGGAAGGTGCGCAGCGCAGCGCGCTTCACCACCAGGGCGTAGTCCGGCGACACCTGCGCCGGAACTGCGTCGAGACCGAGGTTGGCTTCGATTGCGCTGCGCACGTCCGGTGCGATGGCGCGGCCCTTGTCGTCATACAGCGCCCGCGTGGGCCAGCTCGACAGCGTGGTGATGCTGTCACGCACCTGTGCCGCGCTGAGCTGCGCAGGCAGGGTGGCGATGTCCTGGATGTGCTTGTCCTGCGCGCGCATCCGTGCGTTCTGCGCCTCGATCTGCGCGCGATCCAGGATAGGTGCGTCGGCATTGTCCAGCCGTGCCGCCCAGTAGTCCGCGGTGAGGTAGGCCTCGTGCAGGCCGATCACGTAAGGCAGCGGGGCGCCGGGGTCGGGTACAGGCGTGGCCGCCTGGGTGAATGCGGGTGCGCCCAGCAGGCCCAGGGCCAGTGCCAAGGTCAACCGGTGCGGCCAGTGCCGACGCGGTTCGCGGGAAGCCAGGATCATGCGCTGCACACCCTCCTCGAATGCCTGTTGGAATATTTATTCCTTTCGGCCCCGAAAGCAAGAATAAATTATTGACCGGTCTTCCGGCCCGTGTTACACAGCCGTTACCACCCGCGCTTGGGAAGTGTCGCTGTGGATCCTGCCGTTCGCAAACCGTCTCTGCCTGCCGCTGCCGGCCTGTGTGTCGCGCTGCTGCTGTGGGTGTCGGCGGCACCGGCCGCGGATCCGCGCAGCGCCACTGAACGCGAACGGGAAACCCAGCTGATCGATCTGGTCGACAGCGGTCGTTTCAGCGATGCCGATGCGTTGCTGGCGACCGCTGGCGATGCTGCCGAAAGCGCGTTCCAGCGCGAGCGCATGCGCCGCATCAAACTGGATTTCGCCCTTGACCAAGCCGCTGCCAAAGCAGCGGTACGCCACTGGATTCCCGACCTGACCGACGAGGAATTCGCGCGCTGGGACCAGCTTGGCCTGATCGAGCATCTCGACATCGATGGCACGCGCTGGTACTTCAAGCGCGCACCATCGAACCTGTTCCTGCTCAGCGATGAAGCGCGTGCACGCCGCCGCGCGGATGCGCCGATGCCGGCGCCGGGCCCCAACGAGGTGCTCAACGCGCATCACGCGCGCGTGGTTGCCGCCGCCGAACAGAGCGGCATGGCATCCGTGCTGCCGCAGCGCATCGAATTCACCCAATCGTTGACGGTCAAGGCGGATGCCGTACCGGCCGGCGAAACCGTACGTGCCTGGATTCCGTACCCGCGCGAGATTCCCGGCCAGCAGGAGCGCGTGCAGTGGAGCGGCAGTGCACCAGGCAAGGCTCGAGTCGCCCCGGCCAGCACCCAGCAGCGCACCGCCTACCTGGAAGCCAAGGCGGTGGCCGGGCAGCCGACGCACTTTGAAATCCGCTATGCGGTGACGATCTTCGCGCGCCACACGGCAATCGATGCGACGAAGGTGAAGGCCACGCCGGATGATCCAGCATTGAAGCCCTATCTGGCCGAGCAGCTGCCGCACGTGCGCTTCACGCCGGCGCTGAAGCTGTTCTCCGAGCAGGTGCTGCAGGGCGAGACACGCCCGTATGAAGTGGTACGCAAGCTGTTCGCCGCGGTCGACCGCATTCCATGGGCCGGTGCGCGCGAGTACTCGACCCTCAGCAATATCAGCGACTACGCGTTGCGCGCCGGTCATGCCGATTGCGGGCAGCAGACACTGCTGTTGATCGCCCTGCTGCGCATGAACGGCATTCCCGCGCGCTGGCAGTCGGGCATGGTGTTCTCCGACGATGGCAGCGGCTACAACAACCTGCACGACTGGGGCCAGGTCTACCTGGCGCCCTATGGCTGGCTGCCGATGGATGTGACCACCGGCGCGCTGGCCAGCGACACGCCCGCGCTGCGTGACTTCTACCTCGGTGGCCTCGATGGCTACCGCATCGCCTTCAACGACGATTCCGGCCAGGCGTTCGTGCCGGCCAAACAGCACTACCGCTCGGAAACGGTCGACTCGCAGCGCGGCGAGGCCGAGTGGTCAGGCGGCAACCTGTACTTCGACCAATGGAGCTACGACTTCCAGTGGCGGGTACTGCCAGCCGGGCAACGCTAGCGCGACACACCACCCCACCACCATTCAATTCTTGCAGGAGAGAGCAGGGGATGAAGGCTTACAACATCAAGCGGGCGGCCTTGTGCGTCGCCCTCGGCGCGTGCATGGCCACGCTGGCGCCCAGCGCATTCGCACAGGACGGAGCCGTGGTCGGCCGCCTGACCAGCGATGCCGGACAGGTGCCTGCCGGTGCCACCGTTACCGTGCGCAACCCCGCCACTGGCTTTGTGCGTTCGGTGCAGGCCGACAACAAGGGCAGCTACCGCATTCCGCTGTTGCCGGTCGGCACCTATGACATGGAGGTCAGCCTGCCGGGTGGTGCTGCCAGCCGCGTCGGCCAGGTCACCGTTAGCCTGGGCAGTGCAACCACGGTGAATGTGCCGCTGGGCGCGGTCAGCACGTTGGGCACCGTTGAAGTACGCGCGCCGCAGGTGGTGTCGATGGTGGACGTGAAGTCCACCGAGTCGGCCACGAACATCACCCGCGAGGAACTGTCGCGGCTGCCGGTGGACCGTGACATCACCGCGGTGGCGCTGCTGGCGCCTGGCGCGGTGAAGGGCAAGGGCTCGCTGGGTGGACAAGGCATCTCCTTCGGTGGTTCGTCGGTGGCGGAGAACACCGTCTACATCAACGGCCTGAACGTCACCGATTTCTACAACCGGGTCGGGTTCTCGTCGGTACCGTTCTCGTTCTACCAGGAGTTCCAGGTGAAGACCGGCGGCTACTCGGTGGAGTTCGGTCGCAGCACTGGCGGCGTCATCAACGCCGTCACCCGCTCGGGCAGCAACGACTTCAAGGCCGGTGCCGAACTGGTGTTCGAGCCGCGTGCCTGGCAGTCGCAGGCGCGCGACCGCTATGACGGCGACGGCAGCCGTTACATCACCGCCAGCCGTGACGACTACTCGCGCAGTGCGCTGAATGTGTTCGCCTCCGGTGCGCTGGTGCAGGACCGGCTGTTCTTCTTCGGCATGTACGAAGCGCGCGACTACACGCCCAATTCGACCAATGATGCCGGTACCGTGTTCAACCGGGGTACCGCCGATGATCCGTTCTGGGGCGGCAAGCTGGATTGGCAGATCACCGACAACCAGATGCTGTCGCTGTTCGGATTCTCCGACAAGAGCGATACCGTCACCGACGTCTATCGCTACGACCATGACACCGGCACTGTCGCAGCCGAGCGCAACAACCAGATCTACAACACGGTGGGCGGCAGGAACTGGTCGGGCACCTACAGCTGGCAGGTCAACAACGATCTGACCATGAAGCTGATGTATGGCGAGAACAAGCGCAACCGCACGCAGAGCTCGTTGATGGACGAGAACTGCAACCGCGTGTTCGACAACCGCACGGCCAGCCAGGGCGTGCCTTCCAACCTGCAGGGTGACCGCAGCTGCACCAGCAGCTCGCAGCTGGAGTCGGCGCTGGATACGCGCAAGGCCGCGCGCGCCGACTTTGAATGGTCCATCGGCAACCATCTGCTGCGTTTTGGCCTGGACCGCGAAGAAAACACCTCCGACTACGAGCGCGCCTATCCCGGTCCCGGTGGCCTGCGCTACGACATCTACTACCGCACGCCGGGCAGTTCACTCAACGGCGGCACCGTGCCCGCCAGCGGCCTGGTCGCGCGTACCCGCCGCTACGAAGTGGCCGGTTCGTTCGAGACCATCAACTCAGCCTACTACCTGGAAGACAACTGGCAGGTCACCCCGAACTTCCTGCTCAACATCGGCGCGCGCGTGGAAGGGTTCGACAACAAGGGCGGCGACGGCGACAGCTACATCAAGATCGACAACATGATCGCGCCGCGCCTGGGCTTCGCTTGGGACGTGCGTGGTGATGGCACCACCAAGGTGTTCGGCAACCTGGGTCGTTACTACCTGCCGGTGGCCAACGTCATCAACATCAAGCAGGCCGGTGGCTTCCTCGATGAGCGCACCTGGTATGAGTTCCTGGGCTACACCGGCGCCGCCAACAACGTGCCGAACCTGGGCGGCCAGATCGGTCCGGTCGACAATTCGCAAGGCGATGGCAGCGTCCCGGACCTGCGCGCCGAAGTGAACCGGGACATGGATCCGGTCTACCAGGATGAGGCGATTCTAGGCTTCCAGCACATGCTGAGTGAATCGTGGTCGGTTGCCGCAAGCGTCACCTACCGGCGCCTGAGCAACGCCATCGATGACATGAACATCACCGCCACCGGCCAGTGTGGTGCGATCGACGGCGTCTGGATCATGGGAAACCCCGGGCGCACGAACACAGTCTGGGGGGACACCAATTGCGATGGCAGCAACGATGGCTGGATCGACATCGACACCTCCAAGGAAGGCTGGGCGTTGTATGACGACGACGGCAATTACGTGGGCCAACGCGGCTGGGTGAAGCCCAAGCGTGACTACAAGGCGCTGGAACTGCAGGTCGATCGCGCGTGGGATGGCAAGTGGGGCTTCAATGCCTCCTATACGCTGGCCTACGGCCGCGGCAACGCCGAAGGCCCGGTCAACTCCGATACCGACTTCGCCGACGCTGGCCGCACCGAGAACTTCGACAACCCATGGGTGAACTACCGCGGTTATGGCTATCTGGCCAATGACCGCCGCCATCAGTTCAAGTTCCGCGGCAGCTACGCGTTGACCGAGAATCTCAGCGTGGCCGCCACCCTGGGCGTGCAGTCGGGCAGCCCGATCACCCGCTTCGGTGCGGGCAATCCCTTCGACGACACCGACTTCCACAGCTATTACGTGTGTGTGTCCAACTGCCAGTCGACGGTCCCCTCCGAACGTGTGTTCGTGCATTCGCCGCGCGGTGGCGATGGCCGTACCCCGTGGACCTACGATCTGGACGTCAGCGTTTCCTACAAGGTGCCGATCCCCACTGATCTGCGCCTGAAGCTGGCGGTGTACAACGTGCTCAACCAGCAGCGCGTGGTCACCGTGGACCAGGACTACGAGCCGCAGGACAGCATCGGCACGCCGAACCCGATGTATGGTTATGGCACGGGATTCCAGTCGCCGCGCTATGCGCAGTTGACGGTGACCTGGAATTATTGAGGATGCATCTGCGCGCCGCCCTGCGGGGCGGCGTGGCGTGATGAACGCCGTACCTGCCTGCGCGCTGCCTGACGGAGACTGACTTGCATCGTCTGTTGCTACTGGCTGCAGCAATGGCCATCCCCACCGCCCCAGCAGGGGCGGTGGACACCGCACGCCTTGACGCCGACATCGCCTTCGTGAGCCAGCACGAGCACCTGCCGGGGCTGGCGATGGCGGTGGTCGAGGATGGCCAGGTGGTCTATCGCCACACCGAAGGGGGGCGCGGTGACGGCGGCCGCATCGATGAAGACACGCTGTTCAAGATCGCCTCCAACAGCAAGGCGATGACCGCCGCGCTGCTGGCCACGTTGGTGGAGCAGGGCAAGCTGCGCTGGGACGACCCGGTACGCCGCCACCTGCCGGCGTTCGGCATGCATGACCCGTGGGTGGGCGAACACCTGCAGGTGCGCGATCTGCTGATTCACAACAGTGGCCTCGGCCTGGGTGCCGGTGACCTGATGCTGTGGCCCGAGCCCAATGCCTTCACCCGCAGCGATGTCATCGCCGGGCTGGCACACCTGAAGCCGGTCACCAGTTTCCGCAGCGGCTACGCCTACGACAACCTGATGTACGTCGTTGCCGGTGAGGTGGCTGCGGCCGCCGGTGGCAAGCCGTATGACCAGCTGATGCGCGAGCGGGTATTTGAACCGTTGGGGATGACCCGTTGCCAGGTGGGCGCATGGTCGGTGAAGCAGGTCGGCAATGTCGCGCAACCGCATGTGCGTCGCGATGGCCGCAATGTGGTGGCCGGTGCCGATGGAACGCTCAGCCCCGATCTGACGTCGATGGCGGCCGGTGGCATCCGCTGTTCGCTGCGCGACATGACGCGCTGGATGCAGGTACTGCTGGACCCGGCGCTGGCACCGGCGTGGTTGGGCGCCGAGCAACGCCGCATGCTGTGGACGCTGCACATGCCAATGCCATTGGGCGAACGCCAACGCAAGTGGGAGAACGCCCACTTCTATGGCTATGGGCTGGGCTGGCGGGTGTCGGACATGGATGGGCAGTGGAAGGTCGCGCACACCGGTACGCTGTCGGGCATGTATTGCTCGCTGGCGCTGCTGCCGGATCGCAAGGTCGGCGTGGTGATGCTGATCAACGGCGAGGCCGAGGACGCGCGTACCGCGCTGATGCAGTCGACACTGAAACAGTTCACCGCGCCGGATGACGCGCAACCTGTGGGGTACTACCTGGCCGAGCTGAAGGCAGATCGTGCCGCGCGCGCCGCCACGGGGAGTCGTGCGCCCTCCACCAGGGCCGCGCAACCGGCCGCCGCCACCGATCTGGCGCAATGGCAGGGGCGTTACCGCGATCCCTGGCTGGGCCCCGCCTCGCTATGCCCCACCAGCAATGGCCTGCGCTTCAGCGTGGACAAATCGCCCGCGCTGCAGGCAACAGTGAAGCAGTTGGAAGGGCGCTGGCTGTTGCAGTGGGATACGCTGGAACCCTCGGCACAGGCGTGGCTGAATCCCGATGCAGGCACGCCGACGCTGGAACTGCGCGCCATCGATCCGGAGATCGACTTCAGCTATGACTTCCAGGACCTGCATTTCACTCGTACTGGCGATTGCCCTGGCAGCGGCGGCCCACGCCGCTGAGCCACCACGCATCTCGCCCGCCACCGACGTCACTGCGGCGGGACTGGTGGAGATCCGCACGCTGTCGCCGCGCATCGAGATGGACATCCGCTACGCCGGTGCCAACAACTTCACCGCTGCGCGCGTGCCCGGCTATGAGGCGCCCGCGTGTTATCTGCTGGCGCCGGTGGCAAAGGCGTTGGCTGCTGTGGAAGCCGACCTGCGCGCGCAGGGTTTTGGCTTGCGTCTCTACGATTGCTATCGCCCGGTGCGCGCGGTGCAGGCGTTCATGGCCTGGGTGAGTGATCCGCAGGAACAGTCGCGCAAGGCGCTGCAGTATCCGGATCTGGACAAGCCGCAGCTGCTGAGCGACGGCTACATCGCCGAGCGCTCCGGCCACAGCCGTGGTGCCACCGTGGATCTGGGCCTGCTGGATTGCCGCAGCGGGCGCTGTACGCCGATGGACATGGGCACCGACTTCGATTTCTTCGGCCCGCGCGCGCATACGCAGACGCCCGGCCTGAATGACGCGCAGAAGGCCAACCGCCAGCAGCTGGTACAGGCGATGGCATGGCGAGGTTTCGCCAACTATGCGCAGGAGTGGTGGCACTACACGCTGCAGCCCGAGCCGGACTCCGGTACCGCCTACGACGTGCCAGTGCGGTAAGGGGGTGTCGGCAGGGCTGCGCCCTGCACCCGCCGAATCGACGGCAACGGCAACGGCAACGGCAACAGCAACAGCAACAGCAGAAGCGGGCTATCCGTGGGATGGCGGGGTGGGTCCGGTTGCGGGGGACGCTGCAAGTACGTCCCTGTAAGCTCGGTCGCGCCATCCATGGCGCTCACGCCCCCGCAACCGGACCCACCCCGCCTTCGCCAGGTTTCCGCGATCTGTCGGAATGGCTTGGCGTGCTCCTGGTGGGAGTCGACCTTGGTCGACACACAGTAGATCCACGCCATGCGTGGATGTTCTTCGTTCAATTGTCGAAATATTCGATTCGATGGAAATCCATCCACGCATGGCGTGGATCTACCACATACCGGGAACCTGTCGAAGGCGGGGCGGTGTCGGATTGCGGGGCATCCGCGCCATGGGCCCGAGGCATGCCTCGGGCGGGTTGGGCAGGACGCCCAACCCCGGTCTTGCCGTGTGCGCAGGACAGCGCACACGAGCAAGGCGCGGCTGAGCCTACAGGGACGTACTTGCGGCGTCCCCGCAATCCGACACCACCCCGCCATCCCACGGAACGCCCGCTGTTGCTGTTGCGGTTGCCGTTGCCCTGGCTTCGGCAGGTACAGGGCGCAGCCCTGCCGATACCCCTTACACTGGCCGCCTTCTCCTGCCTCCCCGCCTGATGAACCTTCCCCTGCATTTCGGCCTGCTCGGTACGCTCGAGGCGGGCCTCATCGCCCTGCTGGTCGGCCTGCTGGTGTATTTCCTGTGGCACCACCTGTGCCGGGTGCTGCACTGGACCGTGGGCCATGCGATCGGCTGGTCGTGCGTGATCGCGGTGATCATCTCCGCCGGCATCGACGCCTGGAAGCTGTTCTACATGGGCATCGTGCGGCTGGAGTCGCCGCTGTATGCGCGCCTGTTCCTGTCCACCATCCACGATCCGAACGAACTGGGCAGCCGCGTGGTGCTGGAGATCGCCGGTGCGCTCTCCGGTGTTGCATTGGGATGGGTGTTGTTCAGTTCGCGGTCATCGGAAAAAACCGTCGACTGACGCAGGTTTTTCGTTCGCTGCCGGTTAAATCCTGCAGCGCTGAATGCTCGTCTTACTACCTGCTCACTTCGCACTAACCACCGCGCTAACGCATGCGTCTGCGCCAGTGGTTAACCATGCGTGTTCGAGGGAATCGTGGCGCAAAATCGATTCAGAAACGCGGTGGCAGGGTAGGTGCCGTGCGGAGACAACGACCGCGCACTACCACCCTTCAGGAGACACCCCAGATGACTATTCGCAACCGCAAGCCCCTGATCGCCCTGATCGTCGCCGCCGGCAGCGTGTTGGCCATCCCGGCGATGGCGCAGTCGGCCAAGCAGCAGGCCGCGCATGCACAGAACGAAGCGGCGCAGGCCCAGCAGGCGGCGGCACAGGCAGGCCAAGCGGCTGACCAGGCCACCGACGCGGCCGCAGCAGCCTCGGCGCAGGCCAACGGCGGTGGCCAGACGTGGGCCAGCATCGATACCGATGGCAACGGCACCATCAGCAAGAGCGAGTCGCAGGTGAATGCGGGCCTTGCGCAGGTGTTCGACCAGGCTGATGCCAACAAGGACGGCCAGTTGAGCGCCGACGAGTACAAGGCCTATGTGGCCGCCCAGCAGTCGGGTGCTGGCGCGGGTGGCACGGCCGCAGGCCAGGGTCGCTGATCCACGGTTGAATTCGGGACAACCGGTGCATGGGCAACCCGGGTGGCTTCGGCCACCCGGGTTTTTTTCGTCATCGCCGCGCCTGTATCCTAGGGCGATGAACACCTCCACGCCTGCGCCCTCGCGCGCCATCGGCCTGGTCGGTTTTGACGGTGACGACACGCTGTGGAAGAGCGAGGACTACTACCGCAAGGCCGAGCAGGATTACCTGGACCTGCTGTCGCGCTACATCGACGTCCACGACACCCAGACCGCCCGCCACCTGCTGGAAGTGCAGCAGCGCCACCTCGGCGTGTTCGGTTACGGGGTGAAAAGCATGACGCTGTCGATGATCGAAGCGGCCATCGAGATCACCTCGCAGCGGATCGAAGCCAAGGACATCCAGCGCATCCTCGACATCGGCCATGACACCCTGCGCCACCCGGTCGAACTGATCGACGGCGTACGCGAGTCGGTGGCCGCCATCGCCGCGCAGTACCCGGTGGTGCTGATCACCAAGGGCGACCTGTTCCACCAGGAAGCCAAGATCAAGGTCGCGGCGCTGGCGGACCTGTTCCCGCGCATCGAGATCGTGTCCGAGAAGGACCCGGAAACCTATGCCCGCGTGCTGGCCGAATTCGACCTGCCGATGCAGCAGTTCGTGATGGTCGGCAATTCGCTGCGCTCGGACATCGAACCGGTGATCACCCTTGGCGGCTGGGGTATTCACACCCCCTACGCAGTGACTTGGGCGCACGAGACCCAGCACGGCGTGGCCGACGACGAACCACGCATGGTCAACGCCGATACCGCCTGGGACTGGCCGGCGGCGCTGGCGACGATCGAGGCCAGGGCCGCTGCCGCAGCCTGACACGGCGCGGCGGCTGCGGCAGAATCGAAGGATGAAACTGCCACTGCGCGCCCTGCTGTTGTCCCTGCTGCTGGCGCCGGCCATCGTGCTGGCGCAGCAGACCGCCGAACGTTCGGCGACCTATGAGGTGGATACCGGCGATGCCTGGGTCGACACCCAGCTGGCCGACATCAACCACTACGCCGAGCGTTACCCCGATGCCTTCCTCGACGAGGTATCGCGCTATGCCGGTGTACCGCGCGGTTACATCGCCGCGCTGGCCACCACCCACCGGTGGCAGGCCGGCGACATCTATTTCGCCTGTTTCTGGGCCAAGGCCAGTGGCCAGACCTGCCGCGACAGCGTGCGCGCCTTCAGCCAGGCCCCCGAGGGCGGCTGGGCCGAGGTGGTGAAGCGGATGCCGGCCAAGCCGCAGAACCTGCACTACCGGGCCGTTCGCCACGCCATCGTGGCCAGCTACGAGCACTGGGATCGGCCGATCACCCTCGATGCCACGCTGAAGCGCCAGCTCAAACGGTAGTGCCGGCCGCTGGCCGGCAACTGCATGCCCCGACGCACGGTGGTTGCCGGCCAGCGGCCGGCACTACCCATCGCAGGTCATGTTGCTCTGCGTATCGCCGCCGCCGCGCGCTCCGGCGACAATACGGGTCCGAGCTGTTCCCCGTTCCCGTAATCGAGTGACTGATGAGCGCCTCTTTCGTTTCGCCTGATGTGATCCGTCGCCTGTTCGCCCAGGCCATGTCCCGCATGTACCGCACCGAAGTGCCGTTGTACGGCACGCTGGTGGAACTGGTGGAGCGGATCAACACGCAGGTCCTGGCGCAGGACCCGGCGCTGGCCGCGCAGCTGCTGCGCAACGACGAGCGTGCCCGCCTGGATGAAGAACGCCATGGCGCGATCCGCGTCGGTACCCCGCAGGAACTGGCAACCCTGCGCCGCCTGTTCGCGGTGATGGGCATGTACCCGGTGGGCTACTACGATCTGTCGGTGGCCGGCGTGCCGGTGCATTCCACCGCCTTCCGCCCGCTGACCGCCGCCGCGCTGGCACTGAACCCGTTCCGCGTGTTCACCTCGCTGCTGCGCCTGGAGCTGATCGAAGACGAGGCGCTACGCGCACAGTCGGCCGAAATCCTCGCCCGCCGCCGCATCTTCACCGACGAGGCACTGGCGCTGATCGACCAGGCCGAGCGTGACGGTGGCCTGACCCAGGCCGATGCCGAGCGCTTCGTCGAACAGGCGCTGGAGACCTTCCGCTGGCATGGTGACGCCACCGTCGACCTGCCGACCTACCATGCCCTGCACAAGGCGCACCGGCTGGTGGCCGACGTGGTCAGCTTCCGTGGCCCGCACATCAACCACCTGACCCCGCGCACGCTGGACATCGACGCTGCGCAGGCGGCGATGATCGAGCACGGCATGGCCGCCAAGGCGGTGATCGAGGGCCCGCCGCGCCGCGCCTGCCCGATCCTGCTGCGGCAGACCAGCTTCAAGGCACTGGAAGAGGCGGTGCACTTCCCGGGCAACGAGGGCGGCGACGCCGGTACCCATACCGCGCGCTTCGGCGAGATCGAGCAGCGTGGCCTGGCGCTGACCGCCAAGGGCCGCGCGCTGTACGACCAGCTGCTGACGCAGGCGCGCGATGCCGACGGCGCGGGCAGCACCGGTGGCGACTATGGGCAGCGCCTGCAGGCGGTGTTCGCCAGCTTCCCGGATGACCACGACACCCTGCGCCAGGAAGGCCTGGGGTATTACCGCTACCAGCTGACCGACGCTGGCCGCGCCGCGCCGGAGCGCGTGGCCGATCTGCCGGCCGAAGTGCTGGTTGCAGCGGGCCTGGCCACGGCCGATCCGATCGTCTATGAGGACTTCCTGCCGGTCAGTGCCGCAGGCATCTTCCAGTCGAACCTGGGCGGCGGTGAGCAGCGCGCGTACGCCGCCCATGCCAATCGCGAGGCGTTCGAACAGGCGCTGGGTGCGGCGGTGAACGATGAGTTCGAGATCTACGAGCGCATCCAGGCCGAATCGCTGGCGAGCCTGCGCACCTGATGCGGCACACCCGCCGGGCATGGCCCGGCGCTACCAAGGTGCGATGCGGGGTAGCGCCGGGCCATGCCCGGCGAACCGGCAATACTCAGGCCTTCATGGTGCCCGTATCCAGCCACCGCTGGTGCCACGACAGCGCCTCCGGCAGCAGGTGCGGGGTGTGCTTGCCGTAGCTCTCGCGGCTGGCGCGGTCGAAGTAGTCCTGCAGTTGCGCGCGGAAATCCGGGTGCGCGCAGTTGTCGATCAGCACCTGCGCGCGCTTGCGCGGGGTCAGGCCACGCAGATCGGCCAGGCCCTGTTCGGTCA
>Ga0213827_1001435_pt1 | contig 13668 bp, 13 predicted proteins | sample MC6MC0898MG_FD_180669 | JGI IMG/M metagenome (GOLD analysis project Ga0213827, IMG submission 180669) | Enriched soil aggregate microbial communities from Iowa State University, Ames, United States - MC6-MC0898-MG | ecosystem: Environmental > Terrestrial > Soil > Unclassified | place: USA: Iowa...
GGCGGCGCAGGTACGGCGTTCCGCGTACGTACTGGGACCCGTTGGCCTCGCCCTGGGCGTGCTGCTGACGGGCGCCGTTGGCGTTGTCGCGCGGCGCCGCTTGTCCTTGAGCGGCGAGTTGCAGGCCGCTTTCGAGCGCGACGAGTTCTTCGTCGAATACCAACCCATCATCGATTTGCGCAACGGCCGGTGCGTGGGCGCTGAAGCGCTGGCCCGGTGGCGCAATGAAGACGGCGTGTTGGTCAGCCCGAACGTTTTCATCCCGCTTGCGGAGGCGCAAGGGATGATCGGGCGGATCACCGCCCGCGTGATGGAGATCGTCGTGCGGGAAGCTGCCGGGCTGCTGCGGGCGAACCCGGGCGTGCACATCTCCATCAACCTCTCATCCGAGGACCTGCATTCGCACGATGCCCAAATACGCATGAGGGAATTGGCGCAACGTGCAGAAATCGAGCCGGCCAGCCTGATGTTCGAAATCACCGAACGCGGGCTGATGGCGCCGGAAAAGGCGCGCAATGTGTTGTTGGCGGTGCGCGCAGGTGGCTTCCGCATGGCGATCGACGACTTTGGCACGGGGCATTCCAACCTGTCGTATCTGGCGACTTACGAACTGGATTTCCTGAAAATCGACAAGATGTTCGTGGACACGCTCGGCACCGAGGCGCCGACCAGCCTGGTGACCTTCCACATCATCGACCTGGCACGCTCGCTGGGCATGCAAGTCATCGCCGAAGGCGTGGAAACGGAAGCACAGCGGGACATCCTGCAAGCGCGCGGCGTCCAATATGCGCAAGGCTGGCTGTTTGGCCGCCCTATGAGCATTCAGGAACTCCAGGGATTCATTGCACAGGTGGGCCCTGGCGTGCGCCACGCGTCCGTGTCCCCCTGACGCGGTCTTTGCGGCATGCTTAAATCCCAATCATGCATTCCGATTCCGCCGCCTCTGCCAAGCCGGGCGCGCCCGTCCTGACGGGCGTGCCGGCGGCGTTCGAGCATCCCAATGACCGAGCCGAATTCCGTCATGCGGCGCACCAGCCGGGCGTGGAACTGTACCGAGCGCACATCGTGCGCCACGCCTTCGAGCCTCACACGCACGAGGCCTATGGCCTGGGCGCCATCGAATCCGGGGTGGAACGCTTCCGTTACCGGGGCGCGGAGCATCTGGCGCCCTCCGGTTCGGTCGTGCTGATGAATCCGGACGAACTGCACACCGGCCAGGCGGAAACTGAGACCGGCTGGCGCTACCGCATGGCTTACATCGACCCGGACGTGGTGGCGCGCGTCACCGGGGAATCCGATTGGTGGTTCGATACGGCCGTCGGCCACGACAGCGCTTGCGCGCAGCGCGTCACCGCCCTGCTCGACACCCTGTGGCAGGCGCGCGAACCGCTGGCCTTCGACAGCGCCTTGTACATGTTGCTGGGCGAATTCCGCCGCCACGCCCAAGTGCCGCGCGCCACGCCGGACGAAGGCGCGCTGCGCTTTGCGCCCGTCATCGATTACCTGCGCGCCCATCTGTCGCGTCGGCTGACGCTGGACGAACTTGCGGCGGTCGCGGGACTGAGCCCGTTCCACTTCCTGCGCCGCTTCCAGGCGCAGCACCACGCCACGCCGCAACAGATGCTGATGGCCTTGCGGCTGTTCGAAGCCAAGCGCTTGCTGGCCGCCGGCATCGAGCCCGCCCAGGTGGCGCTGGCCGCCGGCCTGACCGATCAGGCGCACCTGACCCGCGCCTTCTCGCGCCGCTACGGCGTCACCCCCGCCCGCTACCAGAAGCAGGTCCGCGGCTAGCCGGGGCACCGCAATCTGGTACAAGACCGGCCTGCCCGCCGCTGGCTAGACTGCCCGCATTGATTACCTGGAGCAATGTATGTGGGCGGGAACCCTTTATGCCCTGGCCGCCGGCTTGATGTGGGGGCTGGTCTTCGTGGGGCCCCTGCTGTTGCCGGAATACCCGGCCGCACTCCAATCCGTGGCGCGCTACCTGGCCTTCGGCCTGATTGCGCTGCCGCTTGCCTGGCTGGACCGCCATCGCCTGCGGCTCTTGACCCGCGCTGACTGGATTGAAGCCCTGAAACTGGCCGCCATCGGCAACCTGCTGTACTACCTGTGCCTGGCCAGCGCCATCCAGCGCGCGGGCGGCCCCGTCCCCACCATGATCATCGGCACGCTGCCCGTCGTGATCGCCGTGTGCGCCAACCTGCGCAACGCGCGCCGCGACGGCAAGCTGCCGTGGAAGCGCCTGGCGCCGTCGCTGGCGCTGATCGCGCTGGGCATCGGCTGCGTCAATCAGGTGGAGCTTGCCGCCCTGCGACAGGACGCCGACGCAGACCTGGGCCGCTACGCCGTCGGCGCAGTACTGGCGCTGGCCGCCGTCGCCTGCTGGACCTGGTATCCGCTGCGCAACGCCGACTGGCTGCGGGCGCACCCCGACCGCAGTCCCAGCACCTGGGCCACCGCCCAGGGCGTGGCCACCCTGCCCCTGGCGCTCGTGGGCTACGCGGTGCTGTGGGGCGGCATGGCCGTCGCGGGCAGCGGCTTCGCCATGCCGCTGGGGCCCCGTCCGGAAGTGTTCTTGGGCCTGATGATCATCATCGGCCTGTTCGCGTCCTGGCTGGGCACGCTGTGCTGGAACGAGGCCAGCCAACGGCTGCCCACCGCGCTGGCCGGCCAACTGATCGTGTTTGAAACGCTGGCCGCGCTGGCTTATGCCTTCATCCTGCGCGGCACGATGCCCGAACCGCTGACGATGGCGGGCATCGCCCTGCTGGTGGTCGGCGTGCTGCGCGCGGTGCGCGTCAAACCCGAACCCGTTCCCGCGGCCGTCTGACTACAGCAGGCCTGGCAACTGGCTCAGGTCGTCGATCACGTCGGACGCGCCTTCATCCAGCAAGCGCTGGCGCTGGTCCGGTCCGTTGTGCGACGCGCCAACGTAACCCACCGCCCGCATGCGTGCGGCGCGGGCGGCGCGGACGCCGGGCACGCTGTCTTCCACCACCACGCAGTCCAGGATGGCGGTGCGCATCTGGCGCGCCGCGAAGAGGAAGACGTCCGGGGCGGGCTTGCCTTTGGCGACCTGCGCCGTGCTGAACACGTTGGGCGCAAAGGCGTCCCACAGGCCTACCAGCTTTAACGCGGCCTCCAGTTTCGGCGGCGTGCTGCTGGATGCCACGCAGACATCCAGCCCCCGCGCGCGTAGCGTGGCCAGCGTCTCGTGGACATGGGGCAAGGCCCGCAGCTCCTGGCGGAACGTGCTTTCCAGGCGGTCGGCATACTGCCGCGCGAAGCCGTCGGGCAAGGTGCAGGCGTTCTCGGCTTGCAGCGTCTGCCACATGTCGGCGTCGGGGATGCCGGCGAAGCGGCGGGCTGCGTCTTCGGGAGTGATGGCGATGCCGTGTTCGGCCAGCGCGCGCGACTGGGCGCGCGCCGCAATGATTTCGCTATCGATCAGAACGCCGTCGCAATCGAAGATGACGAGGCGGGTGGCTGGCGTATGCATGGTGGCTCCAAACAGTATCGACCTCCATGATAGGCCTGCTTCATGACGCGCGGCCAACCGCCATGCGACGGACGGCGCGCCTTGACGTTATAGGCGCGCCGCGCGCACCCGGCGCAGGCAAGCCGCGATCAGCAACCCGCCCAGGCCGGCCGCCAGCACGACGTAGGACGCCGACGCCCAGCCGTAGCGGTCGATCACGCCGCCCACGGTGACCGGGCCGATGACCTGCCCCAGGTTGCTGCCCTGCATGACCAGGCCTACCGACGCCGCCGTCAGCGCGGGACGCGGCGCCACCAACGGCGCGGTGCCCAGCAAGGTGGCGGGAATCAGGCCGCCCACCGCCGAAAACAGTACGCACAACAGGAAGGTGGGCATCGCCGGCAAGACCGAGCGGAAGATCAGCAGCGCCACCACGCCCATCGTCACGCTGGCGCAGGCAATCAGCGTCGACCGCCGCCAGCCCCGCGCCAGCAGCATGCCCGCGCCCAGGTTGCCGATGATGTTGGCGGCGCTGGCCATCGCGCTGTAGAGGCCGGCCTTCGCCAGCGTCAAACCCAATTGCTCCATCAGCAGCACCGGCAGGAAGGTGAACAGCGCGAAGAACATCAGGCTGTACAGCGTGAACGACAGCGCCAGCAGTACGGGCCCCGCCGCCCCCAGTATGTCGGCCGTGTCTTTCCGCAAGCCGCCCCAAGACAGGCTGGCGCTACCGGGCGTGGCCGGCGCCAGCGCCGCCACGCAGGCCAGCGCGACCACGACCGCCGCGCCCGCGCACCACCAGTACGCCTGCCAATGGTCAAACGCCTGCGACGCCAGCATCGCGATGGCCATGCCGGCGGGCATGTAGCAGCTCCAGAGCGCAAAGGCGAAATCCCGGTTGGAGCCCGACACCATGCGCTGCAGGGCCGCGGGCCCTGCCACCGTGATCATCAGGAAACCCAGGCCTTCGATCACGCGCGACGCCAGCAGAATGCCGTAACCGGGCGCCGTGGCGCCTGCGGCCGTGCCCAAGGCCGTCGCCACCAGTCCCAGCAGCAACATGTGGCGCGCACCAAAGCGGGCAATCACGCCGCCTGCCGCAATCCCGCCGACCACGCCCAGTATTGAAAACACGGCCGTCAGCGTGCCGATCGAGGCCAGGTCCAGCCCCATGTCCTGGCGCAGCAGCGGCGCGGCGATGATGACCTTGCCCACTTGCAGCGACGCCACCACACCCGCGCCCACGATGGCCAGCACCCCGGCCCAACGCGTTTCAACCTGGTTCATTCCCGCCTCTCTTCCCATGCGATCCCGACAGCATGCCTGCCGGAAACGATCTTGATAAGTGATAATCTTTTGATGGAACCGATCGACTGAATAGATCAGCGGGAAGATGATAGACGCCCTGACCCTGGACCAGCTGCGCGTGTTCGCCGCCGTAGCCGACACCGGCAGCTTCCGCGCGGCCGGGCGCCGGCTGTCCCGCGTGCAGTCGGCGGTCAGCCACGCCATCGCCAACATGGAAGGGCAACTGGGCGTGACGCTGTTCGACCGCAGCGGCCGCCGGCCCGTCATGACCCCGCAGGGCCACGCGCTGCTGGCCAACGCCCGAGACATCCTGCTGCGCGTGGACGCCCTGCGCGCCCGGGCGCAAGGCCTGGGCGAAGGCGTCGAGCTTGAGCTGTCGATAGTCGTGGATACGCTGTTCCCGATCGCCGCGGTCGGCGCTGCGCTAAACGCCATGCGTGCCGCTTACCCGACCGTCGCCACTCGCGTGTCCGTGCTGCCGCTGGGCGGCCCGATCGACGCTCTGCTGACTGGCAGCCATACGCTGGGCATCATCGCCGGCGAACACTTCCGCCATCCGCGCATCGCCGTAGAGGCGCTGTCCTCGGTGCAGATGGTCGCCGTCGTCGGCGCCGGCCATCCCCTGGCGCGGCGCCCTCCGTCCGACGCCGCATTGGGTACGCCCGAACTGGCCGACCATCTGCAGATCGTGCAGTCGGATCCGTCCTCCCTGACCGAAGGGCGCGACTTCGCCGTGCTGTCGCCGCAGACGTGCCGCGTCAGCGGCCAGGACACCAAGCATGCGCTGATCCTGGCGGGAGTGGGCTGGGGCCGTCTGCCGCTGTGGCTGGTGGAACGCGACCTGGCGGAAGGCCGCCTGCTGCGCCTGCCCACGGACAGCCTGGGCCGCGCCAGCCAGGTCGCCACCGAGACCTATCTGGCGCACCGCATCGACCTGCCTTTGGGGCCCGCGGCACGCGCGCTGGCGGCCGCCCTGCGCGACGCCGGCTAGGCCTTGGGCGTTTGCGCATAGCTCACGCCCATGCCTGCGCGTACATCGTTCTGGATGCCGTACGGCGCGATCGGATATCGCAACCCGTTGGCGGCCAACGCCTTCATGCCTGCGATCGCCACCGGCAGGTAATGCGGCGGCAGCGCCATCAGCATCTCTTCGTCAGGCACGCCGCCATAACGGCGTTCGGCGAAACAGGGCAAGGACAAGCTGGGTTCGCCGGTAGCCAGCGCCCGGCCCCATGAGTCCGCACAGGCCGTCTCGCCCACCACGCTCCAATCGAAACGCCGGTAGTTCTTCCACTGCAAGCCATTGATAAGAATGATCATCTGGCCTGGGGTGGCATACACCAGGCAGATGTCGGGCGGGTCCAGCCGGCCCGAGGCCAGCGGCGACACCACCAGCCCTCGGTATTTGCCCGCGGGCACACAGGACAACGCCTCCTGGCGTGCCCGCGCGTCGGCCTCGGTCGCATGCCACACACCTACGTAGTCCTTGCCGCTTTTCCAGGCTTCGTCCTGCGGGCCCAGGCCCACCACCGCACGGCATTGCGAACCGACCAGGTCGTCGCCGGTAATGCCCACCGTCCAACCCAGCCGCGCCGCCATCCCGACGATCTGGTCGGTCGTATGCGTGGCCTGCGGCCGCCGCAAGCCCTTCACGCCCGCCATGGCGGCCTCGTCCTCGAACAGCTTCATGCCGATGACCGTGGTCTTCAAGCGCAGCAGCTTGTTCAGCTCGTCGACCAGCGACGCCCAATCAAGGGGCGTGTCCTGCGTTGTCTCTTCCATTCCCGTCCTTTGGACTGTTGTGCGCGGCGAATGCCGCGTTGGATGTCTTAGGCGGGATTTTACGGACGGAAAGGAGGCACGAACTCAAGGGCATATCGCCATCCGTCAAAATTATGACCAGCGTCTCGCCTTCTGGCAGGGACAAATCAGGTGGGAAGAGCGTTCAGGGTGAAGCGAGGCCGTCCCTGCCCCACCTGCACCACGGTCAAAACGATACTGGCATGGCGTTTCAACCATTCCCGAATAATCACATCGGGGTCGTCAATGGCAGGACCGATCTTCCCTTTAATGAGCCCGCCCGCGGTTTGAAATTCGAAGGATCGGCTATTCGGAAGCACTCCCACAAATTCCCCCTGGTACGTCTCCGATCCCTCTTTGATATTGTCTTCCGCCAACCGGCCCGCCGAATGAACCAACTGTTCAAATCCGTCAAACCTAAATATCTTGTTCTTGAATTCCAATCCGCACCAGGCTTGATTTTGAGATAGCAGCCCCAGGAACTCCGATATCTTTTTCACAGCCCGAGGGTGAATTACGTCGACAAGCTCCGCAACGTCATCATCACTGCCCACCGCAGAGGCTTCAAGCAAAGACTGCATCTTTTGCAACGCCTCGGCGGTCTTCTCCTGTTCGGGGAACAGGCCACCAGCAGGCAGCTCGAACTCGAAACCAAAAGAGCCTATAGCTGTACCTGTAATCAGTAGCTGATTCTTTGCCCGATCGGGAATAGGTCCCATGAAATGCAGACTCTCATTGAGGCCAGCAACCACAGCCGCAAATGCATCCGCGAAGGCAATGGATGCCTTGCCGCCAAAATCGGCGGCAATGCCACGGCTACCAACGACCGGCCGTCCACGAAATGTAAGCTTCGCGCGCGACGGCTTCGGACCGGCCAGCTCCCGTTCCAGCGCTTGGCGCGCCGACTTCAAGCGGTTTTGTAGCGACAGCCGTTGAATAACGGCAGTTGGAGGCAACCCATCGAGAAGCAGCTCCAGTTCACGGATTTCGGAGAGCAGCGATTCATCGCGTTGAATCATGGCGCGCCCCGTAAGTCCGCCTTGACCTGGGCCAAAGCCTGCACGGCAACAGGATCTTGCGTGCTCTCCAAATCCACCTGGACGAACCCCTTCCACATACCGTCACGCCTGTGCGACCACATGCTATGCCAATAAGAAATGCGCTGAATTGACTGGGCCTCCATCGGCACACCCAAGACTTCCCAGTACGAATCGACCCGATAGGCTTCTTTCACATAGTCGTGATCGAAGAGTTGGGGATTCTTCGCCACAAGAGAGGCTTCGTCTTCCCCCTCCGGCAATTCCAGAAAGGTCACGACGTCCACATCTCGAGGGTCGCGCCCCTCGGTGCTTTCCACGTTCTCAGAAAAGCTTCCATTCAGCCACTGAAATCCCGCGTTAATCCCGAGCTTGTGAATCTCACTACGAAAACTCAAAAAGCCGTCAATGATCTGCAGACGGGCGTGAGACGTCCCCATCACGTCGACAAGCACATGCAGTGGAGACTTGTACGGAGAACGATCAGGATCATGCCCCGCCGCACCGGGACGGATAGGGGGAATAACACCTTGGAGGTTCCAAGCAGGAATCATGCACCTTCCTCTTGACTCATATCGATATCGCCCCACCACACAAGCTGGATGGAATTCACCATCATACCGCCCGGGCAGGCCGCTTTCGTCGGGAAAGAGTCTGCTAACTACACGAAGCTGACTTGGGCCTCCGATGAGTCTGGAGGATGGATTCGCAAGGAAGTGCGGCTGCAGCTTTACGCTTACGACACCCGCTTCATCAAATACTTCGGTGACTCCTCGTACCCCTGCCGGAAATAGAACCGGTGCGCATCCGTCCTGCGTTCATGGCAATGCACTTCGATGCGGTCGCAGCCGCGTGCGCGCGCTTCGTCCTCGGCCGCCGCTTCCAGCCGCCGTCCCACGCCTGCGCTACGCGCCTGGTCGCTGACGCAGAAATACGTGATGCGGCAGAAATCGCCAGGCAGCGCCAGCTGGATCATGAAATGCAATCCGATGAAGCCCAGCAACTGGCCCGCCTCGTCTTCGGCGACCAGCAGCCGCACATCGGGGTGAACGGTCAGTTGCGCGATCTTCTGTGGCATGAAGGGCGCGGTACCGGGGTAATCCAATTGCGTCAGCAGTGCCGCGATGGCGGCGCTGTCCTCGGAAGTGGCGGTACGTATCAGCATGGGGACTTCCTGTCGATGTCTGCTAGAAAGCGCGAAAGCGTATGACAGCACCGTGTCCGCGCCATGACAAGCGCGCCGGGTGCGACTGCCCTGCCTACCCCGCCTTGTCATCCCGCTGCAACATGCTGAACAGCGCCCGCACCGACGGGCTGTCCGCCGCCTGGGCCGAGGCCGCCAGGCCGAACGACCGGTACAGCGGCAACGCCAGCCGCAACACGCGCAGGCCACGGCGGTTTTCCGGCAAGGTCAACGCGGGCACCAGCGTCACGCCCAGGCCTTCACGGACCAGCGCGAAGGCGCTGCTCCAATCGCGGACCGAAGCCCGCACGTCTGCGATGGCCAGGCCGGCATCCGCCGCCAGGCTCTGCGCGTGCACGCTGCAACCGCCCGTGGCCAGCACGAAGGGCTGAGCCGTCAGCGCTGCCAAGTCGATGGCGCTTCCCGCGCGCGCCAGCGGATGCGCGGCGGGCAGCACGGCCATCCATTCGTCTTGCCCCAGCGGGCATACCTGCCGGCCCGGCGCGGCGTTCAGCACGACGCCCACGTCCACGGTACCGGCAGCCAGCAAGGTTTCAACTTCGTCGTCGGTGGCCTCCAGGGACACCACCTCGATGGCCGGGTGCAATTGCCGGAAGCGCCGCAGCACCGGCGGCAGCACGGTCGAGAACACCATCGGGAAACTGGCCAGCCGCAGCGTGCCGCCTGCGGCGCCGCTCGCTTCGCGCGATAGCGCCTGGATGCGATGCAGCGCGCCCAGCATGGCGCGGGCTTCGTCCGCCACGCGCAACCCCAGCGCCGTCGGAACGGTTTGCCGGCGTTCGCGCGTGAAAAGCGGCGCGCCCAAGGTGTCTTCCAACTGCGCGATCGCCTGGCTGGCGCCGGACTGGGTCATGCCCACCTGCGCGGCAGCGTGCGTGATGTTGCCGGCGTCCACCACCGCCAACACCAGCCGCCAATGCATCAGATTCATCATGAAATCAGTTCTACTTATGGCACATTTCTAAAAGAGTAATTTTACGCATGGCTTGCGCGGGCTCAAGCTGGGCGTCTCGTTGAATCCAGGACTCACCCATGAAGCTGTATTACGCACCCGACACCTGTTCCCTGTCGCCGCACATCGTCCTGCGCGAACTGGACCTGCCTTTCACGCTGGTACGCGTGGACAACCGGACAAAGCGCAGCGCCGATGGCAGCGACTTCCTGGCAATCAATCCCAAGGGGTATGTCGCTGCGCTTGAATGCGGCGACGGGCAGGTGCTGACCGAAGGCCCGGCCATCGTCCAGTATCTGGCCGACCTGAAGCCCGAGGCCGGCCTGGCGCCGCCCAACGGCACGTGGGCGCGCAGCCGGCTGCAGGAATGGCTGAACTTCATCAGCACCGAAATCCACGGCGGTTTCGGCCCGTTGTTCAACCGCGACCTGCCGGCTGCGGCACGCCTTTGGTGGCAAGCGCGGCTGGAGAAGCGCCTGGACTACACGGCGCGCGAACTGGAGGCGCGCCGGTACCTGGTCGAAGACCGCTTCGGCGTGGCCGACGCCTACCTGTACACGGTAATGCGCTGGGCGGTGTTCTTCGACATCGACCTGGCACACTGGCCCGCCCTTGCGGCCTATATGGGCCGCGTCGCGCAACGGCCCAGCGTGCTGGCGGCGCTGGCCGCCGAAGGCGCTACCAGCGGTACGTAACGCCGGCCATCATGCTGCGGGCCTTGCCGTAGTAGCAACCGAAGGAATAGTTGCAGCTGGACACGTAGGTCTTGTCGAACAGGTTCTGCACGGTCAGGCTGGCGACCAGGCCGCGTAGCGAGGGCGACACATGCGCCAGGTCGTAGCGCAAGGACGCATCAACCACCGCGAAGGACGGCGTGCGGAAGGTGTTGGCCGAATCGCCATAGGCGGTGCCGGTCCAGCGCACACCCGCGCCCAGTTCCATGCCGCCCAACACATCGCCGGCCAGCCGGTAATTGGTCCAGATGCTGGCAGCCCAGGTCGGCAGCGCGGCCAGGCGCTTGCCGGCATCATACGAGCCCGGCGTCGAACGCGGGTTCAGGTAGGTCAGCCCGGCGATCACGTCCAGCCGTTCGACGGGCTGCGACTTGATCTCCAGTTCGACGCCCTTGGACCGCACGCCGCCGTTCTGGACTTCGTAGCCGGGATGGTCGAAGTCCTCGGAAGACATGTTCTTCTGGCGGATCTCGAACGCCGACAGCGTGATCAGCGTGTCGCTGCCGACGGGCTGATACTTGATGCCCACTTCCACCTGCTTGCCCGTGGTGGGCTTGAAGGACTCGCCTGCGTAATTGGTACCGACCACTGGCAGGAACGATTCCGAATAGCTGATGTACGGTGCCAGTCCGTTCTCTGCCACATAGGCCAGACCCACGCGCCCGCTGAAGGCATTGTCGTTGCGGCGCGTGCGGGTGTTGGCCAGCAGGTCCTGGTTGTCGATCTTTGCCCAGTCATAGCGGCCGCCCAGCGTCAGCACGAACTGGTCCAGCTTGACCTGGTCTTGCAGGTACAACCCGACCTGGCTGACGCTGTTGTCCCATTGCGTGGTCAGTTCGGTGTCCGGCTGCGCGACGTTGTAGTCGGGGTCGTACAGGTTCAACGGCGTGGCGGCGTAGTTGTTGTACCCGGTGTACTTGCGCGAGAAATGGCGGTAATCCAGGCCGACCAGCACCGTGTGGTCCAACGCGCCTGTCCGGCCCTTCAATTCCAGGTTGTTGTCGATGCTGATCACATTGTTGTGCTGCCCCCAATCCAGCTTGGTCCGGCTCGCCTGGCTGTAATCAGTGTTGCCGTCAGCGTCCTGCACGAAACGGTTCAGATAGAAGCCCCGGTAGTTGTCGCGCACGTCCACGAAGCGGATCGTCTGGCGCAACGCCGCTTGCTCGGAGAACTTGTGGGACAGGTCCGTGCCGACGACATACTGGCGCCGGTAGAAATCGTTGTACCCGGGCTGGCCGGTGAAGATATCGCGGTCGATGCGCTTGCCGTCCGGGCCGGCGAACACCGTGCCGATCGCCGGCAACGGCTGATAGTCCGGCACCCCGCCATCGCGCTGCAGCTGCGTGTACAACGTCAGCGAGGTAGCCGCGCTGGGGCGCCACGTCAAGCTGGGCGCAATCAACAGGCGGCGGCTTTCCTTGTAGTCGATCTGTTCGTTGCCGCCGTTAGCCACCGCCGTCACGCGGTACAGCAACGAACCGTCTTCGTTGGCGGGGCCCGTCAGGTCCAGGTTGCTTTCCACACGGCCATAGCTGCCCACGCCCATGCGCACTTCACGCAGCCGTTCTTCGGACGGACGCTTGGACACCAAGTTGATCAGGCCGCCCGGCTGATTCTGTCCGTACAGCACCGACGCGGGCCCCTTCAGCACTTCAACCCGTTCCAACAGGTAGGGGTCGATCTGTAGCGCGCCGCCCAAGCTGCCCGCGTATGGCAGATAGGTGCCGTCCAGGTACAGCGGCGCCGGCGCGAAGCCGCGCGAGTCGACCTCGTCGGCAATCATGTTGGAATCGGTATAGCCGTTGACGTTGACCCCCGGCGTGTAGCGCAGCGCCTGGGCGACCGTGGTGGCCCCGCGCGTCGAGATCTCGGCGGCGCTCACCACGTTCACCGTCTGGGGAATTTCCAGGATGGAAGCGTCGGTCTTGGTACCGGTGGCGCTTCGCTTAGGCGCCACGCCGACCACGGGCCCCCACGCACTTTCGGTTTGCCCCACTACGCGCACGGGTTCCAAGACAGCCGCGGCGCCGGGTGCGGCCGGCGCGCGGCGCAAGCGGTAAGCACCGCTTTCTTCTGCCACGGCTTCCAGGCCGGTGCCGGCAAGCAGGGCCACCAAGCCGTCACGCACGCCATACGTGCCGCGCAGACCCGGGCTGTCCACATTCGCGATCAATGCGGGTTCGGCCCCCACCATCACGCCGGAACGACGCCCGAATTCCAGCAACACCTGGCGCACGGGGCCTGCCGCGATACCGTACTGCTGCCTGGCGTCCACCACCTGCGCGTAGGCGGGCTGGGCCGGCGCCAAGGTGGAAAGCAACGCGCCGGCGGGCAAACCGAATGCAATATGGCAGAGCCAGCGGCGCGCAGGCGACAGCGTGGCGGGCGTCGCGCGGCGACGGCGGGGATGATGCGGCATGAGGCGATCCTTGTGAGCGTTAGCAGTGGACAGCCCTGCCCGTCAAGGCGGCTGTCCCCATGTCTAATGCTCGAATCGCGAAACGGTGCCGGCCTGTTACAAAATAGCTGCGCACCGCCGTCACGGCCCCACCGTCACCCAGTACGCGGTGCGGGTATGCACGCGCACGGGCAGGATCCGTTCGACCAGCCGCAGGACCTTGTCGGTGTCCTGGATGGGGAAGGCGCCGGTGACGCGCAGATCGGCCACCGCGGGGTCGCAACGCAGAAAGCCGCGCCGGTAGCGCCCCAGCTCGGCCAGGAAATCCTGCAGCCGCCAATCGTCGGCGAACAGCATGCCGCTGGTCCAGGCATCGGCATTGGCGGGGCTGGGTTGCGCCGCGTCCACGACGTAGCGGTCAAACGCCGTGCGCTCTCCCCGATTCAGCCGCAATTCCGTGCCGCCCAACCGCGTCTGGATGCGCACGGCGCCCTCCAGCACGGCCACATGGGTCTGTGTTTCGTCGCCAAGCTGGCGCACGGTGAAGCGCGTGCCGATCGGGCTGACGAAACCACTGCGCGTCTCTACGATCAACGGCCTGCCCAAGGCGTCCTGCCCGGACTCGACCCATATCTCGCCTTCCACCAGCACGATGCGCCGCGCCTGGGCATCGAAACGCGTATCGACGGCGCTGCGGGTGTTCATTATCAACCGCGTGCCGTCCTCCAGCGTCAGCAGGCGGCGTTCACCCACG
>Ga0213827_1001441_pt1 | contig 13630 bp, 14 predicted proteins | sample MC6MC0898MG_FD_180669 | JGI IMG/M metagenome (GOLD analysis project Ga0213827, IMG submission 180669) | Enriched soil aggregate microbial communities from Iowa State University, Ames, United States - MC6-MC0898-MG | ecosystem: Environmental > Terrestrial > Soil > Unclassified | place: USA: Iowa...
CGGCCAGGCTTTCGACAAGGACGAATTCTGGACGCTGGAAACCGAATTCCTCATCCCGGCTGCCCTGGAAAGCCAGATCACTGCCGAGAACGCGCCCAAGGTGCGCGCGAAGGTCGTGGTGGAAGGCGCCAACGGCCCGACCACCCCGGAAGCGGACGACATCCTGGCCGAACACGGCGTCTACGTGGTGCCGGACGTGCTGGCCAACGCCGGCGGCGTGACAGTGTCCTATTTTGAATGGGTGCAGGACTTCTCCAGCTTCTTCTGGAGCGAAGAAGAGATCAACCAGCGCCTGGAACGCATCATGCGCGAAGCCTACGGCTCCGTGTCGCAAGTGGCCAAGGAACACAAGGTCACGTTGCGCACCGCCGCATTCATCGTGGCTTGCACCCGGATCTTGCAAGCGCGCCAAGTGCGCGGCCTGTATCCTTGATGACTGAATCGGCGAGGCGTTCTTGAACGACTCGTCGAGGAGGTAGAGGGAGACAAAAACAGAAATCGCCCCGAAAGGGGCGATTTCCATTTCAGGAGATACGCATGACGCAACACTTGCCATCCACGACACTTGCCGTGGATCCCGCCTGGATCGACGCCTACGGCCATCTGAACGCCGCCCACTATGTCGGCATCTTCGACCGGGTGGGATTCGAATTGCTCAGCCAGGTGGGTGTCGGGCTGGACTATACCGAGGCCACGCGCTGTGGCATCTATACGATGAACGTCCACGTGGCGTACCTGCGGGAAGTGCTGGAGGGAGATCCCCTGATGCTGCAGGTGCGCCTGCTTGAGTCCGACAACAAGCGCCTGCTCTGCCTGATGGAGCTGACGCAGACGCGCGACGGCTATCTGGCGGCCACGATGGAGCAGTTGTCGCTGCACGTCGACCTGAACACGCGGCGCGCCACGCCGTTCCCGGACGCGCTGGCAGCGCGGCTGGCGCGCACGGTGGCAGAACACGCCGAACATCCTCTGCCAAAAGGCTATCGGCGGCTGCTGCCGCTGCAGGGGGCTCGCTAAGCCTCCGGCCCCGGTACGCACGTCCTATCTTGGCCGTGTGCCGGCATCCGCGCCGAATGTTGCTTGTTAACACACCCCGATGACAGCTTTGCGACCTCGCCCTACACTGAGTTCGGGTGTGGAGCTCAGGCCACATGTAGGCGTTTTTTTCGAGATCTTGGACGGGTTTTCCTTGCGTCTAGAAAACTGACACATTGCGTCCCTAGAATTCGTTCCTGCCATGCGCCGCACGCCGTTTGCCATGCAAACCCAGCCACCTGCGCATGTATGTTCAATCAAAGGGATTACGCAATGAAAAAGACTCTGCTCGCCACCGCGCTGTTCGCCGCCCTGTCCGGCGTGGCCCAAGCCGAAACCTCGGTGACGCTGTACGGCCTGATCGATACTGGTATCGGCTTCCAGCAAATCAAAGGCAATAACGATTACAAAGAATCCAAGTTCGGCATGGTCAATGGCGTGTCGAGCGGTTCGCGTTGGGGCCTGCGCGGCGCCGAAGACCTGGGCGACGGCCTGAGCGCCGTGTTCACGCTGGAAAGCGGCTTCAACTCGGCCAACGGCCAATCGGGCCAAAGCAGCCGCCTGTTCGGCCGCCAAGCCACCGTCGGCCTGAAGAGCGATTCCTGGGGCCTGCTGGAATTCGGCCGTCAGACCAACATCGCGTCGAAGTACCTGGCCGCGATCGAGCCGTTCGCCGGCAGCTACGGCCAAGCCAACGTCGGCGTGGCCTTCAGCGCCGCCAACACGGTCCGCTACGACAACATGGTGCAGTACTCGACCCCGTCGTTCAGCGGCTTCCAGTTCGGCGTCGGTTACTCGTTCAACGCGGCTGACACCACCGCCGCGCAAACCGGCTTCAAGACCGCCGACAACACCCGCGCCATCACGACCGGCCTGCGCTACGTCAACGGCCCGGTGAACGTCGCGCTGACGTATGACCAGCTGAACCCCGCCAACCAGTTGAACACCGATGCCACGCCCAAGTCGTGGACGATCGCCGGTGCGTACGACTTTGAAGTCGTGAAGCTGGCGTTGGGCTTCGGCCAGACGCGCGACGGCTGGTTCACCGGCCAAAGCGTCAACTCGTTCGGCAGCGGCAGCCCCACGGCGACCAGCTTCGGCACGAACGTCGCAGTGTCGGGCTTCAAGGCCAACTCGTACCTGGTCGGCCTGACCGTGCCGCTGGGCGCCAGCAGCATCCTGGCGTCGTGGCAGCGTGCTGACCCGAACGGCAGCAACCCGCTGACGGCCGGCAACGAGTCGACGATGAACGTCTACAGCATCGGCTACACGTACAACCTGTCCAAGCGCACCAACCTGTACGCGCTGGGCTCCTACGCCACCGACTTCGCGTTTGTCGACGGTCTGAAGAGCACCGTGGGTATCGTGGGTGTCCGTCACCGCTTCTAAGCGCCTGACGTGAGCCGGCGGCGGGCGCGCGTGTGGCGCGCCGCCGGCTCCTTCAGGCCGCGGTTGCATTGAGCGGACTGGGCGTCTTACCCGGCCACAGACGCGAAAAAAGCGGCCACCTCCCTAGCTCCACCCTCAGTCCGCTCACCCGAACCCCGGTCTCGAAGAGACCTTGCGCGCCGCGGCGCGTGCAAAAGGCCGGCAACAGGCAGATGCCTGTTGCCGGCCTTCGCGTATCGGGGGCGCAAACCGTCGCGCCCGACGGCTTGCTTGCAGCGCGCCGCAACCGGTATTGGCTACGACTTCGGCAGCAACTCCGGTTTGAAGATGCCGCGCAGGTCCGCGTACGGGATGCTGAGCTCGGGCTCGCCATGCGAGTACGGCGCAATCGAATAGGCGTCGTACTTCACGACGATGCCGTCGCGCGTCAGCGCGAAGTTGTCGCTTTCCTGGAAGGGCCACATCTTGCTGTAGGCCGCGGGGTCCCGCTTGGCGTCCGGATTAGCCGTCAGCCACTTGGCGTGGGCGCGCTGCAGCGCCGCCACGTATTCGGCGCGACGGCCAGGGATCAGCGCTTCGTCCAGGCTCATGACACGGTCTCGGCTGCGTTCCCAGTTCAGATACTGCGTGGCCGGGATGCCATGCGCGGCGCCCGTCAGGAACTGCTCGGTGTGCAGTTCGATCGACACGATGTCGCCCACGGTGTCCTTGACGCTGGCCTTGAAATAGGTGGCGTCGCGCGGACGGGCCGTGGACCAGAAATACTGCGTGTACTCCGACAGCGTGTTGTACGGCCCGCGGCGGTTGGCGTCGGTGCCGGTCATGTATGCCAGCACGTGATCCACCAGCGCCGTCAGCTTGGGGATGCCGGGAAACGCTACGCTATCGATTTCAATGCGCGGGCAGTCGCCCTCGCAACCGGGCTTGTTCGAGGCCCATTTGATGCGTTCGGTGGACAGGTCCCCCGCCTTCTCCGGCGTGGAGGAGGTGGGGCTGGCCAGGGTGATGTTCGCCGGCGGCGCACTGCCGCAGCCGGCAAGCGCCAACAGGGCAGCGCCCAGGATCAGACCGCTTATCGCGCCTTGCGGCGTGAACGTGCGACGCATTGAACTACCTCCACAAAATCTAGGCTTGATGGCAACAGGCTTTGGCGGTCAGGGCACCACGCCGGTCCATTCAGGGGTGGAGAACTTTTCTTCGGCCTGTTGTCGGGCGCGCGCCAGCGTGTCGCTGCCGATCTGCCCGGGGGTCAGACGGTGCAAGCCGGCAAAAGTTTCCACCATGCGGTCGATGATGACCTCGCGTGCCAGCCCGGTCTGCGTGCGCAGCGGGTCAACGCGCTTCTTGGCGCTGGTGGTGCCCTTGTCGGACAGCTTTTCGCGGCCGATCCGCAAGACTTCGACCATTTTATCGGCGTCGATGTCATAGGACATGGTCACGTGGTGCAGCACGGCGCCGGCCCGGCGGGCTTGCGCTGCGCCGCCGATCTTGCCGATGTCCGAGGCGATGTCGTTCAAGGGCTGATACCAGGCCTTGATGCCCAGGCCCTGCAGCGCGGTCAGCACCCAGGCGTCCAGGAAGGCATAGGATTCCTGGAAACTCATGCCGTGCACCAGCGCTTGCGGCGCGCTGAGCGAATAGGTGATGGAGTTGCCGGGCTCGATGAACATCGCCCCGCCGCCGCTTACGCGGCGCACGACCTCGATGCCGTGGCGCTTGGCGCCGTCGGGATCGACTTCATTCTTCAGGGATTGGAAGCGGCCGATCACCACGGCGGGGGCGGACCATTCCCAAATGCGCAAGGTGGGCGGCCGCTGGCCGGCGCCGACTTCATCGGTGATGACGGCGTCCAGCGCCATGTGCAGCGACGGCTCCTGCGGGCCTTCGTGGATCAGTTGCCAGTCGTAGTCGTTCCAGTCGGTGCGCGTCATGCCAGCGCCCTCCGCAGGACGACGGCGACGGCCTCGGCGGAAAAGCCGAACAGTTCGGCATCGGCGGGCAGGGCCGATTGGACGGCAACCGCCAGTTCCAGTTCGCCGGCGTCGGCCGGCATGCCGTTCAGGCCATTGTTGATGGCTTCAAGCGCTTCGGGCGGTTCAAGAAAGAAGTCGCCGCTGATACGCACATCGGCCAGGCGGCCGTCGCGCACTTCCAGATCCGCAACGACCAGTTTGCCGCCGGGGACTTTATATTCGCCATGCATGGGCGCTCCTTGCAAAATCATCTACTTGCACTACAGGCTGAGCTTCATGCCATCGTGGCTGGCCTTGAAACCCAGGCTTTCATAGAACCGGCGCGCGTCCGGACGCGCACGGTCGGTGGTCAGCTGGACCAGGCCGCATCCCTGGATGCGGCATTGTTCAATCGCCCATTCGAACATGGCGCGTCCCAGGCCCTGGCCGCGGTAAGACGAGGCGATGCGCACGCTCTCGATCTGTCCGCGCCATTGGCCCTGCCGCGACAGGCCGGGTATGAACGATAACTGCAAACAGCCGACCAGGTGGGAATCCTGCTCGACCACTGCCATGAATTGATTGGAATCCTGGTTGATCGCGGTAAACGCGGCAATGTAGCGCGGATTCGGTGGCACGGACGGGTCTTCGCGCGTGGCGCCCAATTCGTCGTCGGCCAGCATCGCGATGATATGCGGCAGGTCTTCGGCGCGCGCGCGGCGGAACGCCAGTTTCGGTGCTGTCATGGGCGGTCTCCGGCGAATCAGCGGGTGACGTGCTGCGCGGTCTGGCCGAACAGGATGCGGCGGGACTCCTCGTCGCTGATGGACGGGGCGGTATTGATGGTGTCGGCCAGCGCATAGGCGCGTTGGGTGGCGGGTCGCGCGGCGATGGCGTTGAACCAGCGCTGCAGGTGCGGGAAGTCGTTCAGGTCCTGGCCCTGCTTGGCGTGGGGCACGATCCACGGGTAGGCGGCCATGTCGGCGATGGAGTAGTCGCCCGCCACGAATTCGCGGTCGGCCAGGCGCTTGTTCAACACACCGTACAGGCGGTTGGTCTCTTTGACATAGCGGTCGATGGCGTAGGCGATGCGTTCTTGCGCATAGCCCGAGAAGTGGTGGTTCTGGCCGGCCATGGGCCCCAGACCACCCATCTGCCAGAACAGCCATTGCGAGACTTCGGCGCGGCCGCGCACGTCGGCGGGCAGGAAGCGGCCGGTCTTCTCGGCCAGATACTGCAGGATGGCGCCCGACTCGAACAGCGAGATCGGCGCGCCGCCGTCGGCGGGCGCCTGGTCGACGATGGCGGGAATGCGGTTGTTCGGCGCGATGGCCAGGAATTCGGGTTTGAACTGATCACCGCGGCTGATGTTCACCGGGTGGATCTTGTAGGGCAGGCCGGTTTCTTCAAGGAACAGCGTGATCTTGTGGCCGTTGGGGGTGGTCCAGTAGTAGAGATCGATCATGGGGAGCGTCCTGGGAATCATGGCGCCGCCGGCGGGGGCCGGCGGATGGAAAAGCCATGATAGCGGGGACGGCTTGGCCCCGCCCTGAATAACCGGGGCCGGGGTGCGGGTTTCCGGTGCCGCTGCCGCGGTCAGGCCGTGCCGGCGCCGGGGCGCGGGCGGCCCGGCAGGCGCCAGGTCCAGTTCAGGCTGACGCCTGCGGCGGCCAGGAAGATCATCGCCACGCCCACGATCTGCGTGGCGTCCATCCGGTGGCCGTAGACCAGAAAGTCCAGCATGATGGCCACGGCAGGGTAGATGAAACTGAGCGCGGCGGTGGACGTGGTGGGCAGCTTCTGGATGGCCGAATACATCAGGATGTACATCAGGCAGGTGTGGATCAGGCCCAGGGCGACCAGGTAGCCCCATTGCAAGGGCGCGGCGGGCAGGGCGTTGAAATCCGCCATGGGCAGCAGCATGATGGCGCCAAGCGTCACCTGCACCAGCGCCAGCACCTGAGGCGGGATGCCCTTGAGCCGCTTGACGATGATGGCGGTGATGCCATAGAGGGCGGCGGCGCCCAGGCCCAGCATCAGCCCCGACAGGTATTCGCTCCCCCCCGCACCGCTGGTTTCCGACAGGCGCAGCACCAGCAGCAATCCGGCAAACGCCACCACCGACCAGGCCAGCTTGCCGCGTGTAGGGCGTTCGCCCAGGAACAGCACACCCAGCCCGATCAGGAAGAAGGGCTGCACGTTGTAGACGGCCGTGGCCAACGAGATGGACGCCAGCCGGTAGGCCGAGAACAGCAGCACCCAGTTCAGGACCAGCGCAGCGCCGGCGGCGAGCGCCAGGGCCAGCGTGCGGGCCGTGAACAGGCCGGGCCGCAGTAGCCCGCGCGCCCAGCAATACAGGAACAACGACAAGGCGCCGAATACGCAGCGGAAAAAAACGACGTTCCAGGCGCTTTGGCCGGACTCGATGACAAACACGCCCAGTGTGCCGGACAGGGTCATGGCGGCGGCCATTTGCGCCAGGCCGAGGCGTTCTGATGCGGGATTCATGAGGTTTCTCCGGGCGGGCTGTCCGCGATGTACGATGGAGAAATTATCCCAGGCAGATCAAGCTGGTTATATGATGTTCGTGTGGCGCTTTTAATGTCATACCTTCTTTTAGGTGGAATTTATGCAAAACGACCTAAAAAACGAAATCCCTGTTCTGGACGGCATCGATCGTCGCCTGGTCGAGACCCTGTCGGCCAATGCGCGCACCACCACGGCCGATCTGGCCCGGCAGGTGGGCATGTCGGCGCCCAGCGTGGCGGACCGCCTGCGGCGGCTGGAGGAGTCGGGCGTGATCCGCGCCTACACGCTGGATGTGGATCCGGTGGCGTTGGGCTACACCTTGGAAGCCATCGTACGCATCCGCCCCTTGCCCGGGCAGTTGCGGCATGTGGAAGGGCTGATCCAGGAAATCCCGGAATTCGTGGAATGCGACAAGGTGACGGGCGATGATTGCTTCATCGCCCGCGTGGTGCTGCGGTCGATTTCGCACCTGGACGGAATTCTTGAGCGCGTGACGGAGTTCGCCGAAACCAATACCGCCATCGTCAAGGCGCACACGGTGCGTCGGCGCCTGCCGCCCTTGCGCTAGGGCGGTTCAGGCGCTGCCTCCTGCGGGCTCAGACTGGCGCGGAGAGCGCCCGGACGATGTCGTCCTTCAGGCCCGCCGGCGTGTCCGTCGGCGCGTAGCGCTTGATGACCTGGCCGTCGCGGCCCACCAGGAACTTGGTGAAGTTCCATTTGATGCCTTCGGTGCCGAAGACGCCGGGCTTTTCGCCCTTCAGCCAACGATACAGCGGATGCGCGTCGGCGCCATTGACGTCGACTTTGGCGTACAGCGGGAAGGTGATGTCGTATTGGGTCGAGCAGAAGTTGCGGATCTCGGCTTCGTCGCCGGGTTCCTGGTGGCCGAACTGGTCGCAAGGAAACCCCAGCACCGTCAGCCCGTCGTCGCGCAGCGACCGGTAGAGTTCTTCCAGGCCCGCGTATTGCGGCGTGAAGCCGCACTTGGAGGCGACGTTCACCACCAGCAGCACGCGGCCGCGGTAGATGTCCAAGGATTGGTCCTCCCCGTTGATGTCGCGGGCAGTGAAATCGAAAATATTGCTCATGCGGGCTCCTGTGTCAGGCGTCTGGACGCGAGGGCGCCAGTGCGCTGGCTTGCCCGTCGAGTGTAGCGCCTGGCCCGGCGCCGGCGCTGGAACTCAGACCAACTTCAAGTCCAGCGGGGCCACGCCGGGAAAAACCTGCGCCAGGCGTGCCTTGTCCAGCCCGTACAGCCGCGAGAACAGGCCGGCGAAGACCGCGCGGTATTCGTTGAGCACGGGATAGTCGCGGTCCTGGAACAGGGTGTCGCGCTTGACCGCGACTTGCCGGCCCGCGATGCGACCACCGCGCACATTGCCGCCCATCACCCAATACACGGTGCCATGCCCGTGGTCGGTGCCCTTGTTGCCGTTCTCGCGAAAGGTCCGGCCGAATTCGCTGATCACGACGACGGTGGTCTGTTGCCACGCAGGGCCCATCGCGTCGGCGTAGGCGGCAAGCGCCCGGCCCAGTTGGCCCAGGCGGTTGGCCAGCGCGCCGGTGGCGGCGCCTTGGCCCACGTGCGTGTCCCAGCCGCCCACGTCGACAAAGCCCAGGTTGTAGCGGTCGGTCATGAAGCGGGCGATGCGGCGGATTTCCAGTTCAAGCTTGTCGGTGGAGATGGCGTTGCCGTTGGCCGCCTGCATTTCGGCGTCGATCTCTGCGCGCGCGGCGCCCATGACGCGTTGGCCTTCGGTGACGGCTGCGTGCAGGTCCGTACCCTCGTAGAGCGAGGCGATCACCCGGGCATCTTCTTCGTTCAGGCGGGATTTGCGGCCGGCTCCCAGCAAGTCGATATTGGGGATGCGCGTGTCGCCTCGGAATATCTGCGGGACGTCTGAGGTGAAGGCGGCGGGCTGAGAGCGCTTGGCGTTCAACGCGGTCGTCAGTCGGTTGAGAAACCCCGACCGATAGTCGCCGCCTTTCCCGGAGGCCTGTCCCCGCTCGATGCTGTTCTGCGTTTCGAAATGGCTGCGGCTGAGGTCGTCGGTGCCGGCAAACGCCACGAAGGCCAACTGCCGCTTTTCATAGAACGGCAGCAGGCTGTCGGCCAGGGCCGGATGCAAGGCCCAGCCGTCGGCAAGCGGCAGGGCGGAACCGGGCCCGCCGCCCGGCCGGGCAATCGCGATGGTGGGCCGCGCTTCATAGTAGAAATCACTGCTTGCGGGAACCAGCAGGCTGGCCGCGTCGTACGCGCCGCGCATGAAGACCACCAGCAAGCGGTTGCCCGACGCGGCAGGCGCGGCATAGAGCCGGCTGCCGCCTAGCACCAGCGGGGCGGCAGCCATCAACTGAAGCAGTCGGCGTCGATCCATGAGGGGGCTCCTAGCGGCGCATGAACTCTGGCGAAGCCAGCAGGTAGGTGTTGGCGACAGGTGTCGATGCTGCCTTTTCTATCGCTTGCCGTGTGCGGGAGGACAATGCCGAGAAAAGACCATTGCTCTCGTTGGCCTCCAGCAGGTTCCGTGGCCGCTCCAGAGGAGGGTTCCGATAGAAGATCTGGGGTGTGCCGGCGATGGCGCTGGCGATTTCGAACCGCGTGGCCATCTGGCCCGATCCTGTCCAATCCGACTTCGAAAGTGGATAACCGTCGGGAGACTGGCGCTGATTCAACGGTTGCCCAAGTTGCTTGAGCAAGCTGACGCCCGCTCTGCCATCCGTGATGATCGGCATATCGTCATAGGTCAGCCGTAGCGAGGAGTAGACATAGTGGACAGGATCTTTGAAAACGCCCGTTTTCAGCGATGCGGCAAACTCCGGAGATGAGAATAGAGTTTGGAGCGTGGCGCGGACGTCGCCATCCGTTTCCGTAAATGTGCGGTCCATTTTGTCGACAAGCGAGACGGGGGGCGAGTCGCCGACGAAATATACGGCTAGTTTCCTGCTGATGAACTTCGCGGTTGCGGGGTGACGGGCCAACAGGTCGGCCGCCTGTTCCACCTCCCCAATGCCCGCGCCCGCGATAGGGTGCCCCAGGAATACCTTGTTGCCGTAATCGTGTTGCGCCGGATTGAACAGGAAATAGCCTTCCTGCACGATTTGCCCGCTCAATTCGGGTTTCACGGGTGGAGGCTCCAGGCTGTTGCCGACGCCCAGGCCCGTGAGAATACGTGCGAGTTCTTGCACATCGTTTTGGGAATAGCCGCCCTCCACGCCCAATGTGTGGAGCTCCATCAGTTCTCGTGCATAGTTCTCGTTGATCTTACCCACAACGTTTTGTGTATTGTCCAGATAGATCAGCATGGACGGGGATCGCATGGTCGCGGCCAGCAGGTCGCGGAACTTGCCCAGCGCGTGTGGACGGATAGCGCGGTCTTCATATTGCGAAAGAAAAATGCCGGCGTCGCCTTTTTGCAGATCCACGTTGAAGTGGTTCATCCAGAACCATGCCATCTGGTCCTGCAACTGATTGCTGCCGTATACGGCACGCAATAAGGCACGCTCGTTGACGTCGGCACCTCGCCGGGTCGATATCAGGCGTGCATCACGATTTATCGGTGGCCTTTGATCTTCCGGCAGTTTTTTTGCCATTCTCCGCATGTCTATCTGGATCGTCCGCGCGTCTTCATCCGATTGTCGCGAAATAGAGAGGGCGCTGATGCGCTTGCGTACCTCTGACGGAAGCTTGTCCTGCGCTGGCGGATGCAATTGCGCAAATAAGTAGCGATCGATCCCCATCGTCTGGGCACGCGCCAATTCGGTCGGTGTGGCGCCCCAGGTCACCCGATTGACCAAGGCGGCGTCCCGCGCCTGCTGCGGGGAGGCTTGCTCGGCGAGCGCCCCTGCGGCCAGCGGCAGCAGTAGCAAGGGGGCCAAGCGGAAAAGCCAGGAGGTCAGCCGTGCCATAAAGCGGTTTCCTTCAACCAGGACACTTGATGTCAGACAGAGTATTCACTGAAGCATTCCCCGCCGGCGTATTCTTGAAACGCAAGGAAACGGATCGTTTGTTCCTGACGAGCCTATCCCCGCGCGGGCGAGGGGCCATTCAGGCGGCAACGCAGCCGCCGTCCTATCATGTCGCAACGATAGTCAAGTGCCAGCAGGAGCGCCGCGATGGAAGGAATGATTGAACGCCTGGAGGCCATGCTGGCCAAGGGCACCGACAACATGCTGCTGCGGTTTTCGCTGGGCAAGGCCTATGCCGAGCAGGATTGCTTTCGCGAAGCTGAGCCGCACTTGCGGGCGGCCCTGGCGTTCGACCCCGCTTACTCGGTCGCCTGGAAATGGCTGGGCAAGGCCTGCCTGGGCCTGGGCGACGTGGAAGGCGCACGGGCGGCGTGGAACTCGGGCCTGGAGGCCGCGCAGGCGCGTGGCGACAAACAGGTCGAAAAAGAACTGCAGGTTTTCATCAAGCGCTTGGACAAGCAGGCGGCGGCCGGCGGCTGAGCCGGCCCCGCGTCGTCATCAGGCCTGGCCTTCCAGCAACGGCCGCGCACTGGGCGTCGCGATCAATCCCGCCGGCACAGGCGTGGCGGCACGCTTGGGTAGCACCGTCTGGCTGCCGGCCACGCGGAACACTTCGATGGCGTGGCGCAATTGCGCGCCTCGGGTGCGCAGGTTGTCCACGGCCAGCGCGGCCTGCTCGACCCGCACCGCATTGCGTTGGGCCGCGGTATCCGTTTCCGAAATGGTACGGCTGACGTTGTCGATACCAGTGTGCTGTTCGGTGGAGGTGGCCGCGATCTCATTCATGATCTGCGTGACCTGCTGCACGGAATCCACGATGTCCAGCATGGCGGCGCCCGCACGCTCCACGTGCCGCACGCCATCGTTGACGCGCTCGTTGGACGCTTCGATCAACGCTTTGATTTCGCGGGCAGCGGTGGCGCTTTTCTGCGCCAGGCTGCGCACTTCGGTGGCTACCACCGCGAAGCCCTTGCCGGATTCGCCGGCGCGCGCGGCTTCCACAGCGGCGTTCAGCGCCAGGATGTTGGTCTGGAACGCAATGCCGTCGATGATGCCCACCACTTCGGTGATGCGCGAGGAACTCTCGACGATCCCGTGCATGGCGGCCACGGCTTCGTTTACGACCTGGCCGCCGCGCTTGGCCACGTCCGAGGCCTGGCTAGCCATCCGGTCTGCGCCGTGCGCGTTCGACGCGTTCTGCTTCACCGTGGCGGCCAGCTGTTCCATGCTGGCCGCGGCTTCTTCCAGCGACGCGGCCTGGCGCTGCGTGTGCGCGGACAGGTCCTCGTTGCCGTCGGCGATCTCCGAGGCGGAGTGCAGCGCGCTTTCAATGCCGTCGTGCACGTCGCGCGTGATGCTGACCAGGCTTTTGCGCATGACTTCCAGTGAGAACTTCAGGGCGCCGATCTCGTCGCGCAGGCTGGCCGAGGGCAGGGGCGTGCTGAGGTTGCCGGCGGCGATCTGCCGCGTGAAGTCGGTGGCGGTCGCCAGCAGCCCCGAGATGCTGCGCGCGAATCCCCAGCCTGAGGCGAAGATGAGGACCACGCCTGCCGCCAGCACGGCCGCGGCGATGGCGAGTTCTTCGGGCTGCATGCGGTCGAACATGCCATACAGCGCGACGCCGGCCGCGCCCAGGAACAGAGTGGACGCCAGCATGGCCCAGGCCAGCATGCGCGAACGCACGCCGGTCAGGCGCCACAGCTTGCCGCGCGCCAGGACGCCGGCGATGCCCGTCGGCCGTGCCTGGCCACGCACGAGCCGCACGCCGCGCGCCGTGCCGTCGCGCAGTCTTCTATAGAGCTTGTCGGCTGCGTCGATCTGCGCTTGGGTCGGTTTGACGCGAACCGACGCATAACAGACGGTTTCCCCGCGCTCGATGATGGGGGTGACATTGGCCAGCACCCAGTAGTAGCCGCCATCCTTGCGGCGGTTCTTGACGACGCCCGTCCAGGATTCGCCGCGCTGGATGGTGCGCCACAAGTCCTCGAAGGCGGCTTCGGGCATATCCGGGTGGCGCACGATGTTGTGGGCGGCGCCCACCAGTTCCTCGCGAGAGAAGCCGCTGACTTCCACGAACGCGGGATTGGCGTAAATGATGCGGCCACGGGCGTCGGTGCGGGAGATCAGGTACTGCTCGTCGTGAAGCGTGTATTCCTTGTCGTAAACCGGCTGATTGTTGCGCATGCGTCTGTCGTCCTGTGATGGGCGGGGGCGTGGTGCAGCCGGGGATCATCGGGGAGGGGCGCGTGCGCGGGGTTGATCTACATCAAGATATTGGAATGTTATGCAAAACGTAAATTAATACGATGTGGGTCATACGGCAGGCAGGTTGCCGAATGCTTCCAGCGCGCGCAGCCGGCTTTGCGCCAGGTCCACGATGGGCGCGGGATAGCCGGCGGCCGCGCGTTCCATGGGGCTGGGGTCATGGATGGCTTGATCGTCCAGGTGCGCCAGTTCAGGCAGCCATTCCCTCAGGAAGACGCCGCGAGGATCGAACCGGCGGGATTGCGACAGAGGATTGAACACGCGGAAGTAGGGCACCGCATCGGCCCCCGTGGAGGCGCTCCATTGCCAGCCGCCATTGTTGGCGGCCAGGTCGCCGTCCACCAATTGCGCCATGAACCAGGCTTCGCCCAAGCGCCAATCGATTAGCAGGTTTTTGGACAGGAACATGGCGGTCACCATGCGCAGCCGATTGTGCATCCAGCCCAGCGCCAGCAGCTGCCGCATGGCGGCGTCGACGATGGGAATGCCCG
>Ga0213827_1001448_pt1 | contig 13610 bp, 12 predicted proteins | sample MC6MC0898MG_FD_180669 | JGI IMG/M metagenome (GOLD analysis project Ga0213827, IMG submission 180669) | Enriched soil aggregate microbial communities from Iowa State University, Ames, United States - MC6-MC0898-MG | ecosystem: Environmental > Terrestrial > Soil > Unclassified | place: USA: Iowa...
AGCTGGGTGCGGACGATTACATCGGCAAGCCGATCGAACCGCGAGTGCTGCTGGCGCGCATACGCGCGCACCTGCGTCGCGACACCGGCCAGCGACGGACGCGTCCGACACTGTGCTTCGGGCAGCTGCGCATCGAACGCGATACGCGCGAGGTCACCCTGCAATCTGCACGTATCGAATTGACGACGGCCGAGTTCGATCTGTTGCTATGCCTGGCCGAAAGTGCCGGGACGATACTCAGCCGGGACGATCTGCTGCGCGACCTGCGCGGGATCGGCTTCGACGGCCTGGATCGCTCGATTGATGCCCGCATTTCACGGCTGCGCCGCAAGCTCGGCGATATGGGCGAGGTACCCGACCGCATCAAGACCATCCGGAGCAAGGGCTATCTATTCAATCGAGCCGGCTGGGATTGAATACGATGGCGCCCCGCGATACCGCCATCCATCGCACCGGGCATTTCCGCCTCTTCCTGCGCTATTGCCTGGGTTTCGTACTGGCCTACTTCGTCCTGATCGCGTGCGGGCTGTACCTGTGGGCAACGCTGACCGAGCAGGGCGAGGATCAGCAGGTGCGCACGCAGCTGCAGGGAATCCACCATCTCCTGCATGCACGCTATGCCGACACCCCCAAGGCGGATTGGCCGCAGCTGACCCGGCTGCTGCAGACGCAGTTCGCCTACCCGCTGCGGGTCATGACGCTCGCCGAGGCACCGCACGCATTGGATCTGCCGTCGCTGAAGCATCTGGATCAGGGGGGATTGGTGTTGTCGCCGGACGGTCACTTCAGCTACCAGCGCCTTCCCGGTGCCACACAGGTGCTGGTGCTGGGCGATTTCTCCGAGCCCGAGCAGGCCGATGTTGCCTGGTACGACAGCGAGCGCGTGGATACGGCGGTGATGATCAGCATCTTCATCGTCGCCATCGCGCTACCCCTGTATTTCCTGGTCTATCGGCTGTGGCGCGATGTCTATGCGCTGGGGCACATGGCGCGGGCGATCCAGCAGGGAGAGCTGGCCGTCGCGGCACCTGCCGTCAGTACCCACCTCGTGCGGCCGCTGCGTGAGGCGCTGTCCAGCATGGCCACGCAACTGCAGGACGTGATGGAAGGGCAGCGGATCCTGTCCCAGGCGGTTGCCCATGAAACCCGCACCCCATTGGCACGAATGCGCTTCGCACTGGCCATGATGCAGATCGGCGACGAAGACCCGGAAGGCGCGGAACTGCTGGACGGCCTGAAAACCGATGTGGCGCGGCTGGAGCAATTGGCCGCTGCCGGGGTGACCTACGCACAGTTCGGCCGCAGCCCCCGGGTGGCCACGCACCGGCTGGACGTTGCGCAGCTGTTCGAGGCGCTCGGGCAGCGCTTTCCCGCCGCCGGCGACCGCAGCCCCAGGCTCTGCTTCCAGCCCCCTCATCAGCGCACCCTGATGGCCAACCGCGATGCGCTGATGCTGGCGCTGGGCAACCTGATCGGCAATGCACGGCGGCACGCAGTCGGTCAGGTGGTCGTGAGCCTGCATGTCGCTGGATCGGGGCTGGTCATCGCCGTGGATGACGACGGCCCGGGCGTGGCGCCGGCCGATCGTGAGCGCATCTTCCAGCCTTACGTGCAGCTGCAGCGACACCCCGACGGTTTCGGACTGGGCCTGGCCCTGGTCCACATCATCGCCACCAAGCACGGTGGCAGTGCGGATGTCTGCGACTCGGTACTCGGTGGCGCGCGCTTCCGGCTGCTGCTGCCAGAGGCCTGAGCCCCCGCGCGCTGCTCAGCGCGCGGCGGGCAACGAGAACACGAACAACGCGCCTTCCCGGCTCTCCAGCAGACGGATGTCACGCCCATGCAGCTGCAGGATGCGGTGCACGATCAGCAGGCCCAGCCCGCCACTGTCCGGTCGCTGGCTGCCCAGCGCAGGCATCGCGGTGAACAACGTGTCGCGCCGCTCCGGCGCGATCCCGGGGCCGCTGTCAGCCACGCTGACCTGCACCTCGCCGTCGGCCGCGCGCAGCGTCACGGTGATACGGCCACCTTCGGGGGTATGTCGGATCGCGTTGTCGAGCAGGTTGGTCAGCACCCGCTCGATCAAGGCCAGGTCCGCCACCACCGGCGGCAACCCGGGCGCTATATCGGCGCTCAGTGCCTGCCGGCGCGACTCCGCAGCCAACTCGAACTTCTGGAACACATCCTGGACCAGATCCGGCAGCGAGAACGCCTGCCGGTCCAGCACGACACCGCCGTGTTCCAACCGGGCCAGCTCGAACAGGGCCTGGGCCAGGCGCCCGACCTTGTGGCTCTGCGACAAGGCGATCGACAGATAGCGTTGGCGCTCGTCGGCGCTGAGCGTGGCGTCCTTGAGGGCCAGCGTTTCCAGGTAGCCGTGCAGCGAGGACAGCGGCGTGCGCAGATCGTGGGAGATGTTGGCCACCAGCTCGCGGCGCTGCAGGTCCTGCTCGCGCAGCTGCTGCCACTGCTCGCCCAGGCGCTGGCCCATGTGCCCGAAGCTGTGCTGCAGGATGGCCAGTTCGTCGCGCTCACCGGGACGCAGCGGGGTCGGCGGCAGTGGCGTGCCGGTGCCGGCGGCGTCCACGTCGAAGGCCTGGATGCGCCGGGTCAGCTGGCGCAGCGGCCGGGTGACCCAGCGGAACGCCACCACGCCGGCCAGCAGCCCGACCGCGGCCAGGATCGCCAATGACCACAAGGTGGTGCGCAGGGTCGCGTTGGCGGCGATGTTGGCGGCCAGCACCTCGCGCTGCTCGCCCACCAGCACCACGTAGATGTAGCCGGCCTGGCGCCCCTGCACCCACAGCGGCGCGGCGTTGAAGACCTTGCGCCCGGTCGCGCTGCGCGGGTCGTCGCCGAGGATCGGCAACGGCTCGTCGCGCAGCAGCGCGCGGACCGGCGCCAGGTCCACGCGGTCGCGCTTGAGGTGCCCATCGGGCGCATCGTGGCCGAGGATGCGGCCCTCGTCGTCCAGCAGGTACACCTCGACGCTGGGATTGACCGCCATCAGCTTGCCGAACAGCGCGCGAACCTCGCCACCGCGCATGCCGCGCGCATCCATCAGCTCACCGCTGCGCGCGATGTGCTCGGCCAGCCCGCGCGACAAGCGCTGCACGGTTTCCTGCTCATGCATGGCGGTGCTGCGCATCTGGATCCACATCAGCGCGCCGCAGCACACCAGCAACAGGGCGCAGAACACCACCGACAGGCGCTGGGACAGAGTCAGCCGGATCACGACGCGTCTCCGTCGCCGCCCACCAGCTTGTAGCCACGGCCCCACACCGTCTGGATGCGCTGCGGGCTGGCCGGGTCGCGCTCGATCTTGTTGCGCAGCCGGTTGATGTGGGTGTTGACGGTGTGCTCGTAGCCGTCGTGCTGGTAGCCCCAGACCTGGTTGAGCAGGTCCATCCGCGAATACACCTGGCCGGGATGGCGGGCGAAGAAGTACAGCAGGTCGAACTCGCGCGGGGTCAGTTCCAGCGCTCGACCCTCGACCTGGGCGGTACGTGCGACCGGGTCGATGCGCAGCCCGGCCACCTCGGTTTCACCGGCATCGATGCGCGCGTTCTGCGCCATCGCCTCCACCCGGCGCAGCAGCGCCTTCACCCGCGCCACCAGCTCCAGCATCGAGAACGGTTTGGCCAGGTAGTCGTCCGCCCCCAGTTCCAGGCCGAGGATGCGGTGCACTTCGCTGGCGCGCGCACTGGTGATGATGATCGGGGTGTAGCGCGTCATCGCCCGGGCCCGCTTGCAGATTTCCAGCCCATCCACGCCGGGCAGCATCAGGTCCAGCACCAGCGCACTCCACGGCTGCGCCTCGAGCAGGGCCAGGCCCTCGTCGCCGGTGGCGGCATGGGTGACCTCATAGCCCTCGTCGCGCAGGTGCATGCGCAGCAGGTTGGCGATGTGGACATCGTCTTCGACGATCAGGACACGCTTGGCGCTGCTCATCGGTACGGGCGGGCCGGTCTGGGGAATGGCCTGCATTGTCGGCCGATCCGCCCCCGGATGTGTCACGGAAAATTTAATCCTGCGTGAGGATTCGTTGACCGGGCCGGGCGCAGCATGGCCGCATCGTATCCAGACCTGGAGATCGGCCATGCGTTACTCCCGTCGCAATGTGCTTGGCATGGGGGCCATGACGGCCGCCGCCGGCCTGTTCGGCCTGGCCGCGTGCAGCGGCCCGGCCCCGGCCGCACCGGCCGCCCCGGCCCGTCGCTTTGAGGTGATGCGCACCGACGCGCAGTGGCGTGAACAGCTCAGCCCGGCGCAGTACGCCGTGCTGCGCCAGCAGAGCACCGAACGGCCGTTCAGCAGCCCGCTCAACAAGGAACACCGGCGGGGCACGTTCAACTGCGCCGGCTGCGCGCTGCCGCTGTTCTCCTCCTCCACCAAGTTCGACAGCGGCACCGGCTGGCCCAGCTTCTGGGCACCGCTGCATGGCGCGGTCGAGGAGGACCGCGACACCACCCTGGGCATGATCCGCATCGAGGCCCATTGCCGGCGTTGCGGCGGCCACCTCGGCCACGTCTTCGATGACGGTCCCCGCCCCACCGGGCTGCGCTACTGCATGAACGGCGTGGCGATGAGCTTCAGCGCGGCCTGAGCGCCGCTTTCCCCTGCATCCTGGAAGGATCTTGACCATGTTCCTGCTTGTCCTGGCCTACCTCGGCGGCGTACTCACCATCCTCAGCCCGTGCATCCTGCCGGTGCTGCCCTTCGTGTTCGCCCGTTCGGACCGGCCATTCCTGCGCAGCGGGTTGCCGCTGCTGGTGGGCATGACGCTGATGTTCGCGGTGGTGGCCAGCCTGGCGGCGGTCGGCAGCCAATGGGTGGCGCAGGCCAACCAGATCGGGCGCTGGATCGCGCTGGTGGTGATGGCCGTGTTCGCGCTGGCCCTGCTCTGGCCGTCGCTGGCCAACCGGCTGCTGTCGCCGTTCCAGCGCCTGGGCGCGCGTCTGAGCGCATCGGCCGATGCCGCCAGTGACGCCGGCCGCGGCGGGGTGGGCACCTCGCTGCTGATCGGCATCGCCACCGGCCTGCTGTGGGCACCGTGCGCCGGGCCGATCCTCGGCCTGATCCTCACCGGCGCGGCGTTGCATGGCGCCAGCGTCGGCACCAGCGGGCTGCTGCTGGCTTACGCGCTGGGCGCGGCGACCTCGCTGGCCCTGGCGATCTGGATCGGCGGGCGGGTGTTCGCCGCGCTCAAGCAGCGCCTGGGCGTGGGCGAGTGGATCCGCCGCGCGCTGGGCGTGGCCGCGCTGGTGGCGGTGGTGGCGATCGGCATGGGCTGGGACACCGGCGTGCTGACCCGCCTGTCCACGGTGAGCACGGCCAAGCTGGAACAGGGCCTGCTGGATGTGCTGCCCGTCCAGGGGCCGGCGGCAGGCGGATCGATGATGATGGCCGCCGACGCACCGGCGGGTACGCCGTTGCCAGTCGAAGGCACCCTGCCCTCGCTGGCCGGGGCCACCGGCTGGCTCAACAGCCCGCCGCTGAGCGCCGAGGCGTTGCGCGGCAAGGTGGTGCTGGTCGATTTCTGGACCTACTCGTGCATCAACTGCCTGCGCGCGATGCCCTACGTGCGCGAGTGGGCCGAGCGCTACCGCGACCATGGCCTGGTGGTGATCGGCGTGCACGCGCCGGAGTTCGCCTTCGAGCGCAGCCTGGGCAACGTGCAGGGCGCGGTGAAGGACCTGAAGGTCACCTACCCGGTGGCCATCGACAATGATTTTGCGATCTGGCGCGGCTTCAACAACCGCTACTGGCCGGCGCATTACTTCATCGATGCACAGGGCCGTATCCGCGCGCACCACTTCGGCGAAGGCAACTACGCCCAGTCCGAGCAGATCATCCGCCAACTGCTGCGCGAGGCCGGCAACACGCTGCCCGGCGAGCCGGCGCAGGCGATGGCGATGGCGGGCGCGACACCGCGCGATGGGGTGGAACAACAGGCGGACATGCGCAACTTGAAGTCGCCGGAGACCTACCTCGGCCATGCACGCGCGCAGAGCTTCGCCTCGCCCGGCGGGCAGCAGCCGGACCGGGCCACCGACTACACCGTGCCGGCCACGCTGGCGCTGAACCAGTGGGCGCTGGGCGGGCGCTGGACGGTGGGCGATGAAGACGCTCGCCTGGAGGCGCCCGGGGGCCGCATCGCCTTCCGCTTCCATGCCCGCGACCTGCACCTGGTGCTGGCCCCGGCGGTGGATGGCAGGCCGGTGCGCTACCGCGTGCGCATCGACGGCCAGCCGCCGGGCGCGGCCGCCGGCGGCGATGTGTCGGCCGACGGCAGCGGCCAGGTCGGCGGGCACCGGTTGTATCAGTTGATCCGCCAATCCGGCGAGGTGCGCGAACGGACGTTCGAGATCGAGTTCCTCGATCCGGGTGTGCACGCCTACGCCTTTACGTTCGGTTGAGCCCTGGAGGCCTTCGATGAAGATCGCAATGGACAAACTGGTTGCTGGCGGCATCGCCGCGGTGATCGCGGCACTCACGCTCACCGCCGTGCTGAGTGTGGATGGCCCGGTGCATGCCGCGCAGGCACAGGCGCCGGTCACCGTGCCCGCACCGAGCGGCAGCGCCGATGTCAGACAACCCGGCATCACGCGCGCGCAGGTGGTCTTCGCCGGTGGCTGCTTCTGGGGCGTGCAGGGGGTGTTCCAGCACATCAACGGGGTGGACAACGCGGTGTCGGGCTACATCGGCGGCAGCGCGGGCGATGCCAGCTATCCGCGCGTGGGCAGTGGCCGCACCGGCCATGCCGAGGCGGTGCAGGTGACCTACGATCCGTCGAAGGTCAGCTACGGACAACTGATGCAGGTGTTCTTCTCGGTGGTGCATGATCCGACGCTGCTCAATCGGCAGGGTCCGGATCGCGGCACCCAGTATCGTTCGGCGGTGTACGTCGATGACCCCAAACAACGCGACGCCACGCGCGCTTATATCGACCAGCTGCAGCGCGCCAAGGCGTATGCGGCGCCGGTGGTGACCCAGGTCGACGGCGGCAAGCGGTTCTACCCGGCCGAGGGCTATCACCAGAACTATCTCACCCTGCATCCGGAATCGCAGTACATCCAGATCAACGATGCGCCCAAGGTGGCGGCCCTGAAGCAGCAGTACCCGACGCTGTACCGCGAGAAGCCGAGGTTGGTGTCGACGTTATCTGCGCGGTGATGCTTTTCCTGTAGATCGTCGATGCCTGCGCTTCTCCCGCGCTGGTCGGGGGTGTGTGGGTTCGCGGGACACGCTGCAAGTACCTCTTTGTAAGCTCGTTTACGCCATCCCTGGCGATCGCTGGATGCTGATTTTGGTGTCAACTCTTCTGCGTGGTGGTGCTGTTGCTTTGGAGCGTCGATGTCTGCGCCTCTTCCGCGCTGGGCGGGGGTGTGTGGGTTCGCGGGACACGCTGCAAGTACATCCTTGTAAGCTCGCGTACGCCATCCCTGGCGTACGACGGTCCCGCGAACCCACACACCCCCACCCCAGACAGTGGGCTGGTGGCCCTTGAAAACCCTGGAAGCGCGACGAAAAGTTGGCAAGGCTGATGCTTGTGGCTGATGCTTCGCTGTGGTTGTGGCTGTGCTTCTGCCTGTTCGCTGCACACCAGCCAACTGTCTGGGGCGGGTACGGGTGGGCTTGCGGGACCGTCGTACGCCATGGATGGCGTACGCGAGCCTACAGGGACGTACTTGCGGCGTGTCCCGCAAGCGCACCCGTACCCGCCCAAACCAGCGAAAGCCTGCACACGCCGGCCGTTGATCTGAAAAAAAACGCACGGCGAACACCGCACCGCCGTGCGCGAGGGAATGACCAGGATGCGCGGCGGCGGTGACCTGGCGCGCTGACAGGACCATGCTAGGCTGCGCCAGGAAGCGGATACAGAGCCAGCGTTCGGCCATCCGCATGGTTACAGATTCCTGCGGGCACCCGATGGCAGCCAACCTCTACCAGACCCTGGCCGACGAAATGGCCGATGCGATCCACAGCGGCCGGCTTCCGGTGGGCACGCGGCTGCCCTCGTTGCGCGGCCTCGCCGCCCAGCGCCAGCTCAGCCTCAACACGGTCATCGCCGCCTATCGCCAGCTTGAAGACGCCGGGCTGGTGGTGCCGCAGCCGAAGGCCGGCTTCGTGGTCAGCGCGCGACTGGCCGAGCCCACCCGCTCGCTGCGCCAGGCCCCCTCGCTGGCGACCACCCAGGCCCAGCAGCTGATGATGGCCCGTGTGCTGGCGGCGCAGCAGCAGCCCGGCATCGTCGACCTCGCCTTCGCCGGGCCCCGGGGCCGCCGCTTCTATCCCGGCGACAAGCTCGCCCGCAGCACCGCACAGGTACTGCGCCGCGCCGGCATGGTGGAAACCTACGCGCGCCCCAATGCCGCTACCCGCCTGCTCGAACAGATCGTGCGGCGCGGCCCGCGGCTCGGGCTGCACACCAGCGTCGAACGCCTGGTGCTCACCCACGGCGCGATGGAAGCGCTGCAGCTCGCCTTGCGTGCGGTCACCCGGCCGGGCGATGCCGTGGGCATCGAAGCGCCGTCGTATTTCAACCTGTATCCACTGCTCAGCAACCTGGGCCTGAAGGCGATCGAACTGCCCACCGACCCGCGCCTCGGGCTGGACGTGGACGCCGTCGCCGCGCAGCTCGAACAAGGCGCGCTGGCCGCGATCGTGGCCATGCCGAGCGTGCATAACCCGCTTGGCTTCACCATGCCGGTGGCCGAGAAGCAGCGGCTGGCCGCGCTGGTGAACCACCATCGGATTCCGTTGATCGAAGACGCGGTGTATGCCGAACTGCAGTTCCAGGAGCCGCTGTCGCCCCTGCTCAAAGCCTTCGATGACGATGGCTGGGTGATGGTGGTCAGCAGCTTCTCCAAGACCCTGGCCCCGGACTACCGGATCGGCTGGCTCGATGCCGGGCGCTTCGCTGCGGACATCCAGCTGCTCAAGTTCCAGTCCACCGGGGCCGAACCGCGCCTGCTCGGCGAAGCGGTCGGCGCGTTCCTGGAAGCGGGCAGTTATGAGCAGCACCTGCGCCGGCTGCGTCGCCTGTACAGCGACCAGGTACGGCGCGTGCGCAGCCTGATCGCCCAGCACTTCCCGGCCGGCACCCTGGCCACCCAGCCCACCGGCGGCTTCCTGTTGTGGGTGGAACTGCCGCCGGGCATCGACACCGGCGAGCTGTTCGAGCAGGCGCTGGCGCACGGCGTGGTGTTCATGCCCGGCCAAGTCTATTCGCGCGGCGCGCGCTACCGGCATTGCCTGCGGCTGTCCTGCTGCCAGGAGCTGGACGAGCGCTATGTGGCGGCGATCAGCACGCTGGGCCGACTGGCCTGCGCCCTGCGCGGCGGATGAACGCCCCCCCCTCAACCGCACTCCGCGCCAGCCACCCATGGGGTGGCTCTACCCGGATTGGGGCCGGCCAGGGTAGCGCCACGCCATGCGTGGCTGCATCTCTCCACGGTAGTGCCACGCCATGCGTGGCTGCCTCGCCACGCTCGGACGCTTTACCCCTCCTGCAGGCGCAGGCAACCCGCCAACCCGGCCGGGTCCGCCCCGGGCGCGAACGGCAGCCGCCCCAGGCAGGGCATCGCCAGGCGCGCGCGCAGCAAGGCCATGTTGTCGTCGATGCGCGCCATCTGCGGGTCCACCTCGTTGCCGATCCAGCCGATGCAGGTTGCCCCGCTGGCCGCGATCGCCGCGGCGGTCAGGCGCGCGTGGTTGAGGCAGCCCAGGCGCAGGCCGACCACCATCACCACCGGCAGCCGCAACGCCTTGACCAGGTCGGCCTGGTCGAGCGTGCCCGACAACGGTGCCAGCCAGCCGCCCACCCCCTCCACCACCACCGTGTCGGCCTGGGCACGCAACCGCGCGAAGGCGGCCTCGATCGGCGCCAGCGCCAGGCTCACGCCGGCTTCGGCGGCGGCCAGCTCCGGCGCCAGCGGCAGGGGCAAGGCGTACGGGTTGAGGTCGGCATAGGCCGGGCGCGGGTCGCTGGCCGCCAGCAGCGCGGTGGCGTCCTCGTTGCGCAGGCCGTCCGCGGTCAGCTCACAGCCGCTGGCCACCGGCTTCATGCCCACCGCGCGGCCGCCCTGCTGGCGCAAGGCGTGCAGCAGCACGCAGCTGGCGAAGGTCTTGCCGATGCCGGTGTCGGTACCGGTCACGTACAGGGCGGGGGGCGGATTGGCGGTCATCGGCGTAGCGGTCGGGAAGGTGCGGTGCATTATCGACGGTCCCGGCGCAGCCCGCTGCTTGCTAGACTCGGCCCATGTTCGATACTTCCACGCTCACCGGCAGCAAGCCGGAACAGTACGGCCAGCTGCTGGCCCAGGCCCGCGCGCTGGTGCATGGCGAGCGCGACCGCATCGCCAATGCCGCCAACCTGTCCGCGCTGGTCTACCACGCGTTGCCGCACCTCAACTGGGTCGGTTTCTATTTCTACGACGGCACCGAGCTGGTGGTCGGCCCGTTCCAGGGCCTGCCCGCCTGCGTGCGCATCCCGCTGGACAAGGGCGTGTGCGGCGCGGCCGCCAGCCAGCGGGTGACCCAGCGCATCGAGGACGTGGACGCCTTCCCCGGCCACATCGCCTGCGATTCGGCCTCGCGCTCGGAACTGGTGGTGCCGCTGGTCAAGGGCGATACGCTGATCGGCGTGTTCGACCTGGACAGCCCGTCACTGGCGCGCTTCGATGCCGAGGACCAGGCCGGGCTGGAAGCGATCGCCGCGGTCTTCGTGGAGGCGCTGGGATGAGCGTCAAGCTGCGCAACATCGGTCCCAAGAGCGCGGCATGGCTGCGCCAGGTCGGTCTGCGCACGCCCGAGGAGCTGACCGCGATCGGCGCGGTCGGCGCCTTCGTCAAGGTTCGCCGGGCCGGCTTCAAGCCGAGCCTCAACCTGCTCTACTCGCTGGAAGGCGCGCTGCAGGACTGCCACTGGCAGGAGCTGCCGGAAGCGCGCCGGATCGAACTGGTCGCCGAGTACGACGCGATCATCGCCGACAAGCCGCTGAAAAAGGCCCCGCCGGCGTCCGGCCCGGTCTACGACCGCACCGCCGAGCGCCGCGATGACGACGACAGCGGCGATGCGCCGCCGTTCGACACGGACGACGAGCGCGCCTGATCAGGCTTGCTGCAGTTCCAGCAGTTCGCCCCAGAGGCGGTCGCCTTCGCGCTCCACGCGCAGCTGCAACCGCGTGCCGTGATCGATGCGCAGCGCCCAGCACATCGCCATGGGCATCCCGCAGACCTGCGACAACACCATGCGCAACGGTCCGCCGTGGCTGACGATCAGCGTGGACGGCGCGTCGGGCTCATCCAGCAGGCGATGCAGGCCACGCACGATGCGCCGCTCGAAGTGACCCCAGCTCTCGCCATGCGGCGGCGGGTTGGCATGCGGGTCCAGGTGGAATGCCGACAGCTGCTGCATCGGCAGTGCGTCCAGCGCCAGGCCATCCCAGTCCCCGAAATCGAGTTCTTCCCACTCGTCATCGGCGATCACGGCCAGCCCGCGCGGCAGCGCCAGCGCATCGGCGGTGGCCAGCGCGCGTTGTCGCGGCGAGCTCAGCACGCGTTCCCAGCCAAGCGCGGCATACCGGGCGCACAGGGCATCGGTACTGCCTTCGTCCAGGGCCGGGTCGGTGCGACCGTCCAGGTGGCCATCGCGGCCGGTGCTGGCGTGGCGGATCAGGTCGAGGATCATGCCACGCCCCGCCGGCGACCTGCTGCGACGGGCCGGTGGGGGTCACGGGCGTCGGTGCCGGGGTGCTGCAACCACAGTGGGGTCATGGAGATCACATCGAAAAAGCGAGGCATATTCTAACCGCTGCGCTCCATCCCCCCGGCCGATGGCTTAGACTGCGCGCACTTTCAGGTGACCTGGGGCTGCGATGCCGCCAGGTTGAAACGGGAAGCCGGTGACGCGTCAGGCCCTGTGCCACGCCGCCACTCCGGCGCTGCCCCCGCAACGGTAAGCATGGATACACCAGGCAACACGCCACTGTGCTCCGGCATGGGAAGGCGCCTGGCGCGATGGCACCGCCATCGACATGCGAGCCCGGAGACCGGCCTGGAAGACGACTGGTTGCGATGCGGCGGGCATGGCGGCGGCAAGCGGCGCCGTGTGCCCGCTCTCCGTCGAGTGACTCCCTGCAGCGCGATCATCCCCACCCCTTGCCGCGCGGGCGTGCGCGGTGCATGGAGTCATCGATGAAGCTGCAAACCCGCGTTCTTTCCCTGGCCGTACTGTCGGCCCTGCCGCTGCTGGCATCCGCACAGGACGACACCGCCGCGCTGGACCAGGTGCTGGTCACCGCCACGCGCACACCGATCGCCCTGCAGGACAGCATCTCGCCGGCGCAGGTGATCGACCGCGCCGAGATCGAGCGCAGCCAGGCGCCCTCGCTGCAGGACCTGCTGCGTGGCCGTGCCGGCATCAACCTCAACAACAGCGGTGGCCTCGGCAAGCAGAGCTCGCTGTTCCTGCGCGGTACCAACTCGGCCCACACCCTGGTGCTGGTCGACGGCGTGCGGATCAATACCGGCGACCTCGGCCTGGCGATGATCCAGGACCTGCCGCTGGCGCAGATCGAACGCATCGAGATCGTGCGCGGCCCGCAGTCCAGCCTGTACGGCGCCGATGCAATCGGCGGCGTGATCCAGATCTTCACCCGCCGCAACACCGGCACCTTCGCTCCGCACCTGCAACTCGGCGGCGGCAGCAACGGCCTGCGCGAGGCCAGCGGCGGCTTCGGTGGCAGCGGCGAGCGCGGCTGGTTCGGCACCGACATCGCTTACCAGCACACCGACGGCATCAACGCCTGCCGCGGCGATGCGGCCACGTTCGCCGGCTGCGGTGCCGACGAACCCGACCGCGACGGCTACCGCAACCTGTCCATGAGCCTGCGTGGCGGCTACGCGCTGACCGACGCGCTGAGCGTGGAAGGCACCGCGCTGCGCGCCAAGGGCGAGAACCACTACGACGGTTACTACAACTACTCGGAGACGCTGCAGCAGGTGCTCGGCGGCAAGGTCCGCTACAGCCCCGGCGAGCGCTTCAACCTGACCGTCAACGTCGCCCGCGCCGACAACGAGTCGGAGAACTACAACGGCAGCACCTGGCTGGGCGCGGCGCAGACCCACCGCGACAGCGCCTCGGCGCAGGCCGACATCGGCATCGCCGACGGCCAGCTGCTCAGCGCCGGCGTCGACTGGAGCCAGGACAACCTGGACGGCAGCAGCGCCGGCTACCTGGTCGACAGCCGCGACAACACCGGCGTGTTCCTGCAGTACCAGGGCCGCTTCGGCGCGCACCACCTGCAGGCCAGCGTGCGCAACGACGACAACGAACAGTTCGGCAACCACACCACCGGCAGCCTCGGCTGGGGCATGGAACTGGGGAGCGGCTTCCGCCTCAACGCCAGCTACGGCACCGCCTTCAAGGCGCCGACCTTCAGCGACCTTTACGATCCGTGGAGCGGCGTGCCGGGCCTGGATCCGGAGACCTCCAAGAGCGCCAACCTCGGCATCGCCCAGCAGGGCGACGGCTGGCGCTGGGGCCTGGATGTGTACGAAACGCGCATCGATGACCTGATCACCTATGACGCCACCACCTTCATG
>Ga0213827_1001451_pt1 | contig 13600 bp, 9 predicted proteins | sample MC6MC0898MG_FD_180669 | JGI IMG/M metagenome (GOLD analysis project Ga0213827, IMG submission 180669) | Enriched soil aggregate microbial communities from Iowa State University, Ames, United States - MC6-MC0898-MG | ecosystem: Environmental > Terrestrial > Soil > Unclassified | place: USA: Iowa...
TTTTGGGTGTCCAGGTTGAGGGGTGAGTTGCGCACGGAGCCGGCGGACGAAAAAAACGCTGGGCATTATAAGCATTTTTCGCCTCGCCGGGTGACCGGCCAGGCGGCCCGCTGCACCGCCTGGCCTTTCAGGGACTGGCGATGCAGCGGGTTTACGGTTGCCACAAGGGAACAACGATGCTTGGACGCATGGGCAAGGATGCCGGTTCACTGCTGGGGGTGGAAATTGCCTCCGATTCTGTACGGGTGCTGCAGCTGCGGCGGCTAAAGGGGCGCTATGAGCGGGTTGCGTGGGCACTGGAACGGTTCGAGCCGTTTACCGCTGGCGACTGGTGGCAGGCGCCGGATCGCGTTCTGGCGGCACTGAGTAGCGCCTATCGGCGCAGCGGTAGCCGCCAACGCCGGGTGGCGGTGGCACTGCCTGCTTCGCAGGTGATCTGCAAGTTGTGGCAATTGCCGCCCGGCCAGTCTGAAGCCGATCTGGAGGCGAAGCTGCTGGCCGACGCGGACAGGCTGTTCCCATTTCCGCTGGAAGAGCTGGTAATGGATTTTCAGGTAATGGGCGCTTCACAGGTTCAGGCAGGGGCTCGGGACGTCATGGTGGCCGCCTGTCGGCAGGCTGTGCTGAACCCCCTGGAGGCGCTGTTCGAGGCGGCCGGACTACAGCTTGAAGCGGTGGAGGTCGACAGCATCGCTTTGCGGCGGCTTCTGCCTCAGCCGCGTGCAGAAGGCTCGGCGTTGCTGCGACTGGAGCCGTGTAGCGCGACGCTGCATTGCTGGTCCCCTGATGTACTGCCCCAGCGGCGCGAAATGCCCTTGGATCGGCTGTGCGAGTTGGTTGCCGGTTGTCCCTTTCTGAATGATCTGGTGGTCACCAGCACGCCGACACTCCATCAGGCTCGGCTGCAACAACTGGCTGATAGCCTGAGTGTGCAATGCCGGCCATTGCCCGCGGTGGCCGGCATCGATTGTCACGACAACAGCATGACACTGGCGTGCGCGCTGGCATTGGGAGGTTGGCGCTGATGTTGCGTATCAACCTTCTACCCTGGCGCGAGCAGCAGCGCCAGGCGGCCCTGCGGCGCTTGCGCCTGATGCTGGTCGGCGGTGTGCTTCTGGCGTTATGCGTCGTGTTGTTGATGGACCAGCTGGCGCGGCAAAGGGCGCAGCAGCAGGCGATGGCCAATGTCAGTCAGCAAGCGGTGATTGCTGGGTTGGACGCTCAGCTGGAGCGGCTTGAAAGCGCCCGGGAGACGCTTGACTCGGTGCGGGCTCAAGCTGACATGCTGGCCGCTTTGCACGCTGATAGAGGGCTTCTGGTCGCACTTTTCGCCGACCTGGAGCGTGCACTGCCTGAGGGTGTTCAGGTAGTCGAGCTGAAGCTTGAAGGCGACCGTCTGCATATCGTCGGGCTGGCTGTTTCCGGAGCCGTGGTGGCGCAGTTCATGCGCGACCTGGGGCGCTCCAGTGTGGTGCTGGACCTGGAGCTCAAACGCTTGAAAAGTCTGCCGGCTGGCGATGAGTTCTTGATGCTGGGGCGCATGTCGGCGTCTTGGTCGTGAGCGTTCTCTACCGCCTGGATTGGCTGCTGCCGGTCGTTCGCTCACCTTTGCTGAGCTATGCCCTGCCGATTTCTGTCGCGCTTGCAGTGCTTGCGCTGGGTTGCCTTGTTCGCCTGCCGGAGTGGCGGCAGCTCCAGCAGCTAGAACAGGCACAGGGCAGGCAACTGAGCGAGGAGCAGGAAGCCAAAACCGCTCAAGTGCTGGCGAGTGAGTCCATACGGGAAGCCATTGGCGAGGCCGAGCTGGAACTGCTAGACCATCGCTGGCGCCTTGCGGCAGGGGGCGACATCAGCGACTTGCTCGACCAGCTGGCAGCCTCCGGGCATGCGCATGGGCTGCACTTCGAGCAACTGGATGTACAGGAGGAGGTGAAGATGCCCGGCTTTCGCCGGACACCGCTCGATGTGCTGGTGGTTGGCCGCTATGCGTCGCTGCGCATGTGGCTGGACGATTGGCTGGGTCAGGTTCGCCTGCTGCGTGCTGGCGACCTGTATCTGGCCAGCGCAGCTGGCAAGCCTGGCTTGCTCCGCTTGCGCCTGCGGGTCAACGCCTTCCAGGCCGATGGGCCGGTGCCGGAGCCAGGCTCGCTGGCCCTGACACCCGCCCGCGCTGACGTTCTGCCCCCTGTTCTCGACCCGTTTTCAGCCTGGTCGACCCGCGTTGCCCGCGAAGGGCTGGCCAACGTTCCACTGGCTCAGCTTGAAATGGTCGGCAGTTTGTCGCGCGGCCTGGAATACCAGGCAGTGCTGTCGTCTGCAGGTAGGTTGTACCGTGTGCGCGCCGGTGACGCGTTGGGGCGCGATGAGGGCGTGGTGAGCCATGTCGGCGAGAGGCAGGTCGAGGTGCGTGAACGGTTGTTCGTAGGTGGCAGGTGGCGGGAACGCAGCACATTGCTAACGCTCAGGAAGGGCGTGGACAGGGAGGTCAGGGAGGATGATGAAAGGCTTGATGACGTGGCTGATGTTGGCCTTGCTGCCGGTGCCGTTGTTGGCCGCGACACCTCATCGAGGTGAGCCGATTTCGTTGAACTTCCAGGATGTGGAAGTGCGCTCGGTGCTGCAGGTGCTGGCCGATTACGCCGGTATCAATCTGGTCGCCAGTGACACGGTTCAGGGCAACATTACCCTGCGCCTGCAGGGCGTGCCTTGGGATCAAGCCCTGGAGCTGATCTTGCGCAGCAAGGGGCTGGCGCGAAGGGAGGAAGGCAATGTGCTGCTGGTGGCACCAGCGGCCGAACTGGCTGAACAGTCACTTGGCGCGCGCCTGGGGCAGGAGCTGGACGCCCAACTGCAACCTTTGCGCCGGGAGTTGCTGCGGATCCATCACGCCGAAGCGTCCGAACTTGCCGAGTTGCTGCTGGCAACGCTGGCTGACGACGGCATCCTCACCGGCCGCGGGAGCTTGAGTGTCGATACCCGCACCAATACCTTGGTGGCGCACCAGCCTGAAGATCGACTCGCCGAGTTGCGTCAATTGGTGGCGCAACTGGACGTGCCGGTCCGCCAGGTGGCGATCGAGGCGCGCATTGTCGAAGCCAATCTCGACTACGAGAAGAGCCTGGGGGTGCGCTGGGGGCGGCGGCTTTATGGCGAGACCCCACAGTTAGGGAAGGATGTGTTCGTCGATCTGGGTGTGGAGCGGGCCGGTTCCAGCATCGGCCTTGGCCTGCTGCGCGGAGGTGTGCTGCTGGACCTGGAGCTCAGCGCCATGGAAAAGACCGGCAACGGCGAAATCATTTCCCAGCCCAAGGTCGTCACCGCTGACAAAGAGACAGCCCGCATACTCAAGGGCACCGAGGTGCCTTACCAGGAGACGACCAAAAGCGGTGCTACGTCTGTCGCCTTCCGTGAAGCGTCGCTGTCTCTGGAGGTCACCCCGCAGATCACCCCGGACGGCAAGGTCATCATGACGGTCAAGGTGACCAAGGATGAGCCTGATTTCGTCAATGCCTTGAATGATGTGCCGCCAATCCGCAAGAACGAGGTGAATGCCAAGGTTCGGGTGGCCGATGGCGAGACAATCGTCATTGGGGGTGTGTACTCGACCACGCAAAACAATGTGGTCGACAAGGTGCCATTTTTTGGCGATCTGCCGTATGTTGGGCGGCTGTTTCGACGCGATGCATTACAAGAGAAAAAATCCGAGCTGCTGGTCTTCCTGACTCCGCGTATCATGAGTGACCAGGCGATTGCTGTGAGTCGTTGATTCTGTGCGAAATTTGATACTTGTAGGGCCCATGGGCGCTGGTAAAAGCACCATCGGACGCCTGTTGGCCAAAGAACTGCGCCTGCTGTTCAAAGATTCCGACAAGGAAATCGAACTGCGGTCCGGCGCCAATATCCCGTGGATCTTCGACAAGGAAGGCGAACCGGGCTTTCGTGACCGTGAGGAGGCGATGATCGCCGAACTCTGCGCGCTCGATGGCGTGGTCGTGGCGACCGGTGGCGGCGCAGTGATGCGCGAGGCCAATCGCCGGGCGTTGCACCGGGGCGGCCGGGTGATCTACCTGCATGCCTCGGTGGAGCAGCAGGTCGGGCGCACCGCGCGCGATCGCAATCGCCCGTTGCTGCGTACCGCCAACCCGGAGGCGACGTTGCGCAACCTGCTGGAAACGCGCGACCCGCTCTACCGTGAGATTGCTGACCTGGTGGTGGAAACCGACGAACGGCCGCCGCGCATGGTCGTGCTCGACATTCTCGACCGCTTGCAGCAGTTGCCGCCCCGGTAAGCCGGGACTATTCTCGGCCAGCGCCGAGGCGAGGTTCAACGATACCGCGTGGGTCGCCAGCCGACGCCGCGCCCAAGTACATTGTGGGGATACATGCAGACACTAAAGGTCGACCTGGGCGAGCGCAGCTACCCGATCTACATTGGCGAAGGCCTGCTTGACCAGCCCGAGTTGCTGGCGCCGCATATTGCCGGCCGGCAGGTTGCCATCGTTTCCAACGAGACCGTCGCGCCCCTGTATCTCGAACGTTTGAGCAAGACTCTCGGTGCCTATTCGGTGCTGCCCGTGATCCTTCCAGACGGCGAAGCCTTCAAGAATTGGGAAACCCTGCAGCTGATCTTCGACGGCCTGCTGACTGCCCGGCACGACCGCCGCACCACGGTGGTGGCCCTTGGCGGTGGCGTGATCGGTGACATGGCCGGTTTCGCAGCGGCCTGCTACCAGCGCGGCGTCGATTTCATCCAGGTGCCGACCACGCTGCTGTCCCAGGTCGACTCCTCGGTCGGCGGCAAGACTGGCATCAACCACCCGCTGGGCAAGAACATGGTGGGTGCCTTCTATCAGCCCAACGCGGTGCTGATCGATACCACCAGCCTCAAGACCCTGCCCGAGCGTGAGCTGTCGGCGGGCCTGGCCGAGGTGATCAAGTACGGCCTGATCTGCGACAAACCCTTCCTCGGCTGGCTCGAAGACAACATCGAGGCCCTGCGCGCCCTGGAGCCTGCTGCCCTGACCGAAGCGATCCGCCGCTCCTGCGCGGCCAAGGCCGCAGTGGTGGGTGCCGATGAGCGCGAATCCGGCGTGCGCGCCACTCTCAACCTGGGGCATACCTTCGGGCATGCCATCGAAACGCACATGGGCTACGGTGTCTGGTTGCACGGCGAAGCCGTGGCAGCGGGCACGGTGATGGCCCTGGAAATGTCCATGCGCCTGGGCTGGATCGACCAGCCCGAGCGCGATCGCGCAATCCGCCTGCTGCAGGATGCAGGTTTGCCGGTGGTGCCACCACAGGAAATGACCCCGGCGCATTTCATGGAGCATATGGCGGTCGATAAAAAGGTGATCGATGGGCGTCTGCGTCTGGTGCTGCTGCGCCAGATGGGTGAAGCCGTGGTCACCGACGACTATCCGAAAGAGATTCTTCAGGCCACGCTGTCGGCGGATTACCGCGCGATCGTGGCCCAGCTTTGAGGTTGTGACAGCGCAATGACCAGTTTGCATGCCGATGAGGCGTTTCTCGACCACTACCAGTTGAGCCACGATCCGTTCGCGCCGCGTGTGCCCGGCTTCAAGTTCTTCCCTGCCCAGCGCAAGCCCGTGCTCGGCCAACTGCATCACTTGGCCCGCTACAGCCAGCTGATGCTGGTGGTTACAGGCCCGGTAGGCAGCGGCAAGACACTGCTGCGCCAGGCCTTGGTGGCCAGCACCAACAAACAGTCGGTGCAGAGCGTGGTGGTATCGGCCCGCGGTGCCAGCGATGCGGCCAGCGTGCTGGCCCAGGTGGCCCAGTCGCTGGAAGTAGCCCAGCCCGAAGTCCAGGCGATTCTGTCCAAGGTGGTACAACTCGCCCTCACCGGGCAAGAAGTCTACTTGCTGGTGGACGATGCGGAACAACTCGACGAGTCGGCACTCCAAGCGTTGCTGGAACTGGCGGCAGGTGTCCCGGAAGGGCGCCCGCACGTGTTCCTGTTCGGCGAACCCTCGCTGATCGCAGGGTTGGAGGAGATCCATGTCGAGGAAGAGCGTTTCCACGTCATCGAACTCGCCCCCTACAGCGAGGAAGAGACCCGCGAGTACCTGGAGCAGCGCCTTGAAGGTGCCGGCCGCGGCATCGATGTGTTCACCCGTGAGCAGCTCGTCGATATCCATGAAAACTCCGACGGTTGGCCTGGCAACATCAACCAGGTCGCCCGCGATACCTTGATCGAAGCCATGATCGCCAGCCGCACGACGGCCAAGCGACCAACCATGGGGTTCAAAATGCCTAAGAAACACGTGCTCGCGTTGTCCGCTGTCGTCGTGGTCGCCGTTGCTGCCGCGGTTCTCATGCCCAAGAAAGGCGACAAGGCGCCAACCGATGCGCCAGCAGCCCAGGCCCAGCTGCCGCTGGGGGACGGCAAGTCGAACGACCCTTCCATCGAGTTCTCCGGCTCTTCGCAGCCGATGCCACTGCCGCTGGTTGGCCAGTCGCAGCCGGTGATGCGTGAGCCGCTGGCCCAGGCCGCGGGCATGGGCGATGGCGAGGAAGGCGGCCCAGCGGGTAACACCGCGTTGCAGCCTGGCAACCCGCCGACGGTCACCACCACCGCACCACCGCAAGGTGTGGCTGCCGGCCCGGCACCGAGCATGGCGCAAGCCACCACCAGCCCTGCTCCGGCTCAGCCAGTAGCACCTGCGCAGAAGCCTGTTGCAACCCAGCCGGCCAAGCCGGTAGCGCCTGCCAAGCCTGCTCCGGCACCGACCCAGGTGGCCACCGCCAAGCCCGCTGCCAAACCTGCTGAAAAAGCAGCCGCTGGTGGCAGCACCGGTGGTTGGTACGCTGGCCAGAAGCCCGGCAATTATGTGGTGCAGATTCTCGGCACCAGTTCCGAAGCGTCGGCCCAGGCCTTCGTCAAGGCGCAGGGTGGCGACTATCGCTACTTCAAGAAAAACCTGCAGGGCAAGCCGCTGTACGTGGTCACTTATGGCAGCTTCGCCAACCGCGATGCAGCGGTTGCGGCAATCAAGAACTTGCCAGCGAAGGTCCAGGCTGGTAAACCTTGGCCACGTACCGTCGGCAGCGTCCAACAAGAGCTGGCCACGGCTCGCTGATTACCTTCCGGGCGGCATCACCCCGCCGCCCAGTTGCTGAGCGAAACTGACTTTCGTCTAGCCTGCTGCGCTCGAGCGCGGCAGGCTTTTCTGTCCCAGACTGCCGGCCACAAGCCAATCTTGCAGTCATGGCTGAAACGCTTCAGACTCTAGCCAAGCCGCTATCACGGCGCATGGCGCAAAAACATTCAAAATTGCGACATAAATTTTCAATGGTGAGACATGAAAATTTGTGGGCATCGCTGTCGCTGTGCAACAATGGTTTTCCATGGCCACCGCAAAAAAGCTGGCATTTGATCGGCGTGGATGGTAAGTGGTTGTTAAAAAAGAGATTTGCCTCCGGTTGAGAGGTGAACCTGGTGAGATAGTGTCTATGAAAACAGGTCTGTACCATCCCGAAGAATTCAAGGACAACTGTGGTTTTGGCCTGATCGCCCATATGACGGGTGAACCCAGCCACCACCTTCTGCAAACCGCCATGCAGGCACTGACTTGCATGACCCACCGCGGCGGAATCAACGCCGACGGCAAGACCGGCGACGGTTGCGGCCTGCTCATGCAGAAGCCTGATCAATTCCTGCGTGCCATGGCCCAGGAACACTTTGCGGTCGAACTGCCCAAGCAGTACGCCGTCGGCATGGTGTTCTTCAATCAGGACCCGGTTAAAGCCGAAGCTGCTCGCGCCAACATGGATCGCGAAATCCTTGCTGCCGGTCTTACGCTGGTTGGCTGGCGCAAAGTGCCGATCGACACCAGCGTGCTCGGCCGCCTGGCCCTGGAGCGTCTGCCGCAGATCGAACAGGTGTTCATCGGCGGTGAAGGCCTGAGCGATCAGGAATTCGCCATCAAGCTGTTCAGTGCCCGTCGCCGTTCGTCCGTGGCCAACGCCCACGACGCCGACCACTACATCTGCAGCTTCTCGCACAAGACCATCATCTACAAAGGCCTGATGATGCCGCGCGATCTCGCGGCCTTCTACCCGGACCTGGATGACGAGCGCCTGCAAACCGCGATCTGCGTGTTCCACCAGCGCTTCTCCACCAATACCCTGCCGAAATGGCCGCTGGCGCAGCCGTTCCGCTTCCTCGCCCACAACGGCGAAATCAACACCATCACCGGCAACCGCAACTGGGCCATGGCCCGTCGCACCAAGTTCGCCAACGACCTGATCCCCGACCTCGAAGAGCTCGGCCCGCTGGTCAACCGCGTCGGCTCCGACTCCTCGAGCATGGACAACATGCTCGAGCTGATGGTCACCGGCGGCATCGACCTGTTCCGTGGCGTGCGCATGCTGGTACCGCCAGCCTGGCAGAACGTCGAGACCATGGACGCCGACCTGCGCGCCTTCTACGAGTACAACTCCATGCACATGGAGCCGTGGGATGGCCCGGCCGGTATCGTCATGACCGAAGGCCGCCACGCGGTCTGCCTGCTCGACCGTAACGGCCTGCGCCCGGCGCGCTGGGTTACCACCACCAATGGCTATATCACCATCGCTTCGGAAATCGGCGTATGGGGCTACAAGCCTGATGAAGTCGTTGCCAAGGGCCGCGTCGGCCCGGGTCAGATCCTGGCTGTCGACACCGAGACCGGCCATATCCTCGACACCGACGCCATCGATAACCGCTTGAAGTCGCGCCACCCGTACAAGCGCTGGCTGCGTCAGCACGCCCTGCGCATTCAGGCGACGCTGACCGATGACCAGGGCGCTGCCAGCTACGACAGCGACCAGCTCAAGCAATACATGAAGATGTTCCAGGTCACCTTCGAGGAGCGTGACCAGGTATTGCGCCCACTCGGCGAGCAGGGCCAGGAAGCGGTCGGCTCCATGGGCGACGACACGCCGATGGCCGTGCTGTCGCAGCGCGTGCGTGCGCCGTACGACTTCTTCCGCCAGCAGTTCGCCCAGGTGACCAACCCGCCGATCGACCCGCTGCGCGAAGCGATCGTCATGTCGCTGGAAATCTGCCTGGGCGCCGAGCGCAACATCTTCCAGGAATCCCCGGAGCACGCCTCGCGGGTGATCCTCAGCTCGCCGGTCATCTCGCCCGCCAAGTGGCGTTCGCTGATGAACCTGGAGCGCGAAGGCTTCGACCGCCAGCTGATCGACCTCAACTACGAGGAAAGCATCGGCCTGGAAGCTGCCATCCGCAACATCGCCGACCAGGCTGAAGAAGCGGTGCGGGCCGGCAAGACCCAACTGGTGCTGAGCGACCGTTACATCGCCCCGGGCAAGCTGCCGGTGCACGCTTCGTTCGCCGTCGGCGCAGTGCACCACCGCCTGACCGAAAAGGGCCTGCGCTGCGACAGCAACATCCTGGTCGAAACCGCCACCGCCCGCGATCCGCACCACTTCGCCGTGCTGCTGGGCTTCGGCGCCTCCGCCGTGTACCCGTACCTGGCCTATGAAGTGCTGGCCGACCTGATCCGTACCGGCGAGGTGCTGGGCGACCTGGATGAAGTCTTCAAGTACTACCGCAAAGGCATCTCCAAAGGCCTGCTGAAGATCCTGTCGAAGATGGGTATCTCCACCGTTGCCTCGTACCGTGGCGCGCAGCTGTTCGAAGCCGTGGGCCTGGCCGAGGAAGTGGTCGGCCTGAGCTTCAAGGGCGTTTCCAGCCGCATCAAGGGGGCGCGCTTCGTCGACCTCGAGGGCGACCAGAAGCTGCTCGCCGCCGAAGCCTGGAGCGCGCGCAAGCCGATCCAGCAAGGCGGCCTGCTCAAGTTCGTTCACGGTGGCGAATACCACGCTTACAACCCGGATGTGGTCAACACCCTGCAGGCTGCCGTGCAGCAGGGCGACTACGCCAAATTCAAGGAATACACCTCGCTGGTCGACCAGCGCCCGGTGTCGATGATCCGCGACCTGCTGAAAGTGAAAGTGGCCGACGAGGCTCTGCCGCTGGAGCAGATCGAGCCGCTGGAGGCGATCCTCAAGCGCTTCGACTCGGCGGGTATCTCGCTGGGTGCACTGTCGCCAGAGGCCCACGAAGCGCTGGCCGAGGCGATGAACCGCCTGGGCGCGCGCTCCAACTCCGGTGAGGGCGGTGAAGACCCGTCGCGCTACGGCACCGTCCGCAGCTCGAAAATCAAGCAGGTCGCCACCGGCCGCTTCGGTGTGACCCCGGAATACCTGGTCAATGCCGAAGTGCTGCAGATCAAAGTTGCCCAGGGCGCCAAGCCCGGTGAGGGCGGCCAGCTGCCAGGCGGCAAGGTCAACGGCCTGATCGCCAAGCTGCGCTATGCGGTACCGGGCGTGACCCTGATCTCGCCGCCGCCGCACCACGACATCTATTCGATCGAAGACCTGGCCCAGCTGATCTACGACCTCAAGCAGGTCAACCCGCAGGCCCTGGTATCGGTCAAGCTGGTGGCAGAGGCTGGCGTTGGTACCATCGCCGCTGGCGTGGCCAAGGCCTACGCCGACCTGATCACCATCTCCGGTTACGACGGTGGCACCGGTGCTTCGCCCCTGACGTCGATCAAGTACGCCGGCGCCCCGTGGGAACTGGGCCTGGCTGAAACCCATCAGACCCTGCGCGGCAACGACCTGCGCGGCAAGGTGCGGGTACAGACCGACGGCGGCCTGAAAACCGGCCTCGACGTTATCAAGGCAGCCATCCTCGGCGCCGAAAGCTTCGGCTTCGGCACCGCGCCAATGATTGCCCTGGGCTGCAAGTACCTGCGCATCTGCCACCTGAACAACTGCGCCACCGGCGTAGCGACCCAGAACGACAAGCTGCGCAAGGACCACTACATCGGCACCGTCGACATGGTGATCAACTTCTTCACCTTCGTCGCCGAAGAAACCCGCGAGTGGCTGGCCAAGCTGGGCGTGCGCAGCCTGGGCGAGCTGATCGGCCGTACCGACCTGCTCGACGTGCTGCCGGGTGATACCGAGCGCCAGCAGTACCTGGACCTGTCGCCGCTGCTGGGCAGTTCGCACATCCCGGCGGACAAGCCGCAGTTCTGCGAGGTCGACAAGAACCCGCCGTTCGACAAGGGCGAGCTGGCCGAGAAGATGGTCGAAATGGCCCTGCCGGCCATTCGTGACCAGGCCGGTGGCGAGTTCGCGCTGGACATCTGCAACTGTGACCGTTCCATTGGTGCGCGCATCTCCGGCGAAATCGCCAAGCTGCACGGCAACCAGGGTATGGCGGCGTCGCCGATCACCTTCCGCTTCAAGGGCACTGCAGGCCAGAGCTTCGGCGTGTGGAACGCCGGTGGCCTGAACCTGTACCTGGAAGGTGACGCCAACGATTACGTCGGCAAAGGCATGACCGGTGGCAAGGTGACCATCGTGCCGCCTGCCGGCAGCCCGTTCGAAACCCAGCACAGCGCCATCGTCGGCAACACCTGCCTGTACGGCGCCACGGGCGGCAAGCTGTTTGCCGCCGGCACCGCGGGCGAGCGCTTCGCTGTGCGTAACTCCGGCGCCCACGCGGTGGTCGAGGGTACGGGCGATCACTGCTGTGAATACATGACCGGCGGCTTTGTCTGCGTTTTGGGCAAGACCGGTTACAACTTCGGTTCTGGCATGACTGGCGGCTTCGCCTACGTGCTCGACATGGACAACAGCTTCGTCGACAAGCTGAACCACGAACTGGTGGAAATCCAGCGCATCAGTGGTGAAGCGATGGAAGCCTACCGCAGCCACCTGGCGCGGGTCCTTGGCGAATACGTGGAAGAGACGGGCAGCGAGTGGGGGCGTGAGCTCTTCGAGAACCTGGACGACTATGTGCGGCGCTTCTGGCTGGTCAAGCCGAAAGCGGCCAACCTCAAGCAACTGCTGTCCAGCACCCGTGCCAACCCGCAGTAAAAACAGCTGCAAGTGGCAAGCCTCAAGCTGCAAGTCAATGCAGTTCGAGGTTTGCCCGGCTTAAGTGATCGTCTTGCGGCTTGCAGCGCGTAGCTTGCAGCTGCTGTTAAGAGGTTTTGAAAAATGGCTGAACGTCTGAGTAACGACTTCCAGTTCATCGAAGTGGGCCGCAAGGACCCGAAGAAAAAGCTGCTGCGCCAGCGCAAGAAGGAGTTCGTGGAGATCTACGAACCCTTCAAGCCGCAGCAGTCCGTAGAGCAGGCGCACCGTTGCCTGGGCTGCGGTAACCCGTATTGCGAGTGGAAGTGCCCGGTGCACAACTTCATCCCCAACTGGTTGAAGCTGGTTTCCGAAGGCAACATCCTGGCCGCCGCCGAGCTGTCGCACCAGACCAACACCCTGCCGGAAGTCTGTGGCCGCGTGTGCCCGCAAGACCGCCTGTGCGAGGGCGCCTGCACCTTGAACGACGGCTTCGGCGCCGTGACCATCGGCTCGGTGGAGAAGTACATCACCGATACCGCCTTCGCCATGGGCTGGCGCCCGGACATGTCCAAGGTCAAACCGACCGGCAAGCGCGTCGCCATCATCGGCGCCGGCCCGGCGGGCCTGGGCTGTGCCGACGTGCTGGTGCGTGCTGGGGTGACCCCGGTGGTGTTCGACAAGAACCCGGAAATCGGCGGCCTGCTGACCTTTGGCATCCCCGAGTTCAAGCTGGAAAAGACCGTGCTGAGCAACCGCCGCGAAGTTTTCACCGGCATGGGCATCGAGTTCCGCTTGAACACCGAGGTGGGTACCGACATCACCATGGAGCAGCTGCTCGCCGAATACGATGCCGTGTTCATGGGTATGGGCACCTACACCTACATGAAGGGCGGTTTCCCGGGCGAAGACCTGCCGGGTGTGCATGACGCACTGGATTTCCTGATCGCCAACGTCAACCGCAACCTGGGCTTTGAAAAGTCGCCGGAAGACTTTGTCGACATGCAGGGCAAGAAGGTCGTGGTACTGGGCGGTGGCGACACCGCGATGGACTGCAACCGCACCTCGATCCGCCAGGGCGCCAAGTCGGTGACGTGTGCCTATCGCCGTGACGAGGCCAACATGCCCGGCTCGCGCAAAGAGGTGAAGAACGCCAAGGAAGAAGGCGTGAAGTTCCTCTATAACCGCCAGCCCATTGCGATTGTCGGCGAAGACAAGGTCGAAGGCGTGAAAGTCGTCGAGACCCGTCTTGGCGAGCCGGATGCCCGCGGCCGCCGCAGCCCCGAGCCGATCCCCGGCTCCGAAGAGATCCTGCCGGCCGACGCCGTGGTGATCGCTTTCGGCTTCCGCCCAAGCCCGGCACCGTGGTTCGAGCAGCATGGCATCCAGATGGACAGCCAGGGCCGCGTGGTGGCACCGGAGAAAGGCAAGTTCAAGCACCAGACCAGCAACCCGAAAATCTTCGCCGGTGGCGACATGGTGCGCGGTTCGGACCTGGTGGTAACCGCCATCTTCGAAGGCCGCACGGCTGCCGAAGGTATCCTGGATTACCTCGAAGTCTGAGGTTGTACTGGGTTTTGTATACAAAATCTATTGATCCAGGACATACCGATAGACAAAAGGCACGGCAATCAGCCGTGCCTTTTCTTTGTGCGTCTGAGAAAATGCCTGCACTTTTTTGCCGGATGCCGACATGACTGCC
>Ga0213827_1001452_pt1 | contig 13591 bp, 13 predicted proteins | sample MC6MC0898MG_FD_180669 | JGI IMG/M metagenome (GOLD analysis project Ga0213827, IMG submission 180669) | Enriched soil aggregate microbial communities from Iowa State University, Ames, United States - MC6-MC0898-MG | ecosystem: Environmental > Terrestrial > Soil > Unclassified | place: USA: Iowa...
TAACGGCGCTTGGAGCCACCGAGCACCTTAATGCACATGACATGACGCGCACCAGTGTTATCGGCCACGTCCAGCGTGGTCTGCATTTGGATCATGATTTTTCCTGTTCCAACTTAACTGGAAATACGGTTTTCCCAACAAGGGAACACTGCAATTCCTGCCAGTTTTGGTCCCGTCAGGTCAGCCGCCCTGCTTTTTTGTCGGCAAGTCCGTAACTTCTGGACCAGCAACTGGTGGCAACGCAACGACCCTGGGTTGAAATCCTGCGGGTATTCCCCCCGACGCGCTCACCTAACCTTCGGCTAAGTGAATCGACAATCTGGGAAAGCTGATAATTCTAACGTGGTTAATTTTTGAGCGCAAGCACTTTGTTGGGATTGCGCACAAAAGACCACGCCCCCTGTCAAGGGGGCCGGTTTGGCGGGCCATCCGCCCCTGTTTCTGGCGGTAGTAGCCCTTCGCCCATGCGTCATGATTTGCCTTGCCGCGACGGATTTCGTCCGTGGACGGCGCAGCCATGAGCACCAAGCGATCGCGCATTTTACAGGAACTCGGCAAGGGCGCCCGACATCGGCGCAAAGTACGGTTCCCAGGCCGTCAGCGTGCGGAAGCCTCAGCAGGCCAATGGCTCCAAGCTCACGGCAAGGATTGGCTCCTTAGGCGCGGGGCGAGCTGGTTTAGACTGCCGTGGGCAGCGACAGGCGCTGCCACCACCTAGCTATCCCTTCCTATTTCGCAAGGAACGACAGGCATGTATGAACAGTTGGCGCTGTATATCGACGGCGAATTCGTCGCCGGCGAGGGCAGGCGCACCCAGGACGTCATCAACCCGGCCACGCTCGAGGTGCTGGGCCAGCTGCCTCACGCCACGCAAGCCGATCTGGACCGCGCGCTTGCCGCTGCCCAGCGCGCTTTCGAATCGTGGAAGAAGTCTTCGCCCATGGACCGCTCTGCGATCCTGCGCAAGGTCGCCACGCTGTCGCGCGAGCGCGCCAAGGAGATCGGCCGCAACATGACGCTGGACCAGGGCAAGCCGCTGGCCGAAGCCGTGGGCGAAGTCACTTCCTGCGCCGAACATGCCGACTGGCACGCCGAGGAATGCCGGCGCATCTACGGCCGGGTCATCCAGCCGCGCAATCCCGACGTCCGCCAGATCGTGGTGCGCGAACCCATCGGCGTCTGCGCCGCCTTCACGCCCTGGAACTTCCCGTACAACCAGGCCATCCGCAAGATCGCCGCCGCCATCGGCGCCGGCTGCACGGTCGTGCTCAAGGGACCCGAGGACTCGCCCAGCGCGGTCATGGCCATTGCGCGCATGTTCCACGATGCCGGCCTGCCCAAGGGCTGCCTGAACATCGTCTGGGGCGAACCCGCCACCATCTCCGACTACCTGATCCGTTCGCCGATCGTGCGCAAGGTGTCGTTCACCGGCTCCGTCCCGGTGGGCAAGCAGCTCGCGGCACTGGCAGGCGCGCACATGAAGCGCGTCACCATGGAACTGGGCGGCCACTCGCCCGTCCTCGTGTTCGACGACGCGGACATCGATCGCGCGGCCGAGATGCTGGCCAAGTTCAAGGTGCGCAATGCCGGCCAGGTCTGCGTGTCGCCCACCCGCTTCTATGTGCAGGACGGCGCGTACGAGCAGTTCCTGGCGCGGTTCTCGGAAGTGCTCAAGAACATCAAGGTCGGCGACGGCCTGGAAGCCGGCACCGAGATGGGACCGCTGGCGCATGAACGCCGCGTGCCCGCGATGAGCGCTTTCATCGACGACGCCAAGAAGCACGGCGCCAAGGTGGTGGTGGGCGGCGGTCCGCTGGACCGCAAGGGCTTTTTCTTTGCGCCGACCGTCGTCACGGAACTGCCCGACAGCGCCATGCTGATGACCGAAGAGCCGTTCGGTCCCGTGGCGCCCGTGGTCCGCTTCAAGGACACCGATGAAGTGCTGCGCCGCGCCAACAGCCTGCCCTTCGGCCTGTCGTCGTACGTGTTCACCAACTCGCTGAAGACCGCGACCAAGGTGTCCAACGGCCTGGAGGCCGGCATGGTCAACATCAACCACTTCGGCAGCGCGCTGGCCGAGACGCCCTTCGGCGGCATCAAGGACAGCGGCATCGGCAGCGAAGGCGGCACGGAAACGTTCGAGGGCTACCTGGTCACGAAGTTCATCACGCACGTCTGATCCCGCGGCCATCGCAACGCAAAGCCCCGCACCTGGCGTGCGGGGTTTTTTTTTGCCCGTTGAGTGACGCGGACCGGTTCGGGATTCATGACGCTGTCATGCGGGTCAGTGAGCATTGGGCCCGCTTACAACTAGCTGACCCAAAAAAAGCTGACCCGCGGCTGCCACCTCGACATGGCCAATGCCCATGCGCGACCGCCGCCGCACCCGAACCTTTCAGGATCCCAACGCCCGATGACGCTTCGCCCTTCCCGCTCCGTCCGCGCCGCAGCCTCCCTGCTGCTCGTTGCCCTGCTCGCCGCTTGCGGCGGCGACAAGGACGATGACACGCCGCCGCCTGTTGCCGAGACGCCGCCCCCGGCGGAAACGCCCGCACAGCCGCCCGCCCCCGTGCAGGTCGCGTTCATGCCCGACATCCATTTCCATGACGTTTACGCGGACTTCAAGGACGGCTCGTTCCCCGGCATTCCGAACCCGAAGGCCGGCGACAACGCGACCATCCGCACGATGTACGCGCAGCTGACGTCCACGCGCCTCTTCAACGAAAACTACTTCGCCTTCCTGGCCGCGCTGGACGACGCCGTCAAGCGCGGCGTGAAGTACATCGCGCTGCCGGGCGACTTCTCGGATGACGGCCAGCCCGTGCACATGCGCGGCCTGGTCAAGATCATGGACGACTATTCGAAGAAGCACGGCATCCAGTTCTTTGCCGCGCCGGGCAACCATGACCCCAACCGCCCCTTCAACCAGCCCGCGGGCAAGGGCGATTATCTGGGCCTGGATCCCGTAACGGGCGCGATCGGCTTTTCGCAGCCGATCTACAGCCGCGGCGCCAACGTGTGCAACACCGCCTACGGTGGCGATTGGACGCGCATTGGCAACACGTATTGCACCGAGGAAGTGCTGCACATGGGCTACTCGGGCATCACGACCGCGCTCGAGCAGCATGGCTTCATGCCGCAGCCGCAGAACGTGTATTACGAAACCCCGTACAGCACCTATAAGTACGAAGATTACGATTACGCCACGGCGGTCTCGCAAGCCAACTGGATCAACCGCCAGTACGAAATCTGCGCAGAAGGCACCGGCGGCCCGAACAAGCCGCAGAACTACACGCTGTGCAAGATGGTGCCCGACACGTCGTACGTGGTCGAGCCCGTCGAGGGCGTGTGGCTGGTGGGCCTGGACGCCAACGTCTACGTGCCGACGGGTCCAGGCGTTAACGACTTCACCGGCTCGGGCGATCAGGGCTACAACAAGATGCTGACCCACAAGGCGCACGTCATCACGTGGCTGACCGACGTGGTGGCGCGCGGCAAGGCGCAAGGCAAGCAAGTCATCGCCTTCAGCCACTTCCCGATGTCCGAATTCTTCAATGGCGCCTCCGACGACATCGAGGCGCTGCTCGGCGCCAACAAGATGCAGATGATTCGCCGCCCCGCCGAGAACACCACCCGCGCGCTAGCCGAGACCGGTTTGAAGGTGCACGTGGGCGGCCACATGCACTTCAACGACATGGCGCTGCGCAACTACGGCGGCGACCACGCGCTCTTCAACATTCAGGCGCCTTCCATGGCCGCCTATGTGCCCGCGTACAAACTCATGACGCTGCAAAGCGCGGACGAGATCGAAGTGCAGACCATCCGGCTCGACCAGGTGCCGCGCTTTGATGAACTGTTCGACCTGTACCGCGCCGAAAACGCCTACGACGTGCCGCCGCGCTGGAACGTGTCCATCCTGGACGCCAAGGACTACGGCGACTTCACCTACCGCTACATGAGCGAACTGGTGCGCCTGCGTCTGCTGAACGACGACTGGCGCTGCGAGATGCGCGAACTGGTCAAGAGCCCGTTGACGGGCGCCGACCTGCTGGCGTTGTCGCAATTGCAGACGACGGTCACGCTCAAGGAACTGGCGAACACCGGCAACCAGAACAACCTGACGCCCGCGTTCTTTGCGTGCCTGTTTGACGGCGGCGGCAGCGGCGCGAGCAACCCGGCCTATGCCGCGGATGCCGCCAACGCGCAGACGCGCGCGCAAGCCCTGGCGCAGGCCAACGGCATGCAGCTGGCGGACTTCGCGCAATGGACGGCGCTGGAGATGGCAGGCGATTTCGTGCGCCTGGCCAATGCGGGCGACCTGGCATTCGCCGACATCCCCGCGCAGCGCGCCAGCCAGTACAAACTGCTGGCCCAGGCTTTGGCCCAGACCAACGCCGCCGTGCAAATGAACGGCAACAGCGTCAGCAACGCCACGACGCCGGCAGACCTGTTCAAGGCGCGCTTCAAGCCGCTGATGGCGATCATGCTGAAGCTGGCCAACGGCGCGCCGTCCGAGCACATCCGCCTGGACCTGACGACCAACAGCATCGTCAACGTGTCCAACCAGCCTTCCCCGTTCTAGGCCGGCTTCGCGCGCCCTGAAAGGCCAACGGCCCGCTGATCAAGCGGGCCGTTTTCGTTGGCAGCGTTGCCCGCCGCGCGGGATCCGTACGCGCTCACCCCTGCGCGGCACGGCCGCCTGCGCGCAGGTCGCGCGGCGTCACGCCGAAGCGCTGCTTGAACAGCCGGCTGAAATGCGAAGGATGAGAGAAACCCACCTGGTACGCCAGTTCGGCGATGCCGCGATGACGGTGCCGCGCGTCCAGCAGCAGTTCGCGGCACCGGTCCAGCCGCTGCTCGAAGATGAACGACTCCGCCGACAGTCCGCCCGCGCGCAGGATGCGGTGCAGATAGGCGACCGACACGCCGCAGCCCTGCGCCACCCGTGCGGGCGACAGATCCGGGTCCGCGAGATGCTGGCGAATGTAAGCCAGCACGCGCGTACGGTGCGCCACCGTGACGCTGCTGTCCGCCTCCGAGACCTGTCCCTGTCCCGGCTGCACCAGGAAGAGCACGATGAGGTCGATCAGGCGTTCGCCCAGTTCGGCCGCCTCGGTATCGGTCCAGCCGTCCATGCCTTTGAACAGGTGATCCATGTAGCCAGCCAGCAGCGCGCCGCGCGGCGACCCGTCGTCCGTGCGCAGCTTATAGAAGGCGCCGATCCGTGAATCCCGCTGCGACAGCGCGCTGCGCGGAAACGAGACGCTCAGGCTGCGGTAGCCCGACGCGCCATTCGCGGTTGCCTGATACGGCAGGCTCTGGTTCATCAGGTACACGCAGCCCGGTTCCACCTGGAATTCGCGGCCCGCTTGACGCACCGCCAGCGGACCGGCCAGCGGCAGGCCAAAGGTGTAGAACTCCTGGTCCAGCCGTGAGACGTTGCCCGGGGTGCGTTCCAGCCGTTGGCCCTGGTAATGCAGGTCGTTGAACTGCAGGCTGGCGCGGCGCGCGTAGCGCACGTGCCCCGCGAAATGACCGGGTTTGCCGCCATGCACCTCGAACGGCCCGAAGGCATCGGCCAGCGCGGCGCGCCACGCATCGCGCCGGTCGGCGCCGGCGCTGGCCGAAATGGCGAATTCCGTATCTGCCATGGCACGGTCTCCTGGGGGGCTGCGCAAATTGATCTTGCGTCTACATATTGTTGACTCACCCTGTTTCGGGGTGGACGGCGCATTGTGGGCGCGCTTGCCGCAAGTCTATATTCAGCCCGATAAGCACACAACCTGGACAAACCGGGAGGAGACGCATGGACGAGTCAGAGGCGGCAGCCGCGCGCCATACGCCGGCGTCGCGCTATCTGCGCTGCGCGGGGCGCGAGTTGCACTACACGGAATGGGGCGCTGCTGACGCGCCGCCCATCATCATGTGGCACGGTCTGGCCCGCACCGGCCGCGACTTCGACGAACTGGCGCGGGCCCTGGCCGGCGGCTACCGCGTGATTTGTCCCGACGCGATCGGGCGCGGCCTGTCGCAATGGAGCCCTGATCCGGCCGCCGAGTACCGGCTCGATTTCTACGTCACGCTGGCGCGCGCGCTGGTGGACGGCTTGTCGCTGGCGCGCGTGCGCTGGGTGGGAACGTCCATGGGTGGCGCGACCGGCATGCACGCCGCTGCGACCACGTTGCGCGATCGCATTTCGCATCTGGTCATCAATGACATCGGACCGGAGCTGCCGCAGCCCGCCATCGAGCGCATCCTGGCCTATGCCGGCAACCCGCCGGCCTTCGACACGGTGACGGAGCTGGAAGCGTGGCTGCGGGCCGCCTACAAACCCTACGGCTGGCAAAGCGACGAACAATGGCGCCGGATGACGGAAACGTCGGTGCGCCGGCTGCCCGACGGCCGCGTCACCGCCCACTACGATCCGGCCATCGTCGGACAGTTCAGCCATCACCCGCGCGATTACGACCGGTGGGAAGGGTACGACACGCTACGCATGCCGACCCTGCTCTTGCGCGGCGCCGAATCGGACCTGCTGCTGCCGGCGGTTGCCCACGCCATGACGCAGCGCGGTCCGCGCGCGCAGCGCATCGACTTTCCCGATTGCGGGCACGCCCCCGCGCTGAACGTGCCCGCCCAGATCGAACCCATCCGTCAATTTCTTGCCAGGCCGGACAATACGGCCGCACGCGACCACTGACACCAGGAGACTTCCATGAAACGCATTCTGCTCGCCGCCATGGCCAGCCTGTGCATGAGTTCCGCACTCGCGGCAAAGGACTTCGTTGTCGCCCACGTCTATGACAAGACCGGCCCGCTGGAAGCCTATGCCAAGCAGACCCAGAACGGCTTGATGCTGGGGCTGGAATACGCCACGCAGGGCACCATGACGGTGGCCGGGCGCAAGATCCGCGTCATCGAGAAGGACAACCAGGGCAAGCCCGACGTCGCCCGCGCGCAGCTCGCGTCCGCCTATGCCGACGACAACGCCGACATCGCCGTGGGCCCCACGTCGTCAGGCGTGGCGCTTGCCATGCTGCCGATCGCGGAGGAATACGAAAAGATCCTGCTGGTGGAACCGGCGGTGGCGGACTCCATTACCGGCGAGAAGTGGAACAAGTACATCTTCCGCACCGGCCGCAACTCCTCGCAGGACGCCATCGCCAACGCCGTGGCCTTCGACCAGGAAGGCACGTCGATTGCCATGCTGGCGCAGGACTATGCCTTTGGCCGCGACGGCGTAAAAGCCTTCAAGGGCGCGCTCAAGAACGCCAAGATCGTGCACGAGGAATACCTGCCCGCCAACGCGACCGACTTTACGGCCGGCGCGCAGCGGCTGTTCGATGCGCTGAAGGACAAGCCTGGCCGCAAGATCATCTTCATCCTGTGGGCCGGCGCCGGCAATCCGTTCAAGATCGCCGATCTGGATCCCAAGCGCTACGGCATCGAGATCGCCACAGGCGGCAACACGCTGACCGCCATGACGCCGCTCAAATCCCTGGCGGGCATGGAAGGCGCCACGTATTACTACTACGGCATCCCCAAGAACCCCGTCAACGACTGGCTCGTCGCCGAGCATCAGAAGCGCTTCGGCCAGCCGCCCGATTTCTTCACGGCGGGCGGCATGGCGTCGGGCATTGCGATCGTTGCGGCCTTGAACAAGACCGGCGGCGATTCGGACACCGACAAGCTCATCAAGGCGATGGAGGGCATGAGCTTCGACACGCCTAAAGGCAAGATGACCTTCCGGCCCGAGGATCACCAGGCCATGCAGTCCATGTACCACTTCCGGATCAAGAACGATCCATCGGTGCCTTGGGCGGTCCAGGACCTGGTCAAGGAAATCACGCCAGACCAGATGGCCGTGCCCATCCAGAACAAGCGCTGATGTCCGCCGCTCATGCTTGAGACTCAATCGCTCACCGTACGCTTTGGCGGTCATGTGGCGGTCAACGATGTCAGTTGCGCCTACACGCCCGGCACCTTGACCGCCATCGTCGGCCCGAACGGCGCCGGCAAGACCACGTACTTCAATCTGATCTCGGGCCAGCTTCGCGTCAGCGCCGGAACGGTCAGGTTGAATGGACGCGACCTGACCAAGTTGCCGGCGCCCGCCCGCATGCACGCGGGACTGGGGCGCGCGTTCCAGCTCACGCAGCTTTTCCCGCGGCTGAGCGTTCATGAGAACGTGCGGCTTGCCCTGCAGTCGCGGCAGCAGGGCATGGGGTGGCGCCACATCCGGTTCTGGCGCACGTGGCGCGACGACCGCGGCCTCATGGACCGCGCCGACGCGCTGCTCGCGCGCACGCGGCTGGCGGCGCGCCGTGACGACCCAGCCGCCGACCTGCCGCATGGCGACCAGCGCAAGCTGGAGATCGCCATGCTCATCGCGCTGGAACCCTCGGTATTCATGTTCGACGAACCTACTGCCGGCATGAGCGTGGACGACGTGCCCATCGTGCTGGACCTCATCCGCGAATTGAAGGCCGACACTTCCAAGACCATCCTGCTCGTCGAGCACAAGATGGATGTCGTGCGCGAATTGGCCGACCGCATCGTCGTGCTGCACAACGGCAGGCTGATGGCGGATGGCGATCCGGCCACCGTGATCGCCTCGCCCATCGTGCAGCAAGCCTACCTGGGCATCAGCGCGCCGGAGGCGGCATGACGGCGCAACCGCTCCTGGAACTGAAGGACGTGCACACGCACATCGGCGCGTATCACATCCTGCACGGCGTGACGCTGTCGGTGCCCGCATCGGCGGTCACCATGCTGCTCGGACGCAACGGCGCGGGCAAGACGACGACGCTGCGCACCATCATGGGATTGTGGCGCGCATCGCAGGGCCAGGTCTGTCTGGACGGCAAGCCGATCGGCGGACCCGGCACGCGCACGTCGCCGCCCGACATGGCGCGCATGGGCATGGCCTACGTGCCCGAGAACATGGGCATCTTCGGTGACCTGTCCGTCAAGGAGAACATTCTTCTCGCGGCACGACTTGCCAGAAATGCCGCGCAACTGGATACCGCGCGGCTGGAGTGGATCTTCGGATTCTTTCCCGCGCTGAAGAAGTTCTGGCTGCATCCCGCCGGCAAGCTGTCGGGCGGACAGAAGCAGATGCTGGCCATGGCGCGCGCGATCATCGAGCCCCGGCGTCTGCTGCTCGTCGACGAGCCGAGCAAGGGCCTGGCGCCGGCCATCATCCAGAACATGATCGACGCGTTCATTGAACTCAAGCAGTCCAGCACCACCATCCTGCTGGTGGAACAGAATTTCAACTTCGCCCGCCGCGTTGGCGACTTCGCGGCGATCATGGACAACGGCCAGGTGGTGCACGCAGGCGCCATGGCCGATTTGGCCGCGGACGAGGCGTTGCAGACGCGCCTGTTGGGCCTGTCACTGGGAAGCCATCAATGAGCACGCTGGACATCGAAGCGCCGCTGCCGCGCGCACGCGCCGATCTGCTGCCTTTGCTGCTGGTGCTGGCGCTGGCGGTCATCGCGCTACCCCTGGTCGGGTCGTTCTCCACCTGGGTGACGCTGACGTTCGCCGGGCTGGCGATGGGCATGATCATCTTCATCGTCGCCTCGGGCATGACGCTCGTCTTCGGCCTGATGGACGTGCTGAATTTCGGGCACGGCCTGTTCATTGCCATCGGCGCGTACATGGCGGCCACCGTGCTGGGTTCCATGGCGGACTGGACGCAGTCCGGCAGCCTGTGGAGCAATCTGATCGCGGTGCTGCCGGCCATGATCGTGGGCATGCTGGTGGCGGGCGCCGTGGGTCTGGCGTTTGAGCGCGTGATCGTGCGGCCGGTCTATGGACAGCATCTGAAGCAGATCCTCATCACCATGGGCGGCATGATCATCGGCGAAGAGATCATCAAGATGATGTGGGGGCCGCAAGCGATCACGCTGCCATTGCCCGAATCCCTGCGCGGCGCAATCCTGCTGGGCGATGCCGCCATCGAGAAGTATCGCGTCGTGGCGCTGGTGGTGGGCCTGATCGTGCTGGGCGGGATGCTGTGGGTGCTGAACCGCACCAAGCTCGGCCTCCTGATCCGCGCGGGCGTCGAGGACCGCGAAATGGTCGAAAGCCTGGGCTACCGGATCCGCCATCTCTTTGTCGGGGTGTTCGTGGCCGGGTCCATGCTGGCCGGATTGGGCGGTGTGCTGTGGGGGATGTACCAGCAATCAATCGTGCCGCAGCTTGGCGCGCAGGTGAACGTGCTGATCTTCATCGTCATCATGATCGGCGGCCTGGGCTCCACGGTGGGCTGCCTGATCGGCGCGCTGCTGGTCGGACTGATGGCCAACTACACCGGCTTCCTGATGCCCAAGGCCGCCCTCTTTTCAAACATCGCGCTGATGGTTGCCATTCTGTTGTGGCGCCCGCAAGGCGTGTATCCCGTCACGAACCGCTAGGAGCCGTCGACATGCCGTTTCGCCTGCTTTCCGGCGACCCTCCGCGCAGCGCGATCCTGGCGCTGCTGCTCATGGCAATCGTGGCCGCGCTGGCCGCGGCGCCTTTCCTGTTTCCCGGCCCCAAGGCGCTGGCCGTCGCGGCGAAGATCCTCGTCTTCATCGTGCTGGTTGCCAGCTTCGACCTGCTGCTGGGATACACCGGCATCGTCAGCTTTGCGCACACCATGTTCTTCGGTATCGGCGCATACGGCGTGGCGATCGCCAGCATTCGCATGGAACCCGGGTGGACGGCGGTGTTGGCCGGGACGGCGGCCGGGCTGGCCGTGTCACTCGCCTTCGCCTTGCTGATCGGCCTGGCCAGCCTGCGCGTGCGCGCGATCTTCTACGCGATGATCACGCTGGCGGTGGCGGCGGCGTTTCAGACGTTAGTGTCGCAATTGTCGGAACTGACGGGCGGCGAGGACGGACTGAACTTCAAGGTCCCGCAGATATTGAGGCCCGCGTTTCGCCCGTTGTCGGAACCCCTGTTTGGCGTGACGGTGGACGGGCGGATCATCACCTATTACCTGATCGCGGCAGTCTGCGTGGTGCTTTTCCTGATGTTGCTGCGCATCGTGAATTCGCCATTCGGCCGAGTGCTGCAGGCCATCCGAGAAAACCCCTTCCGCGCCGAAGCGATCGGCTATCGCACCGTGCTGTACCGCAGCCTCTCGAATCTGCTTGCTGCGGCCTTCGCGACGCCGGCCGGCGCGATGTACGCGCTTTGGCTGCGCTACAACGGCCCGGACACGACCTTGTCGTTCGAGATCATGCTCAACATCCTGCTGATGGTCGTGATCGGCGGGATGGGCACCATGTACGGTGCGGTGGTCGGCGCGAGCCTGTTCGTGTTCGCGCAGAGCTATCTGCAGGACGGCCTGCATGCCGTGCATGAAGTCGTGGCGGGAATCCCCCCGCTGGCCCTGCTGTTCGAACCGGACCGCTGGCTGCTCTGGCTTGGAATTCTGTTCGTGCTGTCGGTGTATTACTTTCCGACCGGGGTAGCCGGACGGCTGCGGGAGTTTGCAAAACGCGCATAGGCGCGTCCGGGACGGCAACGCCTTCGGGCATCTGATGCCCGCCAGAAGCACTTGGCTACCGTCCGCCCTGTCTGAGCGTATCGGCCCCGCGCCGCAATTCATCGACCCGCCGCTGCATGTCATTCACGCTGCGCTGCGTCTGATTGCTGCCCCGATTCAATTGAGATCCCGATGGCGTAGGCATCAAGGGCGGCATGGTCATCTGACCGCCGGAGCTCAGCGGAATCATGGCGGGCGGGTGGGGGTCCGCGTTTGGCGGCGGCGCGTTCAGCACGCGTTCCAGCACCTTCAGTTGGTCGCGCTGTGCCTGCAGTGCGCGTTCCTGGTCCAGCAGGCCCTGTTCGTCTTCGTCATCGGTGCCGAAAATGGCGGCATGATCGCGGGACCTTCCGTCCAATTGAACCCGCGGATCCGGCCCGGCGTTCAGAAGTTGCTTGCCGAGCGTCGTGGCGTCCATCGGAGGTGGCGTGGAAGTCGGTGTCGCGGCCGACTGCGCACCCGTTGACGCCGCAGGCCGCACCCCCGTCGTGGTGCCTGGCGGCATCGCTGCGGGAAATATTCCGGGAATCGCGCCCTCGATCGCACCGGGCGTGGCGTCCGCGGCGCCGGCGGTCGACGCCACGGGCGCGGCTCGCTCCTGTGCGAACGCGGCGCTAGCGGCTATTGCCATCCCGTACGTGAAGACGGCAATTCGAACTGATTTGCTGAAGCTGAACATCCTTCCCTTCAGAATTCCCAGATGCGAGACATAAAAAAACGGCAAGGGTTTTGGCCCTTGCCGTTTTATATCAGAACGGCGAACCGTTCCGAGGTGCAGCTTTCACTTAGATGATACGTGCGGCTTCAACCAGACGCACCACACGCCACGACTTCGAGCGCGAGATGGGACGGCCTTCAGCGATTTCAACCGTATCGCCTTCGTTGTACTGGTTCGATTCATCGTGCGCCTTGTACTTCGCGGAGCGCATGATGATTTTGCCAAAGATGGGGTGCTTGACGCGGCGCTCAACCAGAACGACGACAGTCTTGTCCATCTTGTTGCTGACGACCTTGCCAACCAGCGTACGCTGGCGCTTGGCCACTTGGGTGTTTTGAGTTTCGCTCATCTTTATTTCCCTGCCTTCTCGGTCAGCAAGGTGCGGACGCGAGCGATGTCGCGGCGCACGTTGCGCAGCTGGCTGGTGTTGGCCAGTTGCTGCGTGGCTTTCTGCATGCGCAGACCGAATTGGGCCTTCAGCAGGCTTTCGAGCTCTTTGCCGAGCTCGGCGGCGTCTTTCGAACGGAGTTCGCTAGCTTTCATGTTAGTACTCCTTAAGCACCGATATGACGCGCGACGAACGTGGTCGAAATCGGCAGCTTGGCAGCGGCCAGGCGGAAAGCTTCACGCGCGAGCTCTTCGCTAACCCCTTCCATTTCGTAGAGCACCTTGCCGGGCTGGATTTCAGCAACCCAGTACTCCGGGTTGCCCTTACCGTTACCCATACGGACTTCGGCAGGCTTCTGCGAGATGGGCTTATCCGGGAAAATGCGAATCCAGATACGGCCGCCACGCTTGATGTGACGATTGATAGCGCGACGAGCAGCTTCGATCTGACGGGCGGTCAGACGGCCACGGCCGGTAGCCTTCAGGCCGAACTCGCCGAACGACACGTGGGTGCCACGAGTCGCCAGACCGGTGTTGCGGCCCTTCTGCTCTTTGCGATACTTTCTGCGGGAGGGTTGCAGCATGGTTATTCTCCTTCAGGCGCCGGAGCAGCATCCGCCTTGCGGGGAGCGCGGCCACGACCACCCGGACGACCGGTGCGAGCACCGTCCGGACGATCGCCACGCGGAGCGCGGCGCGGACGACGTTCTTCTTCACGCGGGGCTGCGGTTTCCGGCGGCAATTCGCCGTTGGCCAGCATGTCGCCCTTGTAGACCCAGACCTTGATGCCAATCACACCGTACGTGGTGTGGGCTTCGGAGGTGCCGTAGTCGATGTTGGCCTTGAGGGTGTGCAGCGGCACACGGCCTTCGCGATACCACTCGGTGCGAGCAATTTCGATACCGTTCAGACGGCCCGAGCTCATGATCTTGATGCCTTGGGCA
>Ga0213827_1001458_pt1 | contig 13549 bp, 8 predicted proteins | sample MC6MC0898MG_FD_180669 | JGI IMG/M metagenome (GOLD analysis project Ga0213827, IMG submission 180669) | Enriched soil aggregate microbial communities from Iowa State University, Ames, United States - MC6-MC0898-MG | ecosystem: Environmental > Terrestrial > Soil > Unclassified | place: USA: Iowa...
TGCCCGCCAGCGCGCAAGCGCCCAACGGCGAGGCATCCGCAGTTTCCAAGGCATGCAGCAAGCGCGCGACATCGCGTGACCAGGCATCGACCAGCGCCGACAGGTAGTAGCCATACGTGATGGGCTGTGCGGCCTGCATATGGGTGTAGCCGGGCATCACGCAGTCGGCGTATTGCTCGGCCCGCGCCAACGCCGCGTCAGCTACGCCGATCAGCGCCGTCGCGATCCGCGACGCGAAATCTCGCGCACGGATTCGGTCAATGGTGGCGCCGATATCGTTGCGGCTGCGCGCCGTGTGCAGGCGGCCGCCCAACGCTTGCCCCACCAACTTGATCAGGTGCGCTTCGTAGTTGAAGTAGGCTTCTTCGCGCGCCGGGTCCAGCTCAATGCCATCCGGCCCATCCGCCTGCATCGTGAGCAGCGCGCGGGCCAGCTCAACCGACGCGTCGTGATCCAGAATGCCTTGTTCGTGCAGCATCACCAGATGCGCAAGGTTGATCTGGTTCAGCATCTCGAAGTTAGCGAAAAACTCGCGATTCAAGCGCGGAAGAAAAATATGCTGAAGCACTTCCGGCGCAAGCGGTTGCTTCAAGCGGCTGCTGACTTTGGATTCCATTTTCGGGTCGGTCTAAGCATGTAAAACCGTAGTCTCCGCCCGCGCCAATTCATGCGTCAAATCAGTTTTTCATAGCTTCGAATACATAATTGATATGATTTGATCTCCGCCTATTTGCATGTAGCCGCCCATGAATTTCAAGCAGATTGAAGCTTTCCGCGCCGTCATGATGACGCGGTCCATGACCACCGCCGCCGGGCTGATGCATACGTCGCAGCCGAACATCAGCCGCTGGATCGCGCTGCTTGAGGCGACGCTGGGCTTTGTGCTGTTCAAACGCGTCGGCACGCGGCTGATCCCCACCCCCGAAGCCGACGCGTTCTACACCGACGTGGAACGCGCATTCATCGGCCTGGAATCGCTGAATGACAGCGCCAACTCAATCCGCCGGCGTGGCACCGGGCTGCTGCGGGTGGGCGCGGTGGGGTCCATCACGCAGTGCGTCCTGCCCGACGCCATCCGCTTGTTTCGCGAAACGTTCCCCGACGTCTCTGTCGTGGTCAACACGGGCGGCTCCGACGTCGTCGCCAAATGGATGGCCACGGGGTTTTGCGACATCGGATTCTGTTCCATCCAGACCGATGTGCCTGGCTTGCAATACGAAAGGATCAATACCGCGTACGGCGTGGGTATCGTGACGCGCACGCACCGTTTGGCGCGCAAGAAGCGGCTGAGCCCCGCCGACTTCACCGGCGAAAACTTCATCTGCCTGCCGTCTGGCAGCTTCAACCGCGCCGCCATCGACCGGCATTTTTCCGACGACGCCAGAATCCTATCGATCGAAACGCCTTACGCCACCACCATCTGCACCATGGTCGGCAAGGGCCTGGGCGTGTCGATCGTGAACCCCGTTGTATCGCGCGCGTTGAGCCTGCCTGACTTACGCGAGATTCCGTTTTCCGAAAAAATCGAATTTCATAGCTATGCGGTCAGTTCAGACCATTTCCCAGTCAGCAGCCCTGCCCAGCAAATGGAAGCGTGCGTGCGGGACGTGTTCAAAGCACTGAGCGCCAGCGCGTGATGCTTACCCTTTACCCTTCACGGCTGCGGCCGCGGTCGTGCAGGCCCGCGCGCAACGTCTTGGCCAGTTGGGCGACGCTTGCCGCATCGGCGCTGCCGTCACGGGCTTCCAGCCGGGCGATGATCTGATCGGCCACGCTGATCAAATGCAGCGGCTCGTGCAACACCACCGCCAGCAGCGCATCACCCAACGCATGGATGTCGGCTTCACACGCGCGCACGCCCTGCGCCGAAATCGATTGCGCGAGCGCCGCGCCCCGTGCTGCGATGTCGTTCAAGCCAAACACCGCGCAAGCGCCGCCCAGTGAGTGCAGTTCCGCCAGCAATCGAGGGCCGTCTTCCGCGCGCAGCCCGTCCTGCAAGGCCTGCACCGCATCGCGGCAAGACTGCACGAACACCTGCCAGGTGGCGTCCGCCACGGGGCGGCCGCCCAACAGGCCACTGCCAGCCAACGCGTCGCGGCGCAATGGCGGCAAGCCCGCGACCTCGGACAACGCCAAGCCCAGATCGGCCAGCGACAGCGGCTTGCCCAGCACCCGGGCCATGCCGGCGCGCTCGCCCGCTTCGCGCTCTTGCGGCGTCACATTGGCGGTAGCGGCCATCACCGGCATCGCGGGCCAACGCTGACGCACCTGCCGCGCCAGCGCAAAGCCGTCTTGCCCCGGCATGGCCAAGTCCGTCAGCAGCACATCGAACGTGTCCTGCTCCAGGCAGGCCAAGGCCTGCTCGGCATCCGGCACGGCGGTGGCGTCGCAGCCCAACAAGGCAAGCTGCTCTTCGAACAGCTTGCGGTTCACGACGTTGTCTTCGGCCACCAGCACACGCAGACGTTTGCCCAGCACCATGCCGTCTACCGCCTGCGCGGCCAAGGCGCGGCCTTGCAAGGCATATTGCAAACCGCTCGCCAGCCCGTGCAGGCCATATACCGATGCGCTGACCACGCGGCCGGACGCCACCGGTTGAGCCGGCCCGTCTTCACTGCACTCGACCACCCAGGACGCGTCTTCCACCAAGCGGTTCTCGTCGCTGGGATGCCAAGTCTTGCGATCGCCCCAGAACACCAGTGCGCTGGCGTCTTCGACCGATTCTTGCGCAATCAAGGCCGGATGCGCGTAGCTCGTCACGTTCACGCCCCACGCTTGCAAGATGCCGCCCAGCCGCGTGCGCTCGGCTTCCATGGCCGCCACCAGCAGCACGGGTTCGCCATCGAAGCGCGGACGCTCGCTGGCCGGGGATGCGCCAGCGTGCAGCGGCAAGCGCAACGTAAAGCGGCTGCCCACGCCGGGTTGGCTTTGCACCGCCAGCGTGCCGCCCATGGCCTGCGCCAGCCGCTGGCACAACGCCAAGCCCAAACCGGTGCCCCCGAAGCGCCGGGTGATCGTCGCATCCGCCTGCATGAAATCCTGGAACAGGGCCGGCAACTGATCCGCGCTGATGCCGATACCCGTGTCCTCAACCTCGATCAGCACCTGCGAGCCCGCCTCGTCGCGCGACAAGCGCAGCGTGACCTGCCCCGTCTCCGTGAACTTGATCGCGTTGGACAACAGGTTGTTCATCACCTGCCCCAGCCGCGCGGGGTCCCCTCGCAGCGGCCAGGTCAGGGTATCGCCCAGCTCACCGGCCAGCGCCAGCTTCTTTGCGCGCGCCACGGGGGCAAACATCATCAAGGTCTGCGACGCCAGCTCCAGCACATCGAAGTCCACGTCTTCCAACTGCAGTTCGCCGGCTTCGATCTTTGAGAAGTCGAGCACGTCGCTCACCACCGCCAACAGGCCGTCAGACGCATTGCGGATGGTGTTCAAGCGGTCGCGCTGCAATTCGTCCAGCGGCGAGTAGGCCAGCAATTCCAGGTTGCCCAGCACCGCGTTGAGCGGCGTGCGGATCTCGTGGCTCATGGCGGCCAGGAAGGCGGACTTGGCCGCGTTGGCGGAGTCCGCCGCCTGCCGCGCATTGCGCAGCTCTTGTTCCAGCTGCTTGTTGGCCGTGACGTCGGTAAACGCCGTCACCAGCACGTCTTCGTCCTGATAGCGGGCGCGGACCATGCTCACCGACAAGTCCAGACGCTGGCCATCGCGCGTGGAAAACGTCAGGTCATCGTCAAAGACGGCCGCACCGCCGTGTTGCGGCGGGGCCAGCTTTTCCTGCTGCAGAAAGTGCCGCGACAAAGCGTAGGAAAGACTGGGGCCGTCCACCACCACGCGGCTATTCGTGGCGATCATTGACGGGCTGCGCAACAGCGGCTGCCCCGTATTCGCCGTGATCAGGCCCAGCCCGACGGGCGCCGTTTGCACCAGCGTCCGGCTCAATTGCTCGCTATCGAATACGCGCTCCGACTGCCGCACCGCCGGCACGAACACGCGCCACTTCACGAGCAGCAGCAGCGCCCACGTCAGCGCGATGATGACGGCCGACGTCAGCGCAGCCAGGATGATCTGCGTGCGCACCCCCGCCAGGATGTCGCGCCAGGACTGCGCGTGCACCAGCGTCCACCCGGTCGGCAGCAAGGGCCAGCCGGATAACACGTGTCCTTCCAGAAACACGTTGCGCGACGGCTTGTCCAGCCCGTCGGCCTGCGCCTGGCGGGCCAAGGGAAACAGCGTGGGGGATACGGCATCCGGGCACGCGACGATCAACGTGCCATCGGGCGCCAGCACCAGGCACGCGCCTGCGAAACTGGTTTCGGGCAAATGTTCGGCCAGCGCGCTTAGCGGCATTTCGTAAACCAGCGTGCCAAACGGCGTACCGTCTTCGCTGTGCAATTGCGTCGCGATGCGCACGGCTTGCTTGCCGGTCAGCGGACTTTCGTAAGGCGTCAGCCAGCGGAACCGGGGCGCGCCCGTGGCGGCGTCGCGCCAACCGCCTTCGGGCGGCGCAATGCCTGCGCCGTCGACGGACGCCAGCGCCGCAAAGAGGCCGGCCCGCTCCGCCTCCACCTTGTCCTGCCACGCGCTGCCGCCCCACGGCAACACAGACAGAATCAACGTTTGGCGATCCGCGCTGACCAGGTAGACGGTGAGATCGCCCGCGTTACGCGCGGCGACTCTTGCGGTGGTGGCGGCCATTCTGCGCGCCAGCCGCACGTAGCGCCACGCATCCGTGGCGCTGGCGGCGGCATCGCTGCGCAACACCAGCAACGGCGGGCCATCCGCATCCGGCTGCACGCGCACCAGCCCATCGGGCCCGAATGGCGCCTCGCGATCCTGTTTGTCGGCGTCCGCGGTGCTCCAGGCCATCTCCATATTCAGGACGTTGTTGCGCAGCGTGGCCACGGCGCGCGTCGTGAAATCCATGGATCGGCGCATGTCGATCGACACTTCTTCCTTCATGCGCGCCAGATAGGCATTGACCGAGGCTGCCACCTCGATCAGGCCAGCCACCAGCACCACTATCGTGATAACCGCGCCGCCCCCCATGACCAGCAAGTGCTGATAGCGGCGCAAACGGGCCAATACACTGCTTTGCTCGGGAGTCGTCATGAGTCGGGGATGCCGGGAGGGCGCTAACGCCATGAGGGGTGTCGCGCCGATTATGACGTGACGCCCCTCTATGGGGAAGAGGCTCGCTTCAGTCCGGCCGCAAGCGCGTCCAGCAGTCCCTCCGCCACGGCCAGCCCACGGCCCGTCTTCAGACAGGTTTCGGCATCCGCCGTGAGCCGGCTTAACCCGGGTTCGCCGAAGACATCCAGCATGCCGCGCAGCTTGTGCAGCTCCGCCAACAGTTGCGGGATATTCCCCGCCTGCCTGCCCTGGCCGATTTCCGTCAGCGCCGATTCACAGGCCTGACGGAACGTGCGCTTCAAGTCTTCACTCAGGGCGCGGCCGCCCAGGAAGCTGCGCGGCTCACCCACCTCCAGACGCCGCGTCCGCACGCCGGTAACGTCAGACAGCGCTTGCGCCAGTTCGCCCAGCGGCAAGGGCTTGCCCAGCACCAGCGCCACGCCCGCCTGCTGGCAACGCACCCGCTCAAGCGGCGTCATGTGGGCGCTGGCCGCCACGACCGGCATGGCCGGCCAGCGCGCACGCGCGGCCTGCGCCAGCGCGTAGCCGTCCATCTCCGGCATGGCCAGATCGGTCAGCAACACATCAAACGGCGCCTGCTCCAGGCATGCCAGCGCCTGCACGCCATTTTCGACTGCCGTCGGCTCGCAGCCCAACACGCGCAGCTGCTCCTCGAACAAGCGCTGGTTCACCGGGTTGTCTTCGGCGACCAGAACGTTCAGCCGCCGCGCAAGCACCGGCCGCCGCACATCCGGCGCGCTGAGCGGCGTGCCGTGCAAGGCATGGCCCAAGCTGCTTGCCAGCCCCTTCAAGCCGATCATCGACACGCTCAGCACGCGGCCCATCGCCACGGGGTCCGTCGGCCCGTCTGCACCGCAATCGATCACCCAAGGCGCTTCCTCGACCAGGCGATTCTCATCATCGACCTGCCACGCATGCCGCTCGCCCCACAGCACCACCGCCGAGAATTCGCTCAAGCCATCCGGCGTCAGCGCCGCCGGATGCGCATAGGTCTCGACGCGCAGGCCCCATGCTTGAAGGCTGCGGCCCACATAAGCTCGCGCCGAAGGGCACACAGCCAGCAGCGCAACGCGCTCGCCCTCAAAGCGCGGCGTTTGGCGCACCTGTTCGCAGTCGCCCAATGGCAAGCGCAACGTAAACTGGCTGCCTCGCCCCGCTTCGCTTTGCACCGACAAGGTGCCGCCCATGGCCTGCGCCAACCTGGAACACAGCGCCAGGCCCAGGCCGGTTCCGCCAAAGCGGCGGTTGATCGTCGGATCGGCCTGGCTGAACGCGCGGAATAACCGGGACAACTGCTCGGCCGACATGCCGATGCCCGTATCCTCCACGGTCATGACGAGCGACGCCTGCGCCTCGTCGATGCTCATGGACAGCGCCACGCCGCCCTGCTCCGTGAACTTGACCGCATTGGACAGCAGGTTGTTGATGATCTGCCCCAGCCGCGTCGGGTCTCCCCGCATGGGCAAGGTTACGGTGCCGCCCAGTTGGCCCGTCAAGGCCAGCCCCTTGCCGCGCGCGGTGGGCGTAAACATCCGCAACGCCTGCCCGGCCACTTCCAGCACGTCGAATTCGATCGACTCCAGCCGCAGTTCCCCCGCCTCGATCTTCGAGAAATCCAGCACATCGCTGACGATGGCCAACAGGCCGTCCGACGCCGCCCGTATTGTGCGCAGCCGGTCGCGCTGCGGGGCGTCCAGCGCCGAATGCGACAGCAGTTCCAGGTTGCCCAGGATGGCGTTCAGCGGAGTGCGGATTTCATGGCTCATCGCCGCCAGAAAAGCAGACTTCGCCGCGTTGGCCCGATCCGACGCCTGCCGCGCCTTGCGCAGCTGCTGCTCAACCCGGCTCTTCGCCGTGACGTCCGTGAACGCCGTGACCAGCACATTCTTTCCCTGATAGCGCGCGCGAACCATGCTGACCGACAAGTCCAGGCCGATACGGTCCCGCGTCTCGAATTGCAGGTCTTCGTTGAAGGTGCCTTGCCGCCAGCTCACGTCACCGCGCGCCACATGCGCCTGGTGCAATTGAATGCACGCATCGGGCAGCGCGTCCTCGCCCGGCGCGATGCGCGCGGCAATCTGCGCCATAGCCGGGCTGCACAGCAGCGCCTTGCCGGTATCCAATGAGATCAGCCCCAGCCCGACAGGCGCGGTATCGATCAGCGTGCGGCTCAGCTTTTCCCCTTCGTACACGCGCCGGGACCATTCCAGCAGTGGCCTGAACACGCGCAGCTTTAACGAAATCAATAACAGCCACATCATGCCCAGCGTCGGCAAGGTCAGCATCAGGTCTACGAATACGTCTTCGCTGGCGGCGGCCGCAATACTGCTGCTGGCATAGGCGAACACCAGCACGTACTTGTCGTCCAGGCCTTGCGACAAAATGAACAGCCCTTGGTCATGCCAGTCCTGCTGGTGATCGACACCGACGGCAGCCACACGCCGCAGCGTTTCACGCGTGGGCGCCTGTCCGCCATCGCAGCAGTCGCCGACCCATTCGGTGACCTCGCCTTTTTCATCGACGATCATCGCAATGCCCTGCATGCCCGTGATCCTGGCCGGATCGATCAGCGCCCGGTGCCCGTTCTCCATCACCAGGGCGTGGCCCAGCGCGAACGCGCGGCGTTGCGCCTCAACATGTGCATTGATGCCGGTGCGTACACCCATGCCAAGAATCATCAATGCAATCAGGGTGCTTGCCAGGCCTCCACCGAACAGCAAACGTCGCTGATACCGGCGAAGGTTCATCAAGGTTTTCAGGTTGCTGTCGGAGGACACGCTCGCGCTACAGGCCCTTTCGGGTCCCGTCCTATGTAAAGTCAAAGATTATGTGATGCCGCGTCCGAATAACGCGGCGTTGCGGGCATCTTCCGTACCTGTCCGAGGCGGCTTGGCATCGGATTCGTACCGGAACGACAGGCCGAAATCGCCTGCAGAAAATCCTGCCGAATTCGGCGGATTACGCTACATTTCTTTCGTTGCCCCCTGCTCCTATGGCCCCTGCCAGGCCACACCGCGCCATGAAGATTCATGTCTTGCTCGCCGATGACCATCCCGCCCTGCTTGCGGGCATCAAGCACGAACTGGATTGCATACCGTCCATCGCCATTCAGGGTGTGGCGCGCGACTCCGGCCAACTAGTCGAATTGCTCAATAGCGCGCCCTGCGATGTGCTGGTGACCGACTACGCCATGCCCGGCGGCGCTCACGGCGACGGCATCATGTTCATTTCATACCTGCGGCGCCATTTTCCCGATGTGAAGATCGTGGTCTTCACGACGCTGGACAACCCAGCCATCGTGCAAGAGCTATCCAAGCTGGGCGTGCATTCGGTACTGAGCAAGGCGCATGAGACGAGCCAGCTTATCTCCGCCATTCATGCGGTCTACGCGGGCGCGCGCTACTTTCCTTCCGAGGGCATCGGCGCATCCGCCGCGTCGACCAAGCCGCGCAGCGCCGGCCCTGACCTGACCAAGCGCGAACTCGAAGTCGTCCGCCTGTACGTCTCGGGCATGTCGGTCAACGAAATCGCCGCGCACCTGAGCCGGTCCAAACAGACCATCAGCTCTCAGAAGGCCAGCGCCATGCGCAAGCTGGGCATCGAACGCGAAGCTGACCTGTTTCGCTTCGCCTTTGAAACCGGCATCACCGTCACGTCCGATGCGGGCGACAGCGAGCCGCAGCAGGCTTGATACGCCAGCCGCCACGCGGCTCAGGGCCGTCTTCCCGCCTTGCGCAACGCGTCAAAGGACAGGTTTCCCGGCCCGCATGCCAGCAGCATGAGCAGCGCCGCTGACGAATACAGCCGGAACAGCAAGGGGGCTGGCCGCGTCAGATCCCATAGCAAGGGTTCAAAGAACAACGACGCCGCATTGATCAGCAGCAAGCCCACGCACGCGCTGCTCATGAATGCGCCCAGAATCAGCAGCACCGAACAGACAATGTCGGCCGCCACGAACATGCCGGCCGACCACACCGGCGTGATCAGCGGCAAGGGAAAATCCTGCGTGAACAACGCCACGGCCGCATGCCAATCAGCGGCTTTGGCCACCCCCCGCTCCATGAACTGGGCGGCTACATAAGTGCGCAGACAAAACACGCACAGAGAAAGTATTCCCATAGGCCACGCCGCGACAACGCCTGGCATCCCTCACGCCACCGCCTTTTCGCGCCGCGCCGGCAAGCGCATGCATGAAGACGCCGGCAGAACTTTTTTAATGAAAGCGTCCACCTCCATCGGCCGCCCCAGTCCATACCCCTGACCGATGCGGCAGCCCAGCGCGTGCAGCTGGCGCGCCTGCGCCTGCGTTTCGATCCCTTCGGCGACCACCGCCAGCCCCAGCGCGCGTCCCAGCCCCAACGCGGCGCTCACGACGGCATGCGAGGCCGGGCCGGACTCCAGCCGTTGCACAAACGACTGGTCAATCTTGATTTCACTGAACGGCAAGCGCGTCAGGCGTTCCAGCGTGGAGGCGCCCGTACCGAAGTCATCCATGCTGACGCCAAAGCCGCACGCCCGCAGACGCCGCAGCCCCGCCTCCAGGGCCGTCTTGTCCTGGATGGTTTCATCTTCAGTGATCTCGACGGTGATCAGTTCAGGCGAAATTCCGTGGCGCATGGTGCGTGTTTCGAGACTGAGCGCAACGCCCGGAGCCGACAACGTCGACACTGATGCATTGACAGATATACGTTGCGACACACCCTTGCCCGCCAACTGCGCCTGCACCTCCAGCACGCGTTCCGTCACGAAGTGGAACAGCATCGGGTCCATCGAGAGCCGGCAGATCGCCCGCACGAACTCCGAGGGCGGCACATCGCCCGCCTGCGGATGACGCCAGCGGGTCAGCGCCTCGGCGCCCAGGATTCTTCCCGTGGCCAGGTCGACTTGCGGCTGCAACACCACGCGGATGCCGTCCCTGGCGCCCAGCGCCAGAATCACATCTTCATCGGTGAAACGCGGCGCGGGCGCGTCGGGCTTCACCGGCTCTTGCCACTGCGAAAAGCGGGCAAGCGCGGCCGGAATGAACGCCGCGCTGCGCACGATGTCGATCACGGCGCCCGCCGCGCGCAGTCCGCTGGCATACGCGTCCAGCACACAACGCGGCAAGTCGCTGATCCACAGCACGGCGGGCATGCGTGGCAGGCGGCCAGCTTGGACTTCGCTTTGCAGGCGCCCCGGCACCAGCAGCCCTTCACAGGCGACGCCAGTCACTTCACATACGACCAGATCAGCCGCCTGCTCGCGCAGCGCGATGGCCAGGGCATCCAGGCCGCAGGCGCTGCGCAACGTGCGCAAGATGCCGCCGTCGAGCAACGCATTCAACGCCGTGGCGCTGCGCGGGGCGCAACCTAGTGTGATAGCGGCCAATCCGCTGACGGGACCCGGCCGTTGCAGGGAGATTTGATGAACCATATTGACGCCTCGCATAGTGGACTCAGTATGGTCTGACGCCCCTGGGCGAACAATCTGACTAGTACCAAAACCGCGCGTCGCGCGCTACTCGTGCTCGGCCAGCATCGCGTCCATATTGTCCGGCTCGCCCTGCGCGCCGCCTTCGGTCAACAGCCCGGTCTCGTAGGCAAAGCGAAACAGCTCGACATCGCGTTCGATGCCCAGCTTGCGCATGGCGCTGGTCTTTTGCGAACTGATGGTTTGCTTGCTGCGATTGAACTGGCTGGCGATCTCGTTGATGGAAACTCCCGACACATACAGGCGCACCACTTCGGTCTCGCGGCGGGTGAGCTTCTGCGCAGGGTCAATCTGCGCCACGCGGCCAACGGTGGTGGATGACCGGAACTTCGGCGAAAAATAGGTGGCGCCGGCATACACCGCATGGATGGCCGAGATCAGATGCCCGATCACATCCACCTTGCTCAACACCGCATGCGCGCCGATCTTCACCATTTCGGCCACCATGGCGCGGTTGTCGATCGTCGTGAACACAATGATCTTCAGGTCGGGGTAGCGGCGACGCAGGAACGACAGCATGGTCATGCCATCGCCGAACTCGCCGCCGGGCATCACGTAGTCGGTCACGAGCACGTCGCAGTGCGATTTCGCCAGCAACTCGAACGTTTCCGTCGAATTGCTGGCCGTGCCAACAATGGAGATGGTGTGGAAGTCCGCCAGTTCGTGCTTGACGCCGGTGATCAGGGCGGGATGATCATCGGCAATGATGAGAGATATCTGCATGGCGCATCCAGCCTCCTGGGCTTTGTCAGGTCCAAATGCAGCCAATGTAGTATCCGTGCCCCGCGATTCACCTCGTACTTGTACCGCTACGGAACCCGAACAGATCGGATTAGTACGAAAGTGAAAAGGGGGCAGCGACGGCGCCTACCCCTGCGCGGGTTTGCAGACCTTGCCGTCTTTCATGATCACGCTCAGGCTTTGCTCGGGTTGCGCGATCAGTTGCAGGTTTTCCAGCGGGTTGCCATCCACCAGCAGCAGGTCGGCCATGGCGCCTGCTTGCACCACGCCCAGCTTGCCGGGATACGGATTGCGCGGGCCGGCCATGGCGCACAGTTCACCATTCACGCTGGTCGCCATGCGCAGCACCTCGGCCGCGCCGTACCAGCGGCTCATCTTCGCCAACTGCGCGCCTTGTCGCGTGGCGAGCCGCGCGTCGAACAGCGTGTCCGTGCCCCACGCGGTTTTGATGCCCAGGCGACGCGCCATCTCGTAGGCGCGGTCGGTGCCGGCGACCATGGCCAGCTGCTTCTGGCGCGACGACGGTGACTGCGTGGGCACGGCGTCTTCGTCATCCAGAAAGGGCTGCAAGCTCCACCAGACGCCCATGTCCGCAATACGGCGCGCGGTGTCTTCGTCGATCATCTGGCCATGCTCGATACAACGCACGCCCGCATCCAGCGCCATGCCGACCGCGCGCGATGTGTAGGCGTGCACGGTCACGTAGGTGCCCCAGTTTTCCGCCGCGGTCACGGCCGCCTTCAGTTCTTCCAACGAGCCCTCGGTCACGTCCAGTCCATCGTAGGAAGACATCACGCCGCCGCCCGCCATGTACTTCAGCTGCGACGCGCCGCGCATCAACTGTTCGCGTGCGCGCAGCAGCACCTGGTCCGCCCCGTCGCAGATCGCCGTGACGCCCACTTTTTCCACATAGGTCAGCCCGCCGTCCGGCGAGCGCGGCAGATCGGACAGCAGCCTGAAATCGCCATGGCCGGAGGTCTGGCTCAGGAAGGCGCCCGACGGGTAGATGCGCGGCCCGGGCGTCAGGCCTTCGTCGATGGCGCGCTTCAGGCCAAAGGCCGGGCCGCCCATATCGCGCACGGTGGTGAAGCCGCGCATCAACGTAGCGCCCGCCTCCACCACGGCCATCGTGTGCACGTAGTTGAAATCGGCGGTCATGGCCATCAGGATGCTGGGGCGCGCCAGAATGGAATGCCAGTGCGCGTCGATCAGGCCGGGCATCAGCACGCCGCCCTTGCCGTCGATCACCTGGCAGCCTTCCGGCAGCGGCAGCGATTGCGGCTCCACCGCCTTGATCTGGCGCCCTTGCACCACCACGCGCATGCCGGTCAGCAGTTCGTCCGAGACGCCATCGAAGATGCGCACGTTCACAAAGGCGATGGGCGGATGGGCGGCGGCGGGATGCGGTGCGATGGTGCTGTGAGGGGCGGTGGCGGCTACGGCAGCCGGTGTGGCAGCCGAAGCAGCAGCAGCACCCGCTGCTGCGCCGCCAAGATTCGCCGATGCCGCTTCATGCACGGCGTACAACGCGTTGATGCGGGCGGCGGCCGGGTTGTGGCAGCCGCAGTTGACGGCGCTTAGCCGGTTGATGGACGTGGCATCCACATCGAACATGAAGGTTTCTCCCGGGTTGAATTCGTGTCTGAAGACTTATTGCGCGCTGTCGGCGTTGATGCGCCCCAGCGAAAAAGCCAGGGTGGCCGCGCCGGTCAAGGCGGCGGAATACGCATCGGCCCGCGCACTGCGCGCAGCCAGCAACCCATTGGCGGCCTCGGTGGCGGCGGTCACGGTGCCCACGCCGTGCCGGTATGCATCCAGCGCGGCGTCGTAGGTCAGCGTGGCGGCGTCCTCCAGGCTTGTCGCGGCTTCGTTAGCCTGCAACGCGGATTCCAGCGTGGTGGACGCCACCACAATCTGGCGCATCGCTTCCATACGCAACTTGGACAGCGCGGCTTGCGAGGCCTGTACGCGTTCGCGCGCGTCCTGCAAACGCGAGCTGCGCAGGCCGCCATCAAAGATCGGCACGCTGATCCCGACGATCACCCCGTTGGCGTTCGACTGGCCCGCAAGAATGGGCAGGTTGCCCACATCCAGGTTGCGGTTACCGGCCGCGGCAAAGCCCGCCAAATACACCTTGGGCAAAAAGTCTGCGCGGGCGGCGTCCACGGAATGCTCCGCCGCTTTC
>Ga0213827_1001459_pt1 | contig 13535 bp, 12 predicted proteins | sample MC6MC0898MG_FD_180669 | JGI IMG/M metagenome (GOLD analysis project Ga0213827, IMG submission 180669) | Enriched soil aggregate microbial communities from Iowa State University, Ames, United States - MC6-MC0898-MG | ecosystem: Environmental > Terrestrial > Soil > Unclassified | place: USA: Iowa...
TCGGTGTCCTTGCGGGTATTGAGCCGGAAGCCGGCAAAGCCGAGGTCGGCCGGCAGGTGGCTGCCCTTCAGGCCGCTCTTGCCGTAGTCGAAGGCCGCACCGTCATACGCCAGTTCCTGCGCCTTGCCGTCGGTCACGTCGAACATCCGCACCGGCGAATGGAAGTACAGGCCCAGGTGGAAGAACTTGGCCTGGTAGCGCCCGGGCTGGTCGGCCCACAGCGCGTGATCCTGGCGGTACTGGATGGACTGGTACTGGTCCCAGTCCAGCGCTTCGACCGGACCCGGCAGGGTCCGCTTGTGGCTCTGGTAGGCGGCCTGGGACAGCGCGCGGGCCTGCCCCTTCAGCGAGGCGAAATCGAACGGCTGCGGCTCGCCCAGCCGGCGCAGGCCGACCTGGTTGCCCTGCGCGGCACAGGCCGGCAGTGCAGGCAGGCCGAAGGCGGCCAGGGCCACGGAGGCATTGCGGAGGAAGTCGCGTCGTTGCATGCAGGCAGCGATGGCAAGGGAGGGCCGGCCATCATAGGCACGCAGACGTTAATTCGCCGAGGTGAATGGGGGCGGCGTTCAGCCAGCGCGCTCAAGGGCCGGCCGCGACCTGCACGGGCTGGCAGTCCTGGCGCAACCGGTTCACCTCCTGCAGCAACTGCCCGCCCTGCGGCCACTGTGCCTGCAGCTCCTGCTGAAGCTGGCCCAGGCCCTCACGCGCGCGGGCCGGTGCGCTGCTGCAGTCCAGCTGCGCCATGGCCGCACGCGCGCGCCAGCGCACGGCACGGCTGTCCAGGTCGGCTGCGTCGCCCACCAGCAACGGTGCCAGCGCGCGGCGCGCTTCCACGGTCTGCCCCATCCGGCCCAGGTTGCGGCCCCAGGCCAGCTGCAACGCGCGCTGCAGCGCCGGGCTCGAGGGCCCGGCACGGTCGACCCGACGCATCAACGCCGCCAGCTGCTCGCCGGCCTGGCGTGGATCGCCATGTGCGCTGATGAGTTCGGCCATCTGCCGATCGGCCTGCTGCACCGATGCGTCGTCGTCGCCGCGCTGCGCGGCCTGCCACTGCCGCCCTTCATGCAGGGCGGCCAGGGCGGCCCGCCAACGACCGGCCTGGGTCAGGGCCGCAGCATAGTCATACAGCCCCTGCGGCAACAGGCCAACACAATCGGGCTGACGCCAGATCGTCACTGCACGGCCCAGATCGTCGATCGCGGTGGCGCTGTCGCCACGCTCCAGCGCCAACCTGCCCAGCGCATGCCAGGTCAGGCCGGTGTCACGGTGCTGCTCGCCCAGCGCCTGGCGGGTCAGGCGATGCACCTGCTGCAACTGGGTTTGTGCCTGCTGCAGATCACCGCGCTGCAGCGCCAGCAACGCACGCAGGCGACGGATCGACAGGGTCTCCGGGTGATCCGGCCCATACAGCCCCACCGCATCGGCACCAGCGATCTCCAGGGCCCGCTCGGCGGCGTCAAGATCGCCCTGCGCCGCCAACGTCTCGCCCATGTGCCGGCGCAGCGCGATCAGCTGGGGATGCCGTTGCGTGGCGCCCGCCTGCAGCAGCTGCAGCGCCTGGCGGTAACCGGCCAGCGCCGCAGTCGCGCGGCCATCGTCGCTGTCCAGTGCGGCCAGGTCGGCCAGGCTCTCGGAGGTGCCGGGGGTATCGCGCAGCACATCGCGCCGCAGCACCAGCGCCTGCTCAAAGGCGGCACGCGCGTTGTCGCGGTACCCCAGGAGTTGCTGGCAGCGACCAAGCTGGGTGTGGTACTCAGCCACCGCTGCCGGTAGCCGCAGGCGGTACTCGGCGGCCAGCGACTGCATCGGTGTCAGGTGGGTCACGCACTCGCGCGAGCGGCCGAGCATGCGCAGCGCACGGCCGCGCTGGGTCACCGCTTCCAGCTGCAGGGTCGGCGGCACCTCGCCGGCCTCTTCCAGCAGCGCGCGCTGGCGGTCCAGCGTCTGCAGCGCCAGCTGGTAATCGCCCATGCCGATCCGCAACCGGCCGATCACGCCTTCCAACTCGGCCAGTGACAGCGGCTGATCGCGCAGTTCGGCCTCGCCACGTTGCTGACCGGTGGCCAGCAGCTGGCGCAGATCGAAGCTGCCATGGCGCACGCCCGCCGCACGGTCGAACAGGCCCACCGTGAAATCCTGCATGGCCTGCGCACGCGCGATCTCGCGCCGCGCCTGCTGCATCTGCCACAGCGCAGTCAATGCCAGTGCGAGCAGCGCCAGCACCGCCATGCTGCCCAGCGCCACGCCCCAGCGATGCCGGCCCAGGTATTTGCGCAGCCGGTAGCCCACGTGCTGCGGGCGGGCGTGGATCGGGCGACCTTCGAGGAAGCGGCGCAGGTCCTGGGCCAGGGCTTCCACCGAGGCGTAGCGCTGCGCAGGTTCCTTCTGCAGGGCCTTGAGCAGGATGGTGTCCAGATCGCCGCGCAGCCGCCGCGAAAGACGCCTGGCCGCCCCGGCCTGGTCGCCACCGGCGGCGGCCACGCGGGCCATCACGGCCGAGGCGCGCGGTGCCTGCACGTCCAGGATCGAGCGCTCCCACTCTGCATCGCTGTGCCGGCGCAGGCGATAGGGCTTCTGCCCGGTGATCACCTCGAACAGCACCACGCCCAGGGAATAGACATCGGTCAGCGTGGAGACCGGCTCGCCGCGGACCTGTTCCGGCGCGGCGTAGTGCAACGTGAACGCCCGCGCTTCGGTGGGGGGATGCACGGGCGGTTTGCCCTCGTCATCGTCGAGCAGCTTGGCGATGCCGAAGTCCAGCAGCTTCACCTCGCCCTCGGTGGTGACCAGGATGTTGGAGGGCTTGAGGTCGCGGTGCACGATCAGGTTCGCGTGCGCGTGGCTGACCACCGCGCAGACCTGCAGCATCAGCTGCAGGCGCCGCTCCAGCGGGAGCGCCAGGCGCTGGCAGTGCTCGGTGATCGGCTCGCCTTCCACGTAGGCCAGCGCAAGGTAAGGCTGCCCCTGCAGATCCACGCCGGCATCCAGCAGATGGGCCAGGTTCGGGTGCTGCAGCCGCGCCAGAATCTCGCGTTCGCGGCTGAAGCGCTGGCGCAGGCCGGGATCGGCATAGCCGCTGCGCAGCAGCTTCAGCGCGACCTGGCGCTCGTACAGGCCATCGGCGCGCTCGGCCAGCCAGACCTCGCCCATCCCGCCCTCGCCGAGGGGCCGAAGCAAGCGGTACGGGCCGACCCGCGTACCCACCCGGCTGTCTTCCGGCGCGGCGGTCCACAGCGGCTGGGCCAGGAACTCGTGGCTGTCGCGCTCATGCGCGAGCAGGCGCTCCACATCGTCGGCCAGGCCCGCATCTTCCTCACGCAGGCGCAGCAGCCGCTGCTCACGCGCCGGTTCGGGCAGTTCCAGCAATTGATCCAGCAGGCAGGACAACTGCCGCCAGCGTGACGCCTCCATCGGTCCTCTCCCCGGACGATGCGTGGCCTTTCAGGGCTCCCCGACCGAAGCCAGCAGGAACATGCGCGCCTTCTGCCAGTCGCGGCGGATGCTGCGCTCCGAGCGTTGGCACAGGTCCGCAATCTCCTGCTCGGACAGGCCGGCGAAGTACCGCAGTTCCACTACCTTGGCCAGGTGCGCATCCACCGCATGCAACTGCGCCAGCGCTACATCCAGCGCCAGCAGATCTTCATCCAGACGCACGCCGCTGCTGCTGTTCTCGGGCAGCTCCACCCGCTTGAGATCACCGCCGCGTTTGCGCGCCAGCCGGTTGCGCGCGTAATCGACCACCACGCTGCGCATCGCCGAGGCGGCGTAGGCGAAGAAATGCGCGCGGTCTTCAAAGCGGGCCGCGCCCCGGGAGCCGAGCAGCTTCAGGTAGGACTCGTGCACCAGCGAGGTGGCATCCAGGGTGCGCCCCTGCTGCCCGGCAAGCTGCCGGCGGGCCATGCTGTGCAGCTCGTGATAGAGCAGGGTCAGGACCCGGTCGAGCGCGGCGCGGTCGCCCGCCCGGGCCGAATCCAGCCACACGGTGATATCCGGTCCTTCGTCCATCGCACACCCCCGCCGGTGACGTTGGGCGGACTATACCGCCGGGCAGGCGACAGGCGCGCGACGATTCAGCGCTGGCAGTGCCCGCACCAGACGCTGGCGCGCTGGCCGATGGTGGCGTGGCGGAGCAGCCGGCCACACTGGCGGCAGGGCTCGCCTTCACGCCCGTAGACCAGCAGCTCCTGCTCGAAGTAGCCCGGCGCCCCGTCCGGATTGATGAAATCGCGCAGGGTGGTGCCGCCGCGAGTGATGGCATAGGCCAGGATCTGTTTCACCGCATCGGCCAGGCGCTGGTAGCGCGCGCGGGAGATCTTGCCGGCCTCGCGCAGCGGGTTGATTCCGGCCATGAACAGGCTTTCGGCGGCGTAGATGTTGCCCACCCCGACCACGATGCCCTGGTCCATCAGGAAGGTCTTTACCGAGGCGCTGCGGCCGCGGCTGCGGGCGAACAGGTAGTCGCCGTCGAAGGCGTCATCCAGCGGCTCCGGCCCCAGCGCTGCCAGCAGCTCATGGGTTTCCCCGGCCGGCTGCCAGAGCAGGCTGCCGAAGCGGCGCGGGTCGTTGAAGCGCAGCAACCGCCCATTGTCCAGGCTGATGTCGACGTGGTCGTGCGCACGTACCGGGGTGTCGCCGGGCAGCACCCGCAGGCTGCCGGACATGCCCAGGTGCAGCAGTGCGCTGCCGATGGCGGTATCAAGCAGCAGGTACTTGGCGCGGCGGCGCACGCCCTGGATGGCCTGCCCGGGGAGCAGCGTGCTGATCTCCGGCGGAATCGGCCAGCGCAGGTCGGGGCGGCGGAGGATCACGCCGTGCACGCTGCGGCCTTCCAGGTGGGGGGCCAGGCCGCGACGGGTGGTTTCGACTTCGGGGAGCTCGGGCATGGGAGGGATTCTAAGGCAAGCCCTCCAAGGGCTGCATGACGTACCAGGACATGATTCCACTTAGCTCAACAACGAACTCCGTGTGGATGGAGCCGGAGCTTCTGGCTCATCTGTCGTGCTAAACAGTTCCCGACGATACAGGGTCTTCAGCTTAATCCTTTTCGCTGAGAACACGTCAAAGCTTCGATCCAGATCCTCCAGACTCGCGGTGACCTGCACCAGGTATCCATTTTCGTACTCATCGACAATGAAGCCCTCCGCCTTCATCGCATCCCGGTCGCCCTCTTCGGAGAACTCGTCGCCAAAATAAGTTGCCCACGCAAGGTTGTGCAGCTCAGGAGCAAGCGAAGCTCCGAACGACCCTGTTTCAAATGACGACCATGCGCCCCGTCGCCCAGTTTCGCGCGGAGTGAACAGATGGAGCATTCCAATTTGAGGCGGAAAGATCCGAACAAGCTCACTGAACAGCATTCCCCAGTCGACTCGGGAGTTCCACGGGGCGGAGATGCTGACACTCGCGGGGACCACCTTCCCTGCATGGGTATAGATTCGGTGCCGCACGTAGCCACTCGACTTTACAACCCTCTTCCGCCGCCAGGCGAACGACATGGGTGCTTCAAAGCTCCGGCCCTGCGATTTGACGGTAGCCATCGCTGCCCACCAACGTTCCAACGATTCATCCCCAAGGAACTCATCCTTGAACTTGTCCGGGTTGAAAGAAACCTGTTCCGGAGTCTTGTCGTGACTTTCGAGGAGCGCGACCAGTGCCCGACCTCGCTCCAGCTCGATAGTGTTCACACGAGTTCTGATGGATATTTGCACGTACTTCTTCATCAATACTCCGTGAGAATTCCGGTCTTTGGGTCGTATCGATAGACCTTTCCGCTTGTTGCCTCGATGGCGGCCTTCCTGGCAGCGTAGACAGATCCATGCTGCCAAGCCATTTCACGCGCCAACGTGGACGCACTACGGCCGAGGCGGCGCGCGATGGAGCGGATGCTCGCACCGTTACCGCGCTCGATATGAAGCACGGCACGCTCTTCGGAACTCAAATGACTGGGCTGCTTTCCCATGAGGCCACCCTGCGTAATTGCGGGGTATTGCACTTGGACGTCGAGTCCAAGCACTTGATTCTTGACGCCGCCCTCTTTTGATCAGGTGACATTGCGCTCAAGCATGGGCTCTTCCTCAATCCGAAATCTTCCGGGGCGGTACAACGTCTTGAGCTCTGCACGGCGACGGGAGAAGGAATCGAAATCATTCTTCACATCCTCCAACCTTTTGGTCACGGTGACGAGGTATCCATTGGACTGCTCGTCTACAGAAAATCCCCGTTCGCGCATCTTCTGACGATCTCCTTCATCTGCGAACTCATCTCCGTAGTACATAGCCCACCCGATATTGGTGATATCTGGATTCAAAGCTGCCCCAAACGATCCCGCTTCGAAAGACGACCATGGACTCGGCCGCCCAATTTCCGGAGAAGTGAAAAGATGGAGCATCGCCAAACGAGGGGGAAAGACGCCAATGAGCGCGCGAAAGACTTCAATCCATTCTATCTTCGGACTCCACTGGGCCGTAAGGCTAACCGTCCCAGGCAACACTGCTCCCCGGTTGTTTCGCATCGTATGGCGAACGTAGCCGGTCGACTTCACTGCGTCCTTTCGCCTCCACGCAAAGTCAAGGCTGAAATCAGAGACGGTACCCTCAACTCGCATCTGCGCCACTTCGTTCCACCAGAGATCCAAGGCATCAGCGCCTTTAAAACCATCCTTGAATCTATCTGGGTTGTGGGACACCTGCTGCGGATACAGATGCCCGTCGCCCAGGGAGAGTACGTTTAGCAACGCCCTCCCAACCTCCTGTGGCTTCGTATCGATGCGGCTACGAAGCGCAATTTTGACGTATGCCTTCATTAGGATAGCCATGCTGGTCTACAGCCCCCCATCAGTCTCCACAAGTAGCACCAAGGCATCTTCCGTCAGCACTGGTCGGGCGCCTTGGCTCCAGATGGAGAAGTACGAATCAAAGTTCAGCGAAAGCGGAATCATGGGCATCATTACGTACCAACAGAGATAGTAGTCAGCCGCAATTCCGTAAAGCGCCTCCATAAGACCATCAATTACTGGACCTACATCCCCAAGAGCATAATCAACTTCATCGCCAACAAATGAGAGCATCCATCCGGCTGGGGTGTCCGAACTTATAGGCATCTGGAATGATTTACGATCCCGGACGACAACACGTGAGCCTGCCACTATCCCGTGAAGTTTTGGATTTCCACACTCGACACAAAACCTGGAAAGCTCCTCCAGCCATGTCTTGGCCGCAGACACCATGAGTAGACGATTAGCGTCGCTCTTGGGCTGGAAGTAGAGATAGCTATCTAGGCTGGAAGAATCGAGAACATTCTTAGTTCTCTGATACAGCGTTGCCCCGGACGGAATTCCAGCAAAGACAGAGAGCAGCTGTTTTTCATTAAGCTGATTCTTAAACAGCCCAAGGAAGTGCGACTTTTCAAAGCCACGCTTTCCTTCTGAAAATAGGATCCAGTCTTCTAGCAAATCGTTCATCTAGGGATTGAGGCCCGGTATTTCGCGCTGCCCTTTTCGCGCCAGTCGCCCCCCCCAAGCGCCTTTTCAAGATCGTTAAGTTCATCGGTCATGTTGCGCAGCACTATATCTGCCCCGAGCGCGCTCCCGCAATCACGTGCGTCCTACCGGCATCGAGTCGTCAGATTGCGCCATGAACGCAAACGTATCCTCGTACTTCGGCAGCGGCGCAATGGGCAGCCACTCCTTCGGCACGTATGGAGATGACACCTGCACCCGGTGACCGTGAAGCCATGCAATCTTTGCGTAGACAATAGCGAACGTGCATATGAATGGCCCGGTGGTACCGCTTTCCTCTTCCTGCCGACGCTTCATCAGCTTTGGCTCGACCAACTCGTCCAGGGAGGCTTCCATGCGGGCGACGTCCCCTTCCGCTAGCGCCATGTGAAAGCGAGAGTCAGCTTGGTAACTTCCAAGCTTGGTAGGCACATCCCCCAGAAATACCTCGCAGCGCGGGACCAAAGTCTCCCAATCACCACGCAACGCCAGCAGGGTGTTGTAGTGGTAGTACTCATCCGTTTTTGGATTGTTACGCCGCTTCCCAGATAGCGAGCCACTTCCAGGCATAAATGGATAGTCGAAACGCGAGAACCACTCGACGAGGTCCACGTTGTCGGAAAGCAAAGGCGTCAGATACATGGGCGTCCGGCAGTCTTTTGCTGGACGCTCCTGAAACAGGATGCGCCTGATCTTTGCTGCAACGTACGACCACTGCTTCATCCCTTCCAGGTCTTGACCCTCGAACCACGAGAGCATCGCCTTAGCGATCGCATACATGTGCAGACGCTCTTTGCAGGCGTACGGGTCTCCCGTGTTTGTCTCGATGAAACGAAGACAGGATTCCGCGTCATAGAACTGACCCGGCTGCAACCGATGGTGCAGAAGCTCAATCGCACCGCTTATGTCACTGAGGTAGTCAGCGCTCTTCACGTTCGTCACCACCGATTTATGCTCTCCATTGCGGGCTCACTAGCTTCCTTGTTCACCTCGGCCACCGCAGTCCTCGAGGTTGCGTTCTTTACTACCGGTTGGTTGCCGCCTCCTCCCGGGTCCAGATCGGCTGTTTCGTGGCCCGCTTCGCCTTCGGCCAGCGCAAATCGCAGTCAGCTAGTCAAACGTAACGACACACTCGGTCAGAGAATAGGTTCGCCCATTGGAGAGTCTAAAGACTCCTTCGTCGAACCAGGCAAAGAGGAGTCCAAGGTCCCGTGCACCTTGCTCGATATCCAGTCTCCAACCCTCGAGGTCACCGTGATAGTACATCGCACGGAACAGCTGGTTATCCGGAGTGAGGATTGCGCATGAATGTGATGAGCGACCGCCACGCTTCGCCCTTCTGTTGGGAACCCCTTCTACAACGTCACGGCGGCAATCAGTTCAACTTACCGCGGCGGCGCAGCCAACTCGCGCGCACTCAAATATCCGTCGCCATTCGCATCCTGCCTATGGAACCGCTGGATCAGCGTCTGCCGCTGCTGCTCCCGCGTGATCGGCGGACCTTTGCCACCGGGCAGCTCATCGGCGCTGAGCACACCATCGCCGTTGCGGTCCATGCGATCGAAGGCGTACAGCAGCCACTGCACGTATTCCTCCACGCTGACCCGGCCGTCGCCGTCGGTGTCCATGCGCTGCAGGTAACTGCCCGTATCCGTGACCTGCGCCTGTGCCGTCGCACCCAGCACGCCAACGGCCAGGCCCAGACACGCAAAACGCCGCACAAGGCGGCGTTTCGCGGAGACGTTCCCGGTCGGGAAGCGCATCGATCAGTGCGCCGTCAGTGCGTAGCCCTTCAGGCGCGCGGCGTAGTTCTGCAGCGCGGCGATGCCACTGGCCTCGGCTTCGTGGCACCAGGCCTGCAGCAGCTTCAAGCGCTCGGCGGCGTCATTGCCGCGCGCTTCCAGCAGGGCCGCCAGGCGGGCACGGTGTTCCACCAGCACGCGGATGCGCGGGCGCTGTTCGACCCACGTGCTGAGCTGGGCGCGGCAATCCGGCTTGAGCCAGCGGCCGTCGTTGACCAGGCCACGGCGCATGCGGCGCGGCAGCAGCTTGCGGAGCTTGGCGCCCGCCATCGCGGCTTCTTCGCGCAGGGCCGGCACGAACACATTGCGCTGGTAATCGGTCATTGCCTGGAAGCGGTGCGACAACAGGGCCTTGAGGGTTTCCGCATCCGGCACGGCGATGTTCGGGCGCACGTCCATGCTTGGCGCCACGCGCAGCACCTTGGCCAGGCGCAGGGCCTGCAGGCCGCGGATCACGGCCCAGCCGATATCGAACTCCCAGCGGCGCATCGAGAAGCGCGCCGAGCTCGGAAAGGCATGGTGATTGTTGTGCAGTTCTTCACCGCCCACCCAGAACGCCCACGGCGTCAGGTTGGTGGAGGTATCGGCAGATTCGAAGTTGCGGTAGCCCCACCAGTGGCCCAGGCCATTGATGACGCCGGCCGCCCAGAACGGGATCCAGGCCATCTGGATCGCCCACAGGGCCACGCCGGGCAGGCCGAACAGCACGCTGTTGATGACCAGCAGTGCGACCGGGCCGAGGTTGGCGTGCGGGGTGTACAGGTGGCGCTCGATCCAGTCATCCGGGGCGCCGCGGCCGTACTGCTCGATATCCGCACGCATCGCGCGGGCCTCGCGGTACAGCTCCACGCCCCGCCAGAACACCATGCCGATGCCCTTGGTCACCGGGCTGTGCGGGTCCTCATCGGTTTCCACCTTGGCGTGGTGCTTGCGATGGATCGCCACCCACTCCTTGGTGATCATGGAGGTGGTCAGCCAGGTCCAGAAACGGAAGAAGTGCGCGATGACCGGGTGGAAATCCACGCCCCGGTGCGCCTGGCTGCGGTGCAGGTACAGCGTGACGGCGAAGATGGTCAGCTGGGTGAACACCAGCAGCACCAGCGCCATGCCCCACCAGCCGAGGCCGACGACACCGCCGGTCAGGAAGTTGAGGAGCGTATCGAGCATCGCAGGACTCCGGGCCGCAGTCGGCCAGCAAGGAAACGGGTACACCTTGGGACATCATGGGGCCTGACGTTGCAAAGTTCATCCCTTCGATGCCATTTTTGCGCAGTCATTCAGTTCTTCCCTTACCTTCGTGAGCATGCCCCCGCATTCATGACAGTCGCAGCCTCGCCGGTGGTGCCGGCCTCCTCCGTCCCCCTGATCGAGCTCGACCGCGCCTGTGTCATCCGCGGCCAGGTCCGGGTCCTGCACGATCTCAGCCTGCGCATCGAACAGGGCCAGCACACCGCCCTGCTCGGCCCCAATGGCTGCGGCAAGTCGTCCTTCATCAAGCTCATCACCCGCGAGCTGTACCCGCTGGCGCACGGCGATGGCACGGTGGCGGTGCGCGTGCTCGGCCAGAACCGCTGGCAGGTGGACCGGCTGCGCTCCCAGCTGGGCATCGTGACCGGTGACCTGAGCAGCAACCTCTCCGACATGCCGGGGCTGACCGTGGAAGAGGCGGTGCTGACCGGCTTCTTCGCCAGCTTCGTGGTGCCGGCCTTCCGCGAAGTGACCCCGGAGATGCGCGAACGCGCGCGGGAGACCCTGGCCATGACCGGCGCCCTGCCCCTGCTGCAGCGTGGCTATGCCGAGCTGTCGGCCGGCGAGACCCGGCGCGTGCTGATCGCCCGGGCGCTGGTGAACCGGCCGCAGGCCCTGCTGCTGGATGAGCCCTCCACCGGGCTGGACCTGATCGCCCGCGAGCAGCTGATCGCCACCATGCGCGAGCTCGCCCGCCAGGGCATCACCCTGGTGCTGGTGACCCACCACATCGAGGAGATCATTCCCGAGATCGAGCGGGTGGTGATGCTGCGCGGTGGCAAGATCCTCGCCGATGGCCCACGCGCGGAACTGCTGCGCGATGGACCGTTGTCCGAGCTGTTCGGCGGCCCGATCCGGGTGGTGGATCAGGCCGGCCGGTTGAGCGCGTTCGCGGGGTGAACTCAGAACCTCACCGCCACCGCACGTGATTCGATCGGGGCCATCCGGCTCTGGTCCTGCAGCTGCAGATCACGCACCTCGAACGGGGCGGCATAGCCGCTCGGCAACGCCACGCTGGCGAACGGCAGCCGCAGCTCACCCGCCCCTGCCATCGCGAACCACGCCGCACTGTGTGCCTGCGCTACGGGCCGCAGCTGTCCGTCCGGGCCGGTGGCATACAGGGTGCCACGCGCCTCATAGCGGCCCGGCGCACCGATCTGCAGCGGCAGGCGGACCTCGCGGCGGCTGGCATCCGCCTCGACCTGGCCTTGGAAGCGCGCCGTCGCCTGCGCCACCGCGAACGCCACCTTGGCATCGCGCTGCACGCCGTCGGCACTGACGAAGGCCTGCAGTTCCCACAATCCCTGCGCCGTGCCGATGTCCTGCGGCACCGTCACCTGTGCACGCAGACCATCTTTGGCGGCGACCAGCGGTACCGGCCAGCTGCGGCCATCGGGCGCCACCAGCAGGGCCTCGCCCACGGCCGGCAGCGGCCGCGGCCGCGCACGGGCGGCCTGCGCCGCTGCCAAGCCACCGTCGTTGACCAGACGCGCGCTCAGCGCCAGCGTGCCACCGGCCAGCACCCGGTCGCTGCTCGCCTGCAGTTGCAGCGCGATTGGGCTGTTGGGCTCGAGTACCTGCACTACGTAGCGGCCTTGAGCCTGCGTGCTCTGCAGCCGATAGCTGCCTGCCGCGGAGGTGGCGCCCGTGCGGACCATCGCCGTGCCCGGGCCGACCGACATCCCCGCCGCGCGCAGTTGCTGGTCATCGACCACCTTGTCCACCGCCAGCCCGCCGGAAGGATCACGCACCTGCCATTGGCGGCTATCCAACGCACGGGCGCCCTGCACGGGGCTGACCTGGATCACCGCATCGGGCGCGGTCAGCGGCAACGCCAGGCCCTGTTGCAGCGCCGGTGCATCCACCATCTCCCAGTAGCTGCGGCTGCTGGCCATGAAGGTCGGTGCGGGGGTCAGTGTCTGGGCTGGATCCAGCGCCCAGGCAAAGCTCAACGGCGCCTGCTCCACCGGCCCGGCCGGCAAGGGCGCACGCTCCACCGCGCGTGGGACCTGGTCGCTGGCGCGGGCGGCCAGCAGCGGTTGTGCCGCCTGCAGTGGCAGCGCTGCCAGCGCGGCGAACAGGGCCGCCGCGATCGTCATCTTTCGCATCATCGGGGGGCTCCTCACAGGGTCAGGTCGTTGCGCAGGATCGTGCCCAGGCCGAAGCACTCGCGCCGGCTCTGGTTGTGGCTGAGCGGCTCCGCGCCCTGGGTACGCTGCTTGTCGGTGAACCAGGTGGTGCCGGCCGCCTTCTGGCTGCTGCACTCCAGGAAGCCGTCCGAGCAGCTGTTCAACCAGTTCTGGGTGAACTCCAGGCCCACGTTCTGCGCATAGCCACCGCAGTAGCTGTTGCTGTCCCACACCGCCGATTCCACATCCGAGCCGACCACCGCGCGGAACGGCCTGGGCAATCCGGGGCGGCCGGCCGTGCCGTATAGGTTCTGCGCGTTGTAGGTGGCCATGTGGCCCACCTGCTGTTGGCGAACGGCATCGCTCTTGTAGCCCAGCAGCCAGCCCACCGAGGTTTCGAACACGTTGCCGTTGAGCACCGCGTCGGCCAGGGGTGTACCGGCCGAGGACGGCGCCAGTGCGGTGACCTTGCTGACCGTCTGGATGATCTTCGGGTAACGGCTGTCATAGGTGGGGTTGGATAGGATCCAGCGCACCACGTTGCCGCCGTTGGAATGGGTGATCACCACCAGCCTGGTGATGCCGCGGTTGTTGATGAAACTGGTCAGCTGCCCGGCCAGGCAGCCGGCCGCCTCGGGCTTCCACATGTACTGCTCGAAATCGCAGTTGATGACGGTGTAGTTGCTGCTGTTGGGCAGCCCGAGGCGCACCGTATCGATGATGCCCGGCTGCCAGTAGTCCGCGCGCGCATCGGTCTGTTTGCCGGTGCCGTGCACGAACGCCACCCCCACTACATCGGCCGCGTGCACCGTGCCGCACGCCAGCATCAGAGCCAGGGCGAGACCGCCCCCCCACCTTCCCGCG
>Ga0213827_1001462_pt1 | contig 13515 bp, 12 predicted proteins | sample MC6MC0898MG_FD_180669 | JGI IMG/M metagenome (GOLD analysis project Ga0213827, IMG submission 180669) | Enriched soil aggregate microbial communities from Iowa State University, Ames, United States - MC6-MC0898-MG | ecosystem: Environmental > Terrestrial > Soil > Unclassified | place: USA: Iowa...
CGCCTCGCCGATGCTGCAGCGCCCGCTGGAGCAGGGCGCGGACCTGGTTCTGCACTCGGCCACCAAGTACCTCAACGGGCACTCGGACATGGTCGGCGGCATGGTGGTGGTCGGCGACAACGCCGAGCTGGCCGAGCAGATGGCCTTCCTGCAGAACTCCATCGGGGGCGTGCAGGGCCCGTTCGACAGCTTCCTGGCCCTGCGCGGCCTGAAGACCCTGCCGCTGCGCATGAAGGCCCATTGCGCCAACGCGCTGGCCCTGGCCCAGTGGCTGGACACCCACCCGGCAGCGGAAAAGGTGATCTACCCGGGCCTGACCAGCCACCCGCAGCACGAGCTGGCCACGCGCCAGATGAACGGCTACGGCGGCATCGTCTCGATCGTGCTCAAGGGCGGCTACGAGGCGGCCAAGCGCTTCTGCGAGAAGACCGAGCTGTTCACCCTGGCCGAATCGCTGGGCGGGGTGGAAAGCCTGGTCAACCACCCGGCGGTGATGACGCATGCGTCGATCCCGGTGGAGCGCCGCGCGCAGCTGGGCATCAGCGATGCGCTGGTGCGGCTGAGCGTGGGGGTTGAGGAGTTGGGGGATCTGCAGGTGGATCTGGAGCAGGCGCTGGCGGAAGCAGCCGGATGAGTGGCATTCACACTGAATTTGGCAGCTCGCCGATGGCGCTGGCGAGAAGCCTGATCTCCAATCGCATGCTTGTCTGGCAGTTGACCCGGCGTGACGTAGTGAGCCGATATCGTGGCTCCGTATTTGGGCTGGCGTGGTCCTTCTTCAATCCCTTGCTGATGTTGGCGGTGTACACGTTTGTATTTTCGGTGGTGTTCAAGGCGCGCTGGGGCCTGGACACGACGGGACACGGTGATTTCGCCGTCATCCTGTTCGTCGGAATCATTGTCCACGGCGTATTTGCAGAGTGCGTAAATCGCGCACCTGGGCTGGTACTCAACAACAGCAGTTACGTAAAACGGGTGATCTTCCCGTTGGAAACTCTTCCTTGGGTGGCCATGGGAGCAACGCTGTTCCATTCCTCGGTCTCCATCCTGGTGCTGCTGATTGCGCAGGTGCTCCTCCGTGGTTCCATACCGGTCACGGCATTGTGGCTGCCGGTCGTGATACTGCCTCTGGTGGTCGGCACTGTAGGGGTGTCGTGGCTGCTTGCTGCCTTTGGGGTGTATCTGCGCGATATAGGCCAGGTGACCGGCATTTTGACAACAGTGATGCTCTTCATGGCGCCGGTTCTGTACCCGGTCCAAGCACTTCCCGAGCGCCTGCGTCCATATATTTACCTGAATCCGTTGACCTTCATTATCGAACAATCGCGTGAGGTTCTCCTGTGGGGACATGCGCCAAACTTGATCGGATTGGGCAAGTACGCCTTAGGTGCGATGCTTGTGGCGTGGATGGGGTTTGCCGCCTTCCAGAAAATGCGTAGGGGGTTTGCCGATGTCCTCTGATGCCCCGCACGATGTGGCTATCCGGGTTTCCGGGGTCACCAAGTGCTTTCAGATCTACGATCAACCCCACCAGCGCCTCCGTCAGGCGATCATGCCACGCCTTCGCCGCGCAATCGGATTGGCACCGCGCTCGTATTTCCAGGAGTTCTGGGCGCTCAAGGGTGTTGACTTTGAAGTGCGTCGGGGCGACACGGTTGGGATCATCGGCCGCAACGGCTCAGGAAAATCAACCCTGCTGCAGATCATCTGCGGCACCTTGCAGGCCACCTCCGGCACGGTGGAGGTCAATGGCCGCGTGGCGGCACTGCTGGAACTTGGCGCGGGCTTCAATCCCGAGTTCACGGGCCGGGAAAACGTCTATCTCAGTGCGTCGATTCTTGGCTTGACCCGTGAGGAGATCGACGCGCGTTTCAACGACATCGTAGCTTTCGCCGATATCGGCGAATTCGTCGAACGGCCCGTCAAGACGTACTCCAGCGGTATGTATGTACGCCTGGCGTTCGCAGTCATCGCCCATGTCGATGCGGACATTCTGGTGATTGACGAAGCGCTGGCCGTCGGCGATGCCATCTTCGTGCAGAAGTGCATGCGTTTCCTGCGCAAGTTCCGCGAGAACGGCACGCTGCTTTTCGTCAGTCACGATACTTCGTCGGTGCTGAATTTCTGCCAGAGCGCGGTATGGCTCAATCGCGGTGACATGCTGATGCATGGCTCGGCGGAAGAAACCTGCAATGCATACATCGAGTACTGCTCGCAAGAAGTCTATGGCGATTCGGTGAAGCTCACCTCGCGCCAAGCGTCGCGCGAGGCGTCGCCGCCGGTGGGCAAGCCCAAGCCGAAGGTGGAGAAGGACACCCGGCTGGAGATGTTCGATAACGTCGCCAACGCGGCGGGGTGGCAATCCGGTGTGGCCAGTATCGATTCGGTCGTCCTCAGCACGCTGGATGGCGAACCACTTTCATCCTTTGCTGGTGGTGAGGACGTCCTCCTCAGGGTGCGCGCAACCGCGCACCAGCCGCTTTCCAGTCCGCTTATCGGCTTCTTTGTTAAGGATCGCCTCGGCCAGTCTTTGTTTGGCGAGCACACATTCACCTATGTGCAGCCGCCCATGCAGGTCGAAGCCGGCACGACTCTGGAAGCCAGCTTTCGCTTCACGCTGCCCATGCTGCCCAACGGCGATTACTCCATGACAGTCTCCATCGCGGATGGCGACCCGTTTGCCAATACCCAGCACGCCTGGTTGCATGACGCGGTGCTTATCAAGGTCGCGTCACCCAAACTCCGCTATGGCCTGGTTGGCATTCCCTTTGACGAGGTCACCATGAAGCGGGTGGGGAGCATCGAATGAACCACGGCTTCATCCCGCCGCTGACCACGGATGATCCAAGGGTCACCATTGGTCGTTTCAGCTATGGCGGTGCCACGTTCAAGCTGTGGAGCGCCGGTGAGCGGGTCGAAGTGGGGGCATTCTGCTCGTTCGCCGAGTCCGTGCTGATCTTTGGTGGAGGCGAGCACCGGGTGGATTGGGTGACGACCCACCCGTTGCGGATCGCATTCAACTCGCCGGGGGCGGGGCAGGACGGACACCCGCACAGCAAGGGCACCACGCGTATCGGCAACGACGTATGGATTGGCCACGGTGCGCTGGTGCTGTCTGGCGTCACCGTCGGCGATGGTGCGTGCATCGGCGCTGGCGCCGTGGTCAGCAAGGACGTTCCTGCTTACAGTATCGTCGCTGGAAACCCCGGCCGGGTGGTACGCATGCGATTCAGCGAGACACAGATCCATCAGCTGCTGCGCATTTCCTGGTGGAACTGGCCAGTGGACAGGATAAAGCGATATGAGGCACTGCTGTGCAGCCCCAATATCGACGCCTTCATTGCGGCCGCATTGGCCGATCCGGACGTTTCGGCGTCGCTTTCGTGATAGAGACCAAGATGATCGATTTTTCGTTGTCGCCCAGCATGCTGATGACGCCCAGAAAGCTGCCCCACAGTGCATGGCTGGGGCACATTCCGTTTGCCAGCTGGTTGCTGGAAGTCCTGCGTCCTCAACGTATCGTCGAGTTGGGCACGCATAACGGCGCGTCGTTCCTGGCATTCTGCCAGGCGGTTGAGGCTCAACAGATCAGTGCACGTGTCTTCGCGGTCGACACTTGGCAGGGCGACGAACACGCCGGCTTCTACGGCGATGAGATCTATGCCGAACTGCGTGATTACCAGCAGCGGCACTACGCTGGTATTTCCGAGATGATGCGCATGCGCTTCGATCAGGCGCTGGAGTATTTCGCCGATGGCTCGATCGACCTGCTGCATGTTGACGGCCTTCATACCTACGAAGCGGTGCGCGAGGATTTCGAAACCTGGCGCAGCAAGTTGTCCCCGCGTGCGGTGGTTCTCTTCCACGACAGCTGCGTGCGCGAGCGTGGCTTCGGTGTCTGGCAGTACTGGAGCGAAATATCCACCCAGTTCCCGTCTTTCGAATTCAGCCACACCCACGGGCTGGGCGTACTGCTGGTCGGCGAGGAGCAGCCGCAAGCGCTGCTGCAGCTGGCCGAAGCTTCCCGCGAACGGGGCTTCGCGCCGATAAACGGATTGTTCGACGCGCTAGGCCGCAATATCAAGAACGTCGAGGAGATCGAGCGCGTCAACAGTGGACTGGCCGCCGCCCACGGCGAGATCGGCCGGCTCAATGCGGAACAGGAACGCCTGCGCGCTTTGCTCGACAGGAGCAATGATGCCACCGAGGAGCACTACGCCGTCGTTGAGTCCCAGCTTCCCGCGCTCGCCCAGGGTCTTTCGTTGCTGGAGCGTCGTGTCGTGGAGGAAGTGAACAGCATGCGGCAATCGCTGGAGCAGTCACGGGAAGCATCCGTGGCCCACATGGTGGCGTCCGTTGCTCCCCGCCTGGATGAGCAGGATCGCAAGCTAGGCCACTTGATGCGCCCCTGGTGGCGTCGTCTGGCCGGCCGCTGATCGATACGTACAGCGAAGGCACCTACATGGCAATCGACAAGAGCTTACTCAAGCGTGGCCTGAAACGGGTGGCGGCCAAGGTGCTGTCCATCAACTGGTTCGCGCACGTCCCGGATCGCATCAAGCTGATGATCGTCCGGCGCGCACGCGTCTGCGACTGGCATTGGTATGCGCGGTTCATCATGCGCACTCCCGACCGCGCTGCAGAGGGGCCGAGCCATTTTCTTTCCTACGGAAATGACGAAGGAAAGTCGCCCAGCCCGCTATTCGACCCGGTCTGGTATTGCGCGCGCTTCGGCCTGAAAGCGCCTCCGCTCGATGCTCTTGTCCAGTACGTGCTGATCGGTGATCGGATCGGGCTCGCGCCATGCCCGTGGTTCGACCCGCGTCATTGCAGGCGCAGCGACCGATCCAACCGCGTCCTGCTTCCTGCGCTTGGATACTACCTGGCCGATTACAGGGCTGCTGGCGCGCCCCACCCGTTGTTCGACCAGGAATGGTATCTGGCGCAGTACCCGGACGTTCGGGCAAGTGGCGCCAATCCGTTGGTGCATTTCCTCTATGACGGCATCGTCGAGGCCAGGCTGCCCAATCCCTATTTTGCGGCCGAGTGGTATGCCGAAACCTATCCGGATATCGGCAGTGCCGATCCCCTCTCGCACTTTGTGATGCATGGCGCTGCAGAGGGACGCAGCCCGGGTCCGGAATTCAACGCGAGGCAGTATCTGGATGCCAACCCGGATGTTGCCGCTTCGGGCATGAGCGCACTGGCCCATTATCTCGCGATCGGGCGGCAAGACGGGCGCGAGCTCGGGAAGCGTCCGCTGTCGCTGGCCGACCTGGAGGCGCCTGCCGCACGTTCGCTGTTGGTAGGCGAGGGCACGGTGGATATCGTCCTTCCGGTCTATCGAGGCCTGGCGGAAACACGAAATTGCATCGAGTCGGTACTGCGCTCGCACAACCGCACGCGCATACGCCTGCATATTTACAACGATTGCTCGCCCGAGCGCGAGGTTACCGTGTACCTGCGTGAACTCGCCGCGGTCGAGACGGATATCCGCCTGGTCGAGAACGTGGAAAACCTTGGCTTCGTCCGCACCGTCAACGCGGGTATGGCGCATGCGCTGGCACAGCAGGACAGTATGGGTGCGCTGCTGCTCAACAGCGACACCATCGTCAGCGGCGATTGGGTCGACCGCATGGTCAACCACCTGGAGGCGATGATCGGCTCGGTCACCGCGCTCTCCAACAATGCGACGATCTGCAGCTACCCCGTATTGGGCGCCAATGCGTTGCCGGAAGGCCTGGATGCCCCTGCACTCGATGCGCTCACACGCGTGGCCAATGCGGGACTGTCGGTCGATATCCCCACCGGTGTCGGCTTCTGCATGCTCATCTCACGGGCCGCACTCGAGAAAGCCGGCCTGTTCGATGCGGAAGCGTTTGGCAAGGGTTACGGTGAGGAGAATGATTTCTGCATGCGCTCGGCACAGGCCGGTTTCCGTCATCGCCTGGCGATGGACGTGTTCGTCGAACACGTCGGTGAGGTCAGCTTTGCCGATGACAGCAAGCCTGGAAAGATCATCGCGCAGAAGATCATCGATGAGCGCTATCCCGACTACGGCCAACGCGTCAGTCGCTTCTGTCTGATGGACCCGGGATTCGCCGGCCGCGTCCGCCTGTCGTTCGATGCCTGGAGGGCGCGTGGGCGCCCGGTCACCGTGCTGATGACCCATACCTGGGGAGGCGGTACCGAGCGCGCAGTGCAGGCGGCGGCAGCGGCGCTGGCCGACAGCGGCGAAGTACTGATCCTGCGGCCGGTCGAAGAGCAGGGCGAGGGCGGCACGGTGCGCGTGGTGCATCCATCTTTGTTCGACCCGTTTGAGTTCACTTTCCGCTACCGGACCCCGCAGGAGCTGGCCAACCTGCTGCTGCTGGCCGGAACCCAGGCGATGCAGCTGCACCATCTGGTTGGTTTCGGTGCGTCCGTGCGGCGCGCGATCGCGCTTGCCGATATCGCCTACTCGTTCCATGTACACGACAACTACACGATCTGCCCGCAGATCACGTTGACCGATGCACGGGGAAATTACTGCGGCGAACCCGATGCAAACGGGTGTGACGCCTGCATTGCCGAGCGCCCATCAAACGGCGCGTCGGATATCCGCAACTGGCGGGCCGGCCACGAATGGGCTGCACTCGGAGCATCCGATGTGATCGCGCCCAGCCGCGATGCGGCAGCGCGCATGCAGCGGTATACCCGCGTGCCAGTCGGCGTGCGCTATCACGAACCGGAACTTTTTGGTGCGGTGGTGCAACCGACGCGTGGCGAAGGCAAGCGTCCCTATCGCGTGCTCCTGCTGGGCGTGATGGCGGCGCACAAGGGCCTTCATTCGCTCATCCAGCTGGCCACCGAGGCTCAGGCGGAGAATCATCCACTGCAGTTCCACCTGATCGGCTATCCGCAGGGCGATACCGATCGACGTCTGCCTTTCAGCTACAGCGGCGCCTACGAGGAATCAGCGCTGGACGAATTGATCGCAGCGTACGCACCGGATGCGTTCCTGTTCCTTTCCCAGGCGCCGGAAACCTATTCCTATACGCTTTCCCATGCGATCCGAAGTGGGCTGCCGATCGCGGCCAACCGTCTGGGCGCGTTCACGGAGCGGTTGGAGGCATACTCGCAGGGGCTGCTGCTGTCGCCGTCGGCGACCGCAGCGGAGAATGCGGCGAAGTTGAGCGGCTGGCTCGATTCGATCTACCACGGAGAGGGGGCATGAGCGCATCGCACCTGCGAGTGGTCCGGGGACAGGCTGGACACAGCGAGCGAGTCGCCGTGCTGTTGGAGCGATACGGCACTGTCATGTCGCCCTGTGCAAGCATCCGCCTGCACGCATTTACCGAGCAGTTCCCGGCCGACGTACGTTATCTGCTGCTGGAGGAGTTGGCTGCGTTCAAGCCGGGAGTGATCCTGTGGAGTCGCACCGCTGTGCCTACGGCCGAAGATGTTGACGCATTGAAGGCGATCGCTGCATCGGTGGGGGCGCGACTTGTCTACGATCTTGACGACAATCTTCTTGCGATGGATGAACACCCGGAACGCGACAGCTATCAGGGGATGATTCGCGCAGTGCGCCGTTCGGTCGAGGTGGCTGATGTCATCTGGTGTTCCACCCAGCGGCTGCAGCGTGCATTGCAGGACATCAATCCCGGAGCGACGTGGATGCCCAACGCACTGGATCCGGTGCTCTGGGCGTCCTCCGGATCGGCGAGGCGGGACTGGATGAACGATGGCGTGTTGCGTGTGCTCTACATGGGGACCCGGACACACGATGAAGACTTCGCCCTGTTGGCTTCTGCCATCGAGCTGGTCCATCGACGGCATCCGGGCAAGGTCAGGCTCAGCCTCATTGGGGTAAACGCCAAGGCTGCCGCGGCGCACGCTTGGATGGACGTACTGCAGATCCCCGGACATGTGGGTGCTTCTTATCCAGCATTCGTGCGGTGGTTGGTCGATCAACGCGACTTCGATCTGGGCGTTGCGCCGTTGATCGACAGCGAGTTCAATCGCTTCAAGAGTTCGATCAAGGTGCTCGATTATCGCGCGTTGGGCATTCCTACCCTTGCGTCCGCGGTGCCGGCATACGTCGATGATGCGGAAAACGACCGCCTGCTGGTGGATAATGATCCTGGAAGTTGGGCAGAGGCGCTTGGCGCCCTGATCCAGGGCGAGACCAGTATTGTCGTGCCGAACACTCTAGGCAGCCGTGAGGTGATGGTCTCTCGATTCGCGTCAGGCGTGGATCTTCGTTGGAACAGTGCCCTGTACGGGCCGGGGAAAGAATGATTGCCTTGAACAACCGGCTCGCATCCGTTGCTTTTTCGGATGCTGGCCAGCGGCGGGTGGAACTTGCGCTGGTGCTGATCGTGCTTCTGGTCGCGGTGGTAGCGCGCTTCTTCAGCTGGCCGGGCTTTGCGACGCATGACACGCTGTTCATTACGCAGGAAGCCCTGCGCGGTGAATACACGTCCTATCATCCGCCACTGAATGCGTTCCTGATCCGTGTGCTGGCGGTGCCATTCGAGTCGTACAGCGTGTACACCACGCTGCAGATCCTCCTCTGCTGCGGATTGCTTCTGCGAAGTGCGGTCCTGCTCAGCCGTGCCGTCACCCGTCCGTCATGGATCGTGGCGGCGGTGGTGCTGTGGGCCGCATTGCCCAGTACCTATCTCTACCTCGGCGTGATTTGGAAAGATGTACTGTCAGCCTACTCGCTGCTGTTCATTGCCACGCTTAGCCTGTTGTTCCGGCTGGACCGTGAGGAGCAAGCGGGAGGTTGGGGGGACGCAATCCTGTTCGGCTTGTCGTTGTTCCTGCTGGTCGGTACCCGTCATGGCATGTCGATCAACTTCCTGCTGGTACCACTCGCGTTCGGTGTTCGGCGGCTGTGGGCCGCGCGCTTGTTGAAGCGTGCCTACCTGTTCGCGCTGCTTGGCTTCATTGGCCTGTCTGCGGTCGCGTCAAGTCCGTTGATGAAAAATGACGACGTGCACATGATGCGACTGAAGATCAGTGTCGTGTCGCATCCCTTCCTTGGCATGGTCAGCAACCGTAGTGGCTACACGTCCAACGATGTCGGCTTTGATCGGCGCCTGGCCGATCATGTGTTTGGCCCGGAGTATGCCGCCAAGTACCGGCCGGATTATCAGATGAATGAGGTGATCCTGACCGATCTGGATGAACTCAAGGATGCCTACCGGACCATCCTCCGGCGGACGGTGCGGCTCTGCCTGCTCAATGTCGCCCAATGCGGCTCGGACAGGGTGCAAATGATGCTGGCCACGCTGCAGCCCAGTACAGACTTCGGAGGTATGACCTTCTACGACCTCGGCCTGATGCAGGATTGCCCGAAGGTCTTTGGAATGGATGCGGACAAGTGCCAGGTGCTGGACGCATTTGAAGCCGGCGAGAAGGCCAGCTGGACTGCCCGGATGCAGAAGACCGTGGTGACCGGCCTGTCGGACACGCGCGGGACGCTGCAGAACCTACTGGTGTGGAATCTGATCCCGGTGCTGGCGCTGATCCTGCTGGTGCTGGTGTTCTCGCCGCCGATGCGCCCTCTCTGGGTGGTATCGATGCTCCTGTTGCTGGAAATGGCCTTGCCATTCGCCACCTCGGTCGCCAACGATTTCCGCTACTACTACTTCCTCGCCCCGATGGGCGCGGTGCTGGTCATGCTGGTGTTGGGCCGCCTGCTGGTGGGGAGCAGCTTCTGGCGGCCGGCAGCAGCTGACGAGCGGGGTAGTCCGCCAGCGGCGGCACCGTAGGTAAGCCGCTTTGCGTTGCCAAGCAGTTGCAGGAAGGGAGGCGGAAACCGCCTTTCTTTCCGCGCTCAGCCCGCTTGGTGCTGCTGCCAGCGCCAAGCATCCTCGCAAATGCGCGCAAGGCCATGCCGGGCTTCCCATCCGAGCACCCGATGTGCAAGTTCTGGATCGGCATAGCATTCGTCCGCATCGCCGGGACGGCGCTCGACGAACTGATACGGGATCGGGCCGCCGGACGCCTCGGCGAAGGCGTGGATGATCTCCAGGACCGAGTAGCCGGCTCCGGTGCCCAGATTGACCGTGATTCCCTGTGGATGCTGCTCCAGCCGGTCGACCGCGCACACATGCGCTGCAGCCAGGTCCATCACATGAATGTAGTCACGCACGCCGGTGCCGTCACGGGTAGCGTAATCGTTACCGAAGATCCTGACCTCCGGCCGCAACCCTGCCGCAACCTGGGCGATAAACGGGACGAGGTTGTTGGGGGCGCCTTTGGGGAGCTCACCCAGCTGCCCACTGGGATGAGCGCCGGCCGGATTGAAGTAGCGCAGGACCGCGGCGCGGAAGGCGGGGGCCGAATGGGTTACGTCTGCAATGATCTCTTCCATCATCAGCTTGGTGCGGCCGTACGGATTGATCGCGTGGCGCGGCGCATCCTCACGGATCGGGCAATGATCCGGATGGCCGTACACCGTGGCTGATGAACTGAAGACCAGTCGATGACACTCGACTGCGAGCATCGCCTGCAGGAGGTTCAATGTACCGGTGATGTTGTTCTGGTAATAGGACAGGGGATTGGCGACGCTCTCGCCGACCGATTTCAACGCGCCGAAATGGATGACCGCATTCGGGGCGATCTCGCGCAGACACGCGGAAGTGGCTTCCCTGTCCCTGAGATCCAGTTCGATGCACTGCACTGTGCTACCGGACAACTGCCGGATTCGATCTGGAATCCAACGCTCGCTGTTGCTGAAGTTGTCCACGATGACTACCTCGTACCCTGCTTCAAGCAAGGCAATCGAGGTGTGGGAACCAATGTAGCCGGCACCACCGGTGACCAGGATTTTCTTGCTCAACGCTTTGTCTCCTGAAGCAGGTAAATTCACTCGCCGCGATCGGGCATCGCTTCCACTGCTCCGGGCTTCGCGTTCAATTCCTCAAGGATGGCAATGCGTCGGGCGAGGTGCACGATCTGCCGCTGGTTCTGTTTGTCCTTGGCGTAGGTATTGAACATCTGGAACGCCACCACCTGCACCAGGGCATAGACCAGCAGGTCGGTACCGCGGCCGACACCGACCAGATGCGCCAGGGTCGTGAGACTGTCGGGTACCAGGATCGCGATGATCGCCGCTACCACGAATCCAATCAGCAGCACCTTCTTGAACGCATTCGTCCGGCTCGTGCCACGTGCGGAGAGGAAGTGCCAGGCGATGGTTACTGTCGATGCGATCAGCAGGAATCGAATGAGCATGGTTATTTGATCACTTTTCTGAGGATGGCATCGAACGCGATATTGATGGCGTTGATCATCGACTGGCCCTTGCTGCGGGAGTATTCACTGTAGATGATCGTGACCGGGACCTCGGCATAGCTGAATTTCTCTTGGCCGATGCGCTCCACGATCTCCGACGCATGAGAGAAGTCCGGAAGTTCCAGCCTCAGGCGCTCCGCCGCCGAACGGTGGATCACTCGCAAGCCATTGTGGGTATCGGTGAGGTGCACACCGGAGGTGATGTTGGAAAACCACACGGCCGCCTTGAGGATCACCCGCTTCATCTTTGGCATGTTGATGGCCTTGCCGAGGAAGCGCGAGCCCATCACGATCTGCACCCGATGCTGCTCGGCATAAGCGAGCATGTCCTGCACGTCCTCGATCCGGTGTTGGCCATCGGCGTCGAAGGTAACGATGTACTCGATCGTTGGATCAAGCAGCGCTGCGTCGATGCCGGTCTGCAGTCCCGCACCCTGGCCCAGGTTGATGGGATGCTTGATCAGGCGCGCGCGCGTTTCGAGCACACGCTCGCGCGTGTCGTCACGGCTGCCATCGTCGACGACGATGACATTCGGAAAGGTGCGCGGTATCGCCTGGATCGTGTCCTTGATCGCACTGCCCTCGTTATAGGCAGGGATCACGATGGCGACATTGGTATATTCGAGTGACATGGGATCACGCCTTGCCGGTGCGCTGCTTGAAAACCAGCTTTGAGAAAATCAGATAGTTCCAGCCGGCGATACAGACCATCACCAGCAGCTTGGATGCGTACTGGTTCAGTTCGGCAGGGCCGGTCAAGAGCAGCATCGCAACGTTGCCCGCCACGAGATTGACCGCAGCGATCAGGCCGTACTTTAGCAGTTCCGTCTTCACGGCGCCGCTGCTGCGGAAGACCCAGCCGCGGTTGAGAAGGAAGCTGGCAAGGAAACCGCAGGCGAAGCTGGCCGTCTGGCTGAGGACCAACCAGCGGTCTCCCAGCGCCACCTGCAACAGGATGAACACCAGATACTCCGCTACAGCAGCAGTGCCGCCCGAAACCAGAAATCTGAGAAAACGTTCACTCATGTAGGGATCACAGGTATTGGAAAGGAAAGGGGCGCCAGTATGGGCGCCCCGTCTGGGTGTTGTCTGCAGCAGGTTGCGCCCCTTACAGCGCCGCTTCCAGCTCCGGCAACAATGTGAACAGATCACCCACCAACCCGATATCGGCGATCTCGAAGATCGGCGAGTCCGGGTCCTTGTTGATCGCCACGATCGTGCCGGCATCCTTGATCCCGGTCAGGTGCTGGATCGCGCCGCTGATGCCCACGGCCACATACAGCTCCGGGGAAATGATCTTGCCGGTCTGGCCGACCTGCAGGTCGCTGGGCACATAGCCGGCGTCCACGGCGGCGCGCGAGGCACCGACGGCGGCACCGAGCTTGTCGGCGAGCTGGAAGATCACCTTGAAGTTCTCTTCAGAGCCCACGCCACGGCCGCCGGAGACCACGCGCTTGGCGCTCTGCAGGTCGGGGCGGTCGGTCGCACCGGCGGCCAGGCCGACGAAACGCGTGTGGGTCGGCAGGGCCGCATCGACGCTGGCCGCTTCCACCGCGGCGCTGCCGCCCTTGGCCGCTTCCGGCCAGGACGCCGCGCGCACCGTGGCGACCACGATCTGGTCGGCCGGCACCTCGACGGTGATGATGGCGTTGCCGGCGTAGATCGGGCGCTTGAAGCTGTGGCTGCCTTCGACGGTCATCAGGTCCGAGACCTGATTGACGCCCAGCAGGGCAGCCACGCACGGCATCAGGTCCTTGCCGAAGGTGGTCGACGGGCCGAACACGTGGGTGTAGCCCTTGGCCAACTGCGCGATCTGCGGGGCCAGCACCTGGGCCAGCGCCTGCGCGTTGGCGGGGTTGGCCACGGTCAGCACCTTGGCCACGCCGGCCAGCTGGGCGGCTTCCGCGGCCGCGGCGGCCGGGTCGGCCGCCAGCACCAGCACGTCGATGCTGGCACCGCTGATGGCGGCGGCGGCGCTGACGGTCTTGGCGGTGGCGGCGTTGAGCTTGCCGTCGTGGTGCTCGGCGACAACGAGGATCTTGGTCATTACAGCAACCCCTTCTGCTTGAGTGCGGCGACCAGTTCGGCCGCGTCCTTGACCATCACGCCCTTGCTGCGCTTGACCGGCGCGGCGTACTGGGTGGTCTTGAAGGTATCGGCGGCGTCCACGCCGAGGTCGGCCAGCTGCAGGGTCTCCATCGGCTTGGCCTTGGCCTTCATGAT